>DHCMC07803__coassemble_484_pt1 | contig 151982 bp, 140 predicted proteins | sample DHCMC07803__metabat2_low_PE_027 | metagenome-assembled genome bin DHCMC07803
TTTCAGCAAAATTAAGCATTGTGCGATGCCCCTTGTCTATCTGCGTTTACATCAATACCGATTAAACTTTTGATAACAGCTTCTCTGTTGTCGGGTACGGAAACAGTAAGTATTTTTGCTTCGTTTATTCCAAGTGCTAAGATACGATACTTCATCGCCGTAGATACGACTGGATCGACTGAAGCTATAAGCACATAATCAAAAGAAAGGCTAGTAAGTTTTTCAAAAGGATCCACATTCAAACAACATCTTCTGTATTCCCAATAATCATCATCTATCCAGCCTGTTATGGTGCAGAGTTTCGTTTCCACTATACGAGAAACAAGGTGTTGCCCAAACGTGCCGGCACTGCAGACTACTATGTTTTTACCGTAATACGCTGTTCCAAAAACAGAAAATGCCTTATCTTGTGACAAGCCTCCTGAACGAACAATACAGACAGAAGAGAGATAGTCTATGACTTGTTCTTGTATGCGATGCATGGTTGGCTGTGTCTTTGCCCACGTTGCCATATATTGATATAAATATCCAAGCTTGTCAGACTCACAATCAAAGCCGTCGCGTCGCTTCAACATGCTGTCCTCACGCTGACGGTAGTGATAGGATACATTGTCAATAACAGCAACTCTCGTTGACTTCATAAGCACAGGATACGTAACGGCGGCATCTTCTCCGATGGATATTCTGTCATCGACTACGAGCTGCATCTCGGAGAGGATTTCTCGTTTGAATAATTTATTCCACACGTATGTCGTTATTCCAGGACGATAATACGAACCGTATGAAATCATACTTTGCCCTAAATCTTCTAACTCACGTCCTGTGTATATGCCAACTGGCAGCGGGTTTTTAAAACAAGCCGATTGTTCGAAAAGATCCCTCGTGTAGCCAGCACATACAACATCGGCACTCGACACAGTTGCGGTGAACATTGATTCAATAAACGCGGGACCAATCCAGTCATCACCGTCAACATACGAGATATATTCTCCTGTGGCGGCTAGTAAACCTGCTTTACGTGCCGAAACCAGTCCTCCGTTGGGTTTGTGTATCACTTTGACACGTGTATCTTTAGAGGCATAAAGATCACAAATTTCTGCACATTTGTCGTGCCCACCATCATCAACAAGTATTATTTCAAGCGTGCTGTATGTCTGGTTAAGTATGCTCTCTATGCACATTCCAACATAGCGGTCAATCATGTATATAGGGACTATTACACTGATTAAAACCTTGTTTCCCATCATTTCTTCCTCTTTGTGCCTTATATTTGAGTACGTCCAGTAAACCTAGGCATAGTAGCCTCACCCTCGGCGCTTATTCCTTCGTGTCTTAACACTTTGCTTACCGTCGCCAGTATGATTCTTATGTCCAGCCAGAATGACCAGTTGTCCGCATACCAGACGTCGTTCCTGAATCTTTCTTCCCATGTCGTCGCGTTTCTGCCGTGTATCTGCGCCCAACCGGTTATGCCCTGCGGTACGTCGAGTCTTTTTCTTTGCTCTTCACTGTAGAGCGGTACGTAGTCGAGAAGCAAAGGCCTCGGGCCTACCAGGCTCATGTCACCACGTAACACGTTTAAGAGCTGCGGCAGTTCGTCTCTGCTTGAGGAGCGAATTTTCTGTCCTATCGGCGTTATCCTCTCTGCGTCAGGCAGAAGATTCCCGTTTGCATCTCTCGCGTCGGTCATGGTTCTGAATTTGTAGAGTTTGAAAGGTTTTCCTCCTTCTCCAGCTCTTTCTCTGTTGTAGAAGATGGGTCTCCCAATTTCTTTGTTTATCCTGTATGCCGTCCAGAGAAGCACGGGGGAGAATATTATCAGTCCCGTTATTGCTCCGCATATGTCAAAGGCTCTTTTGAGCGTTCTCTGGATCGGTTTGTTTTTAGGCATTTCTTATTTTTTCTTTTCTTCCTGTCTATTCTTTATCCACGTCGTTCTCATCTTGTTACGGCTTCTTTTATCGCTTTTATCACGTAGTCCTGCTCTTCATCTGTCATGGCAGAAGCCGACGGCAGGCACAGCCCCGTATTGAAGAGCCTGACGGATACGCTACTGGTTTCGCCGTCTCCGTGCTGGAAGTACTTCGCGTTCATCTGCTTGAAGTACGGCTGGAGGTGCATGGGTTTCCAGAGGGGACGAGTTTCTATGTTCTGCTCGTTCATGCAGCTGAGCACGTCCATGAATGTTTTGCCTGTTATATCTTTGTCTATCGTTATCGCCGTGAGCCATTGGATAGAACGGGATTTCGGTGCCTCTGGCATTAGGGTTATGCCTGGGACTTTTTCAAGTTCCTGTTTGTATTTCCGGTATATGGCTCTTCTTCTGTTTATGCGTTCTTCAAGATGGAGCATCTGTCCTCTGCCTATAGCAGCTAGGATGTTGCTCATCCTGTAGTTGTAGCCTATTTCGGTGTGTTCGTACCACGGCGCTTTGTCTCTGGCCTGAGTGGACCAGAATCTGGCTTTTTCTATATATTCCTCGTCGTCGGAGAGGAGCATCCCTCCGCCGGAGGTTGTTATTATTTTGTTGCCGTTGTAGGAGTACACGCCTACTTTGCCGAAGGAACCGCATTTTTTGCCGTCGTATGTAGCGCCTAAGGCTTCGGCGGAGTCTTCGAGTATCGGGACACTGTATTTTGCGCAGATTTTCTGTATCTCGTCTATTTTAGGCGGCTGTCCGTAGAGTTCGGCGACTATGACGCATTTGGGCATTCTGCCTGTTTTTTCAGCGTCTTTGAACGCTTTCTGAAGAGCTACCGGAGACATGTTCCAAGTCTCTTCGTCGGAGTCGATAAAGACGGGAACGGCGTTCTGGTACATGGCTGGAGCTACTGAGGCTATGAAAGTCAACGTGGAGCAGAAGACTATGTCTCCGGCCTGCACGCCTAGCAGTCTGAGACCGAGGTGTATGGCGGCGCTTCCGCTGGAGAGGGCGAGAGCCGATTTTACTCCTGCGTATGCCGCGGTCTCTTTTTCAAAGGCGTCGACGTGTGGACCGAGAGGCGCTATCCAGTTGGATTCGAATGCGTCTTTTACAAGCCACAGTTCGTCTCCGCTCATGTGCGGGTAGGATAGTAGGATTCGTTTTTCGGGCTTTGTCTTCATCTTTATGTTATGCTCCCGTACTGTCATCTTTCGTTTGATACTTGCATTTTTCCAGTCTTGCTCGTTTTATATGTGTCTCCGCATACTCATGTTCGCGCCTATGGCGTTCAGCGCGCTCAGTTTGGTTATCTGTTCGCTTGAAAGTTTTCCCTGCCTGAAGAGGCTGCGTTGGCGCACAAGCCACTGGCGTATGCTGTGGCTCGGAGGATATTCGGCGTTGAATGTAGTTCGCTTTTCTTTAACGTCACTGTCAGCCATAGACGCTTGCTGCATTTTCTGGAGCATTTCTGCGGCGGCTTGGTATTTTTCTTCCCATGCTTTTTCTGCAGGAGTGCGCCAATCCATGCCAAGGGATTCAAGCTCGCTGACCTGGCTTTGCGTGAGCGCTTTGACTGTGTTGTTAGATTCGCCTCTGTAGGCTCTTCTGCACTCATAGAGCCATTTGCCAAGCCATATTCCGTCGGTCGTCACGTATTGCTGCGGGACGTTGAGGTCGCCGTGTTCGGTTTTGTATTCTTTGCACGCGGCTATGCGTCTGCTCCACGAGTCTTCCTGTTCCCACTTGAAGCCAAGCGCGTCGAGTTTTGCTTTGCGCTCAGGCGTCAGTTTTATGGACGGCCTGCCAGTTTTATCTGTGGCTTGTACGTGTCCTTTGAGCCATTTGCCTAACGGGAAGCTGTCCTCTGTGACGTACATGGTCGGCACATCAAGATTTTTATGCTGTGCGTAGTACTCTTTTGCTTTGCCGTAACCGTATTCCCAGCGCTGTGTATAGGCGTCCTGCCAGTTCATGCCTATGGCATCAAGACGTGCAATCTGATCTTGGGTGAGCTGGGCACCGCCTTTGAGTCTTCCGTCTCTGGCTTTGCGTATCCTTCTGATCCATGCGCCTACACGAAGCCCCTCAGCGGTTATATAGTTGGCTGGAATATCGAGGTTGCGATGCTTCTCGTAGTATTCGACGCAGGCTTGGTAGTTCTTTTCCCACTGGAAGTCTATTTTGTCCCAGATCATGCCGAGTTTGTTGAGTATGGCTATACGCTCGTCGGTTAGGTAGTAGCCTCTTCTGCGATTATTTTTCGCCGTCCTGAGGTTGGACATCCATGCGCCGAGTTCTATGCCGTCCTTCGTTACGTAGTTCGCTTTTATGTCTATGTTTCCGTTGTCGTATTTGTATTTGCAGAGCGCGTCGTAATACTTCTCCCACGCCCTGTCGTATTTGCTCTGCCAGTCTATGCCTATGGCGTTTAATTTCTGTATTCTTTCTTCTGTAAGTATGCCATGTATTTTCCCTGCTTTGACCAATTTTTGGGTATTGAGCCATGAACCGAGGGCGTAGCCTTCTGGGGTTACGTAACGTCTTTCCATGTCGAGGTTATGGTGCTTTTCGTAGTAGGCTTTTGCCAGCCAGTACATGGAGTCCCAACTGGCGGATAACGTCTCTTCGAGTTCGCAGAAGAGCTGTTTGCTGTCTCTCGTCTCGTCTGTTATGGTGAATGTTTCGTTGACTATTTTGTCTTCCTGGCCCGTGCCTCTGTAGTAGTTTATGGCTGTGTTCATCTCTTCCTGTATGGCGGAGATTGAGTACAGGTTTTCTATGTTGTTTACTATGTCTACTATTACAGGCACACTGTTCTTATCTTTACAGCTTTTACCGGAGGACAAGGCCCTGCCTATCTGCTGCTTGTAGACTATTGGAGATATTGTCGGACGCAGAAGTATGACGCCCGATACTCCGTCTACGTGGATGCCTTCGTTGAGCATGTCTATGCAAAGTAGGAGTTTCAGGTGATCTGAGTCGTCTTTCCTGAATGAATCGAACGCTTTTGACGATTCCGCGTCTTCGGAGTAGGCTTTGTAGATTATTGGATTGCTGTCTACACCTTTGAACCATTCGTGTATGTGCGTCTCTGTTTCACGCAGGTGTTCGACGTTCGAGCAGAAAATTATGTATTTACCGTGCCTGTCTTTGATGTGTTTGGTAAATACCATATCCAAGCCTTCTGCGTTTTCTAAGGAACGGCGTAAGGCGTCAAGTTTTTTCTGTGCTTCGTCTTTGGTGGCTTTCGTTTTAGCTCTGCGGATGCGGCTCTGGTATTTTTCTATGTCCTTCGCGCAGGAGTAGATGGAGAGCACGTATTCGGGAGGCGTTAGTATGCCTCTGACTACGGCTTCGCCTAAGGTCATTTCTGAGGCTATGTTGCCGTCGAAGAGTTCGTCAGCCATGTTGCGGCGGTTGTCGAGGTAACGAATGCTTGTGGCGCTGAGACCGAGAACAGGTACATCTGGATACGCGGAGAATAATCTCTCCACGCCCTTGCCCCACATTTCTGCTCCTACGCGGTGGAATTCATCTAGGATTATGTACGACGGCTTTAGCTCCGCTATGCCATCGTTATCCATCTGCATGAGCTTGGCGTAGGTGCGGAATTCAACGTTGTGAGGCTCATAACCGCAGACCGCCTTTATGTTCTCCAGCTGCGTACGGAAGATATATTCGCTGGGCGAGAGCCAGAGTATGCGCGATGAGGGATTATCCTCCGCCAGCTTGAAGGCGATGAAGGATTTGCCTGTGCCAGTGGGATGCACGACGGCTGCTTTGCCGCGCTCGGCGAGCATAGAGACTGCCTTGCAGCATGCGGTTTGATTGTGCTCAAACAGATTTATCATCGCAGCCTCACCTCCGTCGTCTCTCATCTCTCAGCCTCGCGGTGGCTCATAACGTGTACTTTTCTCGCCAGAGTGAGATTGACTTTTACAAGAGGTGTTGCAATAATATGGAGAAGCCAAACGAAATATTTGGCTGTTGTTTAATGTATTTAGGAACGTTTTATAAAGCGGTGTTGAATGGCGAGAGAAGTACACCTTTTTCACCAACAGATATTGAGCCTCCTCTTATGCCTCACTCCGTCATCTATTCACGTCGCGCTATTCAATAAAGTAACGCCCGGCTTCCTGTACAGGCCGCCGGGCGTTTTGTCATATCGAGGCTCTTATAGACTGGTGTAGTAATGGTGTAGTAACGCTGTCTGCATCTTATCTTAGCCACATTTGATACAGTGATATTCAGCATTTTTGAGTAGCAATTATTTTTTACGACTTAAAATCATAGCATATCTTGCGGTACAATAGTTTTGAAGCGAACAAACGGACGGAGGAACGCGAAAATGTACGAACTTATCCAGGCCGGCGAAAAAAGCTGGTACATAAAAAGTCCCGCAAACGTAGGCGTATATTGCATGAATGACGAAGAGGTGTGCCTCATAGACTCCGGCAACGACAAGGACGCCGGGCGCAAAATTTTGAAGATAATCACGGAACGCGGCTGGCGCGTGAACTGCATAATAAACACTCACTCGAACGCAGACCACACCGGCGGCAACCAGTTCATACAAAGCCGCACCGGCTGCCGCGTGCTGTCGACGGACGTGGAGAACGCCGTCGCGCGCCACCCAGAGCTAGAAAGCACGATGCTCTACGGCGGCTATCCATACGCGAAGCTGCGCAATAAATTCCTCATGGCGAAGCCGACGGAAAAGACATGCGACATAGCGGAAGGACTGCCCGCAGGCCTCTCAGTCATAAAGCTGCCCGGTCATTATCTCGACATGATCGGCGTAACGACGGACGACGGCGTCTGCTTCCTCGCCGACGCGCTCTTCCGCCGCGAGATAATAGAAAAATATCACATCGTATTCATTTACGACGTCGCGAAGTTCCTCGAAACGCTCGACATGATAGAGAAACTCGAAGCAAAAGTTTACATTCCGGCGCACGCGGACGCCTCCGACGACGTAAAGGAGCTTATAGCCATAAACCGCGCGAAGGTGCATGAAATTGCGGAGTTTCTCGTCGAGCTATGCCGTGAGCCCAAGACCTTTGAAAAAATCCTCAAGGCCGTCTTCGACCATTACGGCCTCACGATGGACGACAATCAGCACGTCCTCGTCGGAAGCACGATAAAGTCATACCTTTCGTACCTTTACGACAACGGCAGGGTGAAGGCGGAATTCATAGACAACGAGATGCTCTGGAGCGCCGCGCAGTAATGCGCGCCCGCCGATGATAATCAGCGCGAGCCGCCGCACGGACATACCGGCGCGTTACGCGGAGTGGTTCATGCGCCGCGTGCGCGAAGGATACGCCGTCGCGCGCAATCCGATGAATCCGCGGCAGCAGCAGCGCGTGAGCCTGCGCCCGGAGGACGTGGAGGCGATAGCCTTCTGGACGAAGAACCCCGCGCCGATGCTGTCGCGCCTCGCGGAGCTCGCGGACTACGCATATTACTTCCAGTTCACCGTCACGCCCTACGGCCCGGACATCGAGCCCGGCGTGCCGGACAAAGAGAAAGAGATAATACCGGCCTTCCGCCGCCTCGCCGAGACGCTAGGCCCCGAGCGCGTGATATGGAGATGCGACCCGCTGCTAGTCGGCAAGCGTTACGGCGTGGACTTCCATCTGAGGAGCTTTGAGAAATTTGCGCGAGCCTTCGAGGGCTTCACGCGCCGCTGCGTATTCAGCTACCTCGACATATACCGCGGCATGAGCCGCGCCGCGAGGGAGCTCGGCTTCCGCGCGCCCGACGAGCGTGAAAAGCTCGCGCTCGCCCGCGAGCTCGCGCCGATGGCGCGCGCGCACGGCATGACGCTCGAAAGCTGCGCCGAGGATATAAACCTCGAACAGTTCGGAATTTTACACACAAGCTGCATAGACGCCGCGCTGATCGAAAAGCTCACTGGGCGCCCGCTCGCGCGCGGAAAAGACAAAAACCAGCGCCCGCACTGCCGCTGCGCGCCCGCCGTCGACATCGGCGCATACGACACATGCCCGAACGGCTGCAAATACTGCTACGCGACGCACAGCACGAAGAAAACCGCCGCAAACATAGCGAACCACGACGACGGCGCGCCGTATCTGTAAACACAGCGTCCGTATTTTTGCCGAAAGAGACTTATTACATTATAATAGCGGGCGAACGATGAAAGTCACCGTAAGCGGCAAAGACGGATCCGCGGGCCGGAGAGTTCATGAAGAAAAAGGCCCGCGGCATAAAACATACAGGAAGAGGCGACAGACATGACGCAGTACGACGCGCGCAACATCTCCATGATGATGGATCTTTACGAGATGACGATGGCGCACGGGTATTTCAAAGAAGATAAAGTTGGCGACTTTGCCACATTCGATGTATTCTACCGCAGAAACCCAGACGGCGGGGGCTTTGCGATCTTCGCCGGACTCGAACAGGTGCTCGAATACCTTGAAAACCTCCACTTTGACGAACAGGATATAGAATACCTGCGCTCGCTCAAAATATACGACGAAGACTTCCTGCGCTGGCTCGCGGGCTACCGCTTCCGCGGCGACGTCATCGCAATGCCGGAAGGCAGCATCATGTACCCGGACGAGCCCGTACTGACAGTCAACGCGCCGCTCATCGACGCACAGCTCGTAGAGACCGCCATACTTACGCAGATAAACCATCAGTCGCTAGTAGCCACGAAGACCCAGCGCATCGTGCGCGCCGCCCAGGGACGCGGAGTCGCCGACTTCGGCGCGAGACGCGCCCACAACATCGACGCGGCCGTCTACGGCGCGCGCGCGGCGTACATCGGCGGTGCGGACAGCACAGCGACTGTGCTCGCAGGGCAGATGTTCGGCATACCGGTCAGCGGGACGATGGCCCACAGCTGGGTCATGTACCACGACGACGAATACACGGCGTTCCGCCGCTTTGCCGAGCTCTACCCGGACAACGCCGTACTGCTCGTCGACACATACAACGTGCTCGACTCCGGCGTGCCGAACGCGATAAAAGCAGCCGACGAAGTCCTGGCCCCGATGGGCAAACGGCTCAAAGGCATCCGCATAGACTCTGGCGACCTCGCCTACCTCTCAAAGGCGGCGCGCCAGATGCTCGACGAAGCGGGGCTCACCGACTGCAAAATCGTCGCCTCAAACAGCCTCGACGAGTTCACCATACGTTCCATCCTCGACCAGGGCGGCTGCATAGACTCATTCGGCGTCGGCGAGCGGCTCATCACGGCGAAAAGCGACCCTGTCTTCGGCGCCGTCTATAAACTTGTCGCAGTCCACGAGGGACAGGCCTGCCGCCCGACCATCAAAATATCCGAAACCTTCGAAAAAATCACAAACCCGGGCCGCAAACGCCTCTGGCGCGTCTATGACGCAGACGGCTGGGCGATCGCAGACCTCATCACTAAAGAAGACGAATCCCCCGACTTCAGCGGAGCATACGCCTTCGTAGACCCGCAGAAACCGTGGAAGCGCTACGTATTCTCCGACCACACGATCCGCAGCCTGCGCGAGACCGTAATGAAAGATGGCAGACGCCTGCGCCCCGCGCCGCAGCTCAAAGACATCCGCGCCTTCGTAAAACGCCAGCTCGACACAGAAGTCTGGCCGGAAGAACAGCGTTTCGAAAACCCGCACCATCACTACCTCGACATGAGCCCCGCCTACTATAAAATGAAGATGGCGCTGCTTAAAGAAGCGCAGCAGCAGGCGTAACTTCTAGCTAAAAACCGTATATAAAGCGAAAATAAAAACATTCGCCGGGAAGCAAGTTCATGCTCCCCGGCGAATGTTTACCTGCAAAGGCACGCATCGCAAAGCAAAACAAAACAAAAACGGCTCAAAGCTCGAAAGCTCTGAACCGTTGATATGACTTGGCGGAGGCGTGTAGGAATCGAACCTACCAGAGCAGCTTCTAACCACTCTCACCGGATTTGAAGTCCGGGCCCAGCACCAGCTGAAACGCACCTCCGCGCGACGACTGATACAGTCTAGCAGAAATGACGGCGGACCGCAAGGACCGGCGGCGCTTTGGCTGGATTTTTCCTCTTGCGCCGGGATTTATTACGTTTTATAGCCGCGGAGCTTTCAAAGCAGGCGGATAAATATTTTGTCATCCAGCGCTTGACGCGGCGTGCAGTCTGCCAATCTATGCCGGCATAAAAATCGCAGTTGCGCGCGGCTGATGCATGGCGCGTTTACCGGCTGACGCGTAATCAAGCGGCTTCAGTCCTCAATGCGCCGGAGCGCTTAGCGCCGCCGGATGCCATGACGAGCCCGGTATGACGATAGAGCCGTTTTTTCTTATACGATTTATGCGATGTGTTTTATCTTGATGCCGCACGCGGTGAGTTCGCTGCGCGTCACGCCGCTTCTATCCAGCGTTTGAAGGTCATGTGGTCGACTTTAAGCATGCGGGCGGCTCCGCGTGCGGAGATTTCTCCATTTTTCCATGCCGCTTTCAGTGTTTCAAAATTTTCGGGGCGTTCTTTGGGCCTGCGTCCGAAGCGGACGCCACGGGCCAACGCGGCGGCTATGCCTTCGGCCTGACGCTGGCGTATGAAGGCGCGCTCGGTTTCGGCTACGTAGCTGAGGAGCTGCAGCACTATGTCCGCGATGACTATGCCTGTGAGGTCGCGGCTTTGGCGCGTGTCGAGCAGCGGCATGTCGAGGACTACTATTTCGGCCTGTTTTTTCTTTGTGAGGAAGCGCCACTGTTCGAGTATCTCGGTGTAGTTGCGTCCGAGGCGGTCTATGCTTTTGACTACGAGGGTGTCGCCGCGGCGGAGCTTGTGTACGAGGCGCTTGTAGCCTCCGCGCTCGAAGTCTTTGCCGGACTGGCGGTCAAGGTAGATGTTTTCGTCCGGGACGCCGTATTCGATCATCGCGGCTCGCTGCCGGTCTTCGTTCTGGTCTCTCGACGAGACTCGGATGTAGGCGTATTCTCTGCACATTGTGGTTTCCTCCCGTAAATAGAGATATGTTCCCTATTATGTCGGGAAAGCGCGCGCGCATGAAAAAACGGCGCGTTTCGGGTTTTCCCGCCGCGCGCCGCTTTTTCAGTGATTTTAGGCTAGTATATGTAATCGGCTATCAGTTCCGGCTTTTTCGCCGAGTCTGAGATTTTCCAGCAGCCGTCGAGGTATTTCATTGCTTCCGCAAGTTTTGCGTCGTCGTTGTAATGTATCTCGATGACGGTATCGCCTTCGCGCACGGCGTCGCCTATCTTGGCTTTCAGGCGTATCGCGGCGGCGTGGTCGATTTTGTCGTCGAGCTTCATTCTGCCGCCGCCGAGGGCGCGCAGCGCTTCGCCCACAGGGCGCGCGCGGAGCTCGGAGAGGACGCCGTCCGCGTCGCTTTTTATTTCGAAGACTTTTTTCGCGCGCGGCAGTATTTCGAGCGGCCTGCGCAGGACCTCCGCGTCGCCGCCCTGCGCGGCTATAACTTCGCCGAATTTGGCGAGCGCGCGTCCGTCGTCGAGCGCTTTTTCCGCAAGCTCCGCGCCTTCCTCGTGGTCCTTCGCTAGTCCGGCGACTTCGAGCATGAGGCCGCAGAGCGCGGCGCAGAGCTCGCGCGTATCGGCGGGGCCGCGTCCGCTGAGCACTTCTATAGCTTCGTAGACCTCGGCGGCGTTGCCCACCCATTCGCCGAGCGGCTGTTCCATGCTTGTTATTGCGGCGACGCTTTTGCGGCCGAATTTTTTCGAGAGTGCGACAAGCTCACGGGCAAGCTCGCGCGCTTTGTCCTCGGTTTCCATGAATGCGCCGCTGCCGCATTTTACGTCGAAGACGAAGCCGGAGGCTCCGCCGACGAGCTTTTTGCTGACGATGCTCGCCGCTATGAGCTGCACCATCGAGACGGTCGCCGTCACGTCGCGCAAAGCGTAGAATTTTCCTTCGGCCGGCGCGAGCAGGCGCGAGTGGCCCGATATGGCGCAGCCGATTTTTTTCATCTGGGATATAAATTCGTCGGGCTCGAGGTGCATACGCATTCCGGGAATTGATTCGAGCTTGTCGACCGTGCCGCCCGTAAAGCCGAGGCCTGGGCCGGAGAGCTTCGAGACGTGCGCGCCGCAGGCCGCCGCGAGCGGCAGCAGGACGAGCGTCGTCTTGTCGCCTACGCCGCCGGTGCTGTGCTTGTCTACGACGCGCATCTCGGGCGGGTAGGAGTAGGTCTCGCCGGATTTCGCGAGCGCGTCCGTGTAGTGCGTCAGCTCGCCGCCGTCGAGTCCGCGGAAGTAGACGGCCATGAGCCACGCAGCCGTCTGGTAGTCGGGCACGCTCCCGTCCATTACGCCGCGGATGAGCTCGTCGAACTCGGCCTTCGTGTGGCGGCCTCCGTCGCGTTTTTTCTCGATAAAATCTATCATGTTGAAGCTCATAGCTCCGCCTCCGCGAGGAAACGTTCCACAAGCCGCGACAGGCCGCCGCCGCAGCGTTCCATCACTTCGAGGACCTCCGTGTGGGTGAGCTTCTCCTGCGTGATGCCGGCGGCGTAGTTCGCGGCGCAGGAGATGCCGAGGACGCGGACGCCCATGTGGTTCGCGACGAGCACCTCGGGCACTGTGGACATGCCGACCATGTCCGCGCCCATGATGCGCGCCATGCGCACCTCGGCCGGCGTCTCGAAGGACGGGCCGCTGAAGGCTATGTAGACGCCTTTTTTAAGCTCGATATTTTCTTCGCGCGCCGCGCGTTCGAGCGTCTCTATGAATTTTTTGTCGTATGCCTCCGTCATGTCCGGGAAGCGGACGCCCCACTTATCGTTGTTGACGCCCGCGAGCGGGTTGACGCCCATGAAGTTTATGTGGTCCGTTATCGCGGCTATCGTTCCGGGGCGGAAGTCGGTGTTGACGCCGCCCGAGGCGTTCGTCGCGACGAGCGCCCTGACGCCGAGGCAGGCGAGGACGCGCATCGGGAAGGTGACCTCCTGCATGTTGTAGCCCTCGTAGTAATGCACGCGCCCCTGCATCGCGGCGACGGTCTTGCCGCCGAGGCGGCCTAGCACGAGACGGCCCGCGTGGCCAGGCGCGGTGGAACGCGGCCAGTAGGGTATGTCTTCGTAGGGAATTATCTCCGGCTCCTCTATGCTCTCCGCGGCGCGGCCGAGGCCCGAGCCGAGTATGACGGCGGCCTCCGGCCTGACGGAGGTTTTCTTTTCGATATATTTGAGCGCTTCTTCGACTTTGTCCCAGTAGTACATCGCGTTTCCTCCTTTACTTTGCGCGCGGGTGGTATTGGTCGTAGTAGTCGCGCAGGCTTAAATCAAGATGAGTGTATTTTTCCGTGGTCATTATCGAGCTGTGTCCGAGAAGCTCCTGCAGCGTCCTCTGGTCCATGCCGTTGCGGATGAGGACGGTCGCGAAGGTGTGGCGCAGCACGTGCGGGTGCAGGCGCTTCGCGGGCACTCCGGCGGCTTCGCCGCGCTTGTGCAGGATCACCCAGAGCGTCTCGCGGTGGAGCTGCTTCCCGTTGCGCGATAAAAACAGCCATTCGGCCTTGTTTTTGTCGAGCTGCGGGCGATATTCGGCTATATATTCCTCGACGGCGCGGCGCGGCGCGCCCATGTAGGGGACGGCGCGCTCCTTGTCGCCCTTGCCGCGCGCGTATAAAATTCCGCTGCCCGGGTCGAGGTCGCGCAGCCGCAGGCCGCAGAGCTCCGAGGCGCGCATTCCGGCGCCGTATGCAAGCTCTATGTAGGCGCGGTCGCGTTTGCCGAGCGCCGTGCCGTCCTCGCAGGCGTTGATTATTCTCTGGATTTCGTTTTCGTTGAGTATTTCGGGAAGTTTTTCCTCGCGCGACGGAAGCGGGGCGAGGCGCGGAACCTTGTCCGTCTGCCCGTCGTATTGGAGGAATTTCGCGAAGGAGCGCAGAACCGCGCCGAGGCGCTGGACGGAGCTTTTTTTGCGCCCCTCTATCTGCGCTTCAAGCAGGAAGCGCGAGACGGCGTCCGCCTGCACGTCGAGCGGGTCGCGCGAATTCCGGCGGCACCACGCCGTCCATATAGACAGGTCGGAGAGATAGGCGCGCCTCGTGTTCTCGCTGCATGCGCGCTCAAGCTTTATGTAGTCGCCGAATCTTTCGGCGGTCCGTTCCAGGTCGTCCGCGGCGGCGCGGATCATATCTGCGCCTTCCGCGCGAGAAGCCAGTAGTAGGCGGCGAGGGTCTTGCCGTCCTTGACGCCGCCTTCGGCGACGAGAGATGCGAGCTCTGCGGGCGAGAATTTGCGCACCTTTATGTATTCGTCGTCGTCCTCGGGCAGCTTGGAGTCGGAGAGCTCAGTCGCGTAAAACATCGTTATCTTCTCGGTTGTGAAGCCGGGCGACGAATAGAGCTCTGCGATCTTCTCCATACGCCCCGGCCTGCGCCCTATCTCCTCCTGCAGCTCGCGCGCCGCCGTCTCCTCGGGCGACTCGCCCTCTTCGACGAGGCCCGCGGGTATTTCGTATATCTCTTCGTCTACCGCGTGGCGGTACTGCTTTACGAGGAATATTCCGCCGTCGGCGTCCTCGGCGAGCATCGCGACGGCCGGGCTGTGCAGCACGACTTCGCGCAGCTTTTCTGCACCCGACGGGAATTTCACCGTGTCTACGCGCACGTCGATTATATGTCCCTTGTAGGGGAATTCGCTCTTCAATATGTTGCGGAGTGGATTTTTGGCTTCCGTCATGGCGTCTCTCCTATTCGAGGCTTTCGCCCTCGTTCACGCGCAGGCCGCGCGCCCAGTCCTCCGCGCGCTGGAGCTTCTTGCCCTCGGGCTGCACCTCGGCGAGGCGCAGAAGCCCTTCGCCGCATGCGACGCACGGAACGCCGCCGCGCACCGTGTACGTCCCCGGCGCGCCGGAGCCGGAGACGGCTTCGGCCCTGTATATGCGCAGCCGCTTGCCGCGCACCGTGCAGAACACTCCCGGCGCAGCGCCGATGCCGCGTATCTTGTCCGCGATTTCGGCGGCGGGGCGCGTCCAGTCTATCTTTCCTTCGGCTTTGTCTATCTTCGGCGCGTAGGTCGCGCCATCTTCGCTCTGCGCCGTGAAGCGCCATTCGTCCGGCGGCACGTCGCAGAGGTAATGCAGCAGCGTTTCCGCTCCGAGCTTCGCCGCCTTCTCCGCAAGCGAAGCGAAGTCGTCCTCGGGCGCGATTTCAAGCTCCGGCTGCGCGAGTATCGGGCCGGAGTCCATCCCAGCGTCGAGGCGGAATATGGAGACCGCGGTGCTCGCGCGCCCGTCCATCAGCGCGCGCTGGAGCGGCGCGGAGCCGCGGTACTCGGGCAGCTTAGACGGGTGGATGTTTAGGCAGCCGTACTTCGCCGCGGTGAGCAACGGTTCCTTGATTATATGTCCAAAGTCTATGACGAGCAGGACGTCCGGCGCGTTGGCCTTTATCCATTCGACGCGCTCCGCGTCGGCGGAAAGGCGCTCCGTCGTGTAGGCGGGGAGGCCGAGCTTCTGCGCGAGCTCCCAGACGGGCGTGCTGCGCAGCGCGAGGCCGCGTCCCGCTCCGCGCGGCGCGTTCGTCAGCACCCATTCGGGGCGCAGCCGCTCTGATATTAGCTCGAGGCAGCGCGCGGCGAAATGTCCGGAGCCAAGGAAGGCCGCCGTAAGCTTCGTCATTTCTCCTCCGCCGCGCGGCGCGCGATCTTTTTCTTCATGAACTGCCGCTTGAGCGGAGAGACGCGGTCGATGAGCAGCCGTCCCTTGAGATGGTCTATCTCGTGGGAGAATACGCGCGCGATGAAGCCTTCGAGCTCGCGCGTGATTTCTTCGCCGTTCTCGTCCTTGTAGGTCACGGTCATTTTCTCGGGCGAGACGACCTTTTCATAGATGCCGGGGAAGCTGAGGCAGCCCTCCTCGCCCGTCACCTCCCCTTCCTCGGAGAGTATCACGGGGTTCACGAGCACGTATTTGTCGTCCTTGTAGTCGATGACGATGACCTTCTTCGATACGCCTACCTGCGGGGCCGCGAGGCCGATGCCGTCGTTCGCGTACATCGTCTCCCACATGTCGGCCACGAGCGTCTTGAGCTCGTCGTCGAACACAGTCACCTCCTCCGTCTCCTCGCGGAGCACGGGGTTGGGATAAACGCATATAGTCCTAAGGGCCATAAATTGACCTCCCGTCGCTTTTTTTAAGATATTCTAACGTAAAAAACGCCCGCGCTCAAGGGAACGAGCGCGGGCGCGGGTTTACGGCGTTGTGCCAGCGTTAGGCGTCTTCTTTCTCGCGGTTCTTGAGGAAGTCGCCGAGCGTGAAGTTCATCTCTTCCTGCGGGAGCTGGCTGTTGGGGTTCTCCTGTCTCCTGCGGTCTCCGTCGGGACGGCGGCGGCGCGGACGCTCGTCGCGGCGCGGCTGGTCGTCCTGCTGGAAGCGCTCGCGCGGCTGCTCGTCGCGCGGGGCGCGCTTCGCGGGCTCCTCGTGAGCGGGGCGGAGGCTCAGGCGGATGCGGCGCTCGGTCGGGTTGACCTCGAGCACGCGGGCCGTGACTTCCTGTCCCTCGGTGAGCACGTCTCTCGGGTTCTCGACTCTCTGGCTCGAAAGCTGCGAAATGTGGATGAGTCCCTCGACGCCCTCTTCAAGCTCGACGAACGCGCCGAAGTCGGCGATTCTGACGACCTTAACGGGGACCTCGGCGTCCTTCTGGTACTTCTCGGCGGCGTTCTTCCACGGATCGTGGAGCTGCTTGTAGCCGAGGCTGATGCGCTTGCGGTCCTTGTCTACGTCTATGATTGAAACTTCGACCTTCTGGCCCTTCTTGAGCACCTCTTTCGGGTGCTTAATGCGGGTCCAGCTGAGGTCGCCGATGTGGATGAGGCCTTCCACGCCGGGCTCTATTTCAACAAAAGCTCCGAAGTCGGTCAGGTTGGTGACGGTGCCTTCCGTCGTCTTTCCGGGCGTCCAGCGCTCGGCGACGGTGTTCCACGGATCGTCGAGGGTCTGGCGGATCGAGAGGGAGACGCGGTTGTTCTCCGTGTCGATGCCGATGACCTTGACCTTCACATGGTCGCCCTTGGCCACGATGTCTTTGGCCTTGGCGTTGCGCTGCCACGCGAGCTCGCTGATGTGGACGAGCCCTTCCATGGCACCGAGGTTGACGAAAACGCCGAAGGAAGTGATGCTGCTGACGTCGCCCTCAAGGACGTCGCCCTCGTGGACCTGCTCGTAGAAGGCCTGGCGAGTCTTTGAGAGTTCTTCTTCGATGAGGCTGCGGCGCGAGAATACGAGGCGGCGCTTTCTGCGGTCCTTCTCGATGAGCTTGACGGGGAATTCCTGTCCGACGAGGTTGCCCGGGTTGACTCCGCGGCCTTCCTGCGTGAGGTGCGAGATGGGAATGAAGCCCTCGATGCCGCAGCAGTTAACGATGAGGCCGCCCTTTACCTTGCGGAGGCCCTTGACGTTGATCGTCTCGTTGTTCTCCGCCTCTTCCTCGAGCTTGTTCCAGCGCTCGTCGAATTCGCAGCGCCAGCGCGAGAGGCCGAGCTGCGCGTCCTCGCCCTGATTGATGTTCGTTATCTGGACGCGGACCTTAGCGCCGTTCTCCGGCTCGGGAGTCTCCTCCACGAGCACGCGGTGGGTCCACTCCTTGCGCGGGAGGAATCCCTCGCACTTGTAGCCCACGTCTACGAGCCAGCCGTCCTCCTGTGTATCGACGATTGTCCCCTCGACGACCTTGCCGCGGTGGAAATCGCCCATCACATCGTACTGCTGCATCATTTCTTCCATTGTTTCTTCTTTTTCCTGCGTTTCGATTACGTCTTCGTTGTGAAGCTCGTCAACCATACCCAACATCCTCCTGCTTACATCTTCTCTAATTTTTGAATAAGTTCTTTTATCAGCCAGTCAGGCGTGCTTCCGCCCGCGGCTATTCCTACGCTGCTCTTATTTTCCAGCCACCTCCCGTCCAGCTCGCCCGCGTGCTCGATCCAGAGCGACGGCACTCCCGAAAGGGAGGCTATCTCGGCGAGCTTGCGAGTGTTTGCGCTGTTTTTGCCTCCGAGGACTATTATTCCGTCCGCTTCCCGCGCGAGGCGGCAGACGGACTGCTGGCGAGCCAGCGTAGCCCGGCAAATGGTATTATAAACCTTCAGCTCGGGAGATACCGGCACGAAAGCGCCCACGAGCGCGGAGAACGTCTCGACGCGCTGCGTCGTCTGGCTCAGCAGGCCGCAGCGCCTGCCTTTCAGCCCCGGCGGTATTTCGTCCGCCGACGCGAGGACGTGTACCTCCCCCGACGCATATCCCATAATTCCCTGAACTTCAGGATGCGCCGCATTACCTAATATTATCACGATATAGCCTTCTTGTGACAGCGATTTTGCCTTTTCCTGCGCCGTTTTTACAAAAGGACATGTGCCGTCGACCATTTTCGAGCTTTTGCGCCGCAGCGCGTCGAGCACCTCGGGGCGGACGCCGTGCGCGCGCACGAACGAAACCGCGCCGTCCGGCACCTCCTCGGGCTTATCGACGACGACGAGCCCCATCTCCGTGAGCCGCGCTATCTCCTGCGGGTTGTGTATAGGGCTGCCGAGCGCGTAGACGGCGGGCGATTTTCGCAGCTCTTCCTCGAGCGTCGTTATCGCACGCTTGACGCCGAAGCAGAGGCCCGTCGGGTCGGCCGTTATGACCTTCATTGCGCGCGCTCCCCGTTCAGGTGCGCGTGGCAGAGCGGCACGGCGCGGCGCAGCGCCTCGGTCTTCGAGATTTCGTCAAAGTCGAACCACATGGCGGGCTCGAAGTGCTTGAACCACGTCGTCTGGCGGCGCGAGAAGGCCTTCGTCGAGCGTATGTCGCCCTCTATCGCCTCAAGGAAGGTGCAGCGCCCAGCGAGGTAGTCCACGAGCTCGCGGTAGCCGAAGCCCTGCAGCGCCGGCAGCGACGGCGAGTAGCCGTTTTTAAGCAGCCACTCGACCTCTTCTGGATAGCCGCTCGCGAACTGCTCCTTGACGCGGCGCTCGATATTCTGATAGAGGTTCGCGCGCAGCCGCGTAAGGCCGATGTATAAGATGTCGTATGGCGACTCCATCTTCTGCTGCTCCTTGTACCACCAGCTCGCGTTGCGCCCCGTTATCCTGAAAATCTCGAGCGCGCGCATCGTGCGCACGGGGTCGTTCGGGTGTATCCGCGCGCCGGCCTCCGGGTCGATTTCCAAAAGCTCGTCGTGAAGCGCCGCGAGGCCGCGCTCTTCTATCTCCGCGGCGAGCTGCGCGCGCACGGCCTCGTCCTTCGGCAGGTCCTCCGAGAGCGCGCCCGATAGCGCGCGGTAATAAAAGGGCGTGCCGCCGATGAGCAGAGGCACGCGCCCGCGCGCGATGATGCGCCGCGCCGCGCCGTCCGCGTCCTGCGCAAAGTCGGCGGCGGAATAAATTTCGTCCGGGTCCGCAATGTCTATCAGGTGATGGATGATTTCACGGCGCACCTCGCGCGAGACCTTGTCCGTCCCGACGTCGAGATAGCGGTAGACCTGCCGAGAGTCGACGGAGATGACCTCGGCGTTCAGCTCCTTCGCGAGCGAAAGGCTGAACTCCGTCTTGCCGACGGCGGTCGGCCCTATTATCGCGATTACCGGAATTTTTTCTTTCGTCATCTTTCAAACCATTCCCGAAGTTTTTTGTTTTCTATTATAAAGACAGTCGGCCTTCCGTGCGGGCAGGTGTAGGGCGTCTCGCAGCGCTCGAGGCGCGCGAGCAGCTCCGCGGCCTCTTCCGGCTCGAAACGCCGCCCGAGCTTCACGGCGTCGCGGCAGGCGAGGCGCGCCATGCGCCACCAGACCTCGCGGTCGCGCTTCGCGGCGTCGCGCTCCGTCTCTATTCCGCGCAGCGCCGAGCGCAGCATGTCGACCGGCGAAAGATGCCCCTTGCCGCGTATCGCGGGCACCGCCGTCACCATTCCATCCGCCGTCTCAAAGCCCAGCGCCGCGAGCTCCTTTTCGTAAAGCGCGGCCTCAGGGCGCACCGCGGCGGGAATCTCCATCGGCAGCGTCAGCCTCTGCGTCGCGACGTTGTCCCTGAAGCTCTCGCATATTTCCTCGAAAAGTATGCGCTCGTGCGCCGCGTGCGGGTCCATTATCGCGAGCGCCTCCGGAAAGTCGAAAATCAGGAATCCCTCGGCGCTCTGCCCGACGTATCTCTTCGTCTGAATTTGCGGAACTTCCGCGCGCGGCTCGTCGTTTTCTGCGGGGAAGAAGACGCTCTCGACAGGCGAGGCGACGCGCGAGGCGTATGAGGGCGCGGCCTTCTTCGAGACTAGGTTCCACGGCTGCGCGCCGGAGGGGTAAAACGAGACCGGCGGCTGCGCCGGCTGTTCAGACGACTGCGCGGGCATGCCGGGCAAAGGCGCAGGCTGAGGCGACGCGCCGCCCGAGGTTATCGAATGGCGCTGCGCGTAGACTGCCCGCGCGTTGTCGTAGACGATTTTGAAGATATCCTGGCTTCTGCGGAAGCGTATCTCTTCCTTCGTCGGGTGGATGTTTACGTCCACGTCGTGCGGCGGCAGGTCTATCATCACGGCCCACTCCCCGTAGGCCGCGCCCTCCGCCGCCGTCAGCGCCGCGCGCACCGCGGAATCCTGCACGCGCCGCCCGTTGACGAAGAGCATTACGACGACGCGCCGCGAGTCGGGAATCGGGTTCCACCAGAGGCGCGCCGAGACGGCTCCCTGCGTCGAAGAGGAATAGAAAATCTTCGTCTGCTTCCCCCAGCGGCGCTCGATGCACTCGGCGATCGACGCGGCGGCGGAATATTCGAGAATTTTGCGTCCCTCTTCCTGCACGCGGAAGGAGACCTCGGGGTGTATAAGGGCGTAGTCGTTGACTATCTGAATGATGCGGCGCAGCTCCGCCGAGGAGCTTTTGAGAAATTTGCGCCGCGCGGGTAAATTGAAGAAAAGGTCGTCTATCTGTATCCGCGTCCCCGGCTTCGCGGGCGTCTCTGAATGAAGCGTAATCCGCCCCGCCTCGCAGCGGAGCAGGCCGCCAGTCTCCGCGCCCGCGGCGCGGCTGCGTATCTCCATGCGCGAGACCGCGGCGACGCTCGCGAGCGCCTCGCCGCGATAGCCGAGCGTCGCGATGTTCTCGAGGTCGTCGAGCGTGCTTATCTTGCTCGTCGCGTAGCGCTCGACGGCGAGCGGCAGCTCCGCGAAGGCTATTCCGCAGCCGTCGTCCTCTATCACGAAAGAGCTCTTTCCGCCCTGCTCCGTGTAAAGCGAAATCGACTTCGCCCCCGCGTCGAGCGAGTTTTCGATAAGCTCCTTAGCAACCGAAGAAGGCCGCTCGATAACCTCCCCCGCCGCTATACGTGTAGAAATGTCCGGTGCGAGACGTTTAATCATTGATTATGGAAATGGTCTCCATTCATAAATTTATGCCGCACTTACTTAAACCCCAGCACCTTACGGCTTTCGTTGCGCAGCCTCATGACGAGCTCTAGAGCCGCGAGCGGCGTCATGTTGTTCGGGTCGCAGGCGGCGAGTTCCTCTAGTATCGCCTCCTGGCGCACATCGAAGAGCGTGAGCTGGTTCTGCGAGGAATTTTTTACGTTTTCGTTGCGCGCTTCGGCCTTTTCCTCAAACTGCGCGAGGAGCTCCTGCGAGCGGCGCAGCACCGCGGAGGGGACGCCTGCGAGACGCGCGACCTCGATGCCGTAGGAGCGGTCTGATGGCGCTTCGATTATCTTGTGCAGGAAGACTATGCGGCCGGCGCTTTCGTCGACGCCCATGCTGAGATTTACGATTCCAGGCAGAAGGTCGGCGAGCTGCGTCAGCTCGTGGTAGTGCGTAGCGAAGAGCACGCGAGGCTGCGCGTGTTCCTGTCCCTGCAAAAATTCGACGACGGACCATGCGATGCTAAGGCCGTCGTAGGTCGACGTGCCGCGGCCCACTTCGTCGAGGATGACTAGGCTTCTGTCCGTCGCGTGGCGCAGGATGTTCGCGGTCTCGACCATCTCGACCATGAAGGTGCTCTGCCCGCGCGCGAGCTCGTCGCGCGCGCCTATGCGCGTGAAGACGCGGTCTATGAGGCCGATCTTCGCGCTTTCGGCGGGGACGAAGGAGCCCATGTGCGCCATTATCGCGATGAGCGCCGCGGTGCGAAGGTAGGTGGATTTTCCCGCCATGTTCGGCCCCGTTATGAGCGCGATGCGCCGACCGTTCTCCGCGCTGAAGTTGAAGTCGTTGGGCGTGAAGGGATTTTTGCCGAGCGTCACCTCGATGACGGGATGGCGCGCGTTTTTGACGATGAAGTCCTTGCTCATGTCGAGCGTCGGGCGCGTGTAGCCGCGCTCCGATGCAACGGCGGCGAGCGAGAGCAGCACGTCGAGCGCCGATATGAAGTTCGCCGTCAGCTGTATTTCGGAGGAATGTCCGAGCACCTCGCCGACGAGCCCCGCGTATATGCGCTCCTCTATCGCGAGTATCTCGCCCTCGGCGCGGAACATGTCGTGCTCGAAGCGCTTGAGTTCCTCCGTGATGAAGCGCTCCGCGCCCACGAGCGTCTGTTTCCGCACGTAGTCCATCGGCGCTTTCGAGGCCGACGCTTTCGGTATTTCTATATAGTAGCCGAAGACCTTGTTAACTCCAGCCTTGAGGTTCTTTATTCCCGTGCGCTCGCGCTCAGATTCCTCGAATCTCGCAAGCCACTCCGACGAGTGAGCCGCCTTGTCGCGCCATTCGTCGAGCTCCGCGTCGAAGCCGCTTCTGATGACTCCGCCGTCGCGCACGAAGCGCGGGACGTTGTCCGCGACCGCCGCGCGCAGCAGCGCCGCGAGCTCAGAAGTGTCGCACTGCGGGACGATGCGCGCGAGCGCCGGATAACCGGAGACGAGCGAGACTATCTCCGGCACGACGCCCAGCGTCACGCCGACGGACTGCACATCGTAGGGCAGCCCCATCTTGAGCGTGAGGCGGGAGAGGGATTTCCCCATGTCGCGGCAGCGCGAGAGAAGCTCCGCAAGCCCGGCGCGCAGCCTGCCGTCGCCCGCGAGCGTCTCTATCATGTCCTGGCGGCGCGAAATTTCGTCGAGGTCCTGAAGCGGCGAGGTTATCCATTCTTTGAGCGCGCGCCGCCCCATCGGCGTGCGGCAGCGGTTGAGCACCCAGAAGAGCGTCGCCTGCCCCTTGTCGGCGAGCTCTAGGTTCGCCTGCGTGCTCTGGTCGAGGACGAGGTTCTCCTTCGGCAGCATCGGCGTGAGCGAGGAGATATTATCGGCGTTCGAGAACTGAGTCTCTTCGAGGTATTTCACCGCCGCGGCAGCGGCTCCCGCTGCGAGGTCCCTGTCGTCGAGGCCCATCGCGGAGAGCGAGGCTATGCCCCATTTGCGGCAGAGCCACGCCGCGCCCTGCTCGACGGCGAAGTATCCCTTTTCGCACTCCGTGACGATGACGCCGCGCGAGGCGAGGCCGGGACAGTTTTTCTCAAAAAGCTCGCGCTGTCCGCGGCGCAGGAGTATCTCGTCGGGCATGAAGGCCGACATCACGGCGGCTCCGCCCTCGTTCGAGAACGTCCCGGCGCGCAGCGCGCCGCCCGCCGGTTCGAGAAGCGCGACGGCAGTCGATTTTCCGTCGAAGAGGCATGCCGCTATCTTTCCGCCGTCGTCGGAGTTCTCCGGCAGCCACGTGCCGGGCGTGACGACGCGCGTCACCTCGCGTTCGAGCAGCCCCTTGCCGTCCGGCTCGGTTATCTGCTCGCATATCGCGACGCGGTAGCCCGCGGCGATGAGCCGTCCGAGGTACGAGTCTACGGAATGGTACGGCACGCCCGCCATCGGTATCTTGTATTCGTTTTCTTTGGAGCGCGAGGTGAGGGCTATATCAAGGACTGACGACGCAATCTCCGCGTCGTCGAAGAACATTTCATAGAAGTCTCCCATGCGGAAGAAGAGCAGGCAGTCGGGGTAGGCGTCCTTCCATTCGACGTACTGCTCCAGCATTGGAGTCATTTTTACTCCGCGCGGCAGTTCCAAATTCAGATGTTCCTTCCGCTGTCGAGGTAGCTTTGCAGCAGAAGCGTCGCCGCTATCTTGTCGACCTTCTTTTTTCTGCCGCTGCGCGACACGTCGGCCTCAAGCAGCGCCTGCTGCGCTATCGTGGTCGTGAAGCGCTCGTCCCAGAAGCGTATCTCGCATTCCGGGAAGCGCTCTTTTATCGTCTCGGCCGTCGCGCGCATACGCTGCGCCTCCGGCCCTTCGCTGCCGTCGGTGCGGCGCGGCATCCCTATCAATATGGCGGGATCGCCGTACTGCGCGATGATGTCCGCAAGCTCCGCGAGCCAGTCGCCGCGTGCGTTCAAAACGGCGGCCCCCTGGGCGAATACGCCCAAGGGGTCGCTCACCGCAACTCCGATTCTGACGCTGCCTATATCGAGAGCTACGATACGCCGCATTACTTTCCTTTTGTCATAAGCTCCTCGAAAATCTTCGGAGCGGCCGCAAAGGCCTTGTCGAGCTTGTCCGAGCTCGGTGCGCCGCCCTGCGCGAGGGTCGGGCGTCCGCCGCCCTTGCCTCCGAGCTCGGCGGCTACCGCCTTGAGCAGAGCTCCCGCGTTGGCTCCGAGCTTGACGATGTTGTCGGAGGCCATGGCCGTCAGCGCGACGTTGCCCTCCGACGCCACGCCCGCGAGGAGCATCATAGCGTTCGGATATTTATTGCGGATTCTGTCGCCTATCTGGCGCAGGAGGTCCGGCGTGATGTTGTCGAACTTTTCCGCGATGAAGTCGACGCCGTTGACGTTCGCGACGGGCTTGACGCTGTTCTCTATCTCGGACATCGCGGCCTTGACCTGCAGCTCGCGGTTCTTGCGCTCGAGGACCTTCTTCTCGTCCATCATCGAGCCGACCTTGTCCATGAGAGACTCGGCGTCGCCGCCGACCATCGTCACAAGCGACATGACCGCGTTGCCGTATGCCTGGAAGAGCGGAAGCGCCTGCGTTCCGGCGACGGCCGTTATTCTGCGGATGCCGGAGCCGATGCCCTCTTCGCGGACAATCTTGACAAGGCCGATTTCGCCGGTGCTCTTGACGTGCGTTCCGCCGCAGAGCTCGGTCGAGAAGTCGGAGATTCCGAGCACGCGCACCTCGTCGCCGTACTTTTCGTCGAACAGCGCACGCGCGCCGGTCTTTTTCGCCTCTTCTATCGGCATGACGCGCGTCGTGACGGGGCTGTTTCTCAGCACCTGCTCGTAGACTATGCGCTCCGCTTCGCGCAGCTCGTCGAGGCTGACGGGCGCGAAGTGGTTGAAGTCGAAGCGCAGGAAGGTCGGCGTGACGAGCGAGCCGGCCTGGCGGACGTGCTTGCCGAGCACGCGCGCGAGCGCCTCGTGCAGAAGGTGCGTCGCGGTGTGGTGGCGCTGTATGTCGGCGCGGCGCACGGCGTCTATCTCCGCCGTCACGCTGTCGCCGGGCTTTACCGTTCCCTTGGTTACTTTTCCTTTATGCACTATGAGATCGGCGACGGGGTAAACTGTGTCGGCGACTTCAAATTCTATGCCGCCGGCGTAAATCCTTCCGGTGTCTCCGACCTGTCCGCCCTTTTCTCCGTAGAACGGAGTGTTGGAAAGCACGAGCTCGGCTTCCTGTCCTTCGCAGGCTTCGCCGGCGAGAGCGCCGTTCATTATGACGGCCTTGACCTCGGCCTCGCACTTCGTCTCGGTGTAGCCGCAGAAGGGCGACGGCGCGATTTTGTCGGCGAGCTCGGTGTAGACGTTCTTGGAAATTACGCTGCTCGTCTGCTTGCTCGAGGCGCGCGCCCTCTCGCGCTGCTCCTCCATGGCCTTTTCGAAGCCGTCCTTGTCGACGGTGATATTGCGCTCGGCGCACATCTCTTCCGTAAGCTCGAGCGGGAAGCCGAAGGTGTCGTAAAGGACGAAGGCCACGTCGCCGGGCAGCTCGTTTTTGCCGGCGGCTTCGAGCTTTGCTATCTCGGAATCCATAAGGTCACTGCCCTGCGCGAGCGTGCGCGAGAAGCGCTCTTCCTCGGTGCTGAGCACCTGCTCGATGGCCGAGGACTGCTCGACGAGCTCATGATACTCGTCGCCTATCGACTCGCGGACGACGGGCAAAAGCCCGGTCAAGAACGGCTTGTCGATACCGAGCAGCCTTCCGTAGCGCACGCAGCGCCTGATAAGGCGGCGCAGGACGTAGCCGCCGCCGTCGTTGGTCGGCAGTATGCCGTCGGCAATCATGAACGCCGAGGCGCGGATGTGGTCGGAAATGACCTTTACAGCCATGTCCTTTTTCGGATCCTCGCCGTACTTGACGTTGACCAGTTCGCAGGCCTTGTCCATGATGGGACGGAAGAGGTCTGTCTCAAAGTCGTTCGGCACGCGCTGCACGACGGAGGCGAGGCGCTCGAGCCCCATGCCGGTGTCTATATTCTTATGCGGAAGCGGCGTGAGGTTGCCCGCTTCGTCGCGGTTGTACTGCATGAAGACGAGGTTCCATATTTCGAGATATCTGTCGCAGTCGCAGCCGACGGTGCAGGTAGGCTTGCCGCACGAGAACTCCGGCCCCTGGTCGTAGATGATCTCGGAGCAAGGCCCGCACGGTCCGACGGGGCCCGCCGCCCAGAAATTATCGTCGGCACCGAGGCGGAATATCCTGTCCGCGGGCAGGCCGACCTTCTTGTGCCAGATGTCGAAGGCCTCGTCGTCGTCGAGGTATATGGTCGCGTAGAGGCGATCGGGCTCAAGGCCGACGCGCTCCGTGAGGAACTCCCACGCCCACGGGATTATTTCGTTCTTGAAATAGTCTCCGAAGCTGAAGTTCCCAAGCATTTCGAAGAACGTGTGGTGGCGCGCCGTGCGTCCGACGTTCTCTATGTCGTTGGTGCGCACGCACTTCTGCGAGGTCGTCGCCCTAGTCACCTCTGGCGTCTTGAGCCCGAGGAAGTAGGGCTTGAACGGCACCATTCCCGCTATAGTGAAAAGGAGGGTCGGGTCGTCCGGCACCAGCGAAAAACTGTGATAGCGCTTACAGCCCTTCTCCTCGAAAAAGTTCAGAAAAAGTTCTCTTAATTCCTTCCCGCTCCTGCGTTCCATGAAACAGCCCCCATTGATATTCAAACTAACAAGATATTATAAACTATTTGCATTGAAAATGCGCAGCAAAAAAATCGCCGCGCGGCCTCTGATTCCGTACGGCGGCAAAAATTCCCGCTTACCGTGCCTTCACGCCGCGGCACTCGTAGACGAAGGCGGGCGGTATGTTCATCATCACAAAGCGCACGTCTACCTTGTCGAAAAGTTTTTCGAGCGTCCCCTTCATGTGCAACGAGTACTGGAACGCGACGAAGCTGCCGTCTGGCGCGAGGCTGCGCGTCACGCCCTCCATGACGCTCTTCGTCACCTCGCGCGGCAGGACGGTGAATGGGAGGCTCGAAACGATGAGCCCCGCCTTCTCTATCCCGCGCGCTTCCATGACCTCGGGCAGCGTCCGCGCGTCGGCGTATATCTCGAGCCCCGTTTCATCCTCCAGATTTTTGCGCAGCTCTTCCTCTATTTCAAAGACGAGCAGCTCGCAGTCCTTCGCCTTGCGTTCGATTATCGCGCGCGTCATGACGCCCGTCCCCGCTCCGAGCTCGGCGACCGCGCCGAGCTTCGCCCAGTCGGCGTTCTGGAGCATGGAGTCAACGAGCTGCGGCGAGCTCGGCGTTACGCTGCCTATCGTGCGCGGCTCCGTAACGAATTTTTTTATGAAAAGCATCTGGTCCTTCAGATTTTTGTCAACCTTCAATGCTGCGCACCCCGCTTAGATTTTTGTCCGCGTTCCGCGCGGCGCTCAGCGCGCGAAGACGCTGAGGTATTTGTCGCCCCTGTCGGGCTGGATTGTGACGACGGCGCACTCCTTCGGCAGCGTCGCCGCGATTTTGAGCGCCGCCGCGACGTTCGCGCCGGTCGAAATTCCGCTGAAAAGGCCGAACTCCGAGGCGAGGCGGCGCGCCGTCTCGACCGCCTCGTCGTCCGTCACTGTCGCAAATTCGTCTATCTCGCCGACGGCGAGGCAGGCCGGGACGAAGTTCGCGCCTATACCCTGTATCGCGTGCGCGCCGGAGCGCCCCTGCGTGACGAGCGGGCTCGACGCGGGTTCAACCGCGACGACGTGAACGCCGGGAAATTTCTTTCTCAGCGCGCGCGCGACGCCGGTCACGGTTCCTCCCGTGCCGAACGACGCGACGAAGGCGGCGAGCTTTTTGCCCTCCGGCAGCTGCGCGAGTATCTCCGGCCCGGTCGTCAGCTCGTGCGCGAGCGGGTTGCCGGGGTTTGAAAACTGGTCGAGCATCACGGCGTCCGTGTTCCCCGCGAGAATTTCACGCGCCCTTGCGACGGCCCCGGCCATTCCCTCTGCGGCGGGCGTCAGCTCCAGCTTCGCGCCGAAGGCCGAGAGCACGGCGCGGCGCTCGACGGACATCGACTCCGGCATCGTCAGGACGACGAAGAGGCCGAGCGCACGCCCGAGCAGCGCGAGGCCGATGCCGGTGTTTCCGCTCGTTGGCTCGACTATCACGCTGCGCTCCGTAAGCTCGCCGCGCTTTTGTGCTTCGCGCAGCATCCCCCACGCGGCGCGGTCCTTTATCGAGCCTCCGGGGTTGCCGCCCTCGAGCTTTATCCAGAGCTCCGCGCCGCCCGTTTCGCAGTCAAGCCGGTAGAGCGGCGTGTTCCCGACAAGGCGCATAATTTCAAGGCTGTCTATATCCTTCAGCAAGGCGCGCCTCCTAGCCGTTGTAGGCCGCCGCGAAGGCATTGGCTACGTTTTCCTCCGTCGGCGCGCCCTCGGCGATTTTTTCGTCGCCCGCGAAGAAGCACGGCACGTAATAGTAGTCGTATTTGTCCGCGAGCTCCGGCTCCTTTTTCTCGTCTATCCTGACGAACGGTACTTCTTTATATTCCGGATGGGCAGCGAGCAGCGCGGCTATCATTTGTTCCGCGCGTTTGCAGTGCGGGCAACCCTCGAACATGAACATCTTGAGTTCTTTCATTTATTATCAGTCTCCTTGTTTCGTTTCCGTTTATTATATCCCGAAGATGCGATAATCGGAATGTTGCGCAAGCGGGCCGCCGGGGATAGAATTTAGCGAATGCTTTTGAGCATGGGAGGAATTGCGGATGGCATATAAGATAAACGCGGCGGCGCGAGACCTGTTCTACAGCAGGAACGACCCGAAGGACCGCCGCCTCGGCGAGCTCATCGGGCGTGCCGCGATAGACGAAGTTACGGAGGGGACCGTCGCGATAATCGGCGTCCCGGAGGACCGCGGCATCACCGCGAACAAGGGACGCGCTGGCGCGGCGGCGGGGCCGGACGACATCCGGCGCAGGCTCTACAAGCTGACGCCCGGCTTCAACTCCGACTTCATGAGGCTGCGCATCGTAGACGTCGGCAACGTGGACACGAAGGAGCTGACGCTCGCCGGGGTCCACGACGCGGAGACTGAGGCGGTCGCTGAGATCGTCGCGCGCGGCGGGCTGCCCGTCGTCCTCGGCGGCGGACACGACCTGACGTACCCCGGCGTCCGCGGCCTTGTGACGGGCGCGAATATCGGGCGCGGCGGCATGGGGCTCATCAACGTCGACGCCCACCTCGACGTGCGCAGCGACGAGAACGGAATCAACAGCGGCACGTCGTTCTACCGCGCGCTGACGCAGCTGCCCGGCGGCGCGCTCTCCGGCGAGGCCTTCGTCGAGTTCGGCATACAGGAGCAGTACAACTCGCCCTACTATTACAACTGGGTGCTCGAGCAAGGCGGCCGCGTCGTCACGCTGCGCGAGGTCTCGGAGCGCGTCATGGAATTTTTCCTTCAGGCGCTCAACGCGGCGGGCAAGAACGGGCGCGCGATAGCGGTCTCGCTCGACATCGACGCTGTGCGCAACACGGAAGCGCCCGGCGCGTCCGCGAGCAACCCGAGCGGCCTCAAAGCGCCCGAGCTCGACAAGATAGCCTACCTCGCGGGGCGCAGCGTTAAGGTCAAGTACCTCGACATCATGGAGGTCTCGCCGCCGCTCGACGAGGACCACAGAACCGCGGCGCTCGCGGCCTCGGCGCTCTTCTCCTTCTTCAGAGGGCTCTGCGAGAGATAGCGCGCGGAAATTTTTGCATAACGAAGGGCCGGAGCTTGTCAGAAATGCTCCGGCCCTTTTTTGCGCTATGCGTCAATATTTCAGATTTTTTATCTCCACACCTCGGCGCATACCGCTGGCGCGCCGCCGCAGGCGGAACGGAGCGAAACGCGCGCCGTTCCCTCCTTCGCGGGCGAGTATGAGAAGAGCAGGAAATCTCCCTTGTCGAGCTTGTATTCGCCCTCTTCGCCGCCCGCCGCGCACTTCACCGTGAGGCCGTCGGTCAGCGAATAAATTCCGCGCCAGTATTCCGACGCGCCCTCCGGCGCAATCTCGGCGCACCCGCCGCCAGCCGCGCAGGCCGACATCGCGCCGCGGTAGCCGTCGACCGTCATCAGGTTGAAGTCCACGCAGCGTCCGACGGAGACCGTCTCCCAGCCGCCCTCGAATTCGTCAACGTCGGCAAGCGGCTTCATCGCGAGCATGCGTTCGCCGTTGTGCGTCACCTCTATCTCGCCGTCGAGAATCATCAGCAGACGGTGAATTCCCGGAAGCGCCGTGAATACGGACTTTTCGTCCTCGACTATCGCCGTGCTGATGCGCCAGTCGAAGCGCCGCGCGCCGTAGTCCGCCCCCTCGGGCCATATCGCAAGCTGCGTCGTCACGCCGCCGCTCCATCTGTTGTGCGAAAGCTCGTCTTTACGCTTCACTTCCACCTTCATCGCTAAATTCCTCCGTTTCGAAAAGTTTTTCAAAATTTTCCTCGCTGAATACGCGCACGCCGTTCTCCATCAGCAGCGCCGCCGCGACGCCCGCGCCCGGCACGACGCGGCCCGAGAAGCTGCCGTCGTAAACCGCGGACGAGCCGCAGGACGGGCTGCGCTCCTTCAAAATCGCGCAGCGGCAGCCGAAGCGCCGCGCCGCCTCAAGCGCGCGCCGCGCGCCGAGCTCAAACTCCGCCGTCACGTCGCGGCCGTCGCGCCCGAAGACGCGGCCGCCCGATATCTCGCTCGGCTCGCGCGGCGCTTCGAGGCCGCCGAGCCGCTCCGGGCAGACCGGCACAAGCTCATGCTCCGCGCCGAGCGCGATGACGCGCGCGTCGGGCTTCGCGCCGCCGTCGTAACGGCACTTCGAGCCGAGAAGGCACGCGCTGACCAGTATCTTCATGACGATTCCCTCCATCGCTCGAAAGTATGGCAACATGCACAAAGCATAGCACGCCCGCGCCGTTTAGGCCAACGCGCGCACAGCTCCGAAAATCGCACGCTTCCGCCATACGCGGACGCGCGGCGCGTTGATGCGGCGGACGCGGGCCGCCTGCCGCACGCCGCCGAAAGCTCGACGCAGCTTCGGCGCGTTCAGGCGCGCCTGTCCTTCCGCTGCGCGCCGCGCGCAATGCCAAGCGAGCAATTTATTTATATAAACATTAAATTTTTGAAAGTTACCGCGCGTCAATAAAACGCCGTAAGTTTTGTACTATATCAATAAACTATGCTTTGTGCTATACTCACGTGAACGGAAGGAAATTCCGGCGGCGCGCAAAAATCTGATGCGCGGCGCAATAGAAGGAGACAACAACAATGCTGTTTATGGGAAAATGTTCAAAAGAAGATTTCGTGAAAAGTAAGAGAAGATTCTACATCGTCGGCGCGATTATGCTAGCGCTCGGCTTCGTCTCGCTTTCGATGCCGCTGCTCGCGTCGTTCGCCGTTGAGACGATGATCGGCTGCCTGCTGCTCGCGGTCGGCCTCGGCAGCGCCTTCGGTGCCTTCAGCGCGATGCGCTCGGGCGACAGCCCGTGGCAGCAGGCCTTCATGGCGGTCATATCCGTCGCGGCGGGCGTCGTATTCCTCACGCATCCGCTCGCCGGCGTCATGACGCTGAGCATGCTGCTCTCGGCGTACTTCCTCGTCGACGGCGTGACGAAGGTCGTCGAATATTTCCGCATCCGCGAAATCGGCGGCTCGCTCTGGATACTGCTCTCGGGCGCGCTCGGCGTAATCCTCGCCTTCATGATGTGGAACAACGTGCTGACCGGCGCTTCAATGATCGGCATCGTGCTCGGCATAGACCTCCTTTTCAGCGGCGTGAGCCTCATACTGCTGGGCCGCGGCTGCTCGAAGCTGTCGAAATAACGGCGTCGGGCAAAAACTCAAAAAACGGCGAAAGCGGCGCAGGAACGCGCCGCTTTTTTGCTGTGCTCTATATTTTGCGCGATTGTCTCAGTCTTTCGCGGCCGCTGGGCGCGCAAGCTTCATTATATAATTCGGCGAAGCGCCCGCGACGCGCGCGTCGTCTTTCAGACGTTTGATAAGCTCCTTCGTTTCAAGCTTCGAGCGGAAGGTCGCCGTCGCGCACTCGGACGTTTCGTAAACCGGCGAAATATAGACGACTTCAGCCTCCGCGTCCGCCGCGACCTCGCGGCAGTATGCGGCGAAGAGCGCGCGCCTGTCGTCCGACGCGCGTATCTCCTCCGGCACGCGCAGCAGGACGACCGCCTCGCCGCGCGCGTACCGCGGCTCACGCGCCGCATCCTGCGCGAAAGCGGCGCTGCATGACGACGCTATGAGAGCCGCGGCGGCAAGGACGAACAACAATATCTTCATCGCCAGTTTACCTTGCGCGTTTCCGCAGCGCGCCGCCGAACAGCCAAAGGGCAGGAAGCGCGAACAACGCCGCCGCGCAGAAGCCCGCGGAGCATCCGCCGCTGCTTCCGCCGGAGACAGACTGCTTCTGCGCGCCGTAACGCACAATCGCGGTCGGGTCGGTTATAGTCCCCTCCGCGCTGTCAAGGTCGTATGGGCCGTTGTCGGCTATATAGAGGACGACGTTGTAGTGAGCCTCTCCGTCGAACGTCCCGCCGAAAGAGCTCCAGTCTTTGTTGTAAATTTTAAACTCGCCGTCGGCCGCCGCGCCGTCCTCATCGAGAGCGTACCTGAGGCACGTCCCGTCCGGCTTCACCTTGCAGACAGCCACGTCTCCAAGTCCGCCACCGTCGCCGAATATTTCGCCCGGGACTGTGAAAGCGATGGCCGAAACCACGGCGGCGTCAAGCTCGCCCTCTTCGCTGCTCTGCGCGCTGAATACAGGGAAGAGCGATACGCGCTCGACCTCTCTCGAGCTTTCAAGCGATTCCACAGCGCCGCCGACAATAGCATGGTCGAGATAAAGCCCTTCATCATCCACCGCGGTTACGCAGTTTTTCAAACTGTCAGGCAGAGCCTCCCTGTCCGACGCAAACTCAGCCTTGACGGCGGCCGCGCCCTCTGATACTGGGATTTGTTCCGGTTCGACAGGTTCGGCCTCGGTCGCAGCGCCCATGCCTATCTTCCACGCTTCATAGGCGTCGATCAGCCCGTACTGCGAATATCCTTCGCGCAGCACCGAACCGTCCGCGCCGTCGAGAATCATCTGCTTTATCTCCGCCGCGCCCCTTTCCGGAAACAGCGAGCAAAGCAGAGCCGCAACGCCAGCGACGTGCGGAGAGGCCATCGACGTGCCGCTTATGGTAGTGTAGCCGTCTTCGCTCCACGTATTTCCGTCACCGGTAATCGGCTCGTACCGGCAGGTGCTCATGATGTAGCCGCCGGGCGCGAAAACGTCCACCCATTCGCCAGAGGAGCTGAAATTTGAGCCCGCCGCGTAGCTGCGCTCGTCATCCTCGCCGCTCGCGCCGACGGTAATGGTATTTTCATAGCGGAACATAGCGGGAGTGCATATCTGCCCGGCGTACTCGCCTTCCGGCGCGTCAAGGTCCTGGTCCTCGTTGCCCGCCGCGATGCAGACAATCACCCCCGCGTCGCTGAGCGCCTTTATCTTCGCGCTGTACGGCTCGTTCTCCGCCGCGTTGTCCGCGTCGGTCCAGTTGCCGAGAGACATATTCGCGACGCGGACGTTCACCCCCGCAGCCTTCGCCGCTAATACGAAGTCTATCGCGCGCATCTGGTCGCTCGTCAGCGAGCCGGTGGCGTATTCGACGCTGCCGTCGTCGTCCTCGTCGATGAACGCGGAGAAAACCGGCACGGCCATAAGCTTCACGTTCTGCGCGACGCCCGCGACGCCGGTTTCATTATCCGTCACAGCGCCGATGATGCCAGCCACGTGCGTGCCGTGTCCCTCGACGTCGCCGACGTATCTGGAATCAGACGTGACTGAAAACACGTCGTCTATCGACGCCAGCTTTGTAGTTCCCGCGCCTGGGCCGACAGGAATGGGATCGAAGGCCGACGTCACCGGCGCTTCATCCTCGTTCTCTCCGAATTCCGCGCTGCTGTGAAACCATGCACCGTGGCTGCCCGCAAACTCAGCGGCGCCGATTCCTGCGACGTCCATGCGCGAGAGCGTATCGGCATCAAATTCATACATGTTGTCTGCGAGGTCCTCGTGGTCGTATATAATCCCCGTATCGATAACCGCGACGACGACCTCCTCGGACTCGGCCTCCGCCGTCTGCGCCCATACCGCGGGCATATTTATGCGTTCAAGCCCCCACTGTTCGCCGTAAAGCGGGTCGTTCGACTCGGCGATCTCTATCTCCTCATCTTCGGCGGAGACGATGCGCGCCGGCGACGAAAGACGCATTATATAATTCGGCATCGCCGACACAACGCGCGGGTCGCCGCGCAGCCTTTCGATAAATTCCTCCGTGCTCTCCCCGCTCGCGCTGCGCAGCTGTGCGACCGCGTAAGTCTCGCCGCCGCGCTCATCGCCGTTCGCCGAAAGCGTCCGCGCCGCGCCCGAGAGCTCGCCTTCCTCCAAACCTTCCGAATCCGCCGCCGCAGCCTTCACCGGAAGGAAATTCCGCACAACCACCGCGCCGAGCTCCGAAGCCGCTGACCCCGACGCCGCATTGGAAGCGCTCCGCGCCGCATAAGAACCAACCTCGGCCCGCGCCTCGTCCGTCCTCATCATAACGATAGCCTCGCCCTCAACGTACAGAGGAACTGCCGCGAAAGTTGGGGACGCAGCGACAAGAACAGCAAAGGCTGCAAATATACATCTTCTGAAATTCATGCAAAACCACCACACGCAACAAATTTTACACATTTATTATAAAAGCAGAAAATCGGCCGTTCAACGGGACGACGGCAGAAAAAGCATATATCACATTATATAATAGCGCCGAGACGCCGGGCGCGCATCGCGCAGCCGCAGCAGCTTCATTAGGGAGGACGAAAAATCATGAAGCAGGAACCTTACGAGTATACAACGAAATGGAACCATGCCGGAGAGCCGCTCGACGCGGAAAAGGCGCTTGAGTTTATACTCAGCGACCTCCTCCACGGCTCTCTCGGCATGAAGGACTTCATCGAGGACGGCTGCCTTTACTGCCCCGACAGCCAGTTAACCTTGCGGCCTGAGATAGAAAGCCTCATGGAGCAGGCCGCTGTCGTCGATTTTCACATTGAAGCGCCGCAGTGGGGAACGGAAATTTTTGAATGCTGCGCGTCGCCGGGCGAGACTACGAAGCACGCGCTCGGTATGGCGCTCAGCTCTTTCATGCTCTCGCTGATGCCGGCGATTGCGCGCATGGAGCGCGGCGAGTACGACGAGACGTTCGAGACGAGCTTCGCGGGGCGCGCGCACCGCTGGCGCGCGACGCTGAGTGACGTCGTAGGCGTCGGCTGCACGCCGCATGAGAACACGCCGTCCTTCTACTGGAACAAGCTCAAAGAGGGCGTCTTGAAGCGCCTCGGCAATCAGAAGCTCTGCTATGTGAAAATCTACTGCGCGAAGGTGGACGGCGAAGTCACGGGCGAGTGCCGCGTCAACGACATAAAGAGCAAAGAGCTGAGCGACATCGTCGCAGAGATAGGCGCGCAGTGGGAGACGGAGGGCTTCGCCTCGCAGAAGATGTTCATATTGATACGGCAGGACGAAGAGACGGTAGCGCCAGCGCCGTACCCATACTGGGGAGCGGCCGGGCGCGCTGTGATGAAGACAAAAATAAAACGCGCCGTAAATCTCTTCAACAGCTGCAAGACCCAGGAAGAGTACGACAAACTTCCCGAAACGCTCAGACTTCAGCTAGGCGACGCGACGCTCGCGGAGGAGTGTTATCTTTTCCTGCCAGAGATATGCGCGGAGAACGAGTTCGACACTCTGGACTTCGACGAGCAGATAGCGCCCGGCCTCTATAAGTCGCAGCTCGCCGACTACTGGACGATGCACAATCTGCTTTTCGAGCTTTTCGCCGAGGGCGCGTTCGGCGACGCGGCTTCCGGAATTTACTGGGACTATATCACCTTCAGCTCGGTCTACGGCGTGGTCTGTCAAATGATGGAAAAGAACGGCAAGGAGGCGCCGCTCGAAGGCTGCGTGTCTACGCATTTCAATTTCTCCGACGGCTTTAAATTGAGGTAGGGGGACGCGTCGAAGCGCGCAGCGCCTAAAGGTACGGACAATCGAAAAATAAAAAATCCCCGCGTCTCAGGCGCGGGGAATATTTTTTGCCTTTTTCGTAAATTCTGCGGCGCTCGCTTCGCGTCACTTCTTTTTCGACACGCCGTTATCCGTCAGCGCGAGCATCTCTGGGACTGTGACGAAGCGCACGGGGAGGTTTTTATAGCGCGCGTTGAGCTCTTCGAGGAAGGCGACGGTCGCAGGGCGGAAGTGGCAGATTATGAGCAGCGCGCCGCGTTTCTGCGCGTTGCGCATAAGCTCGTCGAAGCGCTTCGCGATTTCCGCCTTGTCGGTCGAGTTGTCGAGGAAGCCGCGGTTTTGCAGCGCGGGCACTCCAGCTTTGCGCGCCTCGTCGTATGCGACGCTCTTGCCAGTCGTGCGGCTGTCTACGAATACGAGGCCGCGGCTCTTGAGCACCTGCATGAAGGGGGCCATCAGCTCGCGGCTCTCCGTCGCGCGCGAGCCGCGGTGGTTGTTGACGCCGATAACGCCCGGCAGAGAGTCGAGCGCTTTTTCCGTCTTCGCTCGTACTTCGTCCGCAGACATTCCGCGGCCGATTATAAATTTTCCAGTCTCCGAATCTTTATCAACCTGCGCCTGCATCGGCAGATGGAGGATGTAAGGCACAGACTTCGACGCCGCGAGCTGCGCCGTCTCCTTCGAGTACTGGCGGTATGGCATTATCGCCCACGTCGTCGGAATGTCGAGCGCGGCGACGCGGCGTGTCAGCTTCATCTGACTGCCGCCGTCGTCTATGACTATCGCGAGCAGCGGCGTTCCGTCCGCGCGCGGATAACCGCATACCGGCGGCTGCGCTTTCGGCGCTTCCGCCGCTTGCTGCGCCGCGGGCAGCCCTTCGTCGGCCGAGACGACGACCCACTCACGCGTCTTTGGCTCGGGCGTGGGCGCCGAGGCCGCGACCTCGGCGGGCGTCGCCTCCGGCTCCGCGAGCTTCGCGTAGCGTCCCTGATTTTTCAGCGCGACGGCGTAGACCGCAGCCGCCACCGCGAGGAGCAGAAGCGCGAATACTATTCCGCGCCTCCGCCTGTCCTTCGCTCTTTTGTAATGTTTAGCCAAGTGAGGCCATCTCCCGTTATTTCGTCTTCTTCATCTTGTCCTTCAGGACGGCGAGCGCCTTCTGGAACTGTTTGTCGTCTTTCTTGTTCTTCATCGGCTCGCCCTCAACCTTTATGTCGGGCTCGAGCCCCTTGTGGTCGATCACGAAGCCCGAGGGCGTATGGTAGCGCGCTATCGTCACGTATATGCCGGAGCCGTCGGGAAGGTTGAAAAGCGTCTGCACGGAGCCCTTGCCGAAGGTTTTCATTCCGACTATCGTCCCACGCTTGTGATCCTTTATCGCGCCCGCGAATATCTCGGAGGCGCTGGCGCTGCCCTCGTTGACGAGCACGACGAGCGGCAGGTCGTTCGCAAGGCCCGGCTTCGCGTAGAGCGTGTCGTTCGCGCGCTCGAAGCGTCCCTTCATGCCGACGATCACTCCGTCGCCTATGAAGCGCGAGGTGACGTCGACGCATACGTCGAGCAGGCCGCCGGGGTTGTTGCGGAGGTCCATGATGACGCCCTTCGCGTTTTTCGACGCCGCCGTCTCAAGCGCGGCGCGCAGCTCCTCGTCGGTCTTGAGGTTGAAGTGGTTCAGCTTGATGTAGGCGATTCCGCCGCCAAGCATCTCGAGGCGCACGGTCTTTATCTTTATGACCTCGCGCACAATCTTGACGGGGATGAGCTTGCTTTCGTCCTTGCGGCGTATGTGCAGCGTGACCGGCGTTCCCGGCTCGCCGCGCAGCATCTTGACTATTTCGTTGCTCTCCATGCCGACGACCGTTTTGTCGTCGACCTTGATTATTTCGTCGAGCGGCTTGATGCCCGCGCGGTCGGCGGGCGTGTCTTCAATAGGCGCGATGACGGTCGTCCGTCCGTCGCGGTTCGCCATGTAGATGCCGAGGCCGCCGTACTCGCCCTCTATCTCCATATTCTCCTCGGCGAGCGCCTCGGGGTCGACGAAGCGCGTGTACGGGTCGTCGATGGAGGCGACGAGGCCGCGCAGCGCGCCGTAGTACATCTGCGTGTCGTCTATTTTGCCCTCTTTGTCGCCGTCGACCTGGTAGGTCGAGAGCGCGAGCTTCACCTGTTTTATTATCGCAAGCTGCTGCGGCGTGAAGGGCAGGCTCCGCTCCCAGTCCGCGCCGACTGCCTGCGGTATGCTGTAAAGCGAGACGCAGAGCAGCGCGCCGATGAAGATGCCCGTGAGCAGATGCAGTATTTTAGATTTCAAATTCTTCACTTACCTTTCCGAAAAGCCCCGTTACTTCAGATATTTCATGGGATTCACGGCGTCGCCGTTGACCCTTACTTCAAAATGCAGATGGTTGCCGGTCGCGACGCCCGTCGCCCCGACGCGGCCTATCACGGTCTGGCGCGTGACCTTCGCGTTTTCGCTGGTCTCTATCTTCGACATGTGCGCGTAGACCGTTGTCAGGTTCGCGCCGTGGTCGATGATGACGACCTGGCCGTAGCCGCGCATCCAGCCGGTGTAGAGGACTTCGCCGGGGTCCGCGGCCTTTATCGGCGTCCCCTTAGGCGCGGAGATGTCGAGCCCCGTGTGCGTTATCTTCGTCTTGAATACGGGATGCACGCGCGTGCCGAACTGGCTCGTTATCTTGCCCTGTATCGGCCACGCGAGGCGGCCGCCCTTGTAGTAGACCGGCGTCGGCGCGACGGGCTTGCCCTGCTTGCGCTTCGCCGCGTCGGCCTGCGCCTTGAGCTTCTGCTTCTGCTGGAGAAGTTTCTTTATCGCTGCCTGCATCTCCTCGGAGGCGCGCTGGAGCTCCTCCTGCTCCGCGAGGAAGAGCTTCTTGTCCTTGCGCACCTTCGCGAGCACGGCGTTGCGCTCGTCGGCGGCGGACTTGAGTTCTTTGTTCTGCTTCGCGAGGTCGGCGTTCTGGTCCTTGAGCGTCGAGTGCTCCTTGCGCAGCTCCTCCTGCGTCATCGTCAGCTTGCGCTTCTCGTTCGTCAGGTAGTCGATGAGCTTCTTGTCCTGCTCCGCTATCTTGCCGAGCAGGTACGAGTTCGCGAGCGCGTCCTCCGCGCCGCGCGACGACATGAGCAGGTTGAACTCCGCGACGCCGCCGTACTTGTAGATGTTCACCATGCGCTTCTTGAGTATCTCCTGCGCAGCGGCGATGTCCTTGTTCATCTTTTTTATGTCGGCGTCGAGCGTGAAGATGTTTTTCTTGACCTTCTGCATCTTCAGGCTCACGATGTTGACGCGCTGCTGCGTGACCGTTATCCTCTGGCTCAGCTTGTTGAGCTGGTTCGCGACGCTCTTTTCGCGCTTCGCCGTCTCGGTCAGCTTTTTCTGGTTCTGGGATATCTGCTTCTGTATCTTCTCGAATTCGCGCTCCTGCTGTTTTATCTGCGCGTCGATGTCGGACTGCTTCGCCGCGGCGAAGGCTCCGCCGCAGGCGCAGAGAAGCGCGCATATCGCGAGCGCCGCTATTGTCCTTCTGACTGCCGCCATGGCTTTCACCACCGTCCCGAGCGCCGCGCTAGAGCGGCTTCGAGGCCTTTCTGATGAATTTTTCGACAGCTATCAGGCTCGCTATGAGGCTGACGACCGCGCCGCAGCAGATGAGCATTATGAAGAGGTTCGCGAGCAGCCGCTTCGACTCGATGAACGCGATGAACGGCAGCATGTCGCGCAGCCGTTCGAGCGCGCTGAGGTAGGAGTAGCCGAGCGCGGTCGAGGCCGCGAGCGCGCCGAAGAAGCCGAGGATGAAGCCCTGTATAACGAACGGGAAGGCGACGTAGGTCGACGTCGCGCCGACCTTCATCATCACATCGATCTCCTGCGCGCGCGAGTAGACGGATATGCGTATCGTGTTGAAGAGCACGACGCCGCTCGCAGTGAGCGCGACGGCGAGCATGATTATCGAGAACTTTTCGACGAACGACGAGAGGCGCGTCAGCTTCTCCGCGACGTGTCCCGCGTAGACGATGTCCTCGATTTCCTTGACGGACGTTAGGCGGCTCGCGACGTCCGCGACCTGCGAGGCCTTCGCAACGTGTATCTCGAGGCTCGCGGGCAGCGGGTTCTCTCCGAGCAGCATCACCGCGTCGGCCTGGTTGCCGAGGCGCGCGCGCAGCCGTTCGAGCGCCGTTTCCTTCGTAATCATCGTCACGCTTTCGACGCCGCGTATGCCGCGCACCGCGTCCGCGGTTTTTTCAAGCTCGGCGTCGGCCTTGAGGTAGGCCTGTATCGAGAGCTGGTTTTCCATATTCGCTATGACGCTGCGCATGTTGAGGATGAAGAGCATCGTCGCGCCGACGACGAAGAATACCGCCATCGCCGTGAATATCGTAAGAAGGCTCATTCCGAAGTGACGCCATATCAGACGCCATCCGTCCCGCATTATATATTTAATACGCGCCATCGCCTTCGTAGCCTCCGTCCTTCTCGTCGCGTATGATGCGTCCGCGCCGTATCTCGACTACGCGGTGCCTGTATGTGTCCACGAGGAATTGGTTGTGCGTCGCCATGAGCACCGTCGTGCCCGCGGCGTTGATTTCAAGAAGAAGCTGCATTATCTCGTCCGCCGTGTGGTTGTCGAGGTTGCCGGTCGGCTCGTCCGCGAGGATGAGCGACGGCTCGTTGACTATCGCGCGGGCTATCGCGAGGCGCTGCTGCTCGCCGCCCGACATCTGCGGCGGGTAGAGCATCCTGCGCCGCCATATCCCGACGGTCTTCAGAGCGTCCTCGACGCGCTCGCTTATCTCGCGCGACGGCACGCCCATGACCTCGAGCACGAAGGCGACGTTCTCGAAGGCCGTCATCGTCGGCAGCAGGCAGAAGTCCTGGAAGACCACGCCTATGTCGCGCCGGTACATCGCGAGCTCGAAGCGCCCCATCTTGCGCAGCGCGTGTCCGCCGACGCTGATATGCCCGCGCGTCGGGACGACCTCGCGGAAGATGCAGCGCATCAGCGTCGTCTTGCCGGAGCCCGTCTCTCCGATGAGGTAGACGAACTCCCCGCTTTCTATGTCGAGGTATACGTCCTCAAGCGCCACTATGTCGGGCTCGAAAATTTTGGAGACGCCGGAGAATCTTATGTCCATGCCACTACCTCCTGCGCAGCGCCCAGGCCTGCGCCGCCGCGTCGACGATTTCCTTATGCGTCAGGCCGTAGTACTCGCGCAGCTCGTCCGGCGTGCCGCTGTTGATGAACTCGTCTGGGACGGAGACGGAGCGGAGCGGCACGGGATAGGTGCGTCCGAGGCATTCCGCCGCCGCGCCGAAAAGGCCGCCGATGCCGCTGTGGACCTCCGCGACGACGCAGCAGCCGGTCCTGCGGACGGACGAGAGCAGAGCCTGCTCCGGGAAGGGCTTGAGGCAGTAGCAGTCGAGCACCTCGGCGCTGATGTTCTGCCGTTCGAGCCGCTCCGCGGCCTCGAGCGCGCGGCTCACCATAATGCCGCAGGCGCATATCGTCACGTCCGTGCCGGAGCGCAGTATGCGCGCGCCGCCGAGCTTGAATATCTCTCCGGCGGGGTTCTCCAGCTCTGGCAGCGGCGTGCGCCCGAGGCGCATATAAAGCGGCGCGCCGCCTTCTTCTATTATTCCTTTCAGCGAGACTGCGTCGGAGGGGACGAAAAGGTGCATCCCCGGTATCGTCCTCGCGAGCGCGAGGTCGGAGAAGAGCTGCTTCGCAGAGCCGTCGCTGGCGCTCGAAAGGCCGCCGTCCATCGCGGCGATGCGGACGGGCAGGGCCGGCATGGCGACCGCCTCGCGTATGTGCGCGTAGCTGCCGCCCATGAGCTCGAGGCTGCGTCCGAGCACCCAGGGCTTCGCGCCGGATAGCGCGAGCCCCGCGGCGCGCAGCAGCGCCGAGTGGGCCGGAGCGTCTCTCATAACTATCTTATCTTCGGGTATTGCGGCGAGCTCCGCGCACTCCGGCACGCTCTCCGTCAGAAGCAGCGCGAAGTCGCCGTTCGTGCGCGCGCAGTCCGCTATTATGCCGCAGAAGGCCTCGAAGGTCGAGACCGTTTTATTTATGTTCATTGGATCTTACCTCCAATTCTTCAAGCGCCTGGTCGAGCTCGCCGAGGCTGAGGGAATGTCCGCCGTCCGCAGGCTCTTCTCCGAAGAGCGAGAGGCCGGAGCCGCCGCGTGCCGCCGCGAAGAGCGCCTTCGGCCCGCCGGACGAGAAGTCGAACGAGGCGCAGGCGCTTTCAAGCGACGCGAAGTCGTCGGCCGCAGCCTCCCGGCAGTCCCAGCCGGAGCAGGCGCGGCGCGGGAGCTCGAAGCCCTCCTTTGACGCGACTATCATGAAAAGGTTCGGAATCGGCTCGCCCGCGACACGCGCGGCCTCCTCCGCAAATTCCTCGGAGCGGAAAGCCCTCTCCGAGACGAGAAAGACGACGCGCGGCCTGAAACTGCGGCGCGCAAGCCCCTCCGCGAGCGCCGCGGCGGTCGCGAGCGACGGCTGCACCGTGAGGCACGGGGCGTCGAGCCCCGGTATGCGCCGGAAGTCCGGCAGCGCCTGCAACATCGCGCCGAGACGCCTGTAATGCCACAGATGCTCGCGCTCAAAAAATCCGCGCCGCGCGAGCGCCGCGTAGAGCGCGGGGACGGCGCGCGGCATTCCGAGGACGAAGCGGTCCCTGTCCTCGCGCCGCGGCTCAGACGGGATGAGCGCGAGCTTCTCCCAGTAGAGGTAGACGAGCAGGCTCGCAATCGCGAGCGGCGTCTCGTAAGGTCCGGAGCGCGCCATGCCGACCATGCGCAGCACGTCCTTGCGTACCTCGGCGGATATATTTTTCAGTTCTTCGATTCTTTTATCTTCCATTGATTTCACAGCGGGCCGCCCGCAGTCCTTCCGCAAAAACTTCAGCGACCGACGCGGCCTCCGCCGCCGCAAGCTCCGCGGATGGCGGAGCGGAAAGCGTCGTCTCGCCGCCGTCTGTCAAAGCAATATTATAACGCATACAAAGCCCCGCGACCTTAGGATCATAGGCGCAGCCGGCGAGCGGAAGGCCCGAAAGCGCGGAAAGTATAAGAAAATGGAGCCGCATGCCGACCGCTCCGCAAGCGCGGCGCGCGGCGCGCGAAAAATCTTCCTTCGACGAAACCAGCGTAACGCCGGAAAGCTTTACAAGTCCCGCCGACGCGAGGCTCGCGAGCTCGGCCTCGTCCTCGCGCGACAGAGCTATGCCCGCGACCTCGAGCCCGGAGCTTTCCGCAAGCTTCATGCAGCCCGCCGCGGCTTTCTCCGCGAGCGCGCGGTATCCGGGGCGCGCGTTGAAGAGCAGGAAGCCCCCGCCGCCCTCAGCGCGCGGCACGGGCAGCGACGTTACGAGGTCGGGAGCGAGCGCTGCGCCGATTCCCATAGAGCCGAGAATCTCGCGCGAGCTTTCGTCGCGCACGACGATGTGGACGCATGAGCCGAAGGCCCCGCGCGTCAGCGCGCGCGACAGCCCGCGGCGAAGCGGCCCCACCGACTGCCCCTCCGCCCATACTTTGAGGCCGAGCAGCCGCGCTATACGCACAACGGCGTAGTAGTAGACGCAGGAGCGCGCGCTCGTCGAATCCTGAAAAAGCCCGCCGCCGCCGAGCAGCAGGCTGCGGCTAGCGGCGCATGCGCGCCCTATCTCGCGCAGGCTCCAGCGGTCGAACGCGCGGACGCCGTATCTTTCCTCGCTCTCGCGCGGAGCGGCGGAAAGCAGCGCGACGCGCTCCTTCGGCACGCCGCACGAAGCAAGCAGCCTCAGCGACGCTTCGCAGAGAAGCTCGTCGCCGAGGTTGCCGAAGCCGTAATATCCTAGAAGAAGTACGTCGAACTCTTTTTTCAACGCCGTGAACGTTTCCCCTACAGCCTGACGCCCGCCGCGCGTTTAAGCCGCGGCAGCGCCAGCCCGAGCGCCGCCGCGCAGACGACGCCTATCAGCAGGCCAAGCCACCAGCCGTTGAGCGTGCGTATCACGCTCAGGTAGAGCGGCGTGTGGAAATGGCAGAAGGTGTTGACCGCCGAGCAGAAGGCGAGCGCCGCGGCGAGCCGCAGCACCTCGCGGTAATAGGGAATCAGCCCCTTGCGCACCGTGAACCAGTATATGACGAGCGCCGGATAGCCTATCATGAACTCCTTCGTGCGCGGCCGCACTATGAGCATATTCTCGACAAAATCGCGGAAGGCGACCTCCCAGCCCGGGACGTTCGAGACGTTGCCGCTGCGCAGCGCCATAACGAGCGCGCCGAGCATCACGACGCCGAGCAGCGCGAGCTCCGTCCAGAGCGGCGAGCGGCGCATGACCTCGAGGAAGCCCTCCGGGTGGACGCGGCGCTTCATGTCGTGCGCGAAAATCAGAATCAGCGGCAGCAGCAGCGTCAGCTTGACGCCCGAGAAGGGCGTGAGGCGCAGCGCGGCGGCCGACGTCCCGTAGAACGAAGCTATCGACAGCCCGCCTGCGATGACGGTCAGCAGCGCGAGGACGGCTCCTCGCACGCGGCTGTGAGCGCTTTCAAGCGCGCATAGCGCCGCTTCGGTCGCGACGAGCGCACCGCATAGGCCGCCCGCGAGCCGCGCCGCGGCGGACGAATACCAGAGCGCGCCGCCGAGCGCCGCCGACGCCGCGAAGAGCGCCAGCGCCGAAGAGAGCGGCACGGGAAGCTTTTCGCTGCCGTTCATACGCGAGCCGTAGAACCACAGAGTGAAGACAAAGCATATCCCGCAGGCGAAGGCCCCCGCGAGCGGCGCGGGCCACACGGGCAGCGGCTTAGGCCATCCGAGCGCGTAGCCGCGCGCTTCGAGCGCCGCCTTATAGTCGCCGAGGTCCTTCAAGAATATGTCGAGCCGCGCGCCCATCTGCAAATCGTACGGATGCACCATGACGAGGCGTATCGAGCGCTCGTGCACCGCGCGCACGTAGCGGTCGACAATCGTCGTGCGGCTGATGCTGCGCGAGATTATCTCCTCTTTCGTGAGGCTGTGCATCGGCACGACGAGGCTTCCGAGATTCCGCGCGAGCGCGGGGACGCCTATCTGCCGCACGAATTCGACCTGCGACAGTGTTATCCCCTTCGCCTTCATGACCGCGGCCAGCGGACGCACGTCGGGATAACCGGCGAGTATCGCGCCGGCGGGGATTATATTTTTAATCTGAGGATATTCGTTGGTGAGCCAGTCGAGGGCCTCTGCGACGTCCGCGCCGGAGGACGGCGTGCAGGGGCCGGGACGGAAGAGAACGTCCGCGCCGTTGGCGCGGCAGAATTCGAGCGCCGAGAAATCGGGGACAAGCGCCGAGGGTTTGAACTCCTCCACCGTTCCCGGCAGAAGCGCGTAAACGTTGCCGCTCGCCTCGATGAAGCCGACGTTCGGAAGCTTGCGCTCGAGGTACGAGCGGAGCTGCGCGCCGTATGGCGAGTTCTTGCTCCAGCAGAGCACGGCGCGCGCCGCGTCTGCGTTAAGCTTCGCCGTAAATACAGCCGCCGGACCGAAACGCACGCCGAGGCTGGAATACATCGCGAGCTCGTCGCCCGTGAACTCTGAGACCGCGGCTCCGGCGACGCCGAGCGCGTTCACCTCGCGCCATACGTCCGCGGGCGTTTTACCGCTCTGATATGCGAGCGAGAAAATTTCGCGGCTGTCGGTGACGAAGGCCGCCGTCTTGCCGCCGCTCTCCGCGGCCAAGCGCGCGGAAAGGCCGTAAAGCGCGAGCGCCGCGGCGACGGCGAGCGCGAAGTACAAAAGGCTGCGCCTGTTGATGCTCTTCATCATTCATTCCCCCACTGCGCGGAAAGCGGCGCGCCCATAGAGGCGAACATGCGGCTCAGCAGAAAGAGCGGAAGGCCGACGACGTTGAAATAGCAGCCCTCGATGCGCGAGGCGAGCAGAGTGCCGCGTCCCTGTATCGCGTAGGCTCCGGCCTTGTCCATGCTCTCGCCGCAGGCGACGTAGGCGGAGATTTCCTCGTCGCTCAGCGGACGGAAGGTCACCTTCGTTTCGTCCGTCTCCGACAAGCTTCTGCCGTCCGGCGCGATGAGCGCGACGCCCGTGAACACGGAGTGAGTCGCGCCAGCGAGGCGGCGCAGCATGGACTTCGCCTCCGCCTCGTCCTTCGGCTTGCCGAGAATCATTCCGTCTATCGCGACCACGGTGTCGGCCCCGACGACCCAGTTTCCCGGGAAGCGCGAGGCGACCTCCGAGGCCTTCTCAAAGGCGAGGCGCTTCACGAGATGCGCCGGCGTTTCGCCCTCCGGCTTCGTCTCCGTTATAAGCGACGGCTCGACGCGGAACTCCCAGCCGAGCCCGGCGAGAAGCTCGCGCCGCCTCGGGCTGCCCGAGGCGAGGACTATGTTCTTTATCATCTTGTTATCACTATCCCCGATATCGCGCCGATGAGCGTGCCGAGGTTCAGCTTCAGCGCGAAGAGAAAGCCGAGCCGCAGCATCAGCAGGTCTATCTCGCGCACGTCCACCGTGAAGTCTACTATGTTCGAGAAAAGCAGCGACGTGGCGGAAAATCTCTGGAGAAAGAGGCCGAGCCACGTGCCGAGTATCATGCAGAGGAAAATCACGCCCCAGCGGAGCGATGCGCTTTTTACGAGAGCCATATTACCATCCTCCCATGCAGGTCAAAATTACGGACAGGCCGCCGACCGCGAGGCAGTAGACGCCGAAGTACCACCACTTTGAGGCGATGACGAGCCGTTTCAAAAGGAAGAGCGACAGAAGGCCGCTCGCGAACGAGCAGACCGCGCCGACAAGCCATCCATCAGGCAGAGTGGAGACGAAGCTGTCCCAGCCGCCGAACTCAAGGGCCTGGACGCAGGTCGCGCCGATTATCGCAGGTATGGAAAGAAGGAACGAAAAGCGGAACGCTTCTTCTTTGGAAAGCCCCGAGGCGAGCCCCGCGATGATGGTCGAGCCGGAACGCGAGATGCCGGGCATCACCGCGATGCCCTGAATTACGCCGACGATGAGGCCGTTCTTCAGCGTTACCCTGTCGCCGCCGCCGCGTATATAACGCGAGAGCAACAGCATGACGCCCGTTATCAGCAGGCATATCCCGACGATCAGCGAATTGAGCGACGCGGCCTCGGAAAAATCCTTGATCGACATGCCGATGGCCCCCGTGACGCAGGTGCCGAGAGCGACGGCCCAGCCGATGCTCCAGCCCGGCTTGCTGCGCGCCGCGCCGCCGCCGAAGCCTTTGCACCACTCGACGAAGAGCGAGCATATATCGGGGAAGAAGAAAATTATCGTCGCGAGCGTCGTCGAGACGTGCAGCACAAGGTCGTAGTTAAGCGGCGGCATCTCCATGCCGAGGAATATCTTTGCGAGCGCGAGATGGCCCGAGCTGCTGACCGGGAGAAATTCCGTAAAGCCCTGTACGAGGCCGAGAATGATCGTATCCGTATTCATTTGCAGTTTTTACCTCATGTTCCTAAATTTTGCGCCACGCCGCAAAAGAGCGGCGCGCGCCGCCGCCTGCGCGCGGAAGATACGGCGCGGCGAAGCCGGTAGAAATTATATATCCTTCCGCGCCTTAAATATACGTTATAAGCGGTATGATGGTCGGATAATTGCGCGAGCTCTTCGAGAAAACCTCGCGTATCCGCTTGCGTATCTCCGTCGGCAGAGTCTCGCGCTTCGCGCCGGGCGTGCGCGCGAACTGCGCGACAGCGGTCAGCACGGCGTTCTCAAGCTCGCCGAAGGTGCTGCCGTCGTCCGCCGAATATACGCTTCCGCGCGTCTGTATCTGCACGGGCGCCGCGGGCTTCATCGAAGCGTCGAGCACGACGGAGACGACGACGAGGCCGTTCTCCGCCATTTCGCGCCGCTCGCGCAAAATGCTGCCCTCGAACTCGCCGAGCACGACGCCGTCTATGAGCACCGGCCCGGCCTGCACGCGCCCTATCATCTCAGCGCGCTGCCCGCTGAAGCGAAGCTGGTCGCCGTTCTGCAAAATAAAGACGTTCTTCGCCGCTACGCCCATCTCGCGCGCAAGCTGCGCGTGGCGCACAAGATGGCGGTACTCGCCGTGGCACGGCACGAAGAACTTCGGCCGCGTCAGGCTGAACATCAGCATAAGCTCGTTGCGCGAGGCGTGGCCCGAGACGTGAATCTTCTCCTCGCGCTCGTAGATGACCTCCGCGCCGCAGGCGAAGAGCCTGTTCACCGTCTGGCTCACGAGCTTCTCGTTGCCCGGAATCGGCGTCGCGGAGATGATTACCAGATCCTTCGGCCCGAGCTTCACCTGGCGGTGCGCGCCGCGGCTCATAAGCACGAGCCCGGAGAACGGCTCGCCCTGGCTTCCCGTCGTCAGCACGACGACGTGGTTGTCGGGCATGTGCTCCGCCTCCTGCGCCGAAACGATAAGGCCGTCCGGCACGTCGAGATAACCGAGCTGCGCCGCGAGCTCGACGTTCGCCGTCATGCTGCGGCCGACGAGCACGGCCTTGCGGTTGAAGCGCGCCGCCGTCGCAAGAATCATCTGCGTCCTGTTGAGATTGCTCGCGAAGGTCGCGATTACGATGCGCCTGTCCTTGTAGAGGCGGAAGAAGCGCTCGAAGGTCTGCCCGATGACCTTCTCCGACGGAGTCGAGCCGGGACGCTCGACGTTCGTCGAGTCGGACATCAGCAGAAGCACGCCCTCGTCCCCGAGGCGCGCGAGTGTGCTGTAGTCGGGCCTGTTGCCGTCCGCTGGCGTCGGGTCGAATTTGAAATCTCCGGTGTGGACGATGACGCCGAGCGGCGTATGGATGGCGAGCGCGAAGGCGTCTGGAATCGAATGGCAGAGCTGAATGAATTCCACCTCGAAGCATCCCGCCGTCACCCTGTCGCCAGGGCAGACGTAACGGTAATCGGGCGCGTAGCCCGTCCGCGCGTCCACCATCTTGTTCTCGATAAGCCCGCCCGCGAGCCGCGAGCAGTAGACCGGCACGTCAAGCCGAGGCAGCACGAAAGGCAGCGCGCCGATATGGTCCTCGTGACCGTGCGTTATAAAAATCGCCTTTATCTTCGATTTATTCTCTATCAGATATTCAATGTCCGGGATGACGAAATCAATCCCGAGCATGTCTTCCTCGGGAAACTTCAGCCCGCAGTCCACGATTATAAAATCGTCGCCGCAGCGGAAAACGGTGAGATTCTTCCCGATCTCCCCCATCCCGCCGAGCGGGCAGACCGTCAGCTCCGGCTTTCTCTTCAGCCGCCTCCGCACGGAGGCCTTCTTATTCTCGGATTCGGCCATAAACAAACACAACCCCTTCCATAATATATCCTATCACGTCGCGCGATATTGGGCTATCCGTACAGCCGATATTCTTGACCGCTCCGCCGCGTCAATGCGCTCCTGCCCCGAGCCGCAGCGAAGCGTCCGCCCTTTCGTAAATTTTTATGATGCGCCCTATCGCAAACGCGGAGAGCACGGTGCCGGCGCCGATGCCGTAAAACGGCGCGTTGTAGGCGATGCACAGAAGGGCGCTTATCGCGACCAGCGAAACGTCGTAGACGTTCTTCACCATCGAAAACGGAAATTTGAAGACATCGGAAATGGTCTGCACGATTCCCTCGACAGGCGTAAGAATCAGCCTGCTCTTGACGCACAGAAAAACGCCGAGCGCGGTTACGAACATCGTCAAGAAAAAGCAGAGCGCGCCGGGGACGAGCGCGAGGCTGAAATCCGGTATGAGGAAGTCGTAAAAGTCCGTCAGCAGCCCAAAAGCGAACGACAGCGGAATCTCAAGCGCGTATGTCAGCGTTATCCGCTTCGACAATACGCACTGCATGGAGACGAAAATCAGATAACATATAATCGTCGCTGTCCCGAGCGAAATGTGATAAATTTCCGCGACGGCGTACATCACGGAGCTGAACGCCGCTACGCCCAAATCGTAGCGTATGTTCAGAACGACTGCGGCGGCGATAAGATTCAGCCCCGCTATATAAATTATGAAACGTTTCATCGACTTACCTTCGTTTCGCAAAAAGCGCGGCCTTCCGAAAAAAGGAGGCCGCGCCGCAAAAATTTAATTTTTATCTTCGTGTAAGACTTTTATAGATATCCTTAATCGCTCGCGCGGCGTTACTCCCACTCAATCGTTGCCGGGGGCTTGGAGGTTACGTCCAGGACTACGCGGTTCACCTGCGGGACTTCGTTGCAGATGCGGCGGGCTACCGTGTCGAGGAGGTCGTACGGGAGGCGGACCCATTCGGCGGTCATGGCGTCGAGCGAGGATACGGCGCGAAGCGCTATCGTTTCGCCGTAGGTGCGCACGTCGCCGACGACTCCGACGCTGCGGACAGGCAGTAGCGCGCAGAAGGCCTGCCAGATGTCGTTGTAGAGGCCCGCTTTGCGGATTTCTTCGATGAATATCGCGTCGGCTTCGCGCAGGATGTCGAGGCGTTCTTTTTTGAGTTCTCCGAGGCAGCGTACGGCGAGGCCCGGGCCGGGGAACGGGTGGCGCTCAAGGAAGTGCGGCGCGATGCCGAGGACTTTTCCGACGCGGCGCACTTCGTCTTTGAAGAGGTCGCGCAGCGGTTCGAGCAGCCCCATCTTCATGTCGTCGGGAAGGCCGCCGACGTTGTGGTGGCTCTTGATTACCCCGCCGCCGCCGTGTCCGCTTTCGACTACGTCGGGATATATCGTACCCTGGAGCAGCCAGTCGGAGCCTCCGAGACGGCGCGCCTCTTCCTCGAATACGCGGATGAAGAGCTCTCCTATTATCTTGCGCTTGCGCTCCGGCTCGGTCACTCCGGCGAGGGCGGTGAGGAAGCGTTCGCCCGCGTCTACGTAATGCACGTTGAGGTTGAGCGAGCGGTAGGTCTCCATTACCTGTTTGCCCTCGTCCTTGCGGAGCATTCCGTGGTCTACGAATATGCAGTGCAGTTTGTCGCCGACGGCGCGCTGCGTGATTACCGCCGAAACCGTCGAGTCGACTCCGCCGGAGAGGCCGCAGATGACCGTGCCGTCGCCGACCTTCTCGCGTATCTTTTCTATTTCATGATCTATCCATTCGGTGCCGAGCGTCCATTCGGCCTTGCAGCCGCAGATGTCGAAGAGGAAGGCGGAGAGTATCTCCTGCCCCTTGGGGGTGTGGGCGACTTCGGGGTGGAACTGGAGCGCCGTCACCATGCCGTCTTCGGACTCGAAGCCCGCCATCGCGCCGCTTTCGCTGCGCGCCGTGACGCGGAAGCCCGCGGGCAGCCCTTTGACCTCGTCCCAGTGGCTCATCCATACGTCGAGCTTTTTATCTCCGCCGCAGCGCGAGAAGAGCCGTCCGCCCTCGACGTCTACGACCGCGCGTCCGTACTCCGCCGATTCGCCGCGCTCTACGACGCCGCCGAAGGTGTGGGCCAGCAGCTGCATACCGTAGCATATCCCGAGCACGGGGACGCCGGACTTTATGAGCTCGACCGGCACTGCGGGCGCGTCGTCGTCAAGGACGCTGCGCGGGCCGCCGGAGAGGATGATTCCTGACGGGTTAGCCGCTTCGAGTTTTTCTGCGGGCGAGTCCCAGAAGAGTATTTCGCTGTAAACTCCGAGTTCGCGCACGCGGCGCGCGATGAGCTGTGTGTACTGCGAGCCGCAGTCGATGATGAGGATTTTATTTTCTTTTTTCATTACGCGGGGGGATTCCCCTCACCTCCGGCAGTTGTTGAAAGTTCAGATTAGAGTATGCCATAAATTTATTTGAAAATCCAGCTTTATATTTTGCGATGCGCGGCGAAACGCGCGCGGCGCTATTTTTTGACTATCATGAATACCTCCGCGCCGCCGCTGTAGTCCGGGTCGTCGGGCTCGGCTGATGCCGAAGCGTAGAGCCCGGTCTCTTTCGCCATAGCGGCGAGCCGCTCCGATACGCCGTTGCCCTCGGCGAGCTTTCCGCCCTTGTAGCTGAGCCACAGGACGTTTTCCGACGTTGTGAGCGAGTAGTCGTCGTTGTCGCTGACCGGCACGTCGAGGTATTTGTCGAAGCTCGCGTTTATCGCCTCGGGCCATTCGCCGCTGTCGGCGTAGTACATGACGCAGGCGGTCTTCATGCTGCGCATGTCGGAGACTATCCGCGTCGCCTCGGCCTTGTCCGTCGCGGCTCCCGTCGAGAGCATCATCATTCCGGCGAGTATTCCTATGATTATTATGACGATGAGCATTTCCACGAGGGTGAAGCCCCGCGACCGGCCGCGGGCGGCGTCAGTATGTTTCATGGACGATTCCTCCGTATCCTTATGATTTGATGAAAGCATGGTTTTGCAGCTTCTATGATGATAGCAGTTTTTGAGGAAGAATTCACGCGCGCGCGGAATTTATATGAACGAGTTTATCGCGGAGACGACGGGCATGAATACCGCGACGGCCATGACGCCGACCGCAGCGCCGACTATCACGACCATTACGGGCTCGAGTATCGAGCTGAGCCGCCTGACCTTCTCCGAGAGCTCCGATTCGTACCAGCCGGCTATTTTTTCGAACATCTCCGCGGAGCGCCCAGTCTCCTCGCCGACGGCCGCCATCTGCACAATCATGCGCGGGAATACGGGGCAGCCGCCGAGCGCGGCGCTGAGCCCCTTCCCCGCCGCCGCGCCGTCGCGCGCAAATTCGAAGGCGGCGCGTATTTTTTCGTTGCCTGCCGCGGAGGCGGCGAGGCGCAGCGAGGCGAGCACCGGCAGCCCTGCGCGCAGCAACGCAGCCATCGTGCCGAAAGAGCGCGAGAGCGAGGCTTTGAGCAGCATGTCGCCGAATACAGGAATTTTCAGCATGGCGCCGTCGATGTGCGGGCGCAGCCGCGCGCTGCGCAGCGCGAGCTTCACGGCGAGCGCGAGCGTAAAGATAAGGAAGAGAAGCGCAGGCCAGCGCGATCCCATCCACGCGCCGGCGCGGAATACGGCGCGCGTCAGCGGCGGCAGCTCGACGCCGAGGCCGCGGAAGGCGCGCTCGAACTGCGGGATTACGACGGCGGTCATGACGCAGAGCGAGAAGAGCGCGACGGAGGCGACGAGCGCGGGATAGGTCAGCGCGGAGATTATCTTCCTGCGCAGCTCTTCGCGAGCTTCGAGGAACGAGGCTATCTTCGCGAGGCTCGCGTCGAGCGTGCCTGATTCTTCTCCGGCGCGGACGAGCGCGGCGACGACTGCGCCGAAGCACTCGGGGTGCTCCGCGAAGGCAGCTGCGAGCGGAGAGCCCGCGACTATGCGCGCGTATATGTCAGATATGACGGCTTCGAAACGGCGGCTTCTTTTCTGTTCAGATAGGATTTTCAGCGACGCGGCGGCGGGAACGCCCGCTTCGGTCATCGTCGCGAGCTCGCGGAAGAATAGCGCCTTTTCCGCAAGCTTCACGCGGCGCGCGAAGAGCGCGGAAAATGAAATTTTCGCCGCGCCGCGTTTTTCGCCCGCGGGAGTAATTTCAATTGGCGTCAGCCCCTTTTCGCGCAGCAGCGACGCGGCGGCGCGTTCGTCCGCGGCATCTATTTCCCCGCGTGCGCCCTCGCCGCCGCGCGTCTTCGCCTCGTAGCGGAATTTCATCGCCCAGCCCCCTCTCCGCCATGAGGATGACGCGGAATGGCGAAAAAGTCAACGGCGCGCGCGGGCACGAAAAAACGGCGCGGAAGCCGTTGAGCCTCCGCGCCGTTTTATTTTGGCGCTTGTTATAGATTTGCAGCCCGGACTTAGTAGTCCATGCCGCCCATTCCGCCCATGCCGCCGGCCATGTCGCCCATGGTCTCCTTCTTCTCGGGCTTGTCCGCGACCACCGCGTCGGTGGTGAGGATCATGGCCGCGATTGAGGAAGCGTTCTGGAGCGCGGAGCGCGTTACCTTGACAGGGTCGATGATTCCGGCTTCGATCATGTCGACGTACTCGCCGGTCGTCGCGTCGAGGCCCTGGCCTTCTTTGAGGGTCTTGACCTTCTCGATGATGACGTCGCCCTGCATGCCGCTGTTCTGAGCGATGAGGTAGAGCGGCTCGGTCATCGACTTGCGGATGATCTGGGCTCCGGTCTTCACGTCGCCTTCGAGTTTCGCTATCTCGGCGTCGAGGGCCTTCACGCAGCCGACGAGCGCTACGCCGCCGCCGGGGACGATGCCTTCTTCAACCGCCGCGCGGGTCGAGTTGAGGGCGTCTTCTATGCGGAGCTTGAGTTCCTTCTGCTCGGTCTCGGTGGCCGCGCCGACCTGGATGACCGCTACGCCGCCGACGAGCTTCGCAAGGCGCTCCTGGAGCTTCTCCTTGTCGTACTCGGAGGTGGAGTCGGCGTGCTCTTTCTTGATCTGAGCCGCGCGGTCCTTGATGGCCTGCGGGTCGCCGCCGCCTTCGACTATCGTCGTGGCTTCCTTGCTGACCTTGATCTTCTTCGCGTGGCCGAGGTCCGCTACGTCGGCGCTGTCGAGCTTGCGGCCGACTTCTTCGCTGATGACGGTCGCGCCGGTGACGATGGCTATATCCTGGAGCATAGCCTTTCTGCGGTCGCCGAAGCCCGGAGCCTTGACGGCTACGACCTGGAGTATGCCGCGGAGCTTGTTGACGACGAGCGTCGCGAGGGCTTCGCCTTCGACGTCTTCGGCGATGATGAGGAGCGGCTTCGCGAGCTGCACGCTCTTCTCGAGTATCGGGAGCATATCCTTAACGTTGGAGATTTTGCCGTCTACGATAAGGATATTCGCGTCGTCGAGAACCGCTTCCATGCGGTCGGGGTTGGTGATCATGTAGGGGCTGAGGTAGCCTTTGTCGAACTGGAGGCCTTCGACGGTCTCGAGCGTCGTGCCGAGGCTCTTGCTGTCCTCAACGGTGATGACGCCTTCCTCGCCGACCTTCTCCATAGCCTCGGCGAGGAGCTCGCCGACCTTCTTGTCGTTGGCGGAGATGGAAGCTACCTGGGCGATCTTCTTGTGCTCTTTGACGGGCACGGCCTGCTTCTTGAGTTCGTCGACTACGATTTCGGTCGCGAGCTCCATACCCTTGCGGAGCTGCATGCCGTTCGCGCCGGCGGCTACGTTCTTCGTTCCCTCGCGGATCATCGCGCGGGCGAGGACGGTAGCGGTCGTGGTTCCGTCTCCGGCGACGTCGTTGGTCTTGGAAGCGACTTCCTTGATGAGCTGCGCGCCCATGTTCTCGAACGGATCTTCGAGCTCGATTTCCTTCGCGATGGTCACGCCGTCGTTGGTGATGGTCGGCGAACCGAATTTCTTCTCGAGTACGACGTTGCGGCCTTTCGGTCCGAGGGTGATGCCGACGGTGTCCGCGACTTTATTGATTCCGCGCTCCATAGCGCGGCGAGCTTCTTCTTTGAAAAGCAGAACCTTTGCCATAATAATCTATTCCTCCAATTCCTTACTTCTCTATGATAGCGAGAACGTCTCTCTCTCCGATGACGAGGTAGGTCTCGTCGTCGACCTTGACTTCGGTGCCGGAGTACTTGCTGTAGATGACCTTATCGCCGACCTTGACTTCCATCGGCTGGCGCGTGCCGTTCTCGAGCACCTTGCCCTGGCCTACCGCGACGACTTCGCCCTCGACGGGCTTCTCTTTCACTGTATCGGGAAGGACGAGTCCGCCCTTCGTCTTTTCCTCATTCGGAGCCGCCTTAACTACGAGTCTGTCTCCAAGCGGTTTAAGTTTCATAGGAAAATCCCCTCCTGTAAAATTTTCTTTCTTAGTATTAGCACTCGCACTCATCGAGTGCTAATTTTCTTTACAGCTGAAATTGTAATGAGCGCGGCTGCTTTTCTCAAATCTGTTTATAAGATATTATTTTCTATTTTTTGCTGTTATCTTTGATTTTCTCAAAAATCTTAGATTTTAGACAAACGATTTGACTTTATTAAATCTTTCAGTCGTAACGCGGACTCTCCAAGTTTTGTGCCGGACGGCGTCAAAAAAGGCCGCGCCGGGGATTTTCCGGCGCGGCCTTTTTTATAGATTTTTCTTTGAATTTTAGAAAAGTATCTCTCTCTTAGCAGGCTCGGCGGAGGCGATGAGACGGCCCTTGTTGTAGGAGCGGAGCACCTCGCCCTTGCAGTTGAGCGCGTTGTAGAAGTTGTCGCCGTCGAGGATTATGAAGCTCGCGTCGTTGCCTTCGGCGATGCCGTAGCCGGAGAGGTGCAGCGTCTTCGCTGCGTTGTAAGTGCAGAGCTTGTAGGAGTCCATTATCTCCTGGTAGCCCATCATCTGGCAAACGTGGAGCCCCATGAAGATGACGTCGCGCATGTTGCCCGTTCCGAGCGGATACCACGGGTCGAAGATGTCGTCGTGGCCGAACGAGACGTTGTTTCCGTTGGCGAGAAGCTCCTTGACGCGCGTTACGCCGCGGCGGCGCGGATATGTGTCGAAGCGTCCCTGCAGATGCGTGTTGACAAGCGGATTGCAGACGAAGTTTATGTCGCTCATGCGCAGCAGGCGGAAGAGCTTGCCGCAGTAGGCGTTGTTGTAGCTGTGCATCGCCGTCGTATGGCTCGCCGTCACCATGTCCTTCATGCCGCTTTCAAGGGCGCGCGCGGCGAGGACTTCAAGGCCTTTGGACTGTTCGTCGTCTATCTCGTCACAGTGCACGTCGACGAGCTTGCCGTATTTCTCCGCTATCTTCATGCAGTAGTTGACGGACTCGACGGAATATTCGCGCGTAAATTCGAAGTGCGGTATCGCGCCTACGCAGTCCGCGCCCATTTTGACGGAATCTTCGAGGAGCTGCTCGCCGTTCGGGTAGCTCATGATGCCCTCCTGCGGGAAGGCGACTATCTGGATGTTGACGAAGTCCTTGAGCTCCTCACGCAGCTCTATCATAGCCTCCATAGCGACGAGCGTCGGGTCGGTGACGTCTACGTGCGTGCGGACGTGCTGGACGCCGTTCGCGGCCTGCATGCGCACGGCGCGGCGGACGCGCTCCTTGACGTCCTCCTTCGAGAGCTTTTCCTTGCGCTTGCTCCAGCACTCGATGCCCTCGAAGAGCGTGCCGGAAAGGTTCCACACGGGGTCGCCGGCCGTGAGGCAGGTGTCGAGGTGGACGTGGCTCTCGATGAAGGGCGGTATCGCGAGCTTGCCCGCGCCGTCTACGACCTCTTCGCCTTCGCGCGGCGTCAGGTTCTGCGCGATTTCCTCAAACTTTCCGTCCGTTACGCGGATGTCCTTCGCTTCCGTTGAGTTTTCGATGAAGATATTTTTTACGAGCATTGCGGAACAGTCCTTTCCTGAAATTTTTAGCCACGCTTCCCGCAGAGGCGGTCGGCGATTACGAAGACGACCGCGGCGACGAAGAGCGAGTTGACGGGTTTGATGCCGGCGGTGACGAAGACGCCCACGAGCGAACCGGCGACGACCGCGAGTATCGCGGGCATGTTGACCGCGCGGATTTCGGCCTTCGCATTCTCCTCATACTCGTCGCGGTGCATGAAGTAGTGCAGGATGAGCACCGCGCCGACGGGCGGGATCATGCCGGAGAGCAGGTTCAGCATTCCGACGAAGTTGTAGTAGAGCCATACCGCGAGGCCCGTGCCTATCGCGCCGCTGACGAGGACGAGCGGCTTGTTCGGTATCTTCGTGATGTTCGAGACGCCGAGGCCCGCGGTGTAGAGCGCGTTGTTGTTCGTCGTCCAGATGTTGAGGCCGAGCGTGAGCACCGCGGGAATCGCAAGCCCCTGGAGGATAAGCACGTCGAAAATGTCGGGCACGCCCGTGACCGCGCCGCCGACCGCGCCGAAGATCATCATTATCGAGTTGCCGACGAAGAAGGCGACGACCGTCGCGATTACCGCGATGTATGGCGTTCTTGCGAAGCGCGTGAAGTTCGGCGTTGCGGTGCCGCCCGAGATGAAGGAGCCGACGACTATCGCGATGCCCGCCGCGAGCGTGAGCGGCTTGTCGGGATTCTGCGCGAAGACGTTCATGAAGCCGCCGACCTCGTTGATGCCCCAGTTGACGGAGTAGACGCCGAGCACCGCGATGAGCGGCACGGCGATGCTGCCGAGCACCGCGAGCGCCTTGATGCCGAGGTAGGCCGTGACGGTCATGACGACGCCCGTTATGACGATGAGCGCCCACATCGGGACTGCGTTGTTGATGAGCCCCGCGACCGGAATCGCGAACATCGCGACGCCGACGCCGAACCAGCCTATCTGCGTGAAGCTGATGAGCGCGGAGGGGAGGAACGAGCCCTTGTCGCCGAACGAGCGGTGCGCGAGAAGGTCGAGCGTCAGCCCCGTGCGCTGGCCGATGTAGCCGAGCAGGCCGCAGTAGACGCCGAGGAAGGCGTTGCCGAGTATCATAGCGAAGAAGAATTTCTCAAGATTAAGTCCGATGCCGAGGTTTCCGCCCGCGGTCATGCTGGGCGAGAAGAATGTGAAGCCGACGAGGACGACCATCGCGGCCCAGAGCCCCTGCACCTTCATGGAGGCTGGAACTGCGGAGAGCGACCACTCGCTGTCTTCAACCGTTTTTTTCATTACTTGCTCTCTTGCCATAAAAAGACGCTCCGTTTCTTTGATTTCTAAGCTATGCAACCGATTGTGCAAGCCGAAGGGCATTATACAACGAAACGTGCTTTTTACAAAGGGGGATTAGGTATATTTTTCTCTTTTGTTTCTTTCGCGGAAATTACGGGCGAACCGCAGCGCGGCGCGCTATACTTGAATCAAGCCAAGAAACACAGCCGTTAAGGAGGAATTGACATGATGGATGAAAAAATAGTGAATCTGCTCAAAAACCAGCTTTGGTATCTCGCGACCTGCGACGGCGGCGAGCCGAACGCCGTGCCGGTAGGCTTCAAGAAGGTCGCGGAGGACGGGACGCTGCTCATAGGCGACGTATTTTTCAAGGTTACGCTGAAGAACCTGCTCGCGAACGCGAACGTCTCTATCTCCGCCTGCGACGCCGCGTCGGGCGAAGGCTATCAGGTCAAGGGCACGGCGGAATATTTCACGGACGGCCCCGTCTTCGAGGAGATAAAGGCGCTCGGCGAAGAGCTCTTCCACGGCAAGCTCGCGCCAAAGGGCGCGGTGCGCGTCACTCCGCGCAAGGCGATCGTCACGACGCCCGGCCCCGACAACAACAAGGTGACGGAGTACTAAGCTCCACGCGCTCCCGCAAAACACAGAACGGCCCAAAGGACGGCGAATCCTTCGGGCCGTTTTCGCATCCTGCGGCGCGTGCTATATTAGGCGTGAAATTTATCCGCGCGCGGACGCGGAAGACGGAGGGCTGACGATGGCGGACAAAACAGAAAAATCTCCGCTTCAGGCGGCGTTTGAGAAGAATCTTAAATTTTTGAATCAGGAGAGCTATCCCGAGGATTTCTTCCGCGGCCTCTTCGGCGGAAAACTTACGACCGTCGCGGCGGGCGCTGTAGATTTTCCGACGGGGCGCGTCGTTCTCGCAGACCCGCTCTATTATCTCGGCACGAAGTACGAGACGCGGCTCGACCGCACCATACCTGCGAGCAGCTATGACGTGGAGCTTGCTGTGCTGCGCTCGCCCGTCGCGGGAATCCGCGTCGCGGCGGCGCGGCTCGTAATAAGCTCCGCGCCCGTCGTGAGCCGCGAGATAGCGATGCCGGAGGGACGCAGGCGCGAGGAGCTCGGGCAGCCCGGCGTATGGACGTTCTTCGGCGTGGACGCCGGGCTCGCCTGTTTTGCAGACGCACGCACAGCGGAGGAATACCGCGCATTCGCGGAGCAATGGCAGGAAGAGAACCCGGAGGGCAATATTTACGAGGGTTACTTCGCGCGCCTCTTCGCGGAGAGCGCCGCAGCGCGTCCCGGCGTTCAGAGCGAGTACGGAGATTTCATCGCGTGGCGCGTGCCGGGAGGAAGCAGGCTGGCGATGTTCACGAGCGGCCTCGGCGACGGCATATACAGCGGTTACTGGGGGCTCGACGCGGACGGGAACGCCGCCGAGCTCGTCATACCTTTCATGAATCCGGAATTTTTCTAGGACTCCGCATAGATTCCGCAGATACGAAAGCGCCGCCGCAATTTACGCGGCGGCGCTGATTTGTATATTCTCGCCTAAATTCCTACTTAACGAGCGGCATTACCGTCTCTTCGAAGAATTTGTGCGCTGTCTCGGGCGCGACGCTGTATATTTTGCCGTCGATGTCTACCGAGACGCCGTGCTCGCAGTTGCCGAGGCAGAAGGAGCCCGTGAGGTTTATCCTGTCGTGCAGGCCGCGCGCCTCTATCTCGTGCTGGAAGTACTGGAGGACGTTGTAGGCCCCTTTCAGATAGCAGGAGGTTCCGTTGCAGATTTTTATGGAAACCATTTATTCCGCCTCCTTCGCGCCGTAATGGACGTGGAGCAGCTCGTGAACCTTGCCTTTGAGCAGGCCGTTGTAGAGCGAAATCATCAGCGGGTTTTCCTCGGAGCGCTTGATGCTCGACATTCTGTCGGTCGAGTAGAGGCCCTTGCCGCGCAGCTCCTTTTCATCGCGCAGCGCGAAGGGCTGGCCCGCGCCGCAGACGCAGCCGCCCGGGCAGGCCATGACCTCGACGAAGTCGTAGTGCTCGCCGGCCTTGATTCTCTCGATTATTTTGCGCGCGTTGCCGAGGCCGCTGACGACCGCTATTTTCAGCGTGCGATCGCCGTAGGCCACCTCGGCCTCCTTGACGCCCTCGTCGCCGCGGACGCCCTTGAAGGCTATCGCGCGCAGGGCCGCGGGCGATTTGTCGGAGGTTATGCGGCGCAGCACGGCTTCCGTGACGCCGCCCGTGACGCCGAAGATTACGCCCGCGCCGCTCATCGTGCCGAAGGGCATGTCTACGGCCTCGGGCTCGAGCTCGTCGAATACGATGCCCGATTCCTTTATCATCTGTATGAGTTCCTGCGTCGTTATGACGAAGTCCGTGTCTGGGCCGGCCTCGCTGCGGAATTCCTCGCGCGCCGCCTCGGCCTTCTTCGCGGTGCAGGGCATGACGGCGACGTGGTAGTGCTTGCGCGGCGAATGCTTGTGGTTTTCCTTTATGACGGAGGCGAACATCTGCATCGGCGAGCGGCAGGTCGAAAGGTAGGGCACGACCTCGGGCATATTCTTCTCGCAGAAGTTCACCCACGCGGGGCAGCAGGAGGTGAAGAGCGGCATTTCGTCCGTGCCGCCGTTCGCGAGTTTTTCGAGGAACTCGGCGGACTCTTCGAGCACCGTGAGGTCGGCTCCCGTCGAGGTGTCGAAAACCTCGTTGAAGCCCATGCGGCGCAGCGCGGCGACTATGCGGCCCATAGCGTTCTCTCCGCCGCCTATGCCGAACTCCTCGCCTATCGCGACGCGCACGGCGGGCGCTATCTGGACGGAGACACGCGCCTTCTTGTCGTCAAGAGCCTTCCAGACCTTCGCGGTGTCGTTCTTAACGACTATCGCGCCGGTCGGGCAGACCGCGGCGCACTGTCCGCAGCCGACGCAGTTGCTTTCGGCTATCGGGATGTCGAAGACGGTGCTTATCGTCATCTTCGAGCCGCGGCGCGCGAAGTCTATCGCGCCGACGCTCTGTATCTCGTTGCACATTCTGACGCAATCGCCGCAGAGGATGCACTTGTTGTGGTCGCGCGATATGCAGAGCGACGAGTCGTCGCGACGCGGCTCGGCCGCGCCGTTCGGGAAGCGCACGCCCTCGATGTTGAAGCGCATCGCTAGGTCCTGGAGCTTGCATTTACCGTTGTTGTGGCATGTCGTGCAGTCGCGGCAGTGGTCGGCGAGCAGCAGCTCGAGTATCATCTTACGGTATTTGCGCAGCCGCTCCGTGTTCGTCCATATCTCCATGCCCTCCTTTGGCGGCGTGGAGCAGGCGGCGTCGAGGCCGCCCCATTTGTTCTCGACCATGCACATGCGGCATGCGCCGTAAATCGACAATTCCGAGTAGTAGCAGAAGGTCGGGAGCTGGATGCCCGCCTTGCGTATGACTTCGAGGACGTTTTTCTCTCCCGCTATCTCGACGGGGATTCCGTCTATCGTCATATATTTTTTCTGTTCCATCGGGCTATCCCTCCTTCACCGCGTGGAACGGGCAGGCCGTCACGCAGGCTCCGCATTTGATGCATTTGTCCCTGTCTATGACGAAGGGCTTCTTTATCTCTCCGCTGATTGCGCCGACGGGGCATCCGCGCGCGCACTTCGAGCAGCCCTTGCAGAGCTCGGGGTCTATGCTGAAGCTCTTGAGCTTCGCGCAGGCTCCGACGGGGCAGTATTTTTTGTAGATGTGCGCCTCGTACTCATCGCGGAAGTTCTTTATCGTGCTGACGACGGGCAGGGCCGCGGTCTTGCCGAGGCCGCAGAGCGCCGTGTGCGAAATCATGTCTGCAAGCTCGAGCAGCAGCTCGATGTCGCCGTCGCGGCCTTCGCCCGCGACTATGCGTTCGAGTATCGCGAGCATCTGTTTCGTGCCGCCGCGGCAGGGGACGCACTTTCCGCAGGATTCGTTCTGCGTGAAGTTCATGAAGAAGCGCGCGACCTCGACCATGCAGGTCTTGCTGTCCATGACGACGAGTCCGCCGGAGCCTATCATAGCGCCCGCCGCAGAGAGCGAGTCGAAGTCGAGCGGGAGGTCAAGGTCTTTCTCCGTGAGGCAGCCGCCGGACGGCCCGCCTATCTGGACGGCCTTGAAGTCCGCGCCGCCTCTCATGCCGCCGCCGACCTCGAAGACTATCTCGCGCAGCGTCGTGCCCATCGGCACTTCTATAAGTCCAGTGTTCTCTATGTTGCCCGTAAGCGCGAAGGCTTTCGTGCCGGGGCTTTTTTCGGGGCCGAGCGACTTGTACCACTCGACGCCGTTGTTGATGATGAGCGGGACGTTGGCGAAGGTCTCGACGTTGTTCAGCACCGTAGGGCTGTCGAATAGCCCGTGCTCGACCGTGCGCGGCGGCTTGACGCGCGGCATTCCGCGCTTGCCCTCGATGGAGGCCGTCAGAGCGCTGCCCTCGCCGCAGACGAAAGCGCCCGCTCCGCGGTTGATGTGAATGCGGAACGAGAAGCCGCTGCCCAGGATATTATCCCCGAGCAGCCCGAACTCCTCCGCCTGCGCGATGGCCGTGCGAAGGCGCGAGACCGCCATCGGGTACTCGGCGCGCACGTAGATATACCCGTTCGCCGCGCCGCAGGCGAGCCCCGCAATCATCATGCCCTCGAGCATACGGTGCGGGTCGCCCTCCATTATCGAGCGGTCCATGAACGCGCCGGGGTCTCCCTCGTCGCCGTTGCAGACTATATACTTGTTTGCGGCCTTCTGGCGGCGCACCTGGCTCCACTTGCGTCCGGTCGGGAAGCCGCCGCCTCCGCGCCCGCGCAGGTTCGAGTCGGAAATCATCTGCACAATCTCTTCGCCGTCCATGTCGAACAGCGCCGTCTCGAATGCGCGGTAGCCGCCGATGCCGAGATATTCTTTAATTGAAGTCGCGTCGATGTGCCCGCAGTGCTCGAGCACGTGGCGCGTCTGCTTCTTGTAGAACGGGATTTCCTCCTGCTTTTTGAAAACCTCGCCGTGCTTCGCATAGGCGAGGCGCTCTATATGCTCGCCGCCGATGATGGTCTTTTCCACTATCTCTTCGCAGTCGGCGGGCTTCACCTTGACGTAGAGCCAGCCCTGCGGCTCGATGCGGACGAGCGGCCCCATTTCGCAGAAGCCGTGGCAGCCGGATTTTTTGAGGCCTACGGAATCGTCGTGCGGCTCCTCCGCGAGCTCGACCTCTACCTTGAGGCCGTGCGCTTCCATAATTTTCCTGAGTTCGTCGTAGATGACGAGAGAGCCGCTCGAAATGCAGCCCGTACCGGCGCAGATGAGTATTTTCTTCTTTTCACCGGCGAGGCTCGCCGCGTACTCTTCCCTCAGCTTCCGAAGCTCTTCGCGCGTTTTGATAATCATATTAAAGCTCCTTCCTGAGAGCCGCGACCAGCTCCGCCGCCTTGTCCGGCGTCATCGCGGGATGCACCTCGTCGTTGACCGTGAGCACCGGCGCAAGTCCGCAGGCTCCGAGGCACGAGACCGTCTCCACCGTGAAGCCGAGGTCGTCGGTCGTCACCTTCTTGTCCGTCAGGCCGAGCTCCGCGCGGACCCGCTCGAGAATCGGGATGGAGCCGCGCACGTGGCATGCCGTCCCGTCGCAGACCTTGATGACGAACTTCCCCTTCGGATTAAGGGAAAAGTTCTCATAGAAAGTCGCGACGCTGTAAATGCGCGCCTCGGGCATCCCGAGCTTCTTTGAAAGATAGGGAAAGATCTCGCGCGGCAGATAGCGGTAATGCTCCTGAATCTCCTGGAGTATCGCGATGACCGCCGTCGCCTGCGCGCCGTGCCCTTCGACTATCTTATCGACGAGCGCGTAGTCAAAATTCTCCGTCACCATACACATCCCTCTCTATACGCTTTGATTTGTGGAAGCCCCGCGACCCCCGTAACCCCAATCGCGCGGCATAGGATATTGCGCGCCGGCGGCCTGCGCCGGAGCGGCCTACTCCCCGCGGCTAAGCTGGCTCAGTCTGCCCGACAAAGCCGCGAACGAGGCCGCAAGATTTTCGTTGGTAACAATGACGCCCGGCGGGAGCGTCAGACGGACGGGCGCGAAATTCCATATCGCGCGCACGCCGCCCGCCGTCAGCGCGTCGCAGGCGCTCTGCGCCGCCGCCGCGGGCGCCGTTATTATACCGATATGCACGCCGAGACGCGAGCAGAGCTCCGAAATGCGCGAGGCGTGGAAAATCTCCTTGCCCGCTACAGTCGTACCGACCACCTCGGGAGACGTGTCGAAGCCCGCGATTATCGAAAGGCCGTAGCTGCCGAAGCCGCCGTAAGAAAGCAGCGCGCGCCCGAGATTGCCGACGCCCGCGACGACCGCCTCATGCGCGTTCTTGCAGCCGAGGAAATCCTCCATATCGTCAATGAGCCCGTCGAGCGCGAAGCCGATGCGCGGATTGCCGTCGACCTTCGAGACCGAGGCGAGATCCTTGCGCACCTGCACCGGATGAAGCCCGAGCTCCCCCGCGAGAAAAGCCGCGGAAACATAAGCGCCGCCATCGGCCTTGATTTTTTTCAGTAATTCGAGATAAACAGGCATACGCTGAAGAGACTGCCTTGAAATGCTGAGAGGTTTAGCTTCCCGCGACGTCATACCCCTTCACTCCCCGTCCTATTATGACCGCCGTTCTATCGATAATTATATATCGATATCAAAAATCTTCAAGAGCGGAGAAGAAAAATCGCAGCAGGCAAAAGGCCGGGGCTTCGCGCTCCGGCCTTTTTGTTGGTTTTACTTTTCTTTCTCGATTTTCATTTTGCGCAGCTCGCGGCGGAGGATTTTGCCGGTCTGCGAGATCGGGTATTCCTTGACGAAGCCGATTTTGCGCGGGACTTTGTAGTGCGCGAGGTGGTCCTTGCAGTATTCCATGAGCTCCTTCGGCGTGGTCTGCGTGCCTTCTTCGAGGATGATGAAGGCTTTGACGAGCTCGCCCGCGACTTTGTTCTTTTCGCCGACCGCGACTGCGGCGTGTACCGCCGGATGCTTGCAGAGGACGGCTTCGACTTCCTGCGGGTAGACGTTGAAGCCGCTGACGATTATGATGTCTGTCGCGCGGTCTACGATTTTTATGTATCCGTCCTCGTCGATGCGCACGACGTCGCCGGTGTTGAACCAGCCGTCTGGCGTGAAGCGTTCGCGCGTGTTCTCCTCGTCGCGGAAGTAGCCGTGTACGACCGCGGGGCCTTTGAGGTAGAGGACGCCTTCGTCGTGTAGGCCGATTTTGTTGCCTTCGCGGTCGCGTATCTCTATTTCATAGTTATAGAAGGCGGGGCCGACCGTGCCGAGCTTTTTCGTCGCCTCAGCGCGGTTGACTGCGACGACGGGGCTGCACTCTGTGAGGCCGTAGCCCTCAAGTATCCCGACGCCGAGGTGCTCGCGGCAGCGGCCCTCCATCTGGACGTTGAGGCGATCGCCGCCCGTGATGACAAAGTCGACGCCGTCGATGCGCTCGCCGCGTTTTTCGAGCGCGCCGAGCAGGAACGCCATGACGGTCGGGACGGCGATGACGCGGTTGACGCCGGATTCCTTTATCGCCTTTATCGTGTTTTCGACGGGGACGAAGCTCGGCACGACGGTCTGCGCCATGCCGTAGGTGAGCGCGAGGAGTCCCGCGACGGTGTAGCCGAAGGCGTGGAAGTTGGGCAGGACGTTGAGTATTACGCCCGTTTCGGATTCAAGTCCGGGTACGTGGGCCGCTATCGGCTCGAGGTCGCCGATGAGGTTGCCGTGCGTGCAGCCGACGGCCTTCGGCAAGCCGGAGGTGCCGGAGGTCGAGAAGATGACCGCAAGCTCGTCGGTCTCGGGGCGGCCTTCGCGCCCTTTCCATTCTGGCAGCGGCCCTTCGAGCGGCGCGGCGGCGAGCGGGACGTCGCTCATGAAGCCCGCTTCGCGCGCCTTTTTCGCGCCGTCCTCGGTCAGTATGACGGAGTGTACGTCGAGCATTTTTATCGTGTCGGAGAGATTTACCGCGCCGGTACGCGCGTTGAGCGGAGCGACCGCGCCGCCGAGGCGCCAGCAGGCGAGCGAGAGCGCGAGGACGAGCGGCGAGTTCGGCAGGAGCAGCGCAAGGCGCTGTCCTTTGGAGAAGCCGGCGGCGCGCAGCTTTTCCGCGCAGTCGTCCGTGAGGGCGGCGAAGCGCGCCCAGCTCCACCATTCGCCCTGCCACCAGAGGCATTTTTTCTCGTCTTTGCCGCGCCACGTGGATTCGATAAGGTCTTCGAGGCGCTTATAATTGAAGTCGGTCATTATGATCAGGCCACCTATCGCTGTTGATAGGACAATTATGCCATATTCTTTTACCGTTGTATATTGCGGGAAAACGCCGTTTATTCCCGCCGCGCGCGTTTTTTAGTTGCGGCGCATCGTGAAGCGGCGCTGGAAGATGCCCTTGTCCTCCTCGCAGTATATTATCGCCGATGATTTGTTGAGCGGCATGTGTGTGCGCGGGTCTATCGTGAGCGTCGTGTGGGCGAGGACGAGGTCTCGCGTCGCGAGCAGCGTGTGGCGTATCGCCTCGCCGCGGAAGCCCGGAGTGCTGCGGAAGGCCGAGGCTATCCACATCACGGCGTCATATGAGAGTATCGCCGCGGTCACGTCGCCCGGCTGGCACTCCTCGTTGTATAGGCTGCGGTACTCGCGCAGCACGGAGCTTATCTGCGGGTCGAGCGCGGAGACCTCGTTTATCCACCAGCTCCCGGCAAGGGCGCGGCCCGCCTGCTGCGGCAGCCTGTCGGTGTAGCCGTCGCCGAGCGTGTCCGCTCCGAAGCCCGCGGCTGCGCGCTGGGGCAAAATCTCGCCCGCCGCAGCGCCCGCGCCCGGGAGCATCAGCAGGTCAGCGCCGCTCTCCGCGAAGGCGCGCATCGCCGCGTAGTGTCCGCCGCCGCGTCCGTATGGAAGCTCCGCGACGACCTCGGCTCCGAAGCCAGCGGCCCATTTCCGCGCGGATTTATAGACCGCCGAGGAAACAGCGTCGCTCGGGTCGTAGTAGAACGCTATCTTCTTTTTATGCAGAGCCTGCGTCGCGAAGTACGAGAGTATCTTGCCGCGCGAGGCCGCGTCGTTCACGAGCGAGAAGGAGTAAAGATAGGGCAGCGACGATTCGTCGAGCAGCGGCGCTTCGAGCGGATTTGGCGACGCGACGACGAGCGGAGCTTCGAGCTCGTCGGCGAGCGGCGCGAGGGTCTTCGCCGCGGAGGCTCGCCCTAGCACCATGACTAGCATGCTCTTGTCCTTCATCACGTTCTCGACGGCACGCTCCGCCGCGGCGGGGTCAGCGGGCAGGTCGAAGCCTATGACCTTGAGCTTGTACTCGCCGCGCGCGAGGCCGCGGCTGTTGACGCGCTCGACAGCAAGCTGCGCCGCCTTGAGCTGCACGTGAGACAGCCGCGCGTCGGGGCCCGACATCGGCGCGAAGAACGCGATGCGCAGCTCGTCGCCCGCTGGCGTCCTCTGGTTGCCGATCTGGAAGAACAGCGCCGCGAGCACCGCGAGCGAGACGATCAGTATAATTCCGTTGTAGAGCGATTTTTTGCGGATGCGCATCGTGCGCGGCCTGTTCGCCACGCCGCCCGCGATTTTCTTGAGATTTCCGGGGACGGCGACGACCGCGCCCGTCTCCTCTTCGTCCTCGGAGCCGCCGTACTCCATCTCCATCAGCCAGTTAATGAGCTTCATGACCTCGGCGGCCTGCTCTTTTGTAAAGCCGAGCTGCGATTCGAGCGACGCGCGATAGTCCGCGCCCGCCTTCATATATTCGCGGCGCGAGGGCCGCCAGCCGCATTTCAGCAGAAAGCGCAGCGCGAAGGTCAGGTGGAAGGTGTCCTCGGGGCGCAGCGAAGAGCGGTCCTCGAGGAACTGCGCGAGGCGGTCAGGGTCTTCGAGTATCTTTATTCCGTAGCTGTCTATAATTTCGACTAAAATGTCGCGAATGTCGTCCGGCATTGCTTCACTCCTCAATTCTCCCGCCTAGTATAACTCAAAGCGCGCGGGATTTGAATTTCGCGAATTGTAAATTTTATCGCCGCGTGCTAAGGTAACGGAAAGGAGGCGCGTTCGATGAAGGTACCAGAAAAATTCCGCATGGCCGCGTTCTGCGCCGCAATGCTGGCTTTATCCGCCGCGGCCGTCGCAGGCTGGCGCGTCGGCGCGCTGACGCTGGCCGACGACAAGGCCGGGCGCGCCGTCTTCGTTCTGCCCGCGGCGAACGGATACCGCTTCACGACGGGCTACACTCATTCCGTAGAACTTACGCCCGTGGAGGACGAATACGCCGTCGCCGGCGGCGCGCTGTGGAACTGGCAGGAGCGCGTGAAATCATCGAACGCCGGTATGCCGAGCATCGCGCCGGAGCACGGGCGGTACATCAACACCGACGAATGGCTCATCTTCCAGGGCGGCAGGCGTCCCGCCGAACGCTTTTACCTGCGCGTCGGGAACGAAAAATTCGGGCGCAACTGGATAGAGCTGCCGCCATACGGGCGCGCGGAGCTGTACAAAATAATGCCGGGCGTCCGGCTCGCAGTCTCCGCCGGGAAAAAGCCGCTCGCGTCGATTTCAACCGTCGGGCTCGAGCTGCTCGAAGGCCGCTAAAAAATCCTCGCTTCGATGAAAATGCAGAGCGCGCCGAAGATTATCAGCGCGGCGTAAAGCAGCGGCGCTCGCCGCCGCACGAGCAGAACCGCCGCGCGCGGCGCAAACGTCGCAGCGCATCCGACGGCGGACGCCTTTATCCAGAAAAATATAAAATCCAGGAAAAACGCATAAAATCCGCCGGCGGCGATAAATTCAGAGAGATTCCACGGCAGAAGGAGCGCCGTGACGAGCGCGGCGCAAAGCGAAGCGCGCAGAGCCGCGGCGAGATTTTCGGAAGAAACGCGCGAGCCGGCGCGGGCGCGTGAAGCGTTTGGAAAGAGACATAAAAGCAGAATAAACAGGCAAACCATGCCGGCGCGCCCCCAAACACCAGCGGCGCGCCAGAGCGGCATGACTGAGTACGTCCCGAGAGAGCCGAGCGCGCCCGGCACTCCGGCACGAGAAACGAAGAGCGCGAGCAAAGCCCACGCGAAACAGAAGGCCGCGGGAAAAGAGAGCGCCTTCGCGGCGGAGCCGAAACGCGGCGCGCCGCGCAGCATGTCAAGCAGCGCGGACGCAATAAGCAGCGCAACAACGATGAATCCGCCAAATTCAAAATCTATGAACGGCGGCAGAGAGCCGACGGGGACGAAGTAAAAGGCCGCGAGCGAACAGAGCGCCGAAAGGCGCGCAAAACCGCGCGGCGCACAGCAAAACAGCGGCGAAGCCTCCGCGCAGCGCTCCCCCGCCGGGCGCGGGAAGACAAGCGCGAAGCACAATATAAACGCGGCGAACGAAGCCGCGGAGACGAGCGTCAGAAGAATTTCCAAAATCTGCGGCGGCGCGAAGCTTCAAAAAAAGGGCCGCCTTGCGACGGCCCTTCCGTTGATTCGCGTTTCCTTACTTGAGTATGCCCTTCTCCTTGAAGAACTTCTCCGCGCCGGGGTGCAGCGGGCATGTAAGTCCGTTGAGAGCGCCCTCGAGCGTGATTTCCTTACCCTTCGCGTGGACGGCTGCGATGTCGGCGAGGTTGCCGTACATGGCGGTCAGGAATTCATAAATCTGCTCCTCGGGGACGGAGTCGTTCGTGATGAGGATGGCCATGACGGCCGGGGTCTTCGTCTCGGTCGTTATGCCGCTGTAGGTGTTCGCGGGAACGGTGCTCGGAACGAAGAACGGATATTCCTTCTGCAGCGTCGCGAGCATCTCGTCGTCGAAGCTGAGCAGGGTGACGTCCTTCGTCGTCGTGAGGTCCATTATCGAGGCGGTCGGATAACCGGCGACGACGAATCCGGCGTCGATCTGGTTGTCCTTAAAGCGGCTCGTGGTCGCCGCGAAGTCGAGGAAGTCGGCCTTCGCGAGGTCGTCGTATGTCAGCCCCGCAACTTTGAAGATGGCCTGGACGTCGCCCTCGACGCCGGAGCCCGGAGCTCCGATGCCGACGCGCTTGCCCTTAAGGTCGGCTATCGACTTGATGCCGGATTCCTTCGTGACGACGGCCTGGATGTGCTCCGGATAGAGCGACGCGACGGCGCGGATGTTCTTCGCCGGCTTGCCCTGGAACATCAGCTCGCCGTTGTAGGCCCAGTAGGCGATGTCGTTCTGGACGAACGCTATTTCGATGCCTTCGGTCGCAACGAGGTTGAGGTTCGCGACGGAAGCGTTTCCGGTCTCAGCCGTGCACTGTATCTTTCCGCCCTTCGTGATGGCCGACGCGATAGCGCCGCCGACGACGTAGTATGTTCCCGAGGTTCCGCCCGTGGCTACCGACATGTAGGTCGGGGCTGCAGCCGCTACCGTGGTGACCGCGAGGGCCGCAAAAAGCGCCATGAAAGTTACGATAATACCTTTCTTCATCTTCAATTCCTCCCTTAAATTTTTTGCAATGCGGGCTTTCTGGGCGAAAGCCCGCTTATCGCCTTTTCCGCGCGGCCAGTTAAGCCGCGAGCCGTTTCGCCTTCGCTGTCTGCATGACGTAAATGACGCCGAGGACCGCGAGGCCGAAGAGGTCGGACATCGTGCCCGGTATCAGCAGGCAGATGGCTCCGACGAAAGCCAGAGCGCGCATGTACCATGCGAGGTGCGCCTTGAAGTAGCCTATCGTGAACATCGCGAGCAGGAAGACGCCTATCAGCGCCGTGCATATCGCCTGCGCCATGTAGAACGGCTCGACGTCGATGAAGAGCAGCATCGGGTTGTAGACGTAGATGTACGGGACGAGGAAGCCCGCGAGGGCCAGCTTGAACGAGGTGACGCCCGTCTTCATCGGGTCGGAGCCCGCGATGCCCGCTCCCGCGTACGCCGCGAGCGCGACCGGAGGCGTCAGGTCCGCCGCAATTCCGAAGTAGAAGACGAACATGTATGCCGCCATCGGCGGAACGCCGAGCAGGAAGAGCGCCGGAGCCGCCATCGTACTCGTGACGATGAAGTTCGCCGTCGTCGGGAGTCCCATTCCGAGGATGAGGCTCGCTATCATCGTGAAGAAGAGCGTGAATATCTTCGTCAGCGCCAGGGCCGCCGTCTCAGCCGTGACCTCCGCGCCCGGTGCGAGCGAGAAGAGCGACGCGCCGAGGGCCGCGAGCGAGCCGTCCGGCGAGACCTCCGCCATCGCGACTATGGCTCCGGCTATCTTGAGCGCGAGCCCCGTCAGCGTGCCCATGCCGACGACCATGCCGACCGTGGCGCAGGCGCAGGCGACGCCTATCGCACTGCGGGCTCCGCTCTGGAATGCGTCGTAGAGCTTCGCCGGCGTGAGGCGCGTTTCTTTATTGAGCCACGAAAGCACGAAGCTGACGAGTATGCCGTTGAAGGCTGCCTTGAGCGGCGTGTAACCCGCGAGCAGGAAGTAGATTATCGCGACGAGCGGGATAAGCAGGAAGCCCTTGGTCTTGAGCAGCGGGCCGAGCGGCGGGAGCTGCTTCCACGGAATGCCGCGCAGTCCGAGGCGGCAGGCCTCGAAGTGCACCTGCACCATGACCGCGAAGTAATAGAGCAGCGCCGGGACGACGGCCGCGATCGCAACCTCGATGTAGGGGACGCCGAGTATCTGCGCCATGATGAAGGCCGCGGCTCCCATGACCGGCGGCATTATCTGACCGCCCGTCGAGGCGACCGCTTCGACCGCGCCCGCGAAGTACGGCTCGTAGCCGACGCTCTTCATAAGAGGTATCGTGAACATACCCGTCGTGCAGACGTTGGCGACCGACGAGCCGGAGACCGTGCCCATAAGGCCGGAGCTGACGACAGCGACCTTCGCCGGGCCGCCCGTGGACCATCCAGCGAGGGCGAGCGACAGGTCGATGATGAACTTTCCGAGGCCGGTCTTCTCAAGAACCGCGCCGAAAAGTATGAACATGAACACGAACGTCGAAGAAACCTCGAGCGGCGTGCCGAAGATGCCCTCCGTGCCGAGATACATATGGTTGACTATTCGCGCGACGTTGAAGCCGCGGTGCGCCAGCATGTCCGGCATCGAGCGCCCGAAGTAGCAGTAAAGCAGCGCGATGATTGCGAGGCAGGGAAGGACGGGGTTCGATATTCGCCGCGTCGCCTCCAGCAGCGTCGCAATGAGCAGGAAGCCCATAATCAGGTCCGTCTGCGTCGGGAGCCCAGCCCTCGTGACGAGTTCGTTGAAGAATACGACGAGGTACAGCGCGCTCGCGACGCCTATCGCACCGAGAATGAAGTCATAGAACGGTATGCCGCTTGTTTTGGATTGTTTGGACGATGCGGGGTAAAGCAGGAAGACGAGCGCCAGCGTGAAGGCGAGATGGACGGCTCCCTGTTTCTGCGCGAGCAGAAGGCCGAACCCCGAGGTGTAGAAGTGGAAGCAGGACATCGCCACAGCAATGAGGGCGACCAGCTTTCCCTGCCAGCCCGACAGAATCCTGAAGCGCGATTCCGTGTCGTACTTGCGCATAAGCTCTTCGAGGTTGAGCTTGGTCTGTTCGTCGGCCTCTTGAATTTGTCCTGCGTTTTTCATTTCAGTGTCACTCACGACTATTCCTCCTTTTGCAGAGCTTGTGTAGCGTTACTGACTCACCTGATGCTTTGCCCTCCTTTTTATTTAGCGTGATAAACAAGACCTTAGAGCATTTTTCTGAATATAAATGAACTGAACTGCTTCGCTATATTCACTGCCGTCGGCAAATTTACGTATAATGCTCTGAATCTATAGCAAGATTATATACTCGATTCAAACGATTGTCAGCATAAATTTTAATAATAAACAACAGTCATCTCTTTGATTATATATCCGTAAATGCGCTTCTCCTTCGCATGTATGAAGCGGAAGGCGCCGCGCGCCTCAATGCGCCGGCGGACGGCGAAGCCGCGCGCGGAGGCCGCGGAGCGCCGCGGAAAATCGGCGCGCCGTGTCCGGGCACGAAAAAAGCGGCGGAAGCCTCCGCCGCTTTTCAAAATTTTCCGCGTTCCGCAAACCTTGCGCGCCGCGCGGTTTATATCTCTTTTTCCGCGGCTTCGCGGCAGATGGCTATGGACCTCGAAGTTCCCAGCCGTTCCGCGCCGGCTTCTATCATTGCGCGCGCCGCCGCCGCGTCGCGGATGCCGCCGGAAGCCTTGACCTTCACCGCGGCGCTCACGGAGTCTCTCATAAGGCGCACGTCCTCGACCGTCGCGCCGCCCGTCGAGAAGCCCGTGGAGGTTTTTACGAATTTCGCGCCCGCGGCCTCGGCTATGCGGCAGGCCGTAATTTTCTCCTCGCGGGTCAGCAGGCATGTCTCTATGATGACCTTCACGGCGGCCTCAGGCACGGCCTCGACGACGGCGCGTATGTCGTCCTCGACGGCCTTTGCATCGCCGTCCTTAAGCAGCCCGACGTTTATGACCATATCTATCTCCGACGCGCCGCCGGCGGCGGCCGTGCGCGCTTCGAAGGCCTTCGCCTCCGGGCTCATAGCGCCGAGCGGGAAGCCCACGACGCAGCAGACGGCGACGGTGCTGCCGTCGAGCAGCGAAGCCGCGAGCGGGACGCGCGACGAATTTACGCACACAGACGCGAAGCCGTATTCGCGCGCCTCCGCGCAGAGCTTTCTTATATCCTCCGCCGTCGCGGCGGGATTCAGATTCGTGTGGTCGATGTATCGGGCCAGATTCATTTTACAGCCGCCTTTCCCCCAAGCTCGGTTATCCGCCTCTTCAGCACCTCGTCGAAAATCGCGAGCGCCTCGACGGAGCTCGTCTTCGGGTGCTTGTGCGTGAGCTTATAGTATACGATGTCGGGGGGCGTTTCGTGAAGGCGGCTGAACACTACGCGCGGCTGCTCCAGCGCGAACTGCGCGCGCGCCGACTCCGGAATCATGCACCACTGCCCCGGGCGGCGCATCAGCAGCGTCGCGAGCTTCACGGAGTCCACCTTTACCTGGAGCGTCTTCATCGGCTCCCATATATGGTCGTGCCAGAGGCGGAAGCCGCCGCTCCACTCGATGTAGAATTCCATTCCGTCCTCGAGCTCCGACGGCTTTACGTATTCGGCCGGCTCTTCGTCCTCCCGAGGTATCCGCGCGACGACGAAGTTCTCACGGTAGACCGGCTCAGCCTCCACCGAACGCGCGCTCTCCTCGTGGATAACTATCGCCGCGTCGAGCGCGCGGCTCTCGACGGCCTGGTACATCATGTCGGACGGGTCGGTGACGATTCGCAGATAGACGGGCGGCTCGTGTTCGAGCAGCGCGCTGTAGACGGGCGGCAGAAGGCGGCAGTTGACGCTCTCAGAGCCGCCGACCGCAAGCGCGTAGGCCGAACCCGGCGTGCGCGCGTTCGCTATCTCGCGGCTGACCTCCTGCCATTTGAGCGCGAGGGGCAGAAAGCTCTCCCCCGCCGGAGTAAGCTTGATGGATTTCATACCCTTCTGCCGGTCGACCAGAATCATGCCCATGTCGTTCTCGAGCTCGTTGAGGTTGTAGCTTATCGTGGACTGCGTGACGCTCAGCAGCTCCGCGGCTTTTCCGAGAGTCCGCGACATGGCGACGGCGAGAAAGGTCTCTATCCCTTTTTCATGCAACAACGGTCACATCCTTCGTGTAATTCTTCGTGCGCGACTTTGCGCATCGCGCGCGGCGCATAATAAAAGCGGGTCCCGCGCGGCAGAGGCGCAGCTCTGCGCCGGAGCCGAGGCGGCACCCGCTCTCAGCGTTTAAATGCTGTTTCCGTCAGCCGGCTGTATTACTGGCCGAGCAGCGTGAGCATAGCGCCCGCCGCGACCGCGGTTCCGATAACTCCGGCGACGTTCGGGCCCATGGCGTGCATAAGCACGTAGGAGCCGGGGAACTCTTTCTGGACGACCTTCTGGCAGACGCGCGCCGCCATAGGAACGGCGGAGACGCCCGCAGCGCCGATGACCGGGTTGATTTTGCCGCCGGACATGACCTTCATGACCTGGCCAAAGATGACGCCGCCCGCCGTGCTGAATATGAAGGCGACGAGGCCGAGGAAGATGATCTTAATCGTGGCGACCGTGAGGAACGTGTCCGCGTTCATCGTACCGCCGACGGAGATTCCGAGGAATATCGTCGTAGCGTTGAGGACTTCGTTCTGCGCGGCCTGCGAGAGGCGCTCAGTGCATCCGCACTCGCGGAGCAGGTTGCCGAACATCAGCATACCGATAAGGGGAACGGCCGCCGGAAGGACGAGGCCGCAGGCGATCGTCGAGATTATCGGGAAGAGGATGCGCTCGGTGCGCGAGACGGGGCGGAGCTGCTCCATCTTGATGCCGCGGTCCTTCTTCGTCGTAAGGAGCTTGATGACCGGGGGCTGAATGAGCGGGACGAGCGACATGTAGCTGTAAGCGGCGACCGCGACCGCGGGAAGAATGGCGGGAGCCAGCTTCGCGCAGAGGTAGATAGCCGTCGGGCCGTCAGCGCCGCCGATGATGCCGATACCGGCCGCTTCCTGAATCGTGAAGCCCATGAACATAGCGCCGATGACCGCGACGAAAACGCCGAGCTGCGCCGCAGCGCCGAGCAGGAAGGTCACGGGGTTCGCAAGCAGCGGGCCGAAGTCGGTCAGAGCGCCGATGCCCATGAATATGATAATCGGGTAAATCTCGTGACGGATACCGAACATGATGTAATAAAGGAATCCGCCCTCGTCGATAATGCCGGACAGCGGAAGGTTGACTATGAGGCAGCCGAAAGCGATCGGCATAAGAAGAAGCGGCTCAAAGTCCTTCGCGATGGCGAGATACAGAAGAATAAAGGAAATGAGAAGCATCAGCAGGTTTCCGCCCGTAAGAGCGACGAGCCCCGACTGATCCAGAACTCCCTTCAAAGCGGTCATATAAAGTTCCATGATTATTTAGCCTCCGAAGATTTCTTATCAAAAGATCCAACAAGTCTGTTCGTTCCGAGCATAACCATCATCAGTCCGATAATGACGAGGAAGACTATGCTCATCGCGATGAAAGACATCACAAGCGCTCCGGACGTACCGGAAAAATAGGCGCTCAAAGAAGCGACGCCGGGCATTGTTTCTGCCTCCTGTTCCAAGTTTCCCATCCGGGCCGCCGAGGCCCGTCCCCCAGCCGCGCTCTGGCGCGGCGCCTACACCGCAAAAAAGACGACACGCAAGCCTCCGGTGAAGATCACTCCCCCTCCAGCACGGTTTCAAAACCCGCCGCGCGGCACAGCCCCGCCGCGGAGCTCGAAAGCACAGAGATAGATAAAAGGAAACGAACATAGAAAAGCCTTGAAGAAGCTCCTCCGGCAAAACGCCCGAAGCGCGCGGACGCGGCGGCGGACGGTCTCGCGGAAACCGCGTCGGACAAAGCCGGACAAATCAATCGCCGTAAATCGCGCATCTCGGAGCCTCCCTCAAAGAAAACTAAATACTCCACGCATTAAATACATCTTTCCTCTATAATTAAACACCGTAATTTTACCTATAATATGCACCGCGCCGATTTATCCCCCGCTCATCCCGGACACGGACAAAACACGAAAAACCCGCTCACAGCGCAGGTCGGCGCGCATTTTACCCCTAGGTCGCATATCCGTCCGACCGCGCGCAGCGCCCACGCCATTTCCCCGCGCAATAACGACGGCGGCAAAACCACCGCCGCGCCGAACCTCGCCGCAGAAAAGCACAAAAACGCAGCCGCAACGCAGATTCACCCACATTCGCCAAGCGCCGAGACGATTCAAGAATTATCTGCAAATATAGAATTTTGAAATAGCCGCGGCGAATTATCACAAAATTCTATTTTTACAATTACTGCCGTTCATAAAACGTGCTTTTAGGACAAGATACGACGAAAGCACGGACTCGCGTCCGTGCTTTCGTTTGTTCACAGTATTATAAAATTCTGGCTTTGCCGGTCTTCTTTAGAAGTTGACCGTCGTGCGGAAGCGGATTACCGATTCGTATCCGTCGACAGCGTCGGCGTTGGAGCGGGTATTTCCATCTCCGTGATCTATCCAATCATAGGAGAGTTCGAAGTAAATGGCTGGTGTATACTGATAGCCTACTCCTACGCCCCATTCGGTCGCGTCGTCAATGTTCGCTGAGTCGAAATCAACGTTGGCAAAGCGTACAAAGCTGCTCCATTTTTCATTCCACTGCTGATCTGCGCGTACAAACCACCATTTCGAAGTGCCGCTGTAGTCGTCAAGATAGTCTATGTTGTAGCCGACATAGTCGTAGGTGTTGCCGCCTATCGCGTAGCGGTCGTCGTATCCTATGAACGTGTTGTCCTGCTGTGAATATTCTATCCAGAGCCCTGTGAACTTGAGGAGATCCTGCTTGACTTCGAGTATAGCCTTCCATGCGGTCGGACTGTCTTCATAGTTGGCGTTCGGGATGTTTTCGCCGAGATCCTGCCAGTAATACGCGCCTTTGAGCTCTATGGCCGGAGTGAATTTATATCCGGCATAGATGCCGTAGTTGTTGACGCTGTAGTCGCCGGCGGCGTTCACTGTCTCCGTTACTCCAGGCGCCATCTCAGAGGTGATTCGTCCTGAGTCGTCATCGAACCAGTAGCCTGTCGCTCCGAGCATGAAATTCTCATTGGGCTGCCAGTTGAGGTCGAGGATATAGCTCATCATCGACCCCTCGTCGAGCCCTGCTCCGTCGGATTCCATCGAGAAGCTGTCGTTGCGTCCGACTATCGCGGTTGCAGCGAAGTTGTTCCATTTCTTCGTGAGCATGAAGCCGTCCGTGCGGAAGTCGCCGAAGAGAGCGTCGTTGTCGGAGTAAAGACCGTAGTCGCCTTCAAAGTCCACCGTGAAGCGCCCGACGCGCAGCCCCATATCCCAGGGAAGCTTCGTATCGATGAACAACTGCGCCCACGACATATGCTCCATATCTCCAAGCCCCGTGCTGGCTTCGCCGGCGCCGTCTCCGCCGGTGCGGTATTCAGCAAAGAAGTACGTATCCTCGCTTATATTTTTGGTGAGGTAAAGGCGGAACTGGTCTTTTTCAAACTCGTTCTTCTGCCCGTATTCTGAATAGAGATAGTTGCCGTTGTCGCTGTCGCCGAACTTAGCGTCGAAGGTGAAAGTTCCTCCGAGCTGCCATCCGCCGAGACCTTCTTCAAGCACCGCGACTCTCTTGTCGAGGCTGTCGACCTTCACGCCGAGGGCGTCGAGCTCATCCTTGAATTCCATGACGAGCTTCTTGAGGAGCTCGAGATCCTGCTTGGAAGCCTTTTCGGCGTCGACGGTCACGAGCGCGCGCGCCACTACCGACGCCATCTCGTAGCGGGTGGCGGGCTGGGCTCCCTTGAAAGCCCCGTCGGGATAGCCCGACACGATGCCGCGCGAGGCGAGAAGCCCTACCGCGTCATACGACCAATGTCCCTGTGGAACGTCCATAAACGGATTTGTCGCCGCAAAGGCCGGAGCCGCGAAAGCCACCATGACGGCCATCGCAAGAACAGCCATAAATTTCTTCATAATTGAGTTTCCCCCTTGATTATCACTCGAAAAGTTGCTAACCTGTGTCTGTTATCTTGTACTGCGAAAGCATAAATCTTGGGGGCGTGCGCAAACATGTACAAGTATCCAAAGTTTCCTTGCAGGGATGGATTTTATCATTTTGCTCATGCCCTCTCTCTTCGCCCTCGCCTTAATAATCCGCGCTCCTCTTGTTGGCATTCGGGGGATTCACCTCTCTTTCCCGCCATCAGAGTTACACGCGGAGATTAAGCTGTTTCAGAAAGCAGCGCCATCGTTGCCATGTCCAACGCTATAACCGCATTGCTCACCCCGCAGTCCTCATCACCGCATAACGATACCGTAGCGCACATTAGTTAGCTTAAACTAACCAACGTGCGCATTATATCCCCATTTATTTTTTATGTCCAGTAAAAAACATTAATACAGGCAACCTTTATACAAGAAATTTTCACATCTTCTGAAAGCATACTAAAAAGCCCTCGGTTATCACCGAGGGCAAAAGGTTTAGAATTATGCTGCGTCCTTACTGCTGAGCCAATTCGTCGAGCCTAGACTGTATAGTGCTGATTTCGTTCTCAATGGCGCTGAGGCGGGATTCTTCTTCGGCCTTGTCTTTGCGCAGATTCTCAAGACGTTTCAGAAGGCGTTCCGTCTCAATCCTTGCCGCGGTCGTACCTTCGTAAAGTTTGCTTGGGTTGTCGCGCGCGACGTCCCACATGAAGCTGATTTCGCGACCTTCAAGGAGCGGACTTACTGCGGGCGCTATTTCAAGACGGACGTTCTTGACGTCTTTGAGCAGGTCGCGCCCGGTCTTCTCGTCGTACCTCGGAAAGAATACGAGTCCGTCTTTCTGCCCCTGGAAGCTAAAGTTGAAGCGTTTGTCATAATCGACGGCTTTGTAGAGCTTGTTCTTTATCCTCAGCTTGACCATTATGTCGAACGGCCCCATGTGCATCGTCGGGCCGTTGTTGATGAATTCGATGTTGATAGGGATCATTTCATCGAGGCGCAGCGTCGAGAGAAAACGATACTTGAAGTTGTCCGCTTCCTGCTGCGTCCATAGGTTGTCCTTAGCCTCTTTTTGAATAGTGGCTTCGATGAACTCCGCCGAATAATACGTGGCCTTTACTTCAAGATTTCCGCCGAACTCCACGTCTTCGACCCTGACGGATTTCGTCCACCTCTGAAATATCTGATCGTATGTGTCTGCATACGACGGCGCAGGGGCGGCCGACACCGCTATTGTCAGAGCGAAAAAAATGCAGATAAGAGTTGCGAGTCTTTTCAAAAGGTTGACCTCCTAAGAATATTGTATTTACATTTACTTTTTTATTCAGTTGATTGGGCATAAATAGACTTTCACGCATCGTTACGAATATCGGCGATCGGATAATAAAGACGAAATAAATCAATACAAAGAATAAGACAAATAAAGGACAGAAGCCCGAAGGCCTCTGTCCTTAACGTTAAAAGATTGAGCGAACAGTCTACTATTAGAAGTTGACGTCCGTGCGGAAGCGAATGACGGACTCTGTGCCGTCGTAGCCGCCGCGGTTGTTGTCGCCGTGGTCGACCTGGTCGTAGGCGAGTTCGAAGTAGATAGCCGGGGTGAACTGATATCCAACACCGACGCCCCACTCGGTCGCGTCGTCAAGCCAATCAGTGTCATAATCAACGTTCGCGAAGCGGACGAAGCTGCTCCACTTGTCGTTCCACTTCTGCTCGGCTTTCACGAACCACCACTCGGAGGTACCGTCACCGTCAGCAACATCCATGTTGCGGCCTACATAGTCGAAGTTGCCCGAGCCGCCGCCGATCGAGTAGCGGTTGTTGTAACCGATGAAGGTGTTATCCTGCTGAGCGTACTCAATCCAGAGGGAGGTGAACTTAAGGAGATCCTGATCGATGTCGAGGATGGCCTTCCAAGCCTGCGGGCTGTCTTCTTCACCAGTTCTGCCCATTGCCGCGAGTACCTCATCGTCCAGATCCTGGAAGTAGTAGATACCCTTCAGCTGGATAGCGGGCGTGAAGCTGTATCCGGCGTAGATACCGTAAATGCTTACATCGCCGCCAGCCTGTTCAACGATATCCATAGTTCCAGTGTCCGCATCAATCACTCTTCTCGATGTGGAATCAGCATCGAACCAGTAACCGGTCGCACCGAGGAAGAAGGCCTCGTTGGGCTGCCAGTTGAGGTCGAGGGCGTAGTTCATCATCGAACCTTCGGCAAGTCCGGCATAATCCTGCTCAACCGAGAAGTTGTCGTTGCGTCCGACGATGGCGGTCGCCTTGAAGGTGTTCCACTTCTTCGTCAGCATAAATCCGTCCGTGCGGAAGTCGCCGAAGAGAGCGTCGTTGTCGGTGTAAAGGCCATAGTCGGCTTCGAAGTCAACGCCGAAACGTCCGACGCGGAGATCCATACCGCCGAACCACGGAAGAACCGTGTTCAAATAGAGGTGCGACCAGCGCATGCTCTGGAGATCGCCGCGGCCGTCGTTGTTGCCGGACGAGTCAGAACCGGTGCGGTACTGGGCGTAGAAATAGGTATTTTCGTCGATCTGCTTCGTGAGGAAGAGGCGGAAGCGGCCCTTCGTGAACTCGTTGTCAGCGCCGTTCTCTGTGTACCAGTTGGCTCCGTTGTCGCTGTCAGCGAACTTCGCGTCGAAGCGGAACGTTCCGGTGATCTTCCATCCGCCGAGGTTCTCTTCGAGGACGGCGACTCTCTTATCAAGAGCGTCAACCTTCACGCCGAGGGCGTCGAGCTCATCCTTGAATTCCATGACGAGCTTCTTGAGGAGTTCGAGGTCCTGCTTGGAAGCCTTTTCAGCGTCGACGGTTACGAGCGCGCGCGCCACAACGGACGCCATCTCGTAACGGGTCGCGGGCTGCGCACCCTTGAATGCACCATCCGGATAGCCGGAAACGATACCACGGGAGGCGAGGAGGCCTACCGCATCATACGACCAGTGTCCCTGCGGGACATCCATGAACGGGTTTGTCGCTGCAAGTGCCGGGGCGGCGAAAGCCACGACGGCTACCATTGCCAATACTGCCATAAACTTTTTCATAGTTAATGTACAACCCCCTTGGTTGTGTTTGTGAGTTTTTTTGTATCACGGAAATTTTCCGCCTCGGGGGCCGCGCTTATTTCGCGTAAGTATCCAATGTTCCCTTCACGCTGTTTCGCCCGGCGCTCTTCGGTTTGTCTTTCCGTCTTAAATTCCCGCTCTCCTTTATTGGCTGGGGGTTGGTTTTCACCTCTCTTTCTTGCCGTCCAGGGTCGTCGCGGAAGTCTAAGCATTTTATCGGGAGTCCAAATTGTCAAGCTGCGATGTTGCTTTTGCTTTGCGAACTGTGCTTCTGTCCGCTTGTTATGGATTTTACAATATATTTTTTTTCGTCGCATGGGGCTATGGTCCTATGTTTCATGAAATTTACACAATTTTGTAAGTTTTACGAGAGTTTATAACTATAAAAGATAACTGATAGATTATATTTTTATTGTATGCCGGTCGTTGCGGGAGCGGGTGTACGAGCGGGCGAAGATGGTATAATTTAGCAAAAAGCGGAGGCTTTTGTATGCAGGCTAAGATGTCAAAGCGAGCCGCGAAGTTTTTAGGGGCGCAGGTTCAATCTGTAAAAGATAGGATAAAGTCAGCAATTCATGAAATCCCTAAGGGGGATATTAAGCCGCTGCAGGGGCAGTTCAGCGGATTGTTCAGATTACGGGTCGGCGGCTTTAGGGTTATTTTCAAATATATGGACGCGGAGACGGTGTATGTTTACGATATCGGCTCCCGTGGTGATATATATATAAGTGAGGTGTTTAGGATGACCGCTACGACACAAGAGATTTGCGAGATGGTCGAGCTTTTGCCGGAGAGCGAGCAGGAGCTTGCGCGCGAGTTCATTCGACGAATGGTTTTGGCTTGGGACCCTGATTTCGTGAAGGTGACAGCAGATGAGGCGCGTGATATCGAAGAAGGAATACGGCAAATCGAGAGCGGGGACTTCATAGATTTGGACTCAATATAGCTGAAAGGGCGGGTTCTTTGAACCCGCTGATTTTTTACTGTCAGGCTGATTTTGCTTCACGAGGCATTCATACCCCATTTTTTATAACTTTTTTTGCCTCATAGAATTCTGTTACACATATATTACACAGAATGAGGAGGCAATATCATATGACTTTGGTCTATCTTACGCAGGCTTTGTGCAACGCGGCGGCTCCGCGCGAGCGGCGGTATGACTTGCGGGATTCGCTTGTGCGGGGGCTTTTTCTGCGCGTGGAGGTGTCGGGGCGGAAGACGTGGTATCTCTGTTACCGCACGCCGTCGCCGGAGCGCAGGCTTCGCAATATGAAGATAGCGTCCGCGGCGTATGCACAGCTTGCGGCGGCGCGGCGCGCGGCGAAGGAGTATCTCGCGCGGCTGTATCTTGATAATGTGGACCCGGCGGAAGCGCAGGAGCCGCCGCACACGGATGTGCCGACGCTGCGCGAGCTTATCGATATGTATGAGCCGTGGGTCTGCGAGCATCAGAAGAGCGGGGCCGTGACGGTGCGGGCGCTGCGGCTTTTTTCGGAGTTTTTGGACGTTCCCGCCTCGGAGATTGACGCGGAGGCTGTTGCGCGGTGGCGCGAGGAGAATATGGGGCGGCTGAAGCGAGCGACTATCAACAGGCGCGTCGCGGCTTTGCAGGCGCTGCTCGCGTGGGGCGCGAAGAAGGGGCTTTGCAGTGCGGCGCTGAAGCTGCCGAAGTTGGCGCAGTCGGACTCGAAGGTCGTGACGCGGTTTCTGGAGGAGGGCGAGCGGGCGCGGCTGATGGCGGAGCTCGCGGCGCGCGAGGCGCGGAGCGGGCGGGATTATCTGCGGCCCGCGGTGATTTTGAGTTTGAACACCGGGATTAGGAAGGGGACGCTGCTGGGGCTGCGCTGGGGCGACGTGGACTTCGCGTCGCGGACTTTGCGGCTGCGCGCTGAGATTATGAAGGCGGGGCGCGAGGCAGTCGTGCCGCTGAACGACGCGGCGCTCAGCGCGCTTTCGGAGTGGCGCGATTTCCGCGGCGGCGATGGCGGCGGGTACATATTCCCCGCGGAGAACGGCGCGCGGCGCAGGGACACGTCAAAGGCTTTCATGCGGGTGCTGGACAAGGCGGGCATCAAGAATTTCACATGGCACTGTCTGCGCCACGACTTCGCGAGCCAGCTCGCGATGAAGGGCGTGCCGATGCACGTAATTCAAAAGCTGATGTGTCACGGCTCGCTGGCGATGACGCAGCGTTACGCGCACCTTTCGCCGAATTCGCTCGAAGAGGCTGTGCGGCTGATTTGCTGACCGTTACACATAGGTTACACGCCGCACCGGAACTGCCCGCGAGGCCGCGCGCGGCGCGGAGGGGACGCGCATTCAAGGGTGCGCAGCCCGCGACCCGTTACGAGATGGCGTCGGTAGTGGCGCGCGCGCTCGTGACCGTCGACGCTGAAAAGGCCAGCAAGCAGGACCTCGAGCTCCTCAAGAAGCTCGTCATGGAATTCAAGGATGAACTCGACGCCCTCGGCGTGAAGGTCGACGCTCTTGATAAGAGAGTCGCCGTTATAGAGGAAGGTCTCGGCGGATGGAAGCTCCATGGAACGTTCCGCTTCGACGCGAGATTCGCGGACAGCGATAACGGCGTCTATGCCTACAACCGCTATGGCGAGAGAAACCAGTTCGACAAAGAGCAGTTCCGCCTGTTCCTCACGAAGCAGCTCTCCGATACCACTTACTTCTACGCCCAGTACCGCACCGGCGGCGACTCTGCCGGCGGCCCGGACGGCATGGGAGACCTCCAGCACATGCGCTGGTCGCACTTGTTCATCAACACGGTTCTTCCATGGGATATGAACCTCCGCGTCGGACGTTTCGGCGTTGACTTCGAAGCCGACTACGGACTTTACATCGACAACGACGCCATGTTCGGCGACTTCCGCGTCGACGGTTTCATGCTTTCGAAGCAGTGGAACACCTTTAAGGCGACCGCTATCGTAGGCCGCAACAACAACTTCGGTACTGGTGCTATGCTTGAGGATGACAGAGGCGAAGCGATGACCTACGCCCTCGACCTCAACTGGCAGCCCAGCGAAGCCTTCATGCTCGGAGCGACCGGCTACTGGATCAACGATGACTCTGAGCGTGATGGCGGAAAAGACAGTGGCGAGCAGGGCATTGCCAATTACGGAATCTATGCGAAGTACGACTTCACGCCGTCAATCGGCCTGAAGGGTATTTACTACTTCCAGGATCTCGATGATGATGTAGACCTGTACGGAAGCTGGTACACCGTTGGTGATGCAAGTGTGCCTAATCTAAACCGTACCGCGAAAGACGGAGACGACAGCCCGACCGCGTGGAAAGCCATCCTCGACATCGACCAGGATCTCCTCAAGTTCACCTCCCTGTGGGTTGAGTACTCGCAGCAGGACAACAGCTTCATAGCCCTCGAAGACCGCTACTCGATCGGCGGCGGCTGCGACGACTTTGTAGGCAGAAATATGGCTTTTGCGGATCTCGACGGGACTTCCGAGTGGTGGTTCGTGAAGGCGACCCAGCAGTGGAACGACAAATGGAGCAGCTTCGTCCGCTTCGTCAACGTTGACTTCGACTCCGCCAACCTCGACGATGCGACCGAGTGGGGCGTCGGTATCGGATATCAGTACACGCCGGCCGTCTACTTCGAGCTCGCTTATGCTCAGGTTGACCACGGCGATAATGATAACAACGGACTTGGCGGTACGCTTTACAACGGGACCGAATCCGTCATTCGCTTCCGCACGACCGTCAACTTCTAATAGTCAGTCAATCAGTACCAACACAAACAGAGGCCTTCGGGCCTCTGTTTGTTATCTGGAGATATTTTTTCTCTGACTTCGAACATTACAGCTTAGGCGCTTATGCCTTTGGCGAGTCATATAAAATTTTTCAATAGGAGGCAAGTATAGTTGAAGAAATTATTTTACGCAATCGCGGCCCTATTTGTCATGTCGTTAGCCTTCGCGCCCGTTCCATCGTACGCCGACGCGTTTGACCAAGTGCTCCAGAGATGGACGAAATCGATGCGCTACGAAGATGTTGAGTTCGGAGGCAGCCTAGAAGTACTGGCTACTTATTACTCGGCAGAATATATTGAAGCAATGGTCCAGAAAGAGGCCAAGGACAACCTTTGGACTGAGGACGAAATGGAGAACTTCAAATACAGGTTCCTCTCAACGCTAAAACTCGACGAAATGATACCAATACACGTCGAGTTCATCAACAACGGCCCGACGATGCATATGGGGCCTTTTGACGTAATGGTCAAGCTGAGGATAAAGAACAAGCTCTACAAAGCCGTAGATTACGACAAGCGCTTCAACTTCAGCTTCCAGGGCAAGAAAGACGGACTTATCTTCTTCCCGAGATATGACGAAAAGACAGGCAAAGACCTGCTTGAAGGAGTCAAGAACGTCCGTCTGGAATTCTCCACAGCGATAAGCCCGCTGCTCGAGGGTCGCGACATCACCTTCATGTGGGACGTGGCGAGAGACGACCCGTCGAAGCTCTACAAAGGCGCGACGGCCAACAAAATGGAGACGGACCGCCTCTTGAAACGCCTCGAAAGCATCCGCAAAGACAAAGCCGACGAAGAGGCGAGGCTTAAAGCCATCACCGACGAGGAAGAGACCATCCAAAAGAGACTGGACGAGCTCGCCGCCCAGCAGTAAACCATCTAAGAAGCTCAGGCTGTCCGCCTGAGCTTCTTCTCTAACGATACGTAAAGCGCTGCGCCCGGAATATGTATCCGGGCGCAGCGCTTTTTTGTTTATTCTAAGCCTTTCTCCTACAGCGGATTAAACTCCGTCTTAGTCTGCGCGAGGAATTCCTCGAAGGTCATCGTGCCCATGTCGCCTTTGGAGCGCTCGCGGACGGCGAGCGTGCCGTTCTCGGCCTCTTTCGCGCCGATTACGAGCATGTAGGGGACTTTCTGGAGCTGCGCGTCGCGGATTTTTTTGCCGAGCTTTTCGTCGCGCGCGTCTATCTCGACGCGGATGCCCGCTTCGCGGAGCTTCGCGGCGGCCTTGTCGGCGCACTCGACGTAGTCCTGCGCGACGGGGAGGATGCGAGCCTGCACGGGGGCGAGCCAGAAGGGGAAGGCTCCCGCGTAGTTCTCTATCAGTATTCCCATGAAGCGCTCGAGGCTGCCGAGGACCGTGCGGTGCAGCATGACGGGGCGGTGCTCCGCGCCGTCCTTGCCGATGTAGGTCATGTCAAACTTCTCAGGCATCTGGAAGTCGAGCTGTATCGTGCCGCACTGCCAGGTGCGTCCGATGCAGTCTTCGAGATGGAAGTCTATCTTCGGGCCGTAGAACGCGCCGTCGCCGGGGTTGAGCTTGTACTCCGTGCCGGTCTCTTCGAGCGCCTCTTTGAGGCATCTTTCGGCGAGGTCCCAGAGCTCGGGATCGCCCATCGAATCCTCGGGGCGCGTCGAAAGCTCGACGTGGTACTTGAAGCCGAAGACGTCCTGATAGAAATAGCGGTCGATGTCCATTATCGCCTTTATTTCGTCCTTTATCTGCTCCGGAGTGCAGAAGATGTGCGCGTCGTCCTGCGTGAAGGCGCGGACGCGCATGAGGCCGTGGAGCGCGCCCGAGCGCTCGTGGCGGTGGACGAAGCCGAGCTCGCCGACGCGCATCGGCAGCTCGCGGTAGCTGTGGATGTCGCTCTTATATACGAGGATGCCGCCGGGGCAGTTCATCGGCTTAATCGCGAACGGCTCGCCGTCTATCTCGGTGAAGTACATATTCTCCTTGTAGTGGTCCCAGTGGCCGGAGCGCAGCCAGAGCGCGCGGTCCAAGATCATCGGCGTCTTTATCTCGACGTAGCCGCGCTTCGTGTGCTCCTTGCGCCAGAAGGCCTGGAGCGTGTTGAGGATGACCATGCCCTTCGGGTGGAAGAAAGGGAAGCCGGGGCCTTCGGGATGGATGCTGAAAAGGTCCAGCTCCTTGCCGAGCTTGCGGTGGTCGCGCGCCTTCGCCTCTTCGAGGCGCTTGAGGTAGGCCTTGAGCTCGTCCTCGCTGCCGAAGGCTGTGCCGTAGACGCGCGTCAGCATCTCGTTGTTCTCGTCGCCGTGCCAGTACGCGCCCGCGAGCGAGAGAAGCTTGAAGAACTTGCAGCAGCCGGTGTGCGGGACGTGCGGGCCGCGGCAGAAGTCGGTGAAGTCGCCCTCGGTGTAGGTCGAGAGCGTCTCGCCCTCTATGCCCTCGATGAGCTCGACCTTGAGGTCCTCGCCCATCGCCGCGAACTTCTTGACCGCCTCGTCCTTCGTCAGCTCGCCGCGCACGAGCGGGATTTTCTCCTGCGATATGCGGCGCATCTCGGCCTCAATCTTCGGCAGGTCGTCGTCGGAAATCGGCTGCGGGAAGCGGATATCGTAATAGAATCCGTCCTTTATCGCGGGGCCGATGCCGAACTTGGCCTCGGGCCAGAGGCGCAGCACGGCGTGGGCGAGAAGGTGCGCCGTCGAGTGGCGCAGAAGCTCCAGCCCCTGTTCGCAGTCCGGGAAGAGCGGCGCAAACTCCGTATCCTCCGTGAAAACCTTGTCGCAGTCGACGACCTCGCCGCCGACCGTCATGCCTATCGCCTTTTTTAGATGCCACTGCTCGAGCAGCTCGCGCACCGTTGCGCGCTCCGCCTCGTAGTGCTTGCCTTCCGGCGTTGTGAAATGTGCCATTGATATTCCTCCTCCTCATAATTGAAAAGCCGCCCCTGAAAGCTCAGAGGCGGCTTGAATTTCCGCGGTTCCACTCCGATTCGGCCTCGCGTGCGAAGCCCTCTCGCGCGCTGTAAGGGGCGCTCCCCGGCGTCTTATCCGCATCGGCGGCTTCGACGCCCGCTCCGGGGTGGTCTTCAAGGCTCGTCCGCGAGAAATCTTACAGCTCCGCATGCGCGGGATTTCCTCTCTGTCGCGGTGCGCGGCCCCTACTCTCCCCATCGTCGCGCAATATTCGTAACCTTTGATTTTATACAGCCGCCGCGAGCTTTTGTCAAGGCGGGAAGCGAGTTTATGACCGCGTTTGCGGCGCTCCGGAAAACGCGGCTTCTGCGGGCGTCATAATCGTGTAACGCCTGTATAACGACACGCGAAAAATATACTTTTTAGGGCGATATGACGTGTTTTTACGATACTTACAGTAAGTATAAAATAAATCTATATGTTATTATCGAGGGATAAATATATACTAAAATAAGTAAAATCGCATTCAAGGGTGCGCAGCCCGCGACCCGTTACGAGATGGCGTCTGTTGTGGCGCGCGCGCTCGTGACCGTCGACGCTGAAAAGGCCAGCAAGCAGGATCTTGAGCTCCTCAAGAAGCTCGTCATGGAATTCAAAGATGAGCTCGACGCCCTCGGCGTGAAGGTCGACAGCCTCGACAAGAGAGTCGCAGTTCTTGAAGAAGGACTCGGCGGATGGCAGCTCCACGGTACGTTCCGCTTCGACGCGAGATTCGCAGACAGCGATACGGATACCTACGCCTACAACCGTTACGGCGAGAGAAACCAGTTCGACAAAGAGCAGTTCCGCCTGTTCCTCACGAAGCAGCTCTCCGATACCACTTACTTCTACGCCCAGTACCGCACCGGCGGCGACTCTGCCGGCGGCCCGGACGGCATGGGAGACCTCCAGCACATGCGTTGGTCGCACTTGTTCATCAACACGGTTCTTCCGTGGGATATGAACCTCCGTATCGGACGTTTCAGCGTTGACTTTGAAAGCGACTACGGCCTCTACATCGACAACGACGCTATGTTCGGCGACTTCCGCGTCGACGGTTTCCAGCTTTCGAAGCAGTGGAACACCTTCAAGGCGACCGCTATCGTAGGCCGCAACAACAACTGGGGTACCGGCGCCACCCTCGAAGATATGAGCAGCGTTTATGACAAGAACTGGCAGAAGAGCAGCGTTGACGGTACGGCGATGACCTACGTACTCGACCTCAACTGGCAGCCCAGCGAGGCGTTCATGCTCGGCGCTACCGGCTACTGGATCGAAGACGATTCCGATTTCAATGCTGAGGTTCAGGACGGTAAGGGTAATATAATTGATTATCAGGGTCGTGGCGACGATGCCTCTATCGCCAACTATGGAATCTACGCGAAGTACGACTTCACACCGGCTATCGGCCTGAAGGGCGTCTACTACTTCCAGGATCTCGGCGATGATGTCGTGACTTACGGCGGTCGTGAAATAGCTGCCAATAACGGCGACGACAGCCCGACCGCTTGGAAGGCCATCCTCGACATCGACCAGGATCTCCTCAAGTTCACCTCCCTGTGGGTTGAATACTCGCAGCAGGACAACAGCTTCCTGGCTCTCGAAGACCGCTACTCGATCGGCGGCGGCTGCGACGACTATGTAGGCAAGAACATGGCCTACGCCGACCTCAACGGAACCTCCGAGTGGTGGTTCGTTAAGGCGACCCAGAAGTGGAACGACAAGTGGAGCAGCTTCGTCCGCTTCGTCAACGTCGACTTCGACACGAATGGTCTCGACGACTCGACCGAGTGGGGCGTCGGTATCGGATATCAGTACACTCCGGCCCTCTACTTCGAGCTCGCCTATGCCCAGGTTGACCACGGAGACAACAGCGCTGCGATACAGAATGCGATGAACGACACCGAGTCCGTCATCCGTTTCCGTACGACCGTCAACTTCTAAGCGCCAGACAATCAATCGGTACCAATTCTCAAACAGAGGCCTTCGGGCCTCTGTTTGTTATCTGGAGACGTTTTTCCTCTTGATTTTGAACATTACAGCCCCGGCGCTTACGCTTAGGGCGAATCATATAAAATTTTTCCACAGGAGGCAGATATAATTGAAAAAACTATTCTATGCAGTGGCGGCTCTGTTCGCCATGTCGCTCGTCTTTGCTCCAGTCCCGTCATACGCGGACGCGTTCGACAACATACTCCAGAGATGGACGAAATCGGTACGCCACGAAGACGTTGAATTCGGAGGAAATCTCGAAGTAATAGCGACATATTATTCCGCAGAATACATCGAAGCGATGGTCCAAAAAGAGGCCAAGGACAACCTCTGGACTGACGACGAAATGGAGAACTTTAAATACAGGTTCCTTTCCACCCTGAGACTCGACGAAATGATACCGATACACGTCGAGTTCATCAACAACGGCCCGACTATGCACATGGGACCGTTCGACGTTATGGTTAAGCTGAGGATAAAGAACAAGCTCTATAAAGCCGTCGACTACGATAAACGCTTCAACTTTAGCTTCCAGGGCAAGAAAGACGGCCTTATCTTCTTCCCTAGATACGATGAAAAGACGGGGAAAGATCTGCTTGAAGGCGTCAAGAACGTACGTCTAGAATTCTCCACAGCGATAAGCCCGCTGCTCGAGGGACGCGACATCACCTTCATGTGGGACGTGGCGAGAGACGACCCGTCGAAGCTCTACAAAGGCGCGACGGCCAACAAAATGGAGACGGACCGCCTCTTGAAACGCCTCGAAAGCATCCGCAAAGACAAAGCCGACGAAGAGGCGAGGCTTAAAGCCATCACCGACGAGGAAGAGACCATCCAAAAGAGACTGGACGAGCTCGCCGCCCAGCAGTAAGGATATCGAACACAGATATGCAATATTGTCATTCAACTTTTTAAGGAAACGCCTGTTAATCGTCATTCCGTGCTTGACGCGGACCAGCGTCTTTTTGTTCCCATACGTTACTGTATCTAACGACACTGGTTGCCGGGGTCAAGCATGGCATGACGAAAGTGCCCGTTTTTCTTGAAAGTTTAGTCACTATAACAACTACTTCCCCGTAAAAAATGGCTTCGATATTCCTATCGAAGCCATTTTTTGTTTTTTAAGAACTTGTCCCTAGCTTACAGCACGTTTTACGCTTGGCATTCGCGCATAAAAACCTCCCGCGCTTCACGGCTTTTTCGCCGTTGGGCGCGGGAGGTTTTATTTTGCCGGTTCGTTGAATTGGCGGCTATTTTTTTCCTGTGCTGCCGAAGCCGCCTTCGGCTCTTGCGGTTTCGCCGAGTTCGTCTGCCGTTTCAAGTTCGGCTTTTGTGACGGGGGCGAAGACCATTTGCGCTATGCGGTCGCCGGGCTCTATCGCGAAGTCTTCTTCTCCGAGGTTTATCAGGATTACTCGGATTTCTCCGCGGTAGTCGGAGTCTATTGTGCCGGGCGCGTTGAGGACGGTGACGCCGTGTTTGAAGGCGAGGCCGCTGCGCGGGCGCACCTGCGCTTCGTAGCCCTCGGGCAGCTCGATGTAGAGGCCCGTGCCTACTATGCCGCGCTTGCCGGCCTTTATGACGGCGGCTTCGCTCGCGCGGAGGTCCATGCCGGAGGCTCCAGCCGTGGCGTATGAGGGCGGCGTCACGCCGCCCTCGGCCTTTACCTTAACTTTTATTACGTCCATTAGTTTTTGCGCTCGCGCTCAAAGCGGCGCGCGGGACGGTGCGGCTTCTCCTCGAAGTCGTCCATGTCGCGGCGCGGCTCGCGTTCGCGGCGTTCGCCTCTGTCGCGGTCGCGTCCGCCCCTTTCGCGACCGCCTTCGCGGCGTTCTCCGCCGCCGCGCGGGAACTGCGAGTAGCGTTCTTCGCGCGCCTTCTCGACGGGTATCTGGTCGCGGAATTCGGGCTCGAGCGCGAGCTCGTCGAGCTTGTCGAGCAGCTTTTTGCGGCTGAGGTTGACGCGGTGCATGTCGTCTATCTCTTTGACGGTGACGAGCACCTTTTCGCCTATCTCGAAGGCGTCCTCGACGGAGGGCACGCGGTAGTTGCTTATCTCGCTTACGTGGAGCAGTCCTTCCTTGCCTGGCAGCACTTCGATGAATACGCCGAAGGTGAGCATTCTCGTGACGGTGCCGACGAAGGTCTCCCCCGCCTCTACTTCGCGGACGAGGTCTTTGATTATCTTGACGGCCATCGCGGCGGATTCTTCGTTGACGGCGGCGACGCTGACCTTGCCGCTGTCTTCGACGTCGATTTTCGCGCCGGTCTGCTGGACTATGCCGCGTATCGTCTTTCCGCCGGAGCCGATGACGTCGCGGATTTTTTCGGGGTCGATATTAAATGTAACGATTTTCGGAGCGGTGGGCGCAAGCTCGGGACGCGGCTCGGATATGACGGAGTCCATGATGTCGAGTATCTGGTAGCGGCCTTTCTTCGCCTGCGCGAGCGCCTGGGTCAGTATCTCGCGCGTGATGCCGCCAGCCTTGTTGTCCATCTGGAGCGCCGTTACGCCGTCGCGCGTGCCCGCGACCTTGAAGTCCATGTCTCCGTAGTGGTCCTCGAGGCCCTGGATGTCGGTGAGGATGCAGACCTGGCCGTTGTCGGCGATGAGGCCCATCGCTATGCCCGCGACGGCCTTTTTGACGGGGACGCCCGCCGCCATCATCGCGAGGCTTCCGCTGCAGACCGAGGCCATCGAGCTGGAGCCGTTGGACTCGAGTATGTCGGAGACCTGGCGCACGACGTATGGGAAGGATTCTTCCTCGGGGAATACGGCGCGGAGAGCGCGCTCCGCGAGGGCGCCGTGGCCTATTTCGCGCCGTCCGGGGCCGCGCATCGGGCGCACCTCGCCGACGGAATAGGGCGGGAAGTTGTAGTGGAGTATGAAGCGCTTCGACGGTTCGTCGAGCTTGAGGCCGTCCATGACCTGGTCGTCGGTACCCATCATCCCGAGGGTCGTGACGCCGAGCGACTGCGTCTCGCCGCGCGTGAAGAGCGCCGAGCCGTGGGTCATCGGCAGTATGTCGACCTCGCAGGTTATCGGGCGAAGCTCGTCCATCGCGCGTCCGTCGGCGCGCTTTTTGTCGACGAGGAGCAGGCGGCGCACGGCCTTCTTGACCATTTCGTCCATTATTGTCGCGATGTACTTGGCGGAATCGGGGTAGCTCTCGGCGAAGAAGTCTTCGGCCTTCTGCTGCGCCGCCGCTATTGCCGCGCCGCGCGGCTGTTTCTGGTTGATCTGCACCGCCGCGTAGATTTCGTCGGTGAGGTTGTCGCGCATCCAGTTATCGATTTCTTCTATAACTTCGGGGGCGGGGAGCTGCGCCTTCGGCTTGCCTATCTCGGCGACGACTTCGTCGATGAAGTCCATTATTTTGCCGATGGCCTCGTTCGCAAGCTCCATGGCGTCCACAAGCAGCTCTTCGGAGACTTCTTTGGCTCCGGCCTCGACCATCGTGATGCCGCCGCGGTGTCCGGCGACGGTGAGGTCGAGCGTGCTGTTCGGGAGGTCTTTCTCGTCGGGGTTGACGACGAGCTTTCCGTCGATGCAGCCTATGCGCACAGCGCCTATCGGGCCGTTCCACGGAATGTCGGATATCGCGAGCGCGAGCGACGCGCCGTTGATGCCGAGGATGTTGGCGGGGTTTTTCTGGTCGACGGACATGACGGTCGCGACGACGTGTACGTCGTGGCGCATCCATTCGGGGAAGAGCGAGCGGATGGAGCGGTCGATCATGCGTCCGCTGAGTATCGCGGACTCGGACGGACGGCCCTCGCGCTTGATGAAGCCGCCGGGGACTTTGCCGGCCGCGTAGTAGCGCTCTTCGTAGTCGACGAGCAGCGGGAAGAAGTCGAGGCCCTCGCGCGCCTTTTCCGCGAGCACCGTCGTCACCAGTATCACAGTGTCACCGTGTCTCGCAAGCACAGCAGCGTTGGCCTGCTTCGCCACGCGTCCGATTTCGAATGACAATTTCTTGCCATAGAAATCAAGTTCGTAGATTTTCTTCAAGGTTATTCCTCCTGCCTATTATTCATCACGATAAGAAGGATAACACAAAATAATAAAAAATGGCGAAAGGGAGAGCCCTTTCGCCATGAAATATGCGAAAAAATCGCGTTGGATTAGTGGCGGAGTCCGAGGCGCTGGATGAGCGTCTGGTAGCGTCCGAAGTCCTTGTTCCTGAGGTACTGGAGCAGGCGGCGGCGCTTACCTACCATGATGAGGAGTCCGCGGCGGCTGTGGAAGTCCTTCTTGTGGACCTTCATGTGCTCGGTGAGCTCGCGGATGCGCGCCGTGAGGATGGCGACCTGGACTTCCGTGGAGCCGGTGTCCGCCTCGTGCGTCTTGTACTCTTCGATGATCGACTGTTTCTTATCCTTCTCTATCATACCTATCACTCCGTTCCGGGCCTTGCTTTGCCCTTATTTCCCCCAACTCAGGCATGTTGTGGTGACGCATGTCCGTGTAGGAGGTCTTGGGTATATTACCAGAAAGCCGCCGCTTCTGGCAAGCCCCCGCGCGCGCCTTAAAAATACAAACGTTTTTGATATTTCAGCGCCGCAAAAAGCGGGCGCAAAGCGCCGCGCGCGCCGTTTTTTATGCAAAAATTGCGATTTTTATGATATAAATAACGAAGTGCAAAAACAGGCGCGGCGCGACGCCGCCGCGCGAACAACGGAGGAATGAAAATGCCGTCGTCGCCGTGGAATCTGCCTAATATGCTGAGCCTTTTCAGGGTGATACTGGTTCCCGTCATACTTGTATTTCTAACGCTGCGCGGACAGCTCGGTTACGTAATGGGGCTGAACGTCGGAGACTGCATCGCCGCCGTCGTCTTCATCATCGCGTCGATAACGGACGCCGTGGACGGCTACATCGCGCGCAAGCGCAACATCGTCACGAACCTCGGGAAGTTCATCGACCCGCTGGCGGACAAGATACTCGTAATCGCCGTGCTGACGGCGCTCGTCGAGCTGCACCGCTTCCCCGCGTGGATGGTGGTCGTGATAATTTCGCGCGAGTTCATCGTCTCGGGGCTCCGCATGGTCGCGGCCTCCGAGGGCGTCGTGATAGCGGCCTCGAAGGGCGGCAAGCTGAAGACCGTGACGCAGATAATAGGGATTATCCTTCTGCTCTTCAACATCCCGGGCGCGATGGCCGTCATGTGGCTCGCCGTCATCCTCACGGTCTGGTCCGGCATCGAATATATCCGCAACAGCATGGACCTGCTGAGCTGACGGGAAATCGGGAAAAGGGCAAATTTCAAGCCGCCTGCGCGATACGCGGGCGGCTTTTTCGTAGGACGCCGGAGGGCCGTCATGCACAGTATTGTCAGAGAGATAAAAAAAGAAGAATACGCTCTGCTCGAAGATTTTCTATACGAGGCCATTTTTGTGCCGGAGGGGACGCCCGCGCCGCCGAGGTCCGTCGTCTCGCTGCCGGAGCTGCGCGTCTATGTCGACGGCTTCGGCTCGCGTAAGGACGACATGGGGCTGGTCGCTGAAGCCGGCGGCACCGTCGTAGGCGCGATATGGGCGCGCGTCATGGACGACTACGGGCACATAGACGGAGAAACGCCGTCGCTCGCCGTCTCTCTTTACAAGGAATACCGCGGACGCGGCATAGGCACGGCCCTGCTGCGCGAAATGCTCAGCCTCCTGAAACGCAAAGGCTGCGGGCGGGTTTCGCTCTCCGTCCAAAAGGCGAACTACGCGCTGAAAATGTACGAAAAGGCGGGATTCGAGGTCGTGGACGAAAACGAAGAAGAATACGTCATGCTCCGCCGGCTCTGACGGCTGAGCGCAGCGCGCTGCTCCGACGGGAAGTTTTTACGACTTCACCTTAGCCTCCGTACCCTTCATGAGCCGGTCGATGTTCGAGCGGTGACGCCACGACGAGAGGCAGGCGAGGAAGAGCGCGGCGAAGGAGTACGGCTTCGGCATCCCCCACGCGAATGTGAAGAGCGCCACAGCAAAAAGCCCGGCGAGCGATGCGACGGAGACGTACTTCGTGAAGCGCATGACGGCGTACCATACGAGGCCGCCGAGAATCGCGGGCCACGGCGTGAAGAAGTCGAAGAAGGCTATGACGCCGAAGGTCGTAGCGACGCCCTTGCCGCCCTTGAAGCCGAGCCAGACGGGGTAGTTGTGGCCGAGGACGGCGCAGACTCCAGTGAGCGCGAGAAGCGCGTGCGAGGAGACGAAACACGAGGCCGCGAGCACCGCGAGGCCGCCCTTGAGCATATCGAAGACGGCGACCGCGACGGCCCACTTCCTTCCCATGAGTCGGCCGACGTTCGTCGCGCCGATGTTGCCCGAGCCGTAGGCGCGTATGTCCGCGCCGCAGACGTATTTTGCGACGAGGAAGCCTGTCGGGCACGAACCCGCGAGATAACCGAAGAGCGCGCATAAAATAAAGGACATAATTATCACCCGCATAAAAAGATAAAGACGGCAGAAGCCTAGCCGATTTTACGCCGCGCGCGCGCGCGCGTCAAATCCGCACGGCGGCGCAAAAAAGCGGGAGCCGCGCGAAACGGCCCCCGCTGTCGTAAGTTATGGCTTTTTTCCAAAAGCGCGGCGAAGCTAGAGAATCCTCTCTATCTTCTGCGGCGCTATGCCGTGCTTGTCCGCGTAGCCCGTGAGCATGAGCGTCAGAGCGCCGTCGCCCGTTACGTTGCAGGCCGTGCCGAAGCTGTCCTGGAGCGCGAATATCGTGAGCATGAGCGCCGTGCCGGAGTCGTCAAAGCCGAGGATGCCCGTGATGAGGCCGAGCGAGGCCATGACCGTGCCGCCCGGGACGCCGGGGGCTGCTATCGCGAAGATGCCGAGGAGCAGGCAGAAGAGCACCATAGTCTCGATCGGAGGAATGGCGCCGTAGAGAATCTTCGAAATCGTCATGACGAAGAAGACCTCGGTCAGGACGGAGCCGCAGAGGTGAATGTTGGCGAAGAGCGGTATACCGAAGTCGACCATGTCGTCGCGGAGCGGCGGCTCGGACTTCTTCGCGCAGCGCAGAGCGACGGCGAGCGTCGCGGCGGAGGACATCGTTCCTACGGCCGTGATGTAGGCCGGGCCGTAGTTCTTGATTATGTCAAACGGGTTCTTGCCGGTGTAGATTCCCGCGAGGCCGTAGAGCAGAGCCATCCAGATGTAGTGGCCCGCCATGACAATGAGGATGACCTGGATGAAGACCGGGAGCTGCTTCGTGATGCTGCCTTCGTAGGAGAGCGAGCAGAAGGTGAAGGCGATGAAGAACGGAAGAAGCGGGATGACTATCTTCGTGACTATCGCGAGGACGATGAGCTGGAACTCCTCGAGGGCGTTGGTGATCGACTTCGCCTTAGTCCACGCGGCCGCGAGGCCGAGGCACATCGAAAGCGCGAGCGCGCTCATGACGGACATTATCGGCGGGATGTCGAGCTTGAAGACGAGGTCAGGCAGCGCCTGGAGACCTTCGACGTTTGTGACGATGGAAAGGTTCGGGATCATGATGTAGCCGGCGGCCATCGAGAAGAGCGCCGCGCCTATCGACGAAATGTAGGCTATCGTGACGGCGACGCCGAGCATCTTCGAGGCGTTGTTGCCGAGGCGCGTAATGGACGGAGCGATGAAACCGATGATGATGAGCGGGACGCAGAAGAGAATCAGCTGTCCGAGGATGTAGCGGACCGTGACGACGACGTTCATGAGCGCGACGCCCGCGAACTGTCCGACCGCGATACCTGCGATGACGCCGAGCAGCAGCTTCATGGGCAGGCTGGTTAGAAATTTCATGAATATCCACTCCTTGTCTTAATTATTTGACGATGATGAATATGCCGCTGTATGCCCTCCGGCCTCGCCGGAAAGCGCCGGCTCCGCCCCGCGCAACGCCGCTCCCGAGTTTCCCTCCCTTCCGTGCGCAGTGTCCGGCGGAGATAATGCTCCATAAAAAAGCTTTTTCAAAGCGCGCGGCCGCGGCTTCTGCGCCGCCCGCGCGTACCAACCGATGCGGAACTTCTTCACTATCATACCAAAAGAGGCGCTGTTGTCCATATCCGCGGCGTTATTTCCACTTTTGCGCGAACTGCGCGCGGTTTTGCACAAGCACTAAAAATATATTTTTATTATAAGCGTATAAAATAATATATAGTTCTGTTATTCTACTGTAATTTTACGTCTATTATCTGAGATTCTCGCGCTTTCAAGAGCTTTGAACCGAAATTACGCTAAAAAGCGACAACCTGCAATCCGGCGAAAGATTTTTTTGTAATTTTGTTTGATTTTTCGGATTTAGGCGTATAATATCGGGGTCGTCTCCGGCGGTGGTACGGAGCGATAGTTTGCGAACGAAATTATGAAGCAGCGCGAATAGATGAAGGGAGCACCAAGAATGAGAACTTTGATCAAGGGCGGCCTCGTCCTCGATCCCGCGAACAGAATACAGAGCGTCCTGAACGTTCTGATGGAGGACGGCAGAATAGCCGCCGTCACAGAGGCCGAGCCGGAGGCCGACGAGGTGGTCGACGCCGCGGGGCGCGTCGTCGCGCCGGGTTTTATCGACATCCACATGCACGAGGACCCGCTGAACGATGACGGCACTCTCTACTGCGACGAAGACAAGGCGATATTCAACTGCATGCTGCGCATGGGCGTCACGACGGCGATAGGCGGTCAGTGCGGCATCAACGTACACAGGCCGTCGGAATATCTCGACGTTATAGACCGCGAAGGCGCGGCGGTGAACGTCGGCATGTTCGCGGGGCACGCATTCCTGCGCGAGCAGGCGGGCCATGCGGACAAGTACAGCCGCGTCACGGAGGACGAGCTGCGCGCGATAGAAAATTCGGCGGCGCGCGAGCTCGACGGCGGCTGCCTCGGCGTATCCTTCGGCATACGCTACGTGCCGGGCATCGACGCGGAGGAGCTGCGCCGCACCGCAGCGCCCTGCCGCAAGGACGGCAAGGTCATCGCGGCGCACATCCGCGACGACGCGGCGCAGGTCGTCCCCGCCGCGCGCGAGCTGCTCGAGGCGGGGCGCGAACTCGGCGTGTCCGCGCAGGTCTCGCACATAGGCTCTATGGGCGGCTTCGGACAGATGCGCGAGCTGCTGCGCCTCGTCGACGGATACCGCATAGGCGGCCTCGACGCAAGCTGCGACTGCTACCCCTACACGGCCTTTTCCACAATGATAGGGTCGACCACCTACGACGACGGCTGGATGGAACGCTACGGCTGCGGCTACGACGCGGTCGAAATATGCGAGGGCAAGTACCGCGGCCGGAGATGCACCGAGGAAATCTTCAACGAGGTGCGCCGCGACAACCCCGAATGCCTGACAGTCTGCTACGTCATGGCCGAGAACGACATCGACATGGCGATGGCCCACCCTAACGTCATGCTCGCGAGCGACGGCATCATGAACCACGGGCAGGGGCATCCGCGCGCGGCTGGGGCCTTCCCGCGTCTCTTCGCTGAATACGTCCGCACAGGCAAGCTGCCGCTCTACGAAGCCGTGCGCATGGCGACGGTAATGCCCGCTGAGAAGCTCGGGCTCAAAAGCAAGGGCCGCCTCACGCCCGGAGCGGACGCCGACGTGATTGTCTTCGACCCCGAAAAGATAGCGGACCGCGCGACATTCATGGAGCCGACGCTGCCGCCCGTCGGTATAGACGGCGTATGGATAGGCGGACGGCTCGCGGCGAAGGACTGCCGCATAGTAAACGGCCGCCTGGGGCGCTCCGTGCGCAAATAATTTACAGAGCAAATAAAAATATTGGAGGAATCATAAAATGGAATTCGGTTTTTGGTCCGTCGTGCCGCCGGTCGTGACGATAGCGCTCGCGCTCATCATCAAGAACGTCTTCGTCGCGCTCTTCGTCGGCATAACGCTCGCCTCGCTCATACTGAGCGGCTGGAACGTATTTACGGGAGTCAACGGCGCTTTCTACAGCATCGTCCACACCTTTGAGAGCAGCGGCAACACGATAGTCATCATGTCGATGTTCCTCATCGGAGCGCTGATTTACCTTATCGAACACTCAGGCGGTATAGACGGCTTCGTCGACATAATGGTCAAGAAAAAGGGAATTATCAAAACGAAAAAATCCGCGGCCTTCTTCACGTGGCTGCTCGGCATCGTCGTCTTCACCTCCGGATCGCTCAGCTGCATGGTGACCGGCTCTGTTTCGCGCCCGCTCAACGACACGATGAAGGTCTCGCACGAGAAGGCGGCCTTCCTGGTACACACCACATCCACGCCATGGTGCGTCCTCTTCCCGCTCAGCGGCTGGCTCGCGGCGATGACCGGCTACCTCACCTCCGGCGGAGTCTCCGAAGGCGAGGCGATCAGCACGCTGCTGCGCTCCATCCCGCTCAACTTCTACTGCATAATCGCGATAGTGTTCTCCATGCTCTCGACCTTCCTGCCGCTCGACTTCGGCCCGATGAAGAGAGCCGAGCTGCGCGCCGAGACGACCGGCGAGCTTGACGACCCGCGCTCTGCCGTCGAAGACGAAGAGGCCGTGACCGCGGTAAAACGCGACGTGACGCCACGCATGAAAAACATGGTAATCCCGATGCTGACGATGGTCGGCGTCATACTCGCCGTCCTCATAGTCACCGGCGACGGCAACCCGACCGCCGGCAACGGAATGCAGTCGTTGCTCTGGGGCTGCATGATCTCCGTCCTCGTCATAGCCGTCATGTGCCGCGCCGAAAAGCTCTACAACCTCGAACGCCTCGTCGGCGAAATGCTCAAGGGCATGGCGACGATGCTGCCCATCGCCTGCATCCTGCTCCTCGGCCTCACGATGGGGACGCTCGTCAAACAGCTCGACACCGGCAACTACCTCTCGTCAATATTCATGAGCGCGCTCGTCCCCGAGCTGCTGCCGCTGCTGACCTTCATCATCTCGATGATGCTTTCCTTCGCGACCGGCACCTCGATGGGCACGATGGCGATAATGTCCGTCATAGCGCTGCCGATGGCGATAAACATGGGCATGGACGTGCCGCTCGTCGCGGGCGCGCTCTTCGGCGGCTCCATCTTCGGCGACCACGTATCCCCCATCTCCGACACGACGATAATGTCCTGCGCCACCACGGGCTGCAACATCATCGACCACGTCAAAAGCCAGCTTCCCTACGCTGTAGGATTCGCGGTCGTGTCAATGGCGCTCTACGCGGTGCTCGGGTTTATAATCTAAAGTAATTCGGTCAGGATACAAGAAAGAGCCGTAGGAAAATGCGACGTCGCGTTTTCTTACGGCTCTTCGTTTTTTAAGGATTTTTCTATAAACTACGCCGCCCGCCGCAAAATACGCGTAGCGGCGCAGCGTTTATGTCGGGTATCCCGGATGCAACGCCGAAGCTTAACGCTTCGACTTCTCCTCCAGAATCTCAACCATGGCCTTCTCCGTGCCGGTCATGCCGGGCGAGGCGATGTAGCCCATGTTTTTCATCGTGAGCTCGGGCGTCGCGCCGTTTATGCCGTGGATGTCCTCGATGCAGACGCCGTTCATGGCGAAGTCGACGGAACGGAACGCGGCGTCGACTGCGACGATTCCCTTCATCGTGCAGCCGTGGTTGCCGCCGTCGCAAATCATGCCCGTGATTGAGCTCGCCATGTTGTTGACGACGCGCGTCAGCTCGTCCGCGCCGCCGCCGCGCAGGTAGGCGAGGCCGCAGGCCATGCCCGTCCCCGCGGCTATGGCGCAGCCGCAGAAGGCCGACAGCCTGCCGGAATATTCTTTAATGTAGGTGCAGACCAGATAGCTCAGCATCGTGGCGCGGCAGAGCGCCTCGTCAGAATACCCTCGGATGCGCGCCGCGGCGTAGAGCGGCAGGGTAGCGATGATGCCGTGCGCGCCGGAGCCGGTGATGCTCATCGCCGGCTTGCTCAGCCCGAGAACGCGCGCCTCTATCGCGCCGTTGCAGAGCAGAGAGGCCGTCGCGGCTTCGTCGTCTGATATGACCTTTTCGCCGTTCTTTTTGAAAAGGAAATGCGTGAACGGCGTAGCGCCGCTGTCGAGCGCCAGCTGAAAGAGCTCCATGTTCATATCGTAAGCGCTTTTGACAAACTCGATTTCCTCGTACGGAACTGTGGCGGCGTATTCAAGCAGCTGGGCCAGTGAATATTCGTGTATGAGACAATCGCCGTGCTCCTCCTCTGCGGCTTCCGAATCGCGCGCCAGTATATCTTTGCCGTCGACCGTCACGCGCACGATGTTTGTGTGCGAATCTTTTATGAGCACTGTCGCCCGGCGCTCCGCGTTTGAGACCGTCGCCTCGATATATATGTGGCTGCTTATCATCCCGAGGCGCACCTTTATCCGGCCTTCCGCGACCATTTCGCGCGCCTTTTCGTTATCCGCGTCCGTCACAGCTGCGAGGCACTCGAGTCCGAGCTCCGGCTTCGCCGCTATAAGCCCGAGCGCGGCGGCGTATTCGTTGCCGAAATACGGGCTGTTCGGTATGCCGCAGGTGAAAGCGTTTTTGTACATGCCGCTGTTCAGCACGACCTCGGCGCGGTCCCCTCCGCCGATTTGCTCTGCCGCGGACGCCACCGCAAGCGCGATAGCCCCAGGCTCCGTAACGCCGAGAGCCGGCTTCATGTCGTCTTTGATAAGCTTTGTAAGCGCGTGCATTGTCGTTTCCTCCTCTTTTGATGCTTTTCTTCGAAGCGCAAGGATAACAAAAAAGCCCGGAAAATCCGGGCTGTCGCTGACTTTATTGGAATAAAAGATGGTGTCAAGGAGGGGAATTGAACCCCTATGGGCTAGTGCCCACTAGATCCTGAATCTAGCGCGTCTACCAGTTCCGCCACCCTGACGCCTCAACGCATGAGATTTTATCAGCTGCGCGGCGTTTTGGCAAGGCTTTGGGCGAGTTTTTTGCGCTGCGGAGTTTGTTTTTTCACGATATTTTTGCTCACTTTTGATTAGACAGAATTAAACAAAAGAGCTGCGCACAAAGTCCCCGTTCTTACATTTATGTTAGAATTTAGATATTGGGGAGGGCGCGGGGCTCCGTTCCGCCGCGCCTTAAAAAATTGAATAAAAATCGGAGGGATTTGTGTGAGAATCATGCAGGTGAACGCTGAGAAATGCGTTCAGTGCGGCGTGTGCATGGAATCGTGCTCGACCGCATATTTCAAGGAAAATTCACGCGAGCTTTCAAGGGTCCAGGTCAACGATTTCGCCGGTTTCCCGAATATCAATATCTGCACGCAGTGCGGCGCGTGCATCGCCGTCTGCCCGACGCAGGCGCTCGAGCGCGACGCAAACGGCGTCGTCCAGGTGCGCAAGGACAAGTGCACCTCGTGCCTGATGTGCGTCGGCTTCTGCCCGTCGGCGAGCATGTTCTTCAACGGCGACAAGCAGACGGAGCCGTTCAAGTGCATAGCCTGCGGCATCTGCGCGCGGAAGTGCCCGACCGGGGCGCTCGAGATTATCAACGTGCCCGCGAAGGCATAGAAGGAGGAGATTTTTATGGCTAACGCTCCGATGAAGGTTCTTGCGGAATGGTCGTATGAACCGGCGAAGATTCATCACGGCTATTCCAAGGAGACGCTTTATATAGGGCTCGGCAACAAGGACGGGAATTACAAATTTGAGAAGCGCCCCGTCTCCGAGGATATGATAGAGAAGTTCACGGGCGGACGCGGCTTCGGCCTCAAGCTGCTCTGGGACGCGGTTACGGAGAATACAAAGTGGGACGACCCGGAGAACGAAATCGTCATAGCGGGCGGCCCCTTCTGCGGCATCACGCAGTATCCGGGCACTGGAAAGTGCTATTCCGTATTCCTGTCGCCCGCAACCAAGCAGACCTACAACAGCAACGCGGGCGGATATTTCGCGCCGTTCCTCAAGTTCGCCGGCTTCGACGCGCTGGAGCTTCAGGGCAAGGCCGACCATCCTGTCGTAATTTTCATCGACGGCGACAATTACAAGATAACCGTTTACGAGTCCACGCTCGAGGACCCGAACGCCTACGCCGTGTCGGAGGACCTTCACGAGTATTTCGCGAAGGACGAGGCGGACAAACGCACGATATCCGTCATTTCGACGGGCATGGCGGCCCGCACGAGCTACTGGTGCGGAATGAACTTCAGCTTCTACGACGTGCGCCGCAAGGCCGTTCGTCTGAAGCAGGCCGGACGCGGCGGCGGCGGCACCGTGCTCTGGGACAAGAACGTCGCGGCGCTCGTAGTGAAGCGCACACACTTCACGGGCCTCGAGAACGACCCTGTGGACGTGAAGGCCATCCAGCGCTGCGGCGCGAGCATCCACAAGCGCATCCACGACCTCGACGACAAGCAGAGCAAGATGCGCTCGGTCGGAACGGCGCACCTTATGGAGATAATGGACGCCTACGACCTTCTTCCGGTCAACAACTACAAGTTCGGACGCCACAAGGACATCGACAACGTCAGCTCCGACGCATACAAGAAGCTCTTCACGCAGGGAATGGCTGACGGCTGCTGGTACGGCTGCTCGATGGCCTGCGCGAAGGCCGTCGACCACTTCCCGCTCCAGACCGGGCCGTGGAAGGGCAGAGAGGTCATCGTAGACGGCCCCGAGTACGAGACTGCGGCGGGGCTCGGCTCGAACCTCGGCATCTTCGACCCGTACTGGACGATAGAGGCCAACTTCTACGCCGACCACTACGGCCTCGACACGATATCGCTCGGCACCGGCCTCGCCTTCGTCTGCGAGTGCTTCGAGCTCGGCCTTATCAATAAGGAGAACACGCACGGCCTAGACCTCAATTTCGGCCAGAAGCACGACATCATGGAGCTCATCCACCGCATCGCGCGCGGGGCGGACGAGTTCGCGATAGCCTGCGGCCACGGCGTCGAGCAGGCGCGCGAGCACTTTGCGAAGGAATACGGCGCTGACATGGAGACTATGATGAAGATAGGCATGGTCTGCCAGGGACTCGAAGCCTCCGAGTACCGCTGCCAGGAATCCATCGCGCAGTGGGGCGGCTACTTCCTTACGCTCAAGGGGCCGCAGCACGACGAAGCGTGGCTCATCTTCATGGACATGGTCAACAAGCAGCTGCCGACCTACGAGGACAAGGCGGAGGCGCTTTTCTTCTTCCCGAACTTCCGTCTCTGGTTCTCGCTCCAGGGGCTCTGCAAGCTTCCGTGGAACGACATCGAGCCCGCCGACAACGGCATGAAGTACAAGGGCATCGAAGCCGCCAAAGTTCCCGAGCATATCCAGAATTACCTCGACATCTATGAGGCCATCACCGGCAAGCATCTGACGCGCGACGGCCTCATAGAGCAGTCGGAGAAGGTCTACAACTTCGAGCGCATCTTCAACCTGCGCATGGGCAAGGGCACGGCGAAGTACCACGAAGCGCCGGACCGCGGCCTCGGCCCCGTCTGGGAGGACGAGTGGAACGCGCGTCCCGACTACTTCGACGGCAAGCTCAGGGAGTTCGGCGAGAACACCGAGGGCCTCAGCGTCCGCGAGAAGATAGACCTGCTCCAGAAGCACCGCCGCGAGCAGTGGGAGATGCTCAAGATGGCCGTCTACAAGCGCCGCGGCTGGAACAAGAACGGAATCCCGACGCTCGAGACGGCGCACCGCCTCGGCATAGACTATCCCGACGTCGTCGAGCTTCTGAAAAAGCATCTGAAGCCGGAGGACGAATTCGAAGCGTAACGAAGGAGGAGGCCGCATGATAACCGTCAACGGAGATCCGTTTCCGTGGAGAGAGGGGCTCACAGTCAGCGAAGTGATGAAGGAGAAGAACTTCAAGTTCCGTCTCATCTCCGTCTGGGTCGGAGACAACTTCATCGACAAAGAGCGCTACGCGGAAGTCAAGATTCCGGACGGAGCGGACGTGCAGGTCATTCACAACATCAGCGGCGGCTAAGCGCGCCGCGCATGAAAGTACGGCGGGCCGGAGACATCCGGCCCGTTTTTCGTATTTCGGCCCGTTCGGAGGCCGTTTCGCGCGAAAAAACCTTTTATATCTAAGCATAAAGATATAGTCCTCTCCGTCGCGGCATATTTGTATCTCTGCATAATCATTTCGCGGTTCCGCTTTAACCTTTTTACTACGCGCCCAAAATGTGATATTGTACAGATGTTACAAAATTCACATCCGAAAGGTCGTGCTGCAATGGACAACAACAAAGTCAGTTGGGTCAATGTCATCAAGTTCGCGGGCGCAGTCATCGCGTTCTTGATCGGCGCCGGTTTCGCCACCGGTCAGGAAGTCCTCCAGTATTTCGCCGGGTACGGGTATGAAGGGCTGCTCGTCGGAGCTTTCGTTCTCATCTGCTTCGTCTATCTCTGCTCCAGCTTCATGTGCGCGGGATATGACGAGCACTTCCCGAACACGAACGATATCTACCGCTACTACTGCGGCAAGTATATCGGCGGCTTCTACGATTATTTCTCCATCGCGTTTATTTACATGTCGTACATAGTCATGCTCGGAGGAGCCGGCGGAACCTTCAACCAGTACTACCACCTTCCCCCCGCGTACGGCGCGATCTTCATGCTCGTAGTCTCCGTCGGCGTCGTCATCCTCGGCCTCGGTAAGATAGTCGACGTCATCGGCTCCATCGGACCGATCATCGTACTCATCGCGCTCGGCGTCGGCGCCGGAGCGATAATCACGAACCCCGGCGGCATTGCGGACGGCGTCGCGCTCATCAACTCCGGCACGCTCGACCCCGAAAAGTTCATCCGCGTCGGAAGCAACTGGTTCATGTCCGGATTCTCCTACGTCGGCTTCTGCCTCCTCTGGCTCGCGGCCTTCTGCGCGGCTATGGGAACGAAGGCCAACAGCAAGAAGGAAGCCGTCATCGGCGCGACGCTCGGCGCTACCGGATTCGTCGCGGGCGCGCTCGTCCTCGCCTTCGGTCTTCTCACCCACTTCGAAGCGCTCTACGCCTCCGACATTCCGTCGCTCATCCTTGCGGAATTCCTCTGGCCGCCTCTCGCCTCGATATTCTCCGTCGTAATCCTCGCCGGTATCTTCACGACCGCAGTCCCGCTTCTCTGGACCGTATCCGCGAGATTCGCCCAGGAAAAGACGACGAAGTTCTACGCCCTCACGGCGGGCCTTGGCGCGATAGCCTGCTTCGTAGCGCTCATGCTGCCCTTCCGCAAGATCGTCAACATCATCTACGGAATCAACGGCTACGTCGGCATCCTCGTCATCCTCTTCATGTTCGCGAAGACCTTCGGCCTTACGAAGAAGCTCGGCAAGTAACGGATTTTCGCAGAAATCAGCCGATAAAGGGCGTCCCGCGCGGGGCGCTCTTTTTTCATGCGCCGGAGACGGCGCGGCGGCGGCGCGCCATGTGATATAATCTCGCTATATATGCGTAAACGCTTCGGAGGTATCGAAAGAATGTCCCGAACCAACAAGGACGACAGGGATTTTTCCCTGGCCAATAAAAAACCGCGCAGGAAAAAATCATTCGCTTCTAAATTTTTCGCTTCGTTCATGCTCACGGCGGCCGTCGCCGCAGCCGTGATAGCCGTCGCGTCGTTGCTCTTCCTCAAGGAAATTACGGAGTCGCTGCCGACGACGCCCGAGATACTCGCGCACGAGCCGAGCCTCGCTACGAAGGTCTACGACCGCAAGGGCAGGCTGATAACGCAGCTCTTCCAGGAGAACCGCACGTGGGTGAAGCTTCAGAACGTTTCGCCGTGGATGGTGAAGGCCATCCTCGCCGCCGAGGACGACAAATTCTACGAGCACGGCGGCATCCGCCCCGTTTCCATAGCGCGAGCCTTCATGGTGGACGTATTCCACGGCGAGGCGAAGCAGGGCGCAAGCACGATAACGCAGCAGCTCGCGCGCAACCTCTTCCTCTCCAACGAAAAGACGATAATCCGCAAGGCGCGCGAAATCGTCCTCGCGATACGGCTCGAGCGCATCTACACCAAGGACCAGCTGCTCGAGATGTACCTCAACACGATATACATGGGCCACGGCACCTACGGCATCGAGGCGGCGTCGCGCGAATATTTCGGCAAAGCGCCCGCTAAGCTCGACATCAACGAATCCGCGGTGCTCGCCGGCCTCGTAGCCGCGCCGGAAAAATACTCGCCCTTCCGACATGCGGGCAACTCGCAGGCGCGCAAGTCGTACGTCCTGCGCAGGATGCTCGACCTTGACTGGATATCCAAGTCCGACTACGACGAGAACATAAACAAAGCGCCGAAGCTCGCGGAGAGCGCGCGGCGCGGCAACCCGATAACGCTCGAGGACGCGCCCTATTTCGTCTCCTACATACTTTTCAGCCACCTGCTGCCCTCCTATGGCGCAGACAGGATTTACCGCGGCGGCCTCAGCGTACACACGACGATAGACAAAGACCTCCAGGCCAAGGCCGAGGAGCTCGTATCCGCGATGAAGCACGAAGGCGCGCTCGTCGCGATAGACCCGAACACGGGCGAGATACTCGCGCTCGTCGGCGGACGCGACTTCAACAAGAGCAAGTTCAACCGCGCGACGCAGGCCTTCCGCCAGCCCGGCTCGGCCTTCAAGCCGATAGTCTACGCCTCCGCGCTCGAGCAGGGCTACCGCGGTGTGGACCACGTGCTCGACGCGCCGCTGGAATTCCCCAACGGCTGGGCCCCGGGCAACTACACCTCCGACCAGTACGACGGCGAGATAACGCTGATGCGCGCGCTCGCCCGTTCGATAAACACCTCCGCCGTGCGCCTCGCGCAGATAAGCGGCGTGCGCAACATAGCCGACCTCGCGCGGCGCATCGGCATAACGACGCCGCACCTGCCGGACGACCTCTCCGTCGCGCTCGGCACGGCGAGCCTGACGCCGCTCGAAATGTGCGTCGCATATTCGGCGTTCGCCAACAACGGCTATCAGGCGAAGCCCTACGCGATAAAAGAAATACTCTCGCAGCGCAATGAGACGCTCGAGCAGAACGGCCCGCAGCTCACGCCCGCCATGACGCCCACCGTCGCCGTCACGATGCGCTCGATGTTGCAGCAGGTGACGGGCTGGGGCACCGGCGCGCGCGCCAAGGTCGGCGGATATGAGACCTTCGGCAAGACGGGAACGACGAACGAATGGACCGACGCGTGGTTCGTCGGCGGAGTACCAGGGCTGGTCGTAGTAGTCTACGTCGGCAACGACGACCACAAGCCGCTCGGCGGCAAATCCACGGGAGCCGTCGCGGCGCTGCCGGTCTGGAAGAATTTCGTGGAATACGCTGTAAAGACGCTCAACCTCCCCGCGACCTTCTCGATACCGACGGACGCCGAGGTTGAATCCGTAAGCGTCTGCAAGGCGACGGGCTTCCTCGCCGCGGCGGGCTGCGAGGCGACGGAGCTGCTGCTGCCGCTCGGACACGCGCCCTCGTCGCTCTGCCCGTGGCACGGCGGCACGCTCGCAGGAGCGCTCGCCGACGCGAACGCCCCCGTCCTCCTGCTCGCGCCGATAGACGAAGAGACCGACATAAACCGCTATGCGCTGCACCTCGGCGGCGCGCCAGCGGTACAGCCGCAGCCCGGCGCTGAAACTGCCACAGGCCCGACGGAGCCAGACGCGCCCGCAGCGCCCGTCACGCCGACGCAGAAACCTCATGTGCAGGAGCCGGCGAAGGTCCCAAGCGCGAAGCCCGCGCCGGCCTACCAAAAGAGAAATTACGACACGCCGGAGGCCGTCGAAGACCGCTACCAGGAGCTGCTGAAGCAGTACGGGATAATATAAAAGAAAAAGGGGCGTGAAGCCCCTTTTTTCATACCTGTGAATAAGCTTTGATTTTACGTATCCAGCTCGTAATAGTAGAGCCTGTTCGCCGCCGCGTCGAAAACCGCGAGCGTGAAGTTCATCGATGCGCGCGAAAGCAAATCTGAGCCGCTGCCGGAATTTGCATCCGCGTGCCTGTCATTGAAGAAATAATATCCCTTTTCTATCGCGGGAAGAAGAGCGCTCCCGCCGCGCCCCGTGACGAACGGCCCGGTCTGACGCGGGCCTTCGCGCAGGCCGTAGGCGAGCGCCGTCAGCGTCCTGTCGAAAGGCAAGGGTTTCCACGTTTCGCTCGCCTCAAGCTGCGCCGCAAGCGCGCGCCCGTCCTCCGCGCCGAAGTCGATGACGATAAACCTATGGCCGTCGCCATGCCATCCGCCGTGCGTATCCTCGCTGCGGACGACCTGCCCGCCCTCTGGGGTAAAGCCCAGAACCGCGGCGGCTTTCGCAACTTCGCCGCCAGAGCGCATATAGACGGATATGGCGATGACGGCGGCGAGAAGCGGAATTATATATCTTCGCAGCGCACCGGCGGCCGTCATATCCCGACGCGCGCGGCGCTAATTTCCGCCGTTTCCGAAGGCTTTGGCGAAAATCTCGTCCTGCTCCGGCAGATGCGTCACGAAGCCGACCGGGATTTTATTCCCAGTCGCCTCTATGACACGGCGCGCGTCCTCCGCCTTGAAAGCTCCGCAGAGCTCTATGCAGCCTACGCCATTTTCCAGCAGCGCCGCGGCCTCGCGGCAGGCCGCCTCGACGGACGGCACGCCGATAATCTGCGCCGCGCCGCCGTGAATCGCGGCCCTGTCCTTCGACGGATCGAAATCTCCCATTATAAGAAAAGCGAACTTCATCATTGCGAAACCTCGTAAAAACCCGTCACCTTCGGCCACGGACGCGGCACGAAGCTCTTCTGGAACATGTGCAGCGCGAAGCGGTCCGTCATGCCCGAAATCATATCGACCGCCTCGCGCGCCGAGCCACCGTTGCTCTCCATGCGCTTGTTGAAAAGCGCCGTAATGACGTGCTCCACGCGCGACTCCTCGATAATCGCGTTCGTCCGCGCGTAGACGTGCTCGTACAAAAAGCTGCGCAGCCGCTCAATCTCGCCGAGCATATCCGCGCTGAAGCCGATCGCCTCCGGCGTGCTGTTCGCGACCACGTCCGTAATCATGCCGTCGATGCGGCGCGAATTGCGCATAGTTATCAGCGAGCGCATATCCTCCGGCATCTCGTCCGCATCAAGCAGCCCGGCGCGCAGCGCGTCGTCGATGTCGTGATTCAGATAGGCGAGCGAGTCCGAAATGCGCACCACCCACGCCTCCATGCTCGACGGATTAGTCAGGCCGTAGCCGGAACGCACGTCGACCTGTCCCTTTGAATGCTGGAGGATGCCCATGCGCACCTCCCATGTGAGATTCAGCCCGCGTCCGTCCTTTTCGAGACAGTCCACGACGCGCAGGCTCTGCGCCGCGTGATGGAAGCCGGGCAGGCCGTTCTCGCGCGCGAGTTTGTCGAGGACGCGCTCGCCCATGTGGCCGAACGGCGTATGGCCGAGGTCGTGCCCCAACGCTATCGCCTCCGTCAAATCCTCGTTGAGCCGCAGCGCGCGCGAAATCGTCCGCGCAATCTGCGAAACCTCGAGCGTATGCGTCAGCCGCGTCCTGTAATGGTCCCCCTCCGGAAGAAGAAGGACCTGAGTCTTATATTTGAGTCTGCGGAAAGATTTGCAGTGGATAATCCTGTCCCTGTCGCGCTGGAAGCAGGTGCGTATCGCGCACGGCTCCTCATCCCTCTCGCGCCCGCGGCTGTTTGACGACAGACACGCGGAAGGGGACAAAATCGCGCGCTCGACCTCCTCCCACCGTTCGCGTATATTCATATCACAAGCCTCCCAACAGTGAAAAAAATTCAGCGCCCGCGCCGGAAGCCGTCCAGCACATGCGAGCGGCTCACGTAAAGCGCGAGCGGCACGCCGATGCCGAAGCATATCGCCGACTGGCTCAGCGCTATATAGACTACCGAAAGCCAAACGGGCGTCCCCGTCAGAAACGCAAGATAAACGCCGACCACCGCGGCGTTGACCGCGACAGGCGGCACCGCGGCAAGCCACACGTTCGGCATCCGCGAAGTCAGCCACGCCGCCGCGAGAGTAGCCGCGCTCCCCAGCACGACGTCCGCGAGACCGAAGCCGCCGAGCAGATTCGAAAGCAGACAGCCGGCGAAAAGCCCAGGCACAGCCTCCGGCACAAAAAACGGCAAAAGCGTCAGCGCCTCCGCGACGCGGAACTGCACCGGCCCGAAAGAGAGCGGCGCAAGCGCCATGGCAAGCCCCGCATAAAGCGCGGCGATCAAAGCCGAAAGCGCAATTTTATAAGACGGACTAAAAGTTAAATTTCTCATAAAGCTATTATATCAGATGCGCCCTCGCGCAAACCGCGCAAGCCGCATAAAACAACCGCCGAGCCGCGGACGCGCCCGCGGCGCGATAAAACGCGCAGAGCCTCGGACAAATACGCCAAACAGCCCGGCGAGCGGAATCTCACCGGGCTGTTCGATGCTGAATGCGGACGCGACAATTATCAACGCCGCCGCGAAATTGTTTTGTCTATCAATCCTCCGGCGGGTTGATGCTACGCCAGTACACTGCGGGGAAGGTGCTTATGACGCCGTACCAGCGTCTTTTGAGATTCACCGTTCCCGGGCATACGTGGAAGGACATGTGGACGTACTGCGCCAGCGCGTAGTTGAGCTTGTCCTTGTCCACGACCAGGACGTACTCGTGATTTTTGGGCTTCTCGTGGGGGAATATCTTCCAGCGGCATTGTTCTTTAAGATTTTCGATTTCAAGCTCCAGCCTGCCCCGGTATTCGTTCATATGCGCATTGTCGTCGGAATGCATCAGAAATTCCCCTTTCGTCAGAGCTGTAGAAAAAATATCTGTTCTGCTAGCAACATTATTGTACCATGCCGTGCAGGATGTTAAGGCATTATAGCAGCAAATCGCAACGCCGGCCTGCGTTTGCGTCCGGCACAAAAAAAGCCCGGTGAGCTGAATTCTCACCGGGCTGATTGATGTTGGTGGAGACGAGGAACTTCGCAAATTTTTAACAAATTAGCTTATATCAAACAACTATATGCAATTCATAAGCACTCATAGTGCTTTTTATAGTCACATTCTCTAAAACCTAATGACCGAATACACGACGCCGATGCCGCAGACAGCCTCGTCCCTAAACGTATCATACCCGCCGAAAAGCCCGATGCCCCACGGAGACGAGAGTCGCCTGTTCTGCTTTGCAAGCCTTTCGGCCTCCGCCTTCCATGCAGCGCGCTCCTCTGCGACGGCGGTCTCCAGCGCGCCAAACTCCTCCGCTATCTGCTCGAGGCTCGTGTTCTGAGCGGATAGGTACTCTCTGAGCGCCGCCAGCTCCGCCGCCTGCGTCTCGATAAGCTCTACAGTATCGCGCCCGTCTCGTACCGGCACGACGTATGCCGGCTCAGTCAGACTGTACCCCGTCGGTCTGAGTTCGACTGCTACGATATCGTCTGAGCAGGCCGTTCCAGCGGCGAGCAATGTCAGCGTCGCCGTCAGCGCCGACGCTCTGAGCAGCTTTTTCTTTCGCACTTCGTATCACCTCCGGCAGCCTGTCTTTTTGTTTCTGCGCCTCGGCTATCGTCTCGCTTATTTTTCTAGACGCTTCTTCAGTTTTCATCGCCTCCATGGCGGGCACGACTGCGACTTCTGCGTCCCTTGCGCCGATCCACACAGCGCACAGAGCGCCGGCGGCGAATATGGCAAGCGCGACGACAAGCCACAGCAGCCATTTGTGCTCCGCAAACACGTCCTTAACGCTCATCGCTCGACCCTCGTGGACGCTTCACGGCCTCGTAGCCGGACTTGCCCGCAGCAGCCGCGAACACCACGCCGCCGAAGTAGATGCCCAGCTCCATCGCGTTCGGCGGAATATCGCGGCCAAGCGCCCACGAGCCGACAAAAACGAGCATAATAGCCGCCCACGTGAGTATCGCGAGCGGCTTTGTCCAGGGAAGGACGTTAAGGTAACGGAAGAGCGTGCTGACGTTGACGGCGCCACAGAACTTTGAAACTATGTTTTTTAATGTTTCCATTATTTTTCTTTTTCGTCCTTTCTGACGTTGACCTCCATGCGCTGGTCCACGACGTTGTCAATCCACCGCCCCCCCTTATGTACCGAGACAGCCACCATTGCGGCTATGCCGAACTCGCCCAGGCCTATCTCGTAGCCTATGCAGGTTATGACGAAGGCGAGGAACATATCCGACACTAAGCCGACAATGAGTTTCGTAAGCTTAAAGCGCTCCCGCCCGAGATGTTTCTGAAGGAAGTCGACGAAGCTCGTGACTAAACCGACGAGCAGAAAAGGAAACAGCAATGTGAATACGTGCCGCACGCTCTCGAAGAAGTTGTTTATCTCCTGCTGGCTCATTGCCTTATTTTCTCTTCGTCCGCCTGTCCCATCTGGCCCTGCGTCCGCGCACGTCGACGTGTATTCCCCAGTCGTATATTCCTATGCCTCCGTTCGCGAACTCCGGTATCTCCTCTGCAAATTTCTTCAGCTCCTCCGGCGTGAGTTCCTCGCACCATATATCAGCGGCGAGCCCCTTCACGTGCATGCTGTTCTTCTCTCCGCCGACTTTCTTGTTCCACGGCGGGCATCTGTATCCGGAGTTGACGAATATCGCCACGCCGGTACGGTCGCGCAGCTTCTGCACGGCGTTTACAAGTTCCTGCTTTATCCCGTAGTGCAGACAGTCGAAGCGGCCGCACTTGCAGGCGAACTCGGAAACCTTGAAATTTTTTGTTCCATGCGCAAGCGCCTCAGTCATGCGCCTCACTCTCCTTCAGCCATTCGCCGTATTTCTTCCACAGCGAGCAGACGTTCTTCGCGTAGGCCGAAGAACTCCCCGCTCCGTTATACCTGCCTGCGACGACGCGGATGATCCCGCCGTCTATCTCCTTTCTTATCCCTAGCGCGAGGCTTACGGCGTCGTTATGCCTTGCAAGCTCCTTCCTCAGCAGCACGCTGAGATGCGCCGCGCCGAAACGGACGTTCTGCGCAGGGTAAAGCAGCAGTGCAGTAACGTCATCCATTCTCTGTTCCTTCCCCATATACCCCCACGCCAGAGGCAGCATAAGCTGCATAAGGCCGTAGCTCGAAGCGGCCTGAGAAACGCTTATGCCTGCTTCTGCAGCTATCTCCTCGCATCTGGCTTTATATTTCTTCTCATACTCCGGCTCGTAGCGCACTGCGTCCTTGTCGCCGCCGGATTCCTGCTCTATAACGGCAAGAATAAGGGCCGCCGGACATTCCGTCTGACGGCCCCAGTATTCGGCGAGTTTGCGCCACTGCGCTACCTTCTCGGTAGGCTTCCAGTCGTTCAATTCGAACGCCTCCTTTATATAGGTTATATTTCTCCTATTTAAGCTATAATATTTCTTGGAAGGATGTGACAGCTATGATGGTGAACACGGATAATCTTATTTCTATAACCGAGGCGAATCAGAATTTCTCCAAGGTTACGAGAATGGTCGAAGAAAAAGGCGCGGCAGTCATTCTAAAGAACAACGTGCCGCGCTATATCGTCATAGAGTTCAGCCGGGCGGAACAGGCGCAGGAAGCCGACGACGAGGACGTTATGAGCATCTCAAAACGCCTGATAGAGCAGAACCGAGAAGCTTACGAGGTCCTCGCCAAGTGAAGACGCTAAGCAAGCGGCAGATACTCGCCTTACACGACCACCTTATAGCAGAGACCGGCGGACAGGCTGGGCTGCGCGATGACGGGCTTCTTGAGTCCGCTCTCGCCGCGCCATTTGCTTCTTTTGGCTCCGAAGAGCTTTATCCGACGCTCGTACAGAAGGCGGCGCGCCTCGGATACGGCCTCGTGAAGAACCACGCCTTCATCGACGGCAACAAACGCATAGCGGTGCACGCGACGCTTGTGTTCCTCGCCATTAACGGTATAGAGCTGCGATACACACAGCAGGAGCTCTCCGATATATTCCTGAAGCTTGCAGCGGATGAAGCGCAGTACGAAGATCTGCTCGCGTGGATAAAGGAGCACGACGCATAAACACATAGAAAAGAAGAAAAAAAGCCCGGCGCATTGCCGGGCTATGGCTCTTCTCTATATTATTGCGCAGCAGACCGGGCGCGTTTCCTACAGCACTTCGCCCCCCGCAGGGCTCGCCCGTGTCCCACTCTTCCCGAACATATTCGTCCACATATTCCGCAATACGCTCTTTCTCAAAAGCTCTTATGAACGCCCATACCTACAGCAGCCGCCTCCTTGCCGTTATCCTACGCAGTTTCCGTTATCTCCGTCCACTGCCAGAGCCCCTCGGTGTCCGGCGGCCAGACGCAGGCGGGCATCGTGAGATTGGCTTTGTAGAGCTTGCCGTTGTAGCTGTAATACTTGTCTTTCACCACGTCCATGCCGTCAAGGTAGGGTATCGGGTCGTCCTGCGTGCCTGTGGGCGTTTCGCCTGTCGTGGGGTCTGTCGAGAGCGGCCTGTAGACTGCGAGCAGTCCTTCGCCGTTCGGCGGCTGGTGGGCTTCCGCGGTTACGCCGTTTGCCGCGACTACTTTGTAGACTATGCCTTCGTGCTGGATTCTGCGGCCCTGCGGGTATGTCTCGCCCGCCGTCCAGACGGGGAAGAGTTCGGCTTTGGCGAGGAGGGAGAACTCCGAGGCGGTGAAGCTCATGGTCTGTACCATGTTTGCTCGGGATTTGGCGGCGAGGACGGCGTCGGCTTCACGCTTTGCCTGCGTTTTTTCAGCTTCCGCTATTTCTTCCGGCGTCGGCTCGTAAGGCTCTGGCGGCTCTTCCAGCGTGACTTCGTCTGGGTGCGCTTCGGCGTAGGCGTTTATCTCCGCCCACTCTTCGGCGAACTCGCCTTCGTTGGGGACGTGGTAGGGATAGCCGTTCTTTTCAATGACGTAGCTGTCGTCTATTGTGCGTTTTGTTATGTTCATAAGATTTTTCTCCATTTGTTGTTATTGGATGCGCCAACATAGTGTGTAGGTGTAGATGCTAGTGGCGATTTTTGTCCCACCAGCCGCTACAGATGCACCAAGACTTTTAAGTAACCCTTGAAAATCGCTATTGCCTGAAAACTTACAATATGCCCATGTGCCGCCGCTCGGCAGAGTGTTCCCTGCACTTGTCCAATAACTTGTAGTCGGTTTCAGCGGCCCCGTATATACTCCGCTCGGCCCCTGCGGGCCTGTGGCTCCTGTGTCGCCTTTATCTCCTTTCGGCCCCTGCGGCCCGGTAGCGCCGGTCGCACCTTTCGGCCCCTGCGGACCTGTAGCTCCTGTCGCGCCTTTCTGGGCTATGAGCGCCCAGTACGTCGTGTTCGTCACGGCGGTTCCTGCCGGTGCTCCGCTCGTGTTTATGCAGAGGTAGCTGTTTCCTCCGCTGGTTACTAGGTCAAAGAAACTGTATGTGGTGCCGCTGGCCCACGCGCCTCTGTAGTAGGGCCTCACGCGGCCTGCGTTGATTGTCGCCATTGTGTTTTTCCTCCTTGTGTTTTAACTGGTCGTGAGTATGAGTTGTCCGCTTGCGTTTATGGACGCGCCTGTGACGCTGAGTCCCTGCGGGCCTTGTGGGCCGGTTGCTCCTGTCGCGCCTTTCGCGCCTGCGGTTCCCTGCGGGCCTGTGGCTCCCGTGTCGCCTTTGTCTCCCTTGTCGCCTTTGGGTATTCCGAAGGTGAACGTGAAGACTTTTGCGGTGTCTGCGCCGCTTGCCGCTACTGAGACCGTGGCGGCGGAGCCTGCTGCGAGAGTCGAGGCTGTCGCGGTGGGCGTTCCGAAGCCTGCGGGGGTTCCGTCCGCGCCGTCCTGTCCGTCCGCTCCTGCTGGGCCGGTGTCTCCTGTATCTCCTTTAGGGCCTTGCGGACCTGTCTCTCCTTGCGGGCCTTGGAGCGTGCCGTGATTTGTCCACTGGCTGCCGTCCCAGATGTAGGTGTTGTAGGGCAGTGTTGTGCCGACTGCGTAGGCGTCGCCTATTTCGGGCGTGGGGACGGCTGCGGAGAGGGCCTCGGTCGTGTCGTAGTGGCCTTTAAGGGTGAAGTCGCTTCCGGGGTCGCCTTTGTCTCCCTTGTCGCCTTTCGGCCCCTGCGGGCCTGTATCGCCGGTATCTCCCTTCGGCCCCTGTTCTCCGGTGTCTCCTTTTTCGCCTTTGAGGGCGGCGAGCTGCTCTTCGGTGAAATCGGCGTAGGTGAAGGGGTCTCCTTTGTCTCCCTTTTCTCCCTGTATTCCCTGCGGGCCGGTGTCTCCGGTGTCGCCCTTATCGCCTTTATCTCCTTTGTCGCCTTTGGCTCCGAAAAGGCTCCAAACGTCGTCTTCACTCATCGGCTCGTAGGCTGTCGTGGGGTCTGTGCCTATGTGGAGCCACCATGAGCCGTTGTGTTTTACGCAGTCGTAAAAAACGTACTGGGTCGAGGCGCTGTAGTTTCCTTTGAAGACTATTCTGCCGCGACCGACGTTGACTTTCGGGCTGTTTTTGACGTAGAGGATTACGTTGCCTTCATCGTCGAATTTGATTTCGTCTTCGTCCGGGTCTCCGTAGTAGTCGCAAACGAGGTCGCCGTTTTCGTCTACGGAGAAGCGTCCGAAGCTGTAGGGTATGTAATCCTGCGCGTGTTTGCGGGCTTCCTCGGCATATTCTTCTGCGTCCGCGATAAGCGTCTCCATCTCCGCAAGAGCGGCCTCTATCTGCGCCTTATTCTCTTCGGAAAGATTCTCCGCTATCTGCTTGGCCTCGTCGCGGGCCGCCTTCGCCTCATCAACGGCGTCGAGCAGCGCCTGATACGCCACGCCGGAATCGTTCTGGTCCACGGGGCCTACCACTGCGCGACGCAGCGTCTCCGTAATCTGCTGGATCATCATCACGATAAGGTCGAACTGCGTCTCGATATCCTCGGCGAAAAACTCCCCCTGATTCAGCAAATCCAGCAGCTGAAGCACCGGCACCACACGCATGATGATGATCTGGTCGTCTGCGGACAAAGGTGCCTCGCCCGTCCCCTCCGGCGGATAAGTCACAGTCTTCTCCAGCTCGTTAAGCGTAAAGCCGCTCGAAAGCTGTACGGCATCCTCCTCCCCGCGCTTCACCCACACCTGAAGGTGAGCCGCGTCGTACAAAAGAAACGAATACGGCCACACTCTCGTCACGCCGTTCCCCGCGTAAATATGCTTGTTCACGTCGCTCGGTACGGTCACGATACCATCTCCTTTCATATATAAAAAGCGCCCCGCGGGATGCGGAGCGCTTCGTTCCTTATTCGTCTTTCGGCTTGAAGCCGCTTCCGAGCACCAGATAGGCCCACGGTATGGCCTCGTCCTCGTCGTACCACGCCCAGAAGGCCTTCGCCGCCTGAATCATCTTGCGGTTCGGCACGCCGTAACGGTATCCCGCGACCGTCGCCGCGCCTTCCGCAATGTCGCCCCATTCGATGTCTTCTCCGCTGAGCGCGTTGCCGCTCTGCCGTATTGCTATGTTCAGCAGCCGCGCCAAAGCGTCTAGGCCGCCCTGTGCGGGCGTAAACTTAACGCCGAACTTGAAGTTGTTGTCTATCGCGCTTCCAATCTCACGCACTAAAGGAACAGTCGAAAGCGGCGACAGCACCACCCTCTGTGTCGTCCACTTCGCCCAGCTCCACATGCGGCTCTCGTCGTCTTCCGGCTCCGGCCCGCCGCCGCGAAGCAGCGCTTCCGCAACGCTCTGCGCCACAAGGATATAGAAGGCGTAGCTCGCGAGGTCCTTCACGCGGTTTATCCCGTGCTCGTACTTCACGCGCATGATCGCCTCGTTCTGCATCTGGTACATGACGCGGAACCACGAATAGAACATCGTCGTCAGCTGCCCAATAGGCCCGGAACGCTCAAAGGTTGAGAGGTCCGCTATCGTCGAGGCGCTCTGCGTCTGACGTATGACCGAATCAGCGTAGGCGACCGCCTTCGCCTCGTCGCCGTAGCGTTTAAGCCCTATCTTGTAGCACTGCACCCAGCCCGGCACATTGCACATATTCTGGAACAGCGGATAGACGGATAGGAAGAAATCCGCGGCGCGCGAAATGCCGTGGTCGTTAGTCGTCCAGTTCTGCCGCAGCTTGCGCACCTCGGAATTGCCATCGTCCATCTGCTCGCGCATAAAGGCCGACTTCTCGCGCGCGAAGGCGTATGTTCTCGTATTCGGATTCAGCCCCTCCGCAATCGCGAGCGCCGTATTGACGAAGCCTATCCTGTGCGCGAGCGCGAAATAGCCCAGCGGCTGCATAAGCGCGCCGCCTATATTGCCGCCGAGCGCGAACATCGCCGTCTTGCTCTTGATTCCGTTTACTATCCTACCGCCGGAATCTGAGCCGGAGGCCACGCCGTTGTTCTTCGTGTTCGCCGCGATGTCGTTCAGCCATTTTCCGAAATTTCTGTATCCTCTGTCGCCGTAGACCGTCGTTATGACGCTCTTTATGGTGTCGCGCCGCAGGATTTTCCATGCGTCGCGGATGACCGGAGCCATCTCGTAGTCGTGTATGACGTTCGCGACATGGTTGTCCAGCACCGAAAACGAAAGCAGCGGCGGCCGCCCCAGCACGTTCTCCGCCCTCGCCTTGCGGTGTCCGCTCTTCGTATGCTTATCCAGGAAATTGCAGGGCGCGGAGGCCATGATCTCCTGCCGCTCGTTCTGCGCCGCCGCCGTCTCCGAATAGCGCAGGTCGGTCACGATTGGATAATAACCGCCGCGGTAAGTGCCGTACTCCGTGACGACCGGCTTCGCCTCGACCTTCTCGATAGTAGTCCCCGTCATAAGCTCGTGGACCTTCTTTATCTTCGGCCACATGGAATCGAGTAAATCCCAGACGCCCTGCACATATTCCCAGTCCTCCCGCGACATCTTCGCCTTTATCTTCTCGATATCCGCGTCCGTCCAGCCCCAGCCGTCCTTGAGACGCGCGAGGTTGTCCGCGTTGCCCATGTTGAGCGCCGCGCAGATGATATTCTCCTGCGTGAAAAGGCTCATCTTCTTCGTAGGGACGTGGAACACCTTGCCAGTCTCCGCATCGGTGACGCGCTTGTACTCGCAGACGCCGATATCCTTCGGCTTCATGTCCGCCTTGAAATCCGAGCCGTAGACGCGCAGCTTGAGATTTCGGAACTCGCCGAACATCCGGTTCAGCTCCGCATACTCGCGGCTCACAGCCTCGCGCACGGGGCGGAAGAAATAATCCTGCATCGGCCCGTCGTCCTCAAATCCGTCCAGCCCGCGGCACATCGCCTCTATGGTGTTCAGGTCGAGCAGCACGTCAACGGCGGCGTTCGGGTCCTTGCGCGCCACCTCGATATGCGTATCTCCGTCTATCTTGTCCTTGCCGAATTTGCCCTGCGCGCGCTCCAGCACCTTCGCCGAGATGTCGGCAAGCTCGATATTTTTCTGACGCGCGATAGTCTTCTTCTCGTCGCGTCCCGCCTGCATGATATTCTGGACGGCCTTGAAAGCGCTCTCAAGCTGATGCACGAAAAGCCCCTCGTACTTCATCTGCGATTCGCTCTGCCATATCCAGTCTGGAATCATCAAAGGCACTTCGTCCTTCGCCTGTTCTGCAATAAACTCAGCAAGAGACCTCGCCTCCTGGACGATATCCTTCGGCGTAAGCGCCTCGACCTCTTTCTTAGTCCGTTTGGTGAAGTCGAACCTCGTCAGCAGCATATCGAGCTGGTACAGAAATCTCGGGTCCATGCCAAAGGTCTGCTTCTGCTTGCGCTTCGCGTATTTAGCCATACGCGAGCGGATATACTCGACGTTGCGCCGCGCGCGGTACATCGCGCGTATCATCTCGTGGGCGTGCAGCTCTTTTTCTCGGGCCTTTTTGAACGTCTCTTCGTCGAAATTCCTAAGCGCCTTGTCCGCAGCGGCGCGAGAGTCTTTCTCGACGCGCACCCAGCCCGTAACGTTGTAAAGCTCCTGAATAGTCATACCCGCGACCTTATTGCGCGCGGCGGTCTTTGCGGATTCATAGAGGCTGTCCTTGCGGAGTTTGTTGTCGCGTTTGACTATCTGGCCGCTCAAGGCTCTTAAATAGCTTTTAGTCAGCCGAGCCGTCCGCTCGGCGCGCTTCTTGGAGGCAAAGTGTTCCTGCTGCCTTTCGGTCATAGCTTCATACTTAGCTTCCAGCTTATTTTCGAGCTGTTCATACTCTGCTATCAGCTTCTTTTTAAGAGCTTTTAATTCAGCCTTCCCTTCTTTTTCATTCAGCGAAGTCTTTTCTTTTATACGTTTCCATTGTTCACGATATTTGTCCATAACTTCGCGGCGCGCTTCTTCTTTAGCCAGCGTAATAGGCGATTCCGGCACAGCCTCGGACATAAGCAGATTGAAAAGCCCCGCTTCGCCGCCGACGTGAATGCCCATACCGTCGAGCTCTTGGGCGATGTCGTCGAGGCCGCGCCCCTCCTTTGAGAAGAACGACGGCCCGTAGCGTTTCAGCAAGGCCTGCGCGTCCTCCTGCCCAATCTCGCGCACAACGTAAGAATAACGAGGCCGTCCGTGCGCGCGCATCCACTTGACGACGTTCGTCCGAGACGCGGGGTCTTCGTTTTCAATACGTGCCGCCTCGTCGGCCTCGAAAATCGCGCGGAACTCGGCTTCAGCCTCCTCCTCGCGCGCCGCGAGCTCAAGAGCGTCGTCGAAGCTCGCTTCTGTCTCCGCGGCGAGCCGCTCGCCGTGCTCCTCGTTGTCGTAAAGCGCAGCCTCCGCCGCCGCGTCCATAGCGGCGGGAGACGAAAGAGTGTCCGTAAACTCGCGCGCGACGATCCCGCGCACGCGCGCGTCTACCTCTTCCTTTATCGACCGCCGTCCGGCGATCGCGTCTATCATCTCCTTCGCGTTGTTGAAGTTAAGGCTGCGCGCGGCGGTCTCAAGGTCCGTCATGCCGTCCGCGGCAAGACTGCCCTCCGGCATCGCGGAAAGCACCGTCTCGCTGAACATATCCATCACGGCCTCGGGATTGAGCCTCAGCTCCGCCTCTTGCTCCATCATTGCGAGAGCCTTATACCCGGGTTCTGCGAGAACTGCGCGGAGCACCTGCGGCCGTATCTCCTCGCCCCGCTCCGCCATTTCGCGCCGCCGCTCCGGCGTATCCTCGGAGAATAGGATGCCCAGCACGTTTTCCTTAGCGTCCTCGTATGGGTCGTAAGAGATATCGTATTCCGGCTCCGGCTCGCGAGTAGGGGCGAAAGCCGCGTTCGCCTCGTCCGTCTCGCGCTCCTCCGCGTCCGCCGCCTCACGCCGCGCCGCGATGAGCGCGTCGGTCTCACGTTCCGCGCGCAGCTGCTCCACAGCCTCGTCAGTCGCGACCATGCGGCCGAACACGCCGCGCACCTCGTCGGACAGTTCCACGTCCAGCTCCGTCAGCGCCCTGTAAATCTCGCAGAGCCACTTCTTAAAACGCCGGAAGACGGCAAGCAGCTCGCGCGACGGCACTGGAGCCTTGCCCTCCATGAGATAGCGCTCAAAGCCGCGCGCGAAATACTCCTGCGCTGCGCGGTCGTAGGCCGCTCCAGCAGCGCTCTTCCGCTCCATGCCCGAGGCGAGCCACGCGCGGAATCCCTCGGCGGAAAGCCCGCCGCGCTCACTGTCAGGTACAAACTGCGCCGCCTGGCGCGCGATGTCCTCCGCGTTCTCCTCCCACCAGCGCGAGACAACTTTCAAATCCCTGTTCCACTCCGCCTCCGGCCCGTCCCACGTTGCTTTATTCTGCACAGTGTCGAGCGAAGCGAGATTCCGCAGATGCCAGAAATACAGATGCGCGAACTCATGCACGAAGGTAGAACGGTCCGCGTCCTTCCCGAGCCGGATAGTGACCGGCGCGCCCTCGTACTGCGGGAACGTGATGGAGCCGCGCATCGGCTGAATGTATGGAACGCCAGCGTTGTCGTTGACGCTTTTCAGCATCTCTTCTATACTTATTTTATAAATATCCGGCGCGTTCCTTTCGGGATGCCCTTCTTGGGCGGGTAGTTTGGGCTTGGCGTCGGATATCTTTTTTACGCCGCGTGCGTCATGCGCTTTATACACTCCGTCAACCGTAGTGTCGAATGTTCCGTCAAGCTCCTTAACCGTAAGCATAACTACATAAATATCATTCCCGTCATTAAAAGAGACAGGAGCAAACATTCTGTGTATTTTTCCTACGTTCGAAGCATTCTTTCTATCGTCATGCGATTCAATTAAAACCGCATGCTTGATAATAGCCGGTAGTTCTGCAACGATTTCGATAGATGTTTCGTAATCAATATTCTTATTTTTTATCGCGGATGAGATGGAATGTTTAACCCCGCTTTGCGACAGCTTGATATTCCAGCCAGTTAGGGCATTATCATAGCTGCCGACTAACTCCGAAACGAATTTTTTCCGCTCCTCGCCATTTCTAACAGCCATAGCGCTATCGTTAGTAAAGCGACGATGCGACATAATAATATCCACTTTAGCCTTCAAATCCACGCCGTCATTCAAAGGCTGATGATACGTGCGTCCTGATGCGGCTGTCCGGCCTGCTATAATATCTGTAGTGTCGGCGTCGCCTTGGGCGTAGAGAGACGGGGCGTTCCTCACGGAACCTGCATCGCTCGTGCCGGCCGTCTGCTGGAACGTCAGCCCCGTAACCTTCCCCGCGCCGTCCTTCTCTATGACGAGCGGGAACATCCGCTCTATATCCTCGGCGAGCAAAATCTTGCCGCCCCTCGCCTCCTCGTTTAACGCGGAATTGTACATGCGCGCAAGCCGGTGAGACGCCATAGCCCTTATATATGAATCCGCCGCCGCAGTCTCGGCGTCTATCCCTTCCGCCTCCATCTGCATGCGCCCCGCCTCAAATACGCGATTGGCCGACGCCTCCTCTTCCTGCGCAGCCTCCATAGCCGGAGCCATACGGAAAAAGTCCTCGCGCCGTATCTCTTGGATGCTCTTGTCAGCCTCTTCGGCCTCCGTCAGCGTCATGCCGTCGCGCGCGAAACGTATATCCTTTGCGAGAGCGTCGTATATCGCCCCGGTTTTGGATTCCTCGGCCGACTCGACGGCGTCGAAGAGCTTCGCGGCCGCGAGCTCCATCTCATAACCCGTCTGCATCGACTCGTTGTATTCGTCCTCCGTGACGCCGAGATAATCCTGCGCCCAGCTTGAAGCGTTCGCGTACTCCTCCGAACCGGGCAGAAGCCCCTGCTGGAAAAGCGTCTCCACCTTCTCCGCGCCGATATACGCGCGGCTGAGGTCCGCGCCAGCAAGAACCGCCTCGCGGTGCTCGCGGCTCATGGAGGGGAAACGTTTCAAAATCTTCGACGCGCCTATGCGCTCCTTGAAGTTGTCCATCTTCATATTGAACAGCTTCGTCTGCGCCGCCTCGAACTCCCTACGCGTCAGCTCGCCATTGAAACGCCCCGCGGCAAGCCCCGCGACCGGCCCGACAGCGGAGATAAGCGCGAAGGAATACAAAGACGACATGAAAGTCTCCGTCAGCTCAGCCGTAACGTCGCCGAGCCTGCGCGCGTTATAGCCGTCGAGCAGCGCGTGCTTCTGCATCTCGTCGATCGTTATCGGCACAAGCTCCTGAAAGACCTCCGTCATAGACTCCGAAAAGACGTTGCTCCCCCAGTAACGCGCCGCCTGCCCGTACTTTCCGAGGCTAGGAAGCGCGGAGAGCCTCGAGGCGATATTTCGCGAAAGGGATGCCATCGTCTGCGGCGGAACCACGCGCCGTGCTACGCCGGTAAATGGACGGCCCGCGACCGTCCACTCCGTAAGCTCAAGAGCGCCGTTCACAGCCCCGACCGCAAGACTGCCGAGCCCCGCGGCGAAATCCGAAATATACTCGCCGTCAGCCCCTTTCATCATGCGCCTGTCGATAAGGTCAAGCCCCATCTCCGTCTTAGCCGCCTGAGTAAAAACGCCCGCCTTCGTGCCGAGCATCCAGCCCAGAGCCGCAGTCGCTGCTGCGGCCCCGACTACCGGGAGAATAGGCGCGCTTCCCGCGACAGCCGCAGCCGTTCCCGCAGCGCCTATAAGCGGCCCCGCCCCCATGCCGAAATACGCCGCCCCCGGCAAAGCCGCCCCAAGCGAAGATGCGTAATACCCGAGTCCCGCCCCCGCGGCGGACATAAGCCCGGTAGTCAGAGCGCCCTGCGCCTGCTGACCTATAAACTTACCAGTCTCGTACAGCATGCCGGAAAGCCAGTCCTCCGGCTTCCCGCGGTCGAGCGCGAGCACCCGCTTCTCAAGCTCCACCCATTTCGCCTCGTCAGCCGGATTCCCAAAAGAACCGCCTGTAAACAGGCCATAAGCTTCCGCGCCTATAGCGCTCATCTCGTAGCCGGAGGCCATACCCTTGCTGAAATCATCAAACGCCTCGAAGCCGCCTATCGCCCGCGGATTCAAAAGAGGCAAAGACGAGACCCCTTCGCCATGTTCCTTCACGTCGAGCGCAGGCACGGACAACCTCGGCGCAAGCCTCTCGCTTCGCAGATAGGCGAGCTTGTCCTTATAATTCAGCCGCAGATACGAAAGGCTGTGCGTAACATCCTCGATATCCGCGAGCGCCTGAACGTCGTCGTAGGCCGAAGCCATCACGCCGTCGCCCGTCATAAACGAAGCCGTCACGGGAGAAGCGTCCGCGAGCCGCTTCCAGTCCGGCGTCCCCTTCTCAAGCAGCGCGAGACGCTTCTTCGCCTCGTCCGCGTACTTCTCGCTGCGCTCCTGCACCCACAGCGGCACGCCCACGCGCTCGGCGTTCCATATGCGCGCCGCCGACTCCTCGGGATTCTCCGTGACGTAACGCTTGTAACTGCGTTCAAGCTCGTCCACCAGCGGATTGACCGAAGAAAGCCCCAGCGCGTGAGCCTCGTCCGCCGAAAGCGCGGGCCCAACCATAACGCCGCTCCCCGTCCTGCTCCTCACCTCGTCGTAAATTCCCATAACGCACCTCCGGCAACAAAAAAGCCGCCCCATAAAGAGCGGCCTAAATCAATACTGCGCAATACAGTGTATTCGTATATGCTATAATCATCACAAAGGAGTGATAACAATGCCCCTACTTACAATGTCCATAAGAATGGACGCAGAAATAAAACGCCAATTTGAAGACTTCTGCGAAGAAGTCGGTCTCACGCCGACCGCGGCTGTCAACATCTTCGCTCGGACAGTTATTCGTGAAAGAAGAATACCCTTTGAAATAACAACCGACCCGTTTTACTCGAAAAACAACATGGAACGCCTCCGCCGCGGCATCGAACAGCTCAACGCCGGCAAAGGGCAGGAACACGAGCTGATAGAGCCTGACGATTAAGATTTACAGCATCTGTATGATGCTATAATGCTGCGTGGAGGTGTGGGCATGGACAGACAGAAAATAGGCGTCCTCTCGGAAGAAGTAATAAACCTTCTGTCATTGCCGTATGCCTCAAACTCTGGAATATACATAAGCCCCGGCAACATTGCGCACATGAAAAACAAACATCCGCAGGACTTTGAAAAATACGGGGCGGATATAGAAACAATCATCGCCGCGCCTGATTATGTAGGACTCAACCCTAAAGACGATTCCATAGAATACGTCAAAAACTACCTTGTGGATACGGAATACGTGAAGGTCGCCGTCAGAGTATCGAGAGGCGGAGTCCTGTTCGTCCGCTCTATGTACGTCCTCGGCACCCAAAGAACCCTCAACTTCATCACGGCAGGAAAGCTCAAACCTCTGCATCCGCCGTTGACAGAGGAACCACAAGACAATAAGATATAGCTAGGAGGAATAAAACTCTGAGGACGGAACGGGCAGCCGTCGCCCCTCGCAAGAGGTTAGGAGATGCGGGAGCGTCACCCCGCCTAGTTTTATCCCCCTTAAGCAAGACAAAAAGAGAGGCGTTTCGCCTCTCTTTTTATATTACCGGCACATCCCACTCCGGAGCCGAAATCGTCCCCATAGGTATGCCGTCATACCCCTGCGGCGAAACTTCCGCCGAGCCGTCTATATCGACGCCGCTCCCGTCGGGGAAGAACAGCTCGTGATACCGCCCGTCGGCGTCCTTGATATACCAGCTTCCGCCCACTTGCTCAGCTTCAGGAGGAATATAACCGCGCCTGACGCGCCTTTCCACAGCGCGCCCAGCTGCATTCCGCCTCGTTCCGACCACCTCCGGCGCAAGTATCATATCCATAAGCTCTATAGCCATCTCCGGCGTAATCGGTCCACTCTTGTCTTTGTCGTTTTTCATCGCTTCGAAATGGCTCTGATAAATCGCTTTCCAGCGTTCCTGTTCGGAGACATCTTTGATACCCGCCTTTTTCAGCTTATCCTTAAAGATGGACGTATATCCTATTTCCATCTTTACCTCAACGTCGGACTCGCCGCGCCGCAGGCGGTTATAATACTTCCTGAACTCGTTCAGCACCTCGCTTCCGACCTTATCTCCGTACCTCTCTCTGAAATCCGCCATAGTCGGGCATACGTCGAGAATCTTCCCGCTATTGCGGAGCTCGTCCACCTCCGCAACGGCGTCCCAGTCGATACGGAACCCCGCGCGCCCGGGCGCGTAATCCCCGACGCGGAAATGAGCGTCGCGTTCGCGCTCCATCGCGCGCCGCGCTCCGTTCGACGACCACGTGAAAGAATCGATAGCGTCGTTCACGGCTTTTAGAGAAGCGCCGCTGTCCATCATACCTAAAATCTCGTCGGCGTATTGCTCCTCACGGAACTTCCTGTCGCTCCATTGCTCACGCCAATACGATTCAGCAGCGGCGACGCGCTTATTCTCCTCAGTACCGCTGTAGTTATCACGTATAAAGGCGCGCGCCCCTTCAAGTCCGTCAAAGCCGTATTCCTCAAAGAGCTTAGGCGTATCCTCCTGAAGATGCGCCTCAAGCGCCGCCGCCTCCACCTTAAGCCTCACATTCTCGGCGGCCGCCTCGTCCATAAGCCCGGCGTTATCGCGAACGAAAGCCTCGGCGCGCAGCGGATCGCGCTCAGCCATAAGCAGCGCAGCCTTTGAAATAAAGTCTGAACGCACGCTCCTTGTGTTCGCTGCGTTCGCCTCCTCGCCCTGGTCGCCGAAAAGAGCCATAGCCACGGAGAAAATACTCTCCTCCTGCGTCTCGATCGAAATATCCTCCGGCGCCGCAGCAAAAGCCGCCGCCATATTATCCAGCGTCCTCGCCGCCTCCGTCCTGCGGTACTCAGCCATGGCGCGCCCCTCGTACCGCATCGCGGAGCGGTTCACGTCCCTGTCGTAAGAGGCCGCCGACTCCATAAAAAGCCGGCGCTGACGCGAAGAAAGCCCCTCGGAGACCTCGCCGCGCAGCGCGTTGTGCGCCTCGCCGACACGCTGCGTCAGACCCTCGGCCCCAGCGCCCTGGGCGTTCATAAAGCCCGAATCGGCGTTATACAGCATCTCAGAGCTCTTAGTAACATAATCGTTATAAGCCGCTAGCGCCTTCGCCCTGTCCCTGTCCTCCGCCATCTTGTCAATGCCGGCGGCGAAGGCCTGGACGCCGCGCGCTATTGCCTCGCCGCCCGAAGCCCGCGCCTGCGCCGCGCGCATAAAACCGGCTGCCTCCGGCGAATTCGTATCCCGCCTTACGGAAACCGGCCCCTCGTCGCGCACCGAAGGAAGATTAAGCGGTCCAGCCGCTTTCATATCACATACGCCTCCTTAATAGGGCAGCGCGTTGCCGCCGTCGTGCCAGTCCGCGACGCGCTTGACGCCCTTCTTCGGCTTCATCCAGCCAGTCAGGTCGTCCCACTTGCTCGACACAGTCCCCGCCGCGGTAAGCAGCGAGCCCGCAAGCCCCGCGCGTCCGGCGTTCTCGGCCGCCGAAGCGTAAGCCTCGCCGCCGCGCCTCGCCCCCGCAGCCTGATGCTCGTCCCCCGCAGCCTGGTTGATATAGCCGAAACGCCGCCTCTGATAATTCTCCCGCAGCAGATTTCTGTCCTGCTCCGCCTGCGCCTCGACCGCAGCGTTCACATCCGACGCGGAGCCAGAATCCACCATAAGGCCGGAAGCACCGGCCGCCGCGCGCCCCGAGGCCGCCACGGCGCGCTGACGCTTCTGAAGGTCCGAAACCTCGTTCGCCCCCTGCCGCGAGACCGCCTCCGCCTCGTTTCTCGCCTGCGCCGCGTTGAACTCAAGCGCCTGAGCCTGATACTCCGACTGCATCCGCGCCGCGTTCGCCTGCTCGCGCGCCGCCTGCATCCCCGTAATACCCGAATACAGACTTCCGCCGATAGACATAACCGCAGCCGCTACCGGATTACACATTCGTCCCCGCCTCCAATCCAAAAAGGAATAAACGGCAGCCCGTAAGGGCCGCGCTCCACAGGCGCGCCCATCGTAAAGCCGAGCTTCGAAAGCCACGCTATACTCGCGGAATTCCGCGCGTCCACGAAATTCCTCATATTCGGAAACCGAGCCCGCACCCGCGGGAAAACGCGGAAAGACAACGCCGCGAACTCGCGCCGGCGCGATTCCAGCGCGCGCGTCCCCACCAGCCACGGGCAGCTCCAATACCAGCTCTCCGCGTAAACGCCGAAAACCCCGAGCGTCCGCCCGCGCTCGTCGTACCCCGCCCAGCAGTACGAAGGCGAGGCGAGCCAGCCCTTAATAACCGCCATGCGCGCGTCCCCATCGGAAGCGATAAGCTCGGCCTCGTCCGCGGGCCGTATATCCGCAATCACCGCCTCACAGTCCCGCCGCGACGCGCGCTTTAAGAAAACAGCCATCGTTATCCGCCCGTCTCCACTTCCGCGACCAGCGCGAGAATAGAGCAGGGCAGCGGATAAGGCGCCCAGCAGGTGATTGTCCCCTGCCCGTAGCCGCTCGACAGATGCAGCTTATAATCCTTCGTATAAAGCCCTACCGGCTCGTTGTAACGCTCGTCCGTCCGCTGCGGAGCCTCCGAAAGAAGCGCCTCCTCGACCGCAGTCAGCCCCGTCTTGTCCGACGTGTCGCGCGGGCTCTTCTGCGAAACCTCCGTCCCGATAAAAAGCCCCCTCGTCCGCTCCACGCGCGCCGTGACCGACGAAATACGCGACCTTCGCGTCAGCTGCGTCCCGTCCTGCCGCCCGTAGACGAGCTCGAGCGTCTCAAGCAGAGCAGCGTAAGGCAGTCCAACGTGAACTACAGAAGCCGCGTGCGGCAGAGCAACCTTGCCGTTCTCGACCGTCAGCCCTTCGACCACATTCCCGTCCGCAAGACAGACCACCCCGCGCCCTTCGAGATGCGTAAGGCCGGAAACCTCGCGCGAAGGCGTCTCAAAACGCGCAGTCACGCCGGCGTCGACGAAAAACGCCTCCTCGGGAGAATCGACGCCGCGCGGCGAAAGCAGCTCTATAAACCGCTCCTCCCCGCGCCTCACGCATAAATAAACGTCGTCCGCGCCCTCCGACACCACCGCGGCGACCGACTCCACGAAGCCGTCCGTCGGGAAACGCCCCCACGCGACCACCTCCTGCTCGCGGATATAAGTCAGCGCGATAAGCGAGCCGTCGCTCATGACCGTCCAGCACATGGAATCCGGCTCCTGCGCGAAAGCCCAGTCCGCGATAGTCCCCCGCTCGAACAGATGGCGCGCCAGCATCGTCAGGTCCGTCCCCGTATAACTGTCAGACACGTACTCATATCCGAGGTCACGGATACGCAGCCCGCGCGACTGCACGAACAGCACCATATTCCCTATGACGACGGGCTCGATGCGTGCACAGCCGCGGTTCCCCTGAAGCCCCACGTCCACATTCGACGGAGTCAGAGCGCCCCCAGCCGCCCCGGGCGAAAGCAGCCACTCGCCGCCCGAAGTCATGATAAGCAGCTTATTCGTCGAAACGAAATAATTTATATCGTACAGCTTACGCGACACCAGCGTGCCGGAAACCGCCTCGTCGTCGAGAACCTCCAACGAAACGCCGAAATCGTAATAATCGCCCACCACCGAAAGCCACCAGCTCTGCGGCTCCTCGCGCGTCGCGCCCATAGCGAGCCGCTCCTGATAAAACCCGACCGCCGAAGGCCAGCCGAGAACGTCGCTCCACGAGCCCTCGCGCCAGTTCAGCGTAGCGCGCGTCGAAGCCGCCTCCGTCTCCATCGAAACCGTGGCTTTAGTCGAAGAAACGACCGAAACCACGCGCGCGACCGCCTTGTGATAGCCCGCCATGGCGACGAGCTGGAAATACCCTCGGTCCTCCTCGGAATTCCCCTCCGGCACGAACGAAGAAAAAGAGACTGCGCGCAGCCGCAGCTTCGTCGGCTTGTCCACAGTATCCTGGTCGCTGTAATTCTTCGCGTTCCCGCAGCTCGAAGAAGTCCCCTCGTCGTAAACCTGCGAAATATAAGTCTTATACTTCACCCAGGCGCCCTCGTCCTCGTCCCAATACTCGAGCACCACCTCGCCGCCCCAGAAGCCGCCCGATTCAAGCCGCCACTCCTTATAGGCCGTAACCTCGAGCGTCCACGTGTCCCCCGACGACTTCTTCATAACCTCGTCCACATGGTGCGTAAGCTCAAAAAGCGCGCCTTCGTGCCCCGCCTCGAACATCGGAGCGGAAGCCGTCATCGTAACGCTGCCGCCCGACAGAGCCGAAAGCGCGAGCGTAACGTCCGCCTGCGCTTCAGTCTTATTCCTGAAAGGTCCGTTCCGGAACGGGAAATCCTGAAGCGCCCACTCGTCGTCGCTCACGCGGTACAGCTCCATCGGCCTGTACCCCTTATGCACGATATAAAGCACGTCCGCCGACTGCGTAAAAGAAAGCGCGTCGAGGTCCGCCTCAAGATACGGCGTAACAAGCTCGTAAGGCTCTCCGTCCTTCGTTATCTGCGCGCCGTTCCTGAAAAAGCGCACATACTTATTCCCGAACTCGAGCACATAAGTCTGGTCGATGGAATACTCGAACTCGACGAGACGGCAGCGCCCCTTCGCCTTCGCGACGAACCTCATGCCGGGCCGCTTCGAAACGCCGCCGTGCGGATGAATGATAAAATTCTCGCACCTCGCAAGCCCCGCCGAATACTTCGCCAAATCGGGCCGCCCGTAAAGCGACGGCGAAATCTCGCCAGTCGCGAAAGAAGTCTGAATCGTATAAATCCCCATACCCCTACGCCCTCGCCCTCAGATACTCGCCGCCCCACTCGCGCGGGACTTCCATACACTCGTTTGCGTCCGCCGCCGCGGCGTGCCCGACAGCCTCGCGGTAGAAATTCGCCAGATGCTCGCGCTTATTTATATTCCCGCCCGAAAGCGCGACGGAAAGCTCCATAGCGATGCGCCACGCGAGAGCCTCCGCGAAAAGCGGCGGGAAAACGTCCTCCGCCGGCAGCTTCGTGTACTCCGCATAAGCCTGATAAAGGTCAGTGAAAATCATCCGCTTTCCGCCCATTGTGAACTGCCTGAAAGCCCCGTTCTCCGTCTCCTCGTTGAAAACGCGGTGCAGATAAAGACAGGCGGCCGGAAAACCGTATGCGTAGTGGAACCCCGGCGCCTTCGCCTCGGAATCCGGCGGCAGAGCCTCGACGCACCGGCACCAGCTCCACGGATGCTCCGCAAGCAGCGAACGCATCGCGGGCCCGTAAACCGAAGAACAAAGCGCCGCCTCCGTCGAAGCCTCAAGCAGAGAAGAAATCATCCTCGTCCCGCCCACAAGACAAAGCGCCTTGTTGCATATCGAAACAGCGCTCTCGACGCCCGAGCCCGCAGCCCTCTCGTCATTTCCCATAACGTTCCCTCCTCTGACAGCCATAAAAAAAGAGACGCCCTGCGCGTCTCCTTTCCTATGACGGCCAAAAGGCGGGGAGAAACCTCCCCGCCCGTCCGCTCCTAAATATCCTCCCAGCTGTGCGTATCGCCTACGACCAGGAAAATATCCAGCTTGCCGCCCGTAAAAGTCCCCGAAGCCGTCACGTTCGCGCGCAGATATCGCTCCGTACCGCGCGGCACGCGCACCGCGAACAACTTCGCGCCGGCGGCGGCGTCGACCGTCAAAATATCGCCGGAACTGAAAAGCGTCTTCGCCGCCGAAAAAGCAGAATCGTCGTCGGTCTGTATGGCGACGTCGAAACTCGTACCGCCCGCCGCCTTCTCGCTGCACTGGCAGACGATAAGCAGCTCATTGCCGAGCGCGTCGCCGCCCTCCGTAAGGTCGAGAACGTCCGAAGCCCCCGCGGTCGAAAGCGCAAGCCCTTCGCAAAGCACAAGATTGGAATCCAGAATCATGCGAAAACACCCCTTCCTAGGCCACTGCGGCCTCGTCGTTGCGGATCGCGTCCACCTGGCGGATAGGCACGCCCCAGAACTTGGTGACCGGCTTACCGCCGACCTCGTCTATCTTCAGCGCCGCAGTCTCGTGGTTCGCCACCATAAGATTCAGCGCCGTCATGACGGTGCGGTTGCAGTAAATCACGCGGCGCCCCATATCCGCCTTCGGGAACTTGCCGAACGCCTTGATAAGCAGATTTATGAGATTCGCGCCCGAATAGCCGCTCTCGCCCGCGCTCGCAAGATCGGAGACGTCGATATTCGCGATACGCACGCCGTAACGCCAGTCGCGGACACAGAAGCCCATATCCCACTTATAATGCGTGACGTAGGCCTCGAAGTCGTTGCCGTCCTTGTCCTGCACAGTCTGCTGTCCCCTGTCGTCGACCGTAACGCCGGCCTTCGACCCCTTCGGATAAAGGCCGTGCATAGTCTGGCTTCCCCAGTTAAGGACGTAAATCGAAGTATTGTCCGTCCCGGAGCCGCCTCCGCTTATGACGTTGAAGCCTATCTTCCGCTCGTCCGTCGACAGAGTGCCGTAACGCGCCGCAAGCCCGGTGAACTTCGCCTTGTCGTTCTTCTCGTTTCCGTAAATAAGAGTATCCGCCATAGTCTGCGAAAGCCCTTCAAGGAAAGCGACCGACTCCGAAAGCAGAAAAGCCCCCTTATCCGGCGACATATCTGCGAGAGCCTTATCCACCTTGCTGTAAGTCTCAAGCATGCCGCAGGCGTCCTGTATCTGCTCCGTCGTGCTCTTCTCGGACTGAACGCCGCCGTAAAGCCTGCGCCACGTCCCCGCCGGCAGACCGGTGCGCACCGTCGTCCTATGCACCATGCCGTTATTGCACTGCTCGAACATCATATCTTCGAGAATGCTGTTCTGCTCAGAAAGAATCTCGACAATCTTCGCAATCTTGCCGTCGCCGTCGGTGCGGCGCGCGACATCCATAAGCGAAAGGCTCGTGCCTCCTATAATGCTCATTCCTCTTTACCTCCTAGTCTTTGAGAGATTTATCGAAAATCATCTTCGCCGCCGCGGCGACAGGCTCGTCGGAAGAAGCGCCTGCGCCCGGGACGAAACGGTCGTCCTCAAGCTCCTTCGCAATCTTCACCATAACCTTGACGAACGGCGGATAATTGCCGAGGCTCGAATCGTCGAGATAGTTGTAGAAATCCTCGCTCCCGTACTTGATAAGCATCTTCTTCACCGAAGCGAGATTCTCCTCGTACTTAGCGCCGCCTATCTCGGCGTCGTTCTTCAGTTCCTCGCGCCAGTTCTTAACAGTCTCGCGCTCGGCGGCTATCTGCTTCTCGCGCGCCGCAGACATACGCCTTATATAAAGGTCGGCGACCGCCTGCACCTGCTCGTTAGAAGCCTTCAGCTCGTGCATAATCGGAGTAAGCTCTGCAAGCCCCTCCTCGTCGAGCGTCCAGCCGTCCGGCATCTTAAGCTCGTACTTCTCGGGCACTTCAGGCGCGGAAGCCTCCTCCTTTACGGCAGTTTTTTCAGCCGCGCCCTCTTCGCCCTCCTTCGCCTCGCCGTCTCCGACAGTTTCAAGCCCCTCCGTGAGCAGTGAAATATCTCCGCCGCCGGCAGCCTGCCCGTCATCTGCGCCCCGCCCCCCGCCGGACGGCTGCACATCCGCCGTCTGCGTTTCGGCCGGCGTCTCGTTTACAGCTGCGATCACATTTTCTTCCGCCATAAAAATTCTCCTTCCCTAACATTCATATAATTCGCGTCCCGCTCCGTCTGAGGAGGCGAGCGCCCTTTCCTCTGCCTGCGCGAGCCACTCGCCGTACTCCGCCATGCATGAAAGCGGAGCGGCCCCGCCCGCGCGCCAGAGAAACTCGAAAACCCTCTGGCCCGCGTTGCGCTCTCCCTCGCGGAAATAAGTCTCCTCCGGCGTCGGGGAATCGCGCGCCGAATTGCGCAGAAACCCCGTCTCCTCAAGCAGAAGGCCGCAAAAAATCCGCCCCTCCGGCAGAGCCAGAAGAGCGGATGCGAGCTTCGCTTCACCTTTCAGCCGTTCCAGTCGGAACGCTTCATCCTTATTCATTCCTTCGCCTCCTATGGGCCGCCCATAACTGCGGAAAGAGCCGAGTTAGGCCGCACGTCCGTCTCGGAAAGCAGCTTCGCCCCCTGCGCCGCCTGCTGGCCGGACTGAATCGCCTGCTGCATCTCCATAGCCTGCTCCTGACGGGCCATAGCCTGACGCCGCTGCTCGCGCAGAGCCTCGACCGCCTTCGGGTCGCGCAGCATCTTAGCCGGCGCGCCCGACAGCTTGCAGTACTCGCGGATAGTCTCGTCCACGTCGAGGGCGTCCGCAGCCTCGGGGAACGCCTGGACGAGCGAACCGACGAAACTCACGCCCTGCTCGATAGGCTTCATGCCCTGCATCTTCTGCGCCTGCGCGAGAATAGACACGAACTCGATATTTATCTCTTGCCCGCGTATAGCCTCCGGCGCGGGCGGGATAAGCCCCGAATCGTTCATAATCGCGTAAATGCGCGCGATTGCGGGCGAAAGCAGCTCACGCTCAAGCCGCGCGAGCACCGGCCCCAGCACAAGCATCTTCTCCTCGTGCCGCTCGATAATCTCGCGCGCCGTCATCTGAGGCGCGTCGCCGCTCTGAAGCATAAGAAACAAATCCGTGAACATCGTCCCGCGTATAGCCTCGCAAGTCTCCGCTATAACCATCTGCAAAGCGGAGACGTCGAGATTCACGTTATACAGCGGAATAATCTGCTGAAGCTGCCCGTCGGGCACGTAGGTGACGCCGTTAGGCATAGTCCGCACCTTGCTGCGCCGCAGCGTCTCGCCGGCCACGAGAGGCGGAGCAACCTGCTTGCGCACCGCCGCAGCCCTGTCGCGGATCTGCACGCGCAGCTCCTTCGCGTCGGGCAAAGCCTCAGCTCCGGGCCCGTAGCCGTAAGTGTCCCCGTCTATACAGTGCCAGCGCGGCGTCATAGCGGGAAAAGAGCCGTAGCCCTTCACGCGCAGCACGCCCGAACTCTCGCCGCCGCCCGAATCCTCCCAGTAGACCGAACGCCACCGCTTCTTCGTCAGCTTCTCGTAGTCCGGCTCGATGGCGTGATGGAGCGTGAACTGCGCGAAAGGCGAATTCCGCGCCGCGTCGCGCACCCCCTGCGAACACCGTTCCTCGCCGAAAAGGCTCGTCATCTGCTTCGCCGTCAAAGAGAAATCCCGGTAAATACAGTCGACGTCGTAGCCGTTCGACGCGCCGAGCCAGTAACGCCCGCATGTCAGCGTCGAGCAGCGTATGACGTTTTCGAAATCCGGCTCTATCATCATCACGCCGGTCCCGAAAGTGACCAGCTCGTCATAGACGTTATGCAGAGCGTGATAGAAATTGCTCCCCTGCATGACGCGCATCATGCGCTCGTGAACGTCGTCGAGCCAGCCGCGCACCTCCCAGTCCGCGTTCGCCTCCGCGTCGTGCGTCGAAAGCATATACCACTGCCGCGAAGGCGAAGTAAGACCGCTCTGAAGCCCCGCGACAAGCACAGACCGCGCCTTCATAGGCACGCTGGAAAGCACGCGCCCCATATCCGGCAGAATCCTGTTCGCCTGCTCGCCGGGAAACCGTCCTCGGAACGGATGGATATAATCGCGCAAATCGCGCCACAGCGGCTCGATATACGACGCCTCCGTCTTAAGAGCGCCGCGCCTCTGTTCAAGGCCTCGCCGTAAAGCAACGTAATCCATAACTACTCACCGCCGAAAGTCCTTTTACCGGAGCCGGAGCTCTCGATGCCGCCGGCGCCGCCCTCGTTCCGTATAGTCGCCGCCGCGCCCCTGCGCTTACGCTGCTTCTCAAGCGTCCGCGAAAGAGAAAGCCCGCTCTCCTCCGCAGTACCGCTCGCGACGCTCGTAGTCCCCGGCACCGCCTTAGGCACCGGCGTAGGCTCGTAACTGCTTCCGCCGCCTCCCAAACCGCACATATCAATCACCCCTTTCAAAAACTATGTCGCCCCGGAAATTTTCCGTCCGGGGCCTCCCGCACTATGCGATAGAGCTGAAACCGAAGAGCCGCAGCGCCGTCCTCTAGCCGTATACATCGAACTCCTCGTCAGCCCCCGCTTCGGGCGGCGGGAAAATATAAGCCTCCTCCGGCAGCCTCGGCAGAACGAACCTAAAAGCCCCGTCCGCCTCAAGCGGAGAAACCGTATTCACGCCTTCGCCCACGACACCACCTCCTACGCATAAGGATCATATTCTTCGTCCGCCGTATAACTCGCGCTCGAAAAACGCGGACGCGCCTCGCGGCGGCGCACCTCCGCCCCGAACGTAACCGCCAAAGCGTCCGCAAGGTCCGGGCTTGCTAGCCCTCGCTTCTTCATATCCTGCTTGCGCTCGAGCTGAATCTGCCCGCGAGAGTTCGTGCTGTACTCCGGCCCCACAAGGTCGTCGCGAAGGTCAGCCTCGTCGGGAACCGCCCCGCCGTCGCAGAGCCATTTCCGCATCTTGTACCAGACCTCCGTGCGCCTGTTGTGGCAGTTCTCAAGCAGCCCCTTCTCTCCCGCATAAAAAGCGATAGGCGAGCGGTTCATAAGCCTAAGGCTCGACATGACCGCCTCCCCCACGCCGGTAGCGTCCACGATCACGGCGTCTGCCTTGTATTCGTCCTCGAACATCGCCACGCGGGAAGCAAGCTCCTCCGGCTTAATCCCGCGCTTCTGATAGAGCATCTTCGACATAAGCCCCTGACGCAGGAACACCACGCTCCTGTCCCCGCCGAACATAGCCACGTCCACGCCTATGACGACGGGAGCAAAGTCGAACATCTCCTCGCGCAGGTGACGGCCCATAGCCGCCTCCACAACGTCTCCGGGCATGAACTGCATCTCGGAAGCGTGCGGAAACTCGCCCAGCACGCGCACGCGGTACATATCGCTGTCCTCGCCGTACTCCTCGGCTATTTCCTTCGCATAGGCCGGAGATACGCGCGGGGAATCCAGACATGAAAACTGAAAGCGCGTCCACAAGTCTCGGTTCTTGTGATGCGAGTTGTAGAAATATCCCGTAAGCCTCGTCGGGTTCGCCGCCATAAGGATACGCGCACCTTCGGTGGAGAGCGCGCCGCGCGCTACTTCAAAGACGACCTCTGGAATACCTGAGGCCTCGTCGATAAGGAATATCATGTGCTCCGCGTGAAAGCCCTGAAGCGCCTCGGGGTTTTCCTTACGTCCGGTCCTTGCCGCGATAAAGCCCGGCGTGCCGTCCATCGTTATCTTGTCGCCTTTTATCTTTACGGCGGAGCGCCAAGGCTCAAGCATCTGCGAGCGCCACTTCTCGACCTCCGGCCAGATGATGTCCGAAAGCTGGTGAGCCGTCGGGGCCGTAGCGGGGATCTTGACGTCCCAGAAACAGGTTACCCCCCACAGCCCTATCCAGGCGAAAAGACACGACTTCCCCGTGCCGTGGCCGGAGCGTATAGAGACCCGCGCGCCCGGCAAGGCCATAGCCTCAAGCACGCCGCGCTGCTGTTCCGTAGGCGACGCTCCGATACACTCGACGACGAAATCATAAGGCGAAGCCCGCCAGCGTTCGACAAGCCCGACAAGCTGTTCCATATCGCTATCCATCGCCTGGGACTCCTTCATATACTGCGGCCGGACGCCGTCGCGCCTCCGCCTGCTGAAGGATAAGCGAAGGCGAGACGTTCACGCTCACGGAGGTATCGGCCTCCTTGAATCCTGCAATCTCGGCCAGCAGCTTAATGGCCGCGATGCGGTCGTACATCTCTATCTCCATTCCGAACTTACCCTGCTTCACTGATTTAAGCGCGCCGGCTTCGTCGTCTGTAAGGGCATGCGTCGGAGTAATGAGCATATCTCCGAAATCGAGCAGCGTCTGGCCGCCGTGGCACGCGGCAAGTTCCTTAAGAACCGCCTCGCGATTGGGGTCGTCTTTATCCGGAGAGATATTCACGAAGTCTGTAAGCCTCGCCGTAGCCATGCCGACGAGTTCCTCAATGCAGACGTCCTTGAGCATATCGCGGTCCCAGCCACTCGCTGCGAGCCGTTCTTTTTTGAGCTCAGCGATACGCGCCCGTATCTTGACGTTTCTTGACAATCTAGACGCATGCTCGCCTGCCGACTTTCTGTTCTCGGAATAACCGGCCCTTATGGCCGCCTCCGTTCCGTTGCCGCGGCACTCAAAGACATATGCCTGGCAGAATCTCTCCTGTCTGTCGTTCAGTTCGACGGCCACATTTACCACCTCCATACGGCAAAAAATAGGCATGAAAAAAGCCGCCTCCCTCAAACAAGGAAAAGCGGCTCTCTCTTCTTGTCCTCCGCCCCTGCGGGCGGTTCGTTTCTCTGCGGCTTTCGCCAGCATAAAAATTATAGCAAAAAAAGCTGTCAATTTACTGACAACAATTCAGACACAATTTGACCTTTGACTTTTTGACCAATACGCCGCCGGAGACACTAGAGGAATGACATCCGCTTTACTTAGGCCGGGCAAAAGTTCATTTCAGCGCGCCCATGCGCCAGTCCTCAAGCAGCGGCTGCACCTCAAGAACAGGGCGGTAAAGGCGGTTCAGAGCGCGGCTGATATGCCTGTAGACGCTCCTCTCGCTGAACATAAGTTCCGCCGCGACGTCCGGCACCTCCAGCTTCCGCCAGTACCGCAGCGCAAGCACCCGCCGCTCCTCGGGCGAAAGCGCGCAGAAAGGCTCATAAATCCCCAGCATAAGCGCCGACAGCCGCCGCATCACGGGGTCGTCGTAACGGTCGAGATACTTGTCCCCCGCGCAGGGCGCGCCGCCGCCGTCCACGCGCTCGCCGTAAATACAGCCCCCGGCGAGCGCCCTCGCGTCCAGCATAAGCCTGTACCCGTCATAATCCCGCTTGATAGCCGGGAAATCCTTCACCGCCCCCTCGGCGATTCTGTGCCTGTACGACGCCACCGTCATTCCTCCTCTGTGTTATCTCTTGCCTCTGTCATTGTGATGCGAGCGCCTGCGGGCGCTTTTCGAAACGCTCGCAAAAGTGCTCGCACTCGAAAAATCCAGTCTGTAGCCATATTTATATATACATTGCGAGCACTGCGAGCACTTTAGAACTCATAAACTAGATTTATCATACGAGAGAAAAATTCCTAAATTTACCCCGAAAAAAACGCCGAAGTGTCTGCGAAGTGTACGCCAATCCAGTCATACCAACGTTTCACCTCTTGCGAGCACTTCTGCGAGCACTTTTGAAACGCTCGCGCTGTGAGCTCTAAAGCGTTGATATGACTGAATTTGTAAATGCGAGCGCTTAACGGTAGAGATATGAAACGCTCGCGGTTTGTTTCAGTTTTTTCGGCGGGACACGCCAAAGCCGGGCATTCGCGTGCCCGGTCTTTTTGCTCGTCGTTCCCGTCAGCTTGCGCAGCACCCTGGCAGCCTTCATTGCGTCACCCGGGCGCGGCACTCCGACGAAACCGGCCTCGATAAGCGCCTCCGTCGCGGTCATCTCCTGCCAGAACTCGCGCGCAATCTCCCAATCAAGCCCCTGCGTCAACAGCTCTTCGACCGGATTCGGCGCTTCAAACTGCCAGTTCTGACGCGCAAGCTCCGCCTCTTCTTCCTTCGTGAGCCACCATTGGCCGAGCGGGTCCTCCGTGCCGCGCAGATAATAATCCTCGTAAACCTCGGCCCATATCTGCTGCATATCCCGACGGTCGACCATCTCCATGCGCTCAACCGGAATGCACCACCATCTGGAGTTCCCCGTGTCGTCTATGAGAATCTCGCGCTGGTTCACCGTGGCGCCGAAAACGGTACGCCGCTGAAACTCGCTCATTCGCCGTCCCCACGGCATTCGAAGCACGTCCGTGCTGCGCGTCAGGAAGTTCTTGAGCGCAGACATATCAGAACGCTTGAAAGTCCCCTCCAGCTCGCCCAGCTCCGTAATCCAGAAGGAAATAGCGCGCTTCAGGCTGTCCTTGTCGTTCGGGTCGAGCCCTATGCCCTCGTTGAAAAACTCATCGCGCCCAGCGAGATTGCGGAACCACGTAGTCTTCCCTATTCCCTGACCGCCGATAAGCACAAGCACGCCGCGGTAGTGGAACCCGCGCGGATGAAAGGCAGCAGCCGCCGCGGAGACGAGCCACTTGCGCATGAGCAATTCCTTAAAAGCGCGGGGAAAGCCCTTCTCCTCTACGACGGAATCGTAAACGTTTCCGATACGATGTATCCCGTCCCACGGCTCGGAGAGAATCCACTCTCGCACAGGATTGATAACGTTCCGCGCCGCCACCTCGGACAGAAACGGGTCGACGTTGCTCGAAGGAAAGCCCCACTGCGCGCAGAGCGAGAGAATATGTCCCAGCGTCGCGTTCTTCACGTCGTCGCCGCAGTACTCGCGCCCGGGCACGCCGATGATGCCCTCCTTCTTTATCTCGTCATATTTTACACTGATACCCGCGTAAGCGAGCAGCGCTTCGAGATTTGCAATAGTCCCCTTCGGCCGCCCCGTAGTCTCGCTTATATGCACAAACTGCGGAAAAGAATGCCGCTCTATGTATTCCGAGCGCGCCTTGAAACGTTCCAGCTTGCCCAGCATAGCGGCGCGCGTCTTCTTAAGTCCGAACTTCGCCGCGTAGTCGTTCCAGTCCGACAGCTTCTCGCCTTCCTCAAAATCAGGGAAGACGAACGGAATCCCTGTCTCCTCGAATATCTTGAATGCGGCCGCGCCTCCGGAGTTGCCCATTCTCTTATAACGGTCGTTGTCCGCCGCGACGACAAACTCCGTCTGTCCCCATTTCTCGCGCACGTTGTCTATAACAGGGCGCAGGTTACCGCAATCAGCTGCGACAATCACGTCGTCTCCCAGAGCATCCGCAATGGTGCTACCGGTAGCCCAGCCCTCGCAAACCCAACAACGCGCTGAAATCACAGACGGCAGTCCGCCGCTCTTCGAACATTCGTTCGTGGAAAGGGTCTTTTTACCCCCTTCGGCAAGCTCACGCTTCCCCGAAAGAAAACAGAAATTCCCCATCTTGGGAGCGTCCTTCTCAAAACGCTTGGAACCGTCGCCGGAAATAGTCTGTACCGTAGCGATGCTTCCGTCAGGGAAATAATAAGGGATTACAAGCAAATCGCCAAGCTGTCTCGCGCCGTGCGCGCCTGAAAGCCCCTTTTTCAGAATATACTTGTGCAGCGGGTTCGCCTCCGAAGCCGTCTCCCACTTCACCCGCGCGATGTTTATAGCCTTTTCGCGCGCTATGGCCTTCTCTTTGTCACTCTCTTCCTTGCGCGCCGCGCACTCCTCGATATAGCGGCGGCGCTCTTCGTCAGTCCAGCCGGAAGCCGCTCCGTTGCGGAAAAACCAAGTCGTATAAGGCACGCCGTGAGAGGCCTTATAGCTCTTGAAATACCCGGCGGGCGACTCGTCCATATAGACGCAGTACTCGCCGGACTTCTCTCGGCCCTTGTCGCCGCGAACCTTGTAGCGGTGCTTTTGTCCGTCCAGACGTAAAGTATCGTTATCCGCCGGAGGAATCCCAGCCTCCGCCATCGCGTCAAGAAAAGCGCGCTCCACGTCGTAATAATTGAAATCCGCTATCTTGCCTCACCTCGCCTTCAAACAAAAACGAAGCCTACTCAGAAACGTACTTCCTAGGCCGCCCGCGCTTACGCTTCGCACCCGTCTCAGGCAGCGCCTTAACGCCCGTCTCCGCTTCATAACGCTTGTCTATCTCGGCGAAAAACGCCGCCAGCGACTTAACCGAGATACGCACATCGACGCTCCCCCGTATGGAATTCTTGATAACCTCCCACGAATGCCCCGCGAGCCGCGCCGCGCGAATCTCCGTATAAAGATTCTTCACGAGCTCATACTTCACAGCGGCGCACCCGCCGCGCCTGGCCGGAGACCGCGCCAGCTCCGTCAGTCCCATCCGCGCCCTGCCTATACCGGGCATATCAAAGTCGGCCATCTAGCGCTTCTCCACCCTCGGCCCCCAGCAGCCGCGCGCGAACTTCGGACACTTCATGCAGCCAAGCGGCTCAAGCGGCACGCGCTCCGGCCGCTCGCGCCCGACATAAAAATCGCGGTCGGAACAGCAGCACACCGCAAAATAAGCTGGGTCTGTCCGCATAAGCCGCGCCGCGACGGCCTCGACCCTCTCGCGCACACTAGGCAGCCGAAGCCCCTCAAGCACAAAATTATCACCGAACACAGTCATAACGCGCCGCCCTCCTTCAAAACAGACTCGCACAAAACTTCGTCCTCCGGCCCCATCGCCGCCATGCGCGCGACCCTGGCCCTGTAATCGCGATAGCCGCGCAGCCTATCTTCCAGTACGGCAATCTTCTTTTCGTACTTCTCGCGCGTCTTCTCTACGGATGCAGCGTTCGCCTCGCGCGATTCCGACGGAGCGCCCTTTTCGCCGTTAGGCGAAACCGAATTACTTCCATAGGGCGCTCCTAGTGCCGTGTGCGTTTCACGGCGAGCCTCCCCGCGCAGCCGTGTGATCTCCGCGTTCGCGCACTTCAGCCGCGCCGTAAGGTCGTCCCGCTCGGCGCGGACACGCTCCAAATTTGCGGACGCCTCCCCAGCGGCGCGGATATCTTCAGCGGCGGCGGACACACCGTCGCGGAAAGCCTTATACTCGCGCCGCAGATCCTCGCAGGCCTTCGAAGCGCCGGAAAGCATAGCCTTATAATTGTCGCGCTCCTTAGCGACCGCCTTCAGCTCGCGCGAAACCCGCACAAACTCCTGCCGCGACGGCGCGTCCTCTTCGCCGCTAGGCGAAGACTTTGAACCTCCGCAGGGCGCGCCTAGTGCCGCGTGCTTTTCGCGGCCGAACTCCCGCATCTCGTTTATAAACGCAGCGAGCTTCTCGTTCTGCTCGCGAGAAAGAAAATCGAAATCGCACTCAAAAGCCATAATTCAATCCCCCCGTCAGGACTAACCGAGCCGCACTTCGCGGCGTCTTCGTTCAACGTGACCGCACTCAAAAGCGTGCCGGACGGCAGCCGCGTCGAAACGCGCCGGCGCGTTCTTAGAAAGCCCCTCGAACTTCAAAGGCTTCGGATAAATATCCATATGCCGGTAATAAGTCGCCTGTGAAATCTTCCACGCCGCGACGATCTCCTTCATCGTGACCGTCCCCTCGCGCGGGAACGGCACATACTCCAGCTCGACCGCCGGCGCGAAGCTCGGTTCCGCAGCGCGCACAGTCTCATGCTCTGCTCTTTTCATAGCGGCTTCTTCGTGAAGCATAACCAGCGCCGGCCGGTGTAAGGTGTTCTCCTTCACCTCCTGGCGAGAGTCGTGCCCGCCATGCGGCTCGGCACTCGTTCCTTGATGCCCGCTGAATATGCTTTCCAGCTCACCGGAGAGAAGCAAAGACTCAATCCTTTCCGCGTGCCTGGCGAGACACCGCTTCAGCTCTGCCGCCAGTACGTCGTAGTCTTCGCCGCGCGGGAAACAAATCTGCACCTTCGCGCCGAAATTCCGGTCGCACAGCTTAGCTATGACATTCAACATCACACGCGCCCCCTCTCGTCCATCTTCACCGGCGCGTACTGCACTCGCAGCGCGCGGCATATTCCCTTATATTTCTCGCTTTCTTCATACAAGTTGCAGAATTTGCATCTAAGCTTCAGCTTCGCCATCTCGCGCAGCACAGCGACCTGCGTTTTATTCTCCCGTTCCGAAAAAACTTCCTTGCGGTCGAGGCGGTCGCATTGCGCTACCATGCGGAATACCGTACTCATAGCTCGCTACCGTCGCACGGCTCTGCCGGACGGCTTCCGGCGGCAAGCCGCTCCGTCCACTCTGCGGTCGTCTCTCCGTCGCGCCGCTCGCAGGCCTCCGCGAAAGCGTCGGGCGCGACAGACGCGAAAAACGAAAGCGTCATATAAATATTGTCGGCGGAAAAATTCTCGGAATAGTGCATATAGAAAGTCCCGTCGCGCATAAACGCGATATCGAAATACTTCTCCGGCAAAACGCCCTTACTCATAAAATCGACCTCCAATCCAAACCCGTGATACAATAACGGGACACCAATTTATCCAAGCTGTTGCTCCTCCCTATGCGGTATTCGCAGTACCGCATAGGGAAACAGCTCTATTCATCGCCCAAAAGCCCGCGCAGCTCCCTGTCGCGCCGGATATGGCGGTAAATATCCGCCACGTCGTAAGTCTGGATGTACTGCACCGAAATGCCGTCCTTCGCCATACGTTCAAGCACCGCCGCGCCGATGTCATTCCACGAATAACCGCAGTCCTGCGCTTGTGCAATTTCGTCGAACATATCGTTCACGACGGGATATAACAGCCGCAGCTCAGCCTTCGGCTGCTTCCTGTACCTCCTGCGCGGCTCCGCGTTCTTCGCGTGAAGATTTTCAACAAGCGTCATGACCTTCATTCCCCCATCTGCGTGGAACGCAAAGCTTCATACTCGCGCCATTTGGATTCTTCCGCTTCTATCAGCTCGCTGCGCAGCTCGTCGGTAAGAGCGTCGTAAGTTTCCAGCTCGTAATATTCAATTTTCGGGATACACGGGAAAGTGACGAACGTGCGGCTTGACTGATTGGTAAAACAGCAGCCAGAATCCTTTTCCTTAAAAACGCGCCCTTCAATAAAATACGTAAAACCGTCTCCGCGCTTGAACACGCGAAAATCCCGCCTGTTTTGCCTTGTCGCGTCGGTAGGGTCGAAAACCTCACCCCACTCGTCGTCAGTGCCCTTCAACGGAGAAATAACCTCGAAATTTGCCAGGCGCTTAAAAAGCGACATGAGATAACCGGCGGAAACGCCGCTGTGTCCTTGCCCCTCCATATTGAGCAGCAGCGAAAGAACGCAATCGCACATCATCTCCTGCGCCTCATCGTTGAAGCGTCCGTCGGCGTCCATCCATCCGGCATACTGGAACTCCGACAGCGCGTGCTTTACAAGCCCGCCGCCGTCCTTGTACTTTTCAGCCAACGTCATAGCCTTATCCTCATTCCTGTCGCGTAAACTTCCGCATAACGTTCCGACGAAACGGGTCGTCGCCGTCGCCGGAGTTCGAAGCGTAGACCTTTTCACCCTTGGCGTTGTACATATATTCGCTTTCTCCGGCGGCCTCCACTGCATCGGTGGGCAAATACCTCGCTGCAATATCCCGCACCGCCGAAATCTCCTCGACAGCCGCGTCCAACTGCTTTACGACGCGCGCGAGAACCTCGTCGCTGTTGATTAACCCACGGCACTCTTCACTGCGGGCGAAATCCAAAAGAAAACGCAAACCGCCCCCGCCCGGGACAAAAAACTCCGAAGCCTCAAGCGCGCGCCACGCGCCTACCGGGCCATACAGCTGTATAGAAGACCCCTTATCGAAGTAAAACTTCGTTAGCTCTTCATAAAGCGCATTAATATCCGCCATAACAAAAAACCTTCCTCCTCCTATGTCGCCCCAGAATGCTTCTGTCTGGGGCCTCCGTCCCTATACGTGAGACTCCGTCATTCCGGCCTTGAGCCGGAATCCAGCGTCGTCAGTCCTTGCCCCTACACAAACTCCTCAAACGCGTCCGCAACGTCGCGCAGCCCCAGCACATCCAGCAGCCGCACGACCTGAAACATCGCGAGCATACGCGCCCTGTCCTCGTCAAGCTCGTTCTCGCGGATTTTCTCAAGCCTCTCCCGCGCGCGGTCGACCGCCGTCTCCTGCTTCACAGTCAGCTGAATCATCATGCAACAACCTCCTTCACGTCATTCCAGCCCAGAGCCGGAATCCTGCGGCTTTTGTCCCGCTCACTCCGTCCGCGTAAACTTCCGCATCACGCTCCGGCGGAACGGATCATCGGCATCACCGGAGTTCGAAGCGCAGACCTTTTCGCCCTTAGCGTTATACATATAATCGCCTTCTGTGACGGGATTTTCTGCGTCGGCGGGCAAATACTTCCGAGCAATCTCCCGCACCGCCGAAATCTCCACGATAGCTGCGTCCATCTGCTTGACAACCCGCGCGAGCACCTCGTCGCTATTAATTAAATCCCTGCACTCTTCACTGCGGGCAAAATCCAAAAGAAAACGCAAACCGCCCCCGCCTGGGACAAAAAACTCCGAAGCCTCAAGCGCGCGCCACGCGCCGACCGGACCATTCAACTGCGCAGAAAGCCCTTTATTGAAATAAAACTTTGTCAGTTCCTCATAAAGCGCATTTATATCTGCCACTACTAAAAACCTCCCTCACGTCATTCCAGCCTTGAGCCGAAATCCAGCGGTTTTTCTTTCTCATCGCTCGTTGCTGATGCTGGACAAACTACTTAATGGATTGCCAAGATGTATCACAGCAAACATAAAATTCGCAAGACTGACAACGTAAAGAAAAACAGCTAACCATCCTTTAGCGACAGCAACTGCCAAAACAGGGCAAACAGAGGAAAACAGCATATGACAAGCTCCTGTAATCGCCATTGCTATAACCGCCATCGCTATTACACCTGGAGGAAATACTTCATTAGTTTTGTTTATAGGCTCCATTTAATCACATCCATATCTCAACAAAAATCCACATGGGTATTCGATTGTCAAGGTGCCTCGTACACTCACGCCATTCCGGCCTTGAGCCGGAATCCAGCGGCGTTTATCCTTGCCACTCCCCGCGCCCGTCAGCTAAACTAAAGCCGCGCCGTCGGGACACAGAAGGTGATGCAATGAAAACACTAGAACCCATACGCCAGCACCCGCACGCATCAAAAGAACAGCAGGACACGGAACAATACATCCGCGAAATGAACATCCACTTTCAAACTCTCTGCCAAGAGCTTGAAAAAAGGATAAAAGCCCTCGAAAACGCGCTCGCCAAGCGCGCCTAACAGTAAAAACTACTCCCCGGCGGCGTACCTCTCCAAAACGGCTAAAATAGCCTGCTTCTCCTCGATCTCATCTTTCAGACACCGGACAGCCGCTTTAACAAGCTCCTCGTCGTTGAAACACGAACGCGGGACGCCGCAGTCGCAGAAAACGAAGTCAAGACAGTCCACAGAGCTCCGCTTCAGACAATAACAATAACGCGCCTCCGCCTCGCGCCCAGTCGCAATATTCAAATCCCTCTTAAGCGCATCCAAATCCATAGCCATAACTAAAAACCTCCCTCAAGTCATTCCGTCCTTGAGCCGGAATCCAGCAGCGTTTGCTCCTCTTCGCCTGCTTTCTCCCACCACTTTCTACGTTCTTCTTCTCGTGCATATGCTGAAAATACGCACCCAATAAAAAGTATTGGGGCACAGATTAGAATCAAGATGTCGTTTTCTATTGCTGTGATTAATAAATCAATCATTTTAATTCCTCTCTCATTCCTCCAAAATCAAATCCTTAACCGAGCACCCGAGCGCTTTGGCAATCGCCTCCATGCGCCGGAGCGTCGGCGTGTACTTGCCGCGCTCGAAATTGCAGTAATACGTCTGTGAAATCCCCGCCATCTTCGCCAGCTCCGTCTGCGTCAAATGCCGTTCTCTCCTCTTTTCTTTCATGAATTTTCGATTGAACACCGAAGCCCACCTCTCTTTCATGAGCAAAACGTCACATTTAGTTGCCACAATAATATTAGTAATATTTCCCATATTTGTCAATGACTTGCTAACTCTTTTATGGGATATACTGTCTTCATTCGTGCATGGGAAATTGCCATAATTTAATAAAGGGAGCGAGAAGAAATGAAGATTGGCACTAGCATTGCAAAGCGTAGAAAAGAGCTACACCTCAGTCAGGAACAATTAGCAGAAAAAGCTGATATAAGTCAGACCCATATTAGTAAGATTGAATTAGGGAAAGACAACCCATCTCTTGACTTATTAGAGAGGATTGCAAAGGCTCTTGGCTGTGAACTTTTCATTGAACTTGTCCCGCTTGGAGCAGAAGCACCTACATATGAACGCGAGACACTCACCCCAGAAGAATCGGAACATCGCGCTCCGACATGGGTCACTCTGGAAAACGCCCGCGCCCTCACCATCTTCGGCATCGCGTACCAGAAACTCGAAATGGAAAAAGATTCTCTCTCAGATTCCGAGCGCAAAGCGCTTGAAGGCATTATTGAGACTTGCTTATCGCTGATAACCCCAAAAGGAGGACAATAATATGAAAATTCGCACTGGAGCCACAATATTTGACGAAACAAACAGAGAACTAGGAATCAGGTTGAGAATTCAGCCAATCTGCATAGATGGCGTTTGCAGCTATCTCGCAGCTTTCCTCACCAGAAACGACAATAATGATACTCCGTTTAAAGAAACTATTGGTTTTAAGAAGATAGAAGCGCTTCTGCATGAATATGATTTTGAGGAAGGACAAAAAGGAACTGAAAATAGCGGCCCAGGCGAGAACTACATCTTCAAGCGCCACGAGAATATTCCCATAATAACGAGAGGGCAATCAAAAGAGAAATTTGTCGTTGAAGATTTTGCAAAAGAATTTAAGAACATTATATAACTCCAAGCCCACAGCATATAAAATGTGTGAACGTTTAAAAAATTACGTCCTAACAGATCCTTTACGTTTTCTCAAGTCTCTCGTGAGAGGTGCCGGATGCCTGTTAGTACTAATTTTATTGTTGAGTGTATCGTATTTAGGATTCCAAAGCGGTGAATGGATACCCATTGCAATATCTGCTTGCGGCATAGCCCTTATTATTCTTGCTGATAGGGTTGTCAGTGTCAGCGTCGGCAATATGTCGATAGAGTTACAAAGGAAAATTGACGAAGCCGAAAAACTCTTTGAGGGACTGAAACAACTTGCCGATACAATGTCCTCCTCAGTTATCAAACAGATAGCACACGGTACATGGAACGGCGGTCA
>DHCMC07803__coassemble_486_pt1 | contig 148530 bp, 127 predicted proteins | sample DHCMC07803__metabat2_low_PE_027 | metagenome-assembled genome bin DHCMC07803
CCCCTATTGTACAGGATTAGAAAAGTCTAATGTCCAATTTTTGTTGACTAGTGCAGCGCGCGCGTCCGCGCACATTTAGAGATATTTTACACAAGTTGCACGTTTTTGCAATAGAGGGAATTTTTAATTTTTCCCGCGCGGAGCGTCGAGGCGTGCCGCGCGGGGCATTCGTATGGACTGACGGCTAGTTCTGCGCGCCGCGCTCGCTGTGGTGCGCGAGGTATTTTTTGCCGAAGAGCGCGCCGAAGGCTGCGAAGGCCGCGGAGACGGCGAGGCCCGCGAAGAGCGGGTCGCCGGGCATACGCGCGAAGGCCCAGGCGAGCATCGCGGCGAGGCCGCCGCAGCAGGAGGCGAGCGCCCAGACGGGCGGCAGCAGGCCGGGCCTGAGCACGGCCGCGACGAATGGGATGAAGCTGCCCGCGCCGCGCAGTCCCATGCTGAGGAAGCTCCATTCGAGAATCATGGAGCCGGTGGTCGCCGTCCCGATGAGCGCCGCGGCGGCGGTCATGAGCGCGACGAGCGCGGTTTCGGATATCGATGCGGCGGCTTTCGCAAGCGCGGCGGCGGGGCCTCTGTTTTCTGGGCGCGCCGCGTAACCGGCGAGGCGCTCGCGCGGTATCATGTTTTTCGCGATGTTTGTCGCGATGCCGAGCATCAGCCCCGCGGCGCAGCCGACAACGGTGATGACGACGCCGCCCCAGAGCAGCCCGCCTATGAGCGGCGGGAAGGAGTTCATGATGAACCACGAGAGCACCTGGTCGGGCTGTATCTCCGCGCCGCTCGCGCGGACGGAGAGGCCGACGGCGGTGCCGAGCAGCCCCATCGGCGGCATGATGAGCGCCGAAGCGAAGGCGCCGCGCCGCGCCGCGTGGAGGTTCTTGGCCGCGGCGAAGGACTGGATGTATATCTGCGTCGTGAATACGCCGACGATCATCGAGGCGAGGTATCCGAGCTCGTGGACGAAGCCGCGGCCGAAGGGGTTGAGCCACGGCTGGAAGGTAAGGTTCTGCCGCATCGCCGCAAAGCCGCCCCAGCCGAGCGCCGCGGCGGCGCATGCCGTGAGTGTGACGAAGAGCAGCGCTATCTTCGCCTCGCCGAGCTTTGCGAAGCTTTTCATGCCGCCGAAGGCGACGAAGCCCCATATCGAGAGCGCCGCGACGAGCGCCGCCGCGGGCACGGAGAGCGGAAGGACGCCGCGCAGCAGCGCGATGCAGGAGAGGAACTGCGCGCATATCGATATGAAGGTGCCGAGCGACGAGGCCGCCGTCGCGGCGAGCGCTATGCCGCGGCCGCAGCGTCCGCCGCCGTAGCTCGCGTTCAGGTAGTCGGCTATCGTCGTGATGCGCGACCTGCGCAGCGGCACGGCGAAGCGCAGCGCGAGGAGCAGGCAGCCTATGCCGCCGCCGAGCGCGAACCACCAGGCGGTCATGCCGTAGCTGTAGGCCATCTGCACGGTGCCGACGGTCGAAGCGCCGCCGACGAGGGAGCCGAGCAGTATGCCCGTGACGCCCGCCGCGCCGGCTTTTCTGCCGCCGAGGCTGTAATCTTTTTTCGCGCCGCCGCGCCCCAGCATCACGCCAGCCGCGAAGAAGGCGGCGAGCAGCGCGCAGGCGGAAAGGTAGAATGAAAGCATGAGAACCACTCCCTCGACGAATTCATCAGATATATTACACCCGCGGGCGGCGCTGCGGCGCGCGCGCACTTGTTTTTCTCACCTCTCTTTGTTATTCTTTACACAATGAGTTGAACTCTGGGGTCGGCATATACGACAAGCATTCAGGAGGCAGAATCAATATGACTTTGCAGGAGCTGGCATCGTTCCTCGATGCCCAAAACGTCTCTACGTCGGATGATCTTAACAGCATTATTGTAAACAACGCCTACGCATGCGACCTTATGAGCGACGTGCTCGCGTTCTGCACGCCGGGGTCGCTGCTGCTCACGGGGCTGACGAACGTCCAGATCGTGCGCACGGCGCAGATGCTCGACATCCCCGCCATCGTCTTTGTGCGCGGCAAGAGGCCGCTCGAGGAGACGATACAGCTCGCGAGGGAGAACGGCATCCCGATACTTCTGACGCGGTACAGCATGTTCGAGTCGTGCGGAATTCTTTTCGCGAAGGGCATGAAGCCGAGCCAAGACATTCAGGAGATCTAGGCTATGGGCGCCCCTGTCTGTCTCGAATACAGAATCGAGGGCAACGATTTTATGGTCGCGGGCGCGGCCTCCAACAATATAAAAAATACCCTCAAAATGCTCGGCATCGACTCCGGCATCTGCCGCAGGGTGGCGATAATCACCTACGAGGCGGAGATAAACCTTGTCATCCATGCGGGCGGAGGAATGCTGAAGGCGGAGATTTACGAAGACCACGTGGTGCTCATAGCGGAGGACCAGGGGCCCGGCATCGCGGATATCAGCAAGGCGATGACGGAAGGATTTACGACGGCGAGCGACCAGGCGCGCGAGATGGGTTTCGGCGCGGGCATGGGGCTGCCGAATATAAAGCGAAACAGCGACGTTTTCAATATAGAATCCGAGGTCGGCGTCGGAACGACTCTGACCTGCACCGTGTATTTCAATAAAAAATAGACGCGCGAGGAGGGACGGCAATGCTCCACAGCGTTAAAATCTCAAGGGCGGCCTGCCAGGGGTGCGTCAACTGCATCCGTGTCTGCCCGACGGAAGCTATCCGCATCGTCGACGGAGAGATAAGCATTCTCGAAGAGCTCTGCATCGACTGCGGCGAGTGTCTGCGCTCGTGCCACAGGCAGGCGCTCGGCATAGAGGAGGACGACTGGAACGCCGTAAGGGAGAATCAGAACGTCCCCATCGTCACCGATCCGGTGTTCTTTTCACAGTTCAGCCACTACAACGACCCGTCGACGCTGGAGGCCGTGCTCGCGTCGATGAACGTAAACCCGCTCATAGACGAGATAGAGGAGGCCTTCGACCTTTCCGCGGCGGCCACGGCGCAGATGATAGCGCGCGCGGCCCCCGCGTCGCTGCCGCTGATATCCTGCTACTGCCCGTCGGCGCTGCGGCTGATTCAGGCGCGTTTTCCCGAGCTTTTGTCTCGCGTCGTGCCGGTTTTCTCGCCGCTCGAGCTTGCGGCGGACCTCTGGAAGATGCGCACCAGCAGCTCCGCGCCGGTGACGCTTCTCGCGCCGTGCTCCGCGAAGATAACCATGGTGCGCGAGCCGCAGGGGCGCGAGCGCTCGCCGCTCGACGCCGCGGTGACGGTGCGCCGCGTCGCGCGCAGCATCATGGCGGGCAACGTCTCCGCGTCGCACGACCACCCGAGGAAGCTGCGCAGCAACCGCTGGATACAGTGGGCGCGCCGCGGCGGGGAATCGAAGCATATTCAGGCCTTTTCCGAGAAAAAGCTGAACCTCATCGCCGTATCGGGCATGAGGAACACGCTCGACGTGCTTCAGGAGCTTGAGCTCGGGCGGCTGCGCAACGTCGACTTCGTCGAGTGCCGCACCTGCGACACGGGCTGCGTCGGCGGCGTCGGCACGGCTGACTCGCGCTTCCTCGCGAGCCTGCGCCTCAACAACATACAGACCGACTGGAACGTCACGCCGCAGAACCAGCGCCGCGTCGAGGAGCTCTGCGCGATGGACTTCTGGACGATAACGAAGGACTACGCGCCGAGGCCGCGCCTGCCGCTCTCGAACAACGTGGCCGAGGCGATGGTGAAGCTTCAGCAGATGAAGGAAATATACTCCGGCCTGCCGCATATAGACTGCGGGTCGTGCGGACGCCCGTCCTGCCAGGCGATGGCCGAGGAGATAGTAAGAGGACACGGCTCCGTTACCGACTGCATCTTCAAGCTGCGCGAGGGCATAGCCTCGCTCGCGAACAAGATAGTCGTGCTGTCGGAGTCGCAGCCGCAGACCCTTAAAAGAAGGAGTGGAACGAAATGACCGTAAGCGAGATTTGCGAAGCGCTCGGCGGCGAGCTGCAATGCGAGGGCGACAAGGGACGCGAAATAACCGGCGCGACCGCGGGGGACCTCCTGAGCTTCATAATGGGGACGGCCCCGGAGGGAGCCGCGTGGGTGACGGTGCAGGCGCACCTCAACGTCGCCGCCGTCGCTGTGCTCAAGGACCTGCCGCTCATCATCATAGCCTCTGGCAGAAAGGCCCCCGACGACCTGATAGAGCGCTGCAAGACGGAAAACATAGCGATCCTCTCCGTGCCGGAGACGCTTTACGCGACCTGCGTGAAGCTCGCCGGGCTTGGGCTCGCGGGATAACGTCGCGTTGCTGAAGCCCTTCTGGGTCGACCTTCACATACATACGCTGCTCTCGCCCTGCGGCGAGCTCGAGATGGGCGCGCCCGAGGTAATCGAAAAGGCGCGCGAGGCCGGCCTCGATATAATCGGCATAGCCGACCACAACACATGCGAAAACTACCCGGGGATGGCGGGCGCTGCGCAGAACGGCGGGCGTCCCGGCGTCCCCGTCGTGCTTCCGTGCATCGAGGCGCAGAGCGCGGAGGACATCCACACGCTCTGCGTCTTCCCGGAATATCCGCTCGCGCTCGAATTCAAGGAATGGCTCTGGAAGCGCATCCGCCCGATTAAAAACGACGTCGAGCACTTCGGCTACCAGATAGTCGTCGACGCGGAGAACGGAATCGTAAAGGAAGAAGAAGTCCTGCTGATACAGGGCGCGGGCTACGAGGTTGACCAGATTGTGGAAAAGGCGCGCGCGCTGGGCGGCCTTGCGATACTCGCCCACGTCGACCGCCCCGCCTTCTCATACACCGCGGCGCTCGGCCCGATGCCAGAGGACTATCCCGCGGACGCTTTCGAGCTCTCGCGCCGCCTCAACTCCGACGAGGCCGCGAAATGGCGCGAACGCTACCCGGGGCGCGCCTTCATCCGCTCGTCTGACTCGCACACGCTCGACACGATGTCGCGCGCGAACTGCACGAAGATGATGCTCGAAGCGCCGACCTTCGAGGAGATACGTATGGCGCTGCGCGGCGAGGGCGGGCGGCGCGTCTCATGGCCCTGGGGATAAGGTAAAAATTTCAAACATGGCAAAAAAAGAAATACGTCTTTATAAATGCTCGGAGTGCGGCTACCAGAGCCAGACCTTCATGGGCAAATGCCCGAAGTGCGGCTCGTGGGGCACGCTCGAACAGGAGGCGCAGCCCGCCGTTTCGCACGGGCCGCTGAACGAGCCAGTCCGCGCAGCAGTGCCGATATCGGGTCTCGAGGTCGAGGAACAGGAAAGAATCCCGTCGGGAATAGACGAGCTCGACCGCGTCCTCGGCGGCGGCTGGGTGCGCGGCGGCGTGACGCTTCTGGGCGGCGAGCCCGGCGTCGGAAAATCCACGCTGCTGCTCCAGGTCTGCGCAGAGATGGCGAAGCGCGGCGAGCGCGTGATTTATATATCGGGCGAAGAATCGTCTGGCCAGCTCGCGCTGCGCGGACGCCGCCTCGGCCTCATGACGCCGGGGCTCGACCTGCTCTGCGAGAGCGACCTTCCCTCGTCGCTCGCCGCCGCGGAGAAATACGGCTACGGCTTCATGGTAATCGACAGCGTGCAGGCCTTCCGCGCCGACAGCGAAAGCGGCTGGGCCGGCTCGCCGAACCAGGTAAAGGGCGTCGCGGCGATGGCCGTAGACACCGCCAAACGCTGCTCGATACCGGCCGTCCTCGTCGGCCACATCACCAAACAGGGACAGATAGCGGGGCCGAAGCTGCTCGAACACCTCGTAGACGTCGTCCTGCTCTTCTCGGGCGAGCAGAACTCTCCGAACCGCCTGCTGCGCGCAGAGAAAAACCGCTACGGCAGCACCGAGGAGCTCGGAATCTTCGAAATGTCCGACAAGGGACTCTCCGCAGTAAACGACCCGAGCCGCCTCTACTGGAACGGCACCGACCTCGGAAGCTCCGGCGTCTCGATAGCGATGACGCTCGAGGGCTCGCGCGCGCTCGCGGCCGAAATCCAGGCGCTTGCCTGCCCGACGCCCTTCCCCTACCCGAAGCGCACCGCGCGCGGAGTCGACGTGAACCGCCTGCAATTACTGCTCGCCGTCCTCGAACGCCGCTGCGGAGTCGCCACTCGCGCGAGCGACGTATATCTCAACGTCGCGGGCGGCCTCACGCTCAAAGACCCAGCCGCCGACCTCGGCATCTGCGCCTCGCTCGCCTCCGCCGCCGCAGACATCGAGCTCCCGTCCGACGTCTGCTTCATCGGCGAAGTTGGCCTCGCCGGGGAAGTCCGCCCCTGCGCTCGCACGCCGCTGCGGATAAAAGAAGCGGCCCGCCTCGGCTTCACGCGCGCCGTAATCAGCCGCCGCACCCCGAAAGAAACCTACCCGATAGAAACGCTGAAAATCTCCTCGCTTCGCGAAATAGTGGATTTGTTTCTGAAGAGATAAACGCGCGCGAATTGCCGCGCGCGTTCGTCTTATTCCGCACGCCGTTGCGGTCGTTCCGTGCTTCACATAATTTGCATAAATTGCCTATCGTTTTCCTTACAATTATATAAAAAATCTCTTGAAAATAATTTTTAGATGCTATATAATCCGCCTTGAAAGAGATGAAGGCGCAGTAAGCATAACGCGATTAAAATCAGTGATTTTTTATGCACAAACGAGAAATAAGGCTGTTTTATAGCTTTATTTCAGCTGATTTTTAGTGCATAAGAACGAAAAAGTGCGTTTGTAGCTTTGAAAATTATTTTTAGAAATTGACGGCGCAGCTCTCGGTCGTGCGTAAACAATGGAGGCGGCGCCGCAATCAAAAATAAAAGGGAGGCAGAGTGCATTATGAAGTGTACTCGAAAGACATGCTGAGTTCGACGACCAGGGCCTTCGGAAGTCCGCTGCGCTACGTGCAGGGACAGGGTGAGTTCGGCAGGCTGCCGCTTTACACGGCGCCTTACGGGAACGCCTGCGTCATCATCGACGGATTCCTCTATCAGGATCTCAACGCGCGTCTTGAAAAGGCTTACGCCGAAAGCGACGCCAAGTTCGTCTCGATATCCTTCAACGGCGAGTGCTGCGAAGAAGAGGTCGAGCGCATCGGCAAAATAGCCAGAGAAAACGGCGCGGCCGTGATAGTCGGTGCCGGCGGCGGCAAAACGATGGACACCGCGAAAATCTGCGCCGACGAGATGGGGCTGCCCGTCATTATAGCTCCGTCGTCCGCGTCGACCGACGCGCCGGTCAGCGAAATCGCGGTCGTCTACAAGCCCGACGGCGAATATATCGGCTCGCGCAAGATGAAGAAGAACGCGGACCTCGTGCTCGTCGATACGGAAATCATCGTGAAGGCTCCGCGCCGCCTCTTCGTCGCGGGAATGGGCGACGCGCTCGCGACGTGGCTCGAAGCGCAGGCCTGCGAGTGCTCCGACTCCCCGAACTACATAGGCTCAGGCATGCGCCGCTGCAAGGCGGGCATGGCGATAGCCAAGGCGAGCTGGGACATACTTTTCGAAGACGGCGAAAAGGCGCTCATGGCGCTCGACAGCGGAGTAGTCACCGAAGCCTTTGAAAACGTCGTCGAAGCGAACACGCTGCTCTCCGGCCTCGGCTTCCTCAACACCGGACTCGCGACGGCGCACGGAATACATTCCGGCCTCACGGTGCTGCCCGAGACGCACAAGTACCTCCACGGCGAAAAGGTCGCCTTCGGCATAGTATGCCAGATGGTGCTCGAAAACACTCCCGCCGAGACCGTCGACAAGGTTATGCGCTTCATGGTAGCCATCGGCCTGCCCGTCACGCTCGCCGACCTCGGCGTCGCGGCGGAGCGCGACAAAGTGCTCGCGATAGCCGAAAAGACGGCGAACGGCCCGCTCATCCACCAGGAACCCTTCGCCGTGACGACGGAGCGCGTCTACGGAGCCATCATCGCGGCAGACGCACTCGGCAGAAAATATAAAGGGCTGTAGTTTTTTCAAAACTATACATAAACAACTTAATTGAGGAGGAACTAAGTTCACCATGAAAAAGCATCTTGTTTTTCTTCTGTTCGCCATGCTGATACTCGGCGTAAGCGCCACGTCGAGCGAAGCGAAGCCCGAGTTCACGCTTGAGTTCGGACACATCCAGAACCCCGGACACGCGCTCGCGATAGCGCCCGAGGAGTTCAAGGCTATGGTCGAAGAGCGCACCGGCGGCAGGGTCAAGGTCAACCTCTATCCCTCCAGCCAGCTCGGCTCCGCCCGCGAGATGATGGAGCAGGTCACGATGGGCACGCTCGACATGACCTGCTGCGACACGGCGGACTGGGCCGCGGCGCTGAACATCCCGCAGCTCGCAGTCTTCAACATGCCCTTCCTTACGAAGGACCTCGACACGCAGGCCAAGCTTATCAACGACGTTGTTTCCGTCGAAGTCCCCAAGATGCTTGAGGGCTCCAACGTCCGCCTGCTCATGACCTACTCGAACGGAATCCGCCAGCCGCTTCTCAAGACGAAGCCCATCACGAAGCTTGAGGACATCAAGGGAATAAAGATGCGCACCGCCGAGACGCCGCTCTACGTCGACCTCTGGAACTGCCTCGGAGCCAGCACCGTCACCTCCGCATGGAGCGAAGCCTACACGCTTCTCCAGCAGGGAGTCGCCGACGCCGTTGAAGCCGACGTAACCGGCCTCATCAACCAGAACCTCCAGGAGCAGGCGAAGTACTTCTCGAAGATAGGCCACCTGGGAGCCATCTACTGCGTGTTCATGAACAACGACAAATGGAACTCGATGCCGAAGGACCTTCAGGATATAGTCCAGCAGTGCGCCGACGAGAGCCAGGCCAAGCAGCTTAAGGACCGCAGCGCCTCCGACGCGGCCGCCGAGAAGGTAATGGCCGACGCTGGCGTAGCGATCAACGAAGTCACGCCCGAAGAGCGCGCGAAGATGAAGGACGCCTGCCAGCCGATCTACGACACCTACGCGAAGGAATACAACCTCGGCGCGCTCATCGACTCGATGCTCGCCCTCAACAACTAATCCGCACTCCTGACAGCAGCCCCGCGCACGCGCGCGACGGAAGCCCCGCCGCGCGTGCGCTTTCCGCAAACAAGAGGTGAAATCATTGAAAACCCTGCTGAAGATAGACAGGGCGATAGAGAACCTCCAGACATGGTTCTGCGCCCTGATGTTTATTCTGATATTGATTTTTGGCAGCCTCCAGGTATTCGGCCGCTTCGTGCTCCATTCGTCGCCGCCGTGGACGGAAGAGGCGATGCGCTTCTGCGGAATCTATCTGACCTTCATAGGCTCCGCGCTTACGGTCCGGGTCGACGGCCATGTTTCCGTCGACATCCTCATAAGCTTTATGAAGGACAACAAATCCCGCGCCGTGCTCTTCATAATCGGAAGGCTGATATGCGTGATATTCCTCATCATGTTCTTCCCCGGCGCCATGACGCTGGTCTCGAAGAGCTTCAATTCGCTCGGCGCGGCTATCAGGATACCGTACGCCTACATCTACGCTGCGGCCCCGCTGGGAATAATCATGATGCTCTGCGCTTACGCGAGCGCCATTCCCCAGCTTGCGAAAGAATACCGGGAGGGTAAAAGATAAATGATTGAGATATCTCTAGTTACGCTTCTGATTTTCCTCGTGCTGGGCGTGCCGGTCAGCTTCGCAATCGGCCTTTCCGGGCTGCTCGCGATTATGTTCGGAAGCGAAATCCCGGCCTTCATGGCGGTGCAGCAGGCCATACGCGGAATGAACTCCTTCTCGCTCATGGCGGGCCCGCTCTTCATACTCGCTGGCGAAATCATGGGAGCCGCGGACCTTTCCGCGAGAATTCTTGATTTCTGCCGCGCCTGCGTATCCTCGGTGCGCGGCGGTATGGGAATGGTCTCCGTCCTCGCGAACATGATATTCGCGGGGATTTCCGGCTCCGGCGCGGCTACGATGAGCGCCGTCAGCACGCAGACCGTCCCCGAGCTTAAGAAAGAGGGCTACGACCACGGCTTCATCGCCTCGATGATAGCCGGCTCCGGAGCGCTCGCGCCGATAATCCCGCCGAGCACGAACATGATAGTCTACGCCTCGCTGACGGGCTTCTCCGTCGGAAAGCTCTTCATGGGCGGCCTGATGCCCGGCATCATCATAGGTATATGCCTGATGATTATGTGCTACTGGTACGCAAAGAAGTACGACGTCGACCGCGGCAGCGGAGCGTTCAGCCTGCGCCGCGTCGCGAAGGCGTTCATAAAATCGTTCTTCGCGCTCATCACGCCGGTCATCATCCTCGCGGGGGTCGTCACTGGATTCTTCACCGCGACGGAGTCCAGCATCGTCGCCTGCATCTACGCGCTGATCTGCGGTTTCTTCATCTACCGCACGCTCAAAATAGGCGACCTGATGGGGATATTCAAGCGCGCCGCTTCGTCGTCCGCGATGCTCATGATGATTATGGGTATATCGAATATATATTCCTATATATTTGCGCGTGAGAACGTCACGCCGGTGGTGGAGCAGTTCCTGCTTTCGATTACCGATAATCCCTCCGTGCTCGTCTTCATAATCATCGTGATGATGCTCATCATCGGATGCTTCATGGAGACGCTCGCGGCGACCGCGGTCATCCTCCCGACGCTCTATCCGATAGTCATGCACATGGGCGTAGACCCGCTGCTCTTCGGAGTCCTGTTCTCGATATCGACGGTCGTCGGCGCTCTGACGCCTCCTGTCGGGCTGTATCTGTTCCTGTCGATGAACATAGCGCAGGCGTCGTTCAAACAAGCTATAAGCTACACGGGGCCGGTCGTGCTCATAATCCTGGCGGTAATGCTGCTTATGTGGTTCTTCCCGCCGATCGTCACCTTTGTTCCTAACCTGCTGATGGGAGCTTAGGCAAAAGAGGAGTTTTTTTATATGAAGCTAACTGTAGAAACGATACGCGTAAAAGATATGCGTTTCGGCGAGGAGACCTGCCTCAGGGACGGAGTCCTCTTCGTGAACAAGGAAGACATACTCGCCTTCGCGCAGCACGAGACGTGCTTTGAAACGCTGAAAATCGACATAACATATCCCGGCGATTCTACGCGTATCATCAACGTCGTGGACGTCGTGCAGCCGCGCTGCAAGGTCTCCGACAACATCGACTGGCCCGGCGTGCTGACGGACGACTACGAGATAGCCGGAAGCGGCGTGACGCGCGCCGTCGAGGGTGCGGGAATAGTCCTCTGCCAGAACGACACCTACTGGTCGAGAAAGTGGGGCTCCTTCGACATGAGCGGGGAGTGCGCCGCGATAAACCCGTACGCGAAGATGCCGGAGCTCGTCATAGAGCCGATGGCCCCCGAGGACGCGGATTTCCGCGAGTACCGCGAGGCGCTGCGCAGGATAGGCTTCAAGACCAGCGTCCTGCTGGCGCGCGTCACGCTCGGACAGGCCGCCGATTCGTCGGAGACCTTCGACAACGAGACGCAGTATCCCGACCTTCCGAGCATCGCCTATTCGTATCAGATATATTCGAAGCAGTACGACACGCAGAACTACCGCGAACCGATGCTCTACGGCAACGCCGTGCCCGACACATTCCCGCTCGTCATGCAGCCGACGGAGGTGCTCGACGGCGCGATTTCGCCCTGCGGAGGCTTCCGCTGCGTTACGACCTACGAGATTCAGAACCATCCCGTCATCGTGGAGCTTATGCGCCGCCACGGGAAGGATTTGAACTTCGCCGGCGTTCTGATAACGGTCACGTCGGTCGAGGCGAAGCACAGAAACCTCGTCTCGAAGATGGCGGCGAGCCTTCTGAAAAACGTCCTCCACGCCGACGGGGTCATAGTCACGAAGGGCGTCGGCGGAGCCTCGACGCTCTGCGTCGGCGCGATAGCGAGCGAGGCGGAAAAGCTCGGCATCAAGGCCGTTCCGATAATTCAGATACTGAACGGCAAGAGCAACCTCGAAGTCGAGTGCATGATAAGCGAGCCGAACGTCGATTCCATCGTCTGCTCCGGCACCTACTACCACAACTTCACGCTTCCGCCGGTCAAGACGCTTCTCGGCGGCCCGCAGGACGCGCTCTACCTGAGCGGCGACGACGGCGTAATCGGCGGCCACAAGATAGCCACCGGCGACCCGGCGATAGGGCAGGTGCGCTCGACCTACATGAAGCAGGTCGGCCTCATGAGCCAGGTCGGTTACTCATACGGCAAGGCCGTGGATTATTAAAGGATGTGCAGCGTTATGGAACAGAAAAAATGGCGGGTCGTCTGCTATATAAACCAGTTCTTCGGCCAGATAGGCGGAGAGGAGATGGCCCACGTCGGCTTTTCCGTAAAGCATGAGGCCGTAGGCCCGGCCAAGCTCTTTCAGAATCTATTGAAGGACAGCTGCGAGGTAGTCGCGACGGTGATATGCGGCGACAACTACTTCGCCGGCGACACGGCGCGCTCGACGGCAGAAGGGCTCGCCATAGTCCGCGAGCTGAAGCCCGACCTGTTTATCGCGGGGCCAGCCTTCAACGCGGGCCGCTACGGCATAAGCTGCGGAAGCATGGCCTCCGCCGTCGCGCGCGAGCTGCATATACCGACAGTAACGGGGATGTACCCCGAGAACCCGGCCGTCGACCTTTTCAGGAAAGACACCTACATCGTCAAGACCGGCATAATGTCGTCGCAGCTCCGCAACGTCGCGCCCGTCATGGCGAGCATAGGGCTGCGGCTGCTGACCGGCGGACACATCGGAAGCGCCGCCTCCGAGGGCTACATCATCCGCGACATAATACTCAACGAGGAGCAGCCGCAGAACGCCGCGCAGCGCGCCATCGACATGGTGATGAAGAAAATCAAGGGCGAGCCCTTTGAAAGCGAGCTGCTGCCGCCGAAGTTCGACATCGTCGAGCCCGCGCCGCCCGTCGCCGATATTACGAAGGCGAAGCTCGCGCTCGTCTCCGACGGAGGGCTTATCCCAGAGAGCAACCCCGACAAGCTGAAGCCGAACGGAAGCACCACGTGGGGACATTACGACTGGGACAAGCTCATAGCTGAGCCGCACTTCGTAATACACAGCGGCTACGACGGCACGTGGGTTATGGAAAATCCATACCGCCTCTTCCCCGTCGACGTGCTGCGCGAAGCCGTCGCCGAAGGCAGGCTCGGCGAGCTCGAGCCCGAAGTCTACGTCGCAACCGGCAACTGCGCCTCCGTCGCCGCCTCGAAGGAAAAGGGCCGCCAGATAGCGCAGGCGCTCCTCGCGAAGGGCGTGAACGCGGTCATACTGACCTCCACCTGAGGCACGAGCACTCGTTGCGGGTCAACGATTGTAAAAGAAATCGAGCGCGTAGGCATACCGGTGACGCAGATCTGCGCCGTCGTCGACATCGCGGGCTCGGTAGGAGCGTCGCGCATCCTTCGCGGATTTGCGATAACCTGCCCCGTCGGCAACCCGAACCTCAGCGAAGAGGACGAAAAGACCTGCCGCCGCCGCTACGTCGACAAGGCCCTGGAAATGCTTGCGGAGCCCGGCGTCAGAGGGAAGGTCACGGACCTCATCTAACGGCGCGTATTTCACGGCGCGGCAGACTAAATTAGGTTTGCTCCTGAGCCGCCGGATAGTAAAATAGATAAAACCCGACCAACAGGAGCGAACCTATATGAACGAAGATATATCAAGCAAGGCGTTTTACAGCCGTATACAGGAAAAACTGGAATCTCTCTCCAAGATGGAGCGCAAGACGGCGGAGTGCATGGCGGAAAACCAGGACAAGCTGATCTACGCCTCCATCACGGAGCTGGCCGAGCTTGCGGGAACCAGCGAAGCCACGGTGACGCGGGTCTGCACGAAGCTCGGCTACTCCGGATTCCAGGCGCTGAAGGTCAGCGTAGCGCGCGAGCTGGTGAGCCAGCAGGAAAAGATACACGAAGACCTCAAGGCCGACTCGCCGCCCGAAATGATAATCGACAAGATATTTTCGAGCGCGATACACACGCTTACCATGACGCGCAAGGCGCTCGACGGCAAAGCCGTGGCGGGCAGCATCGACGCGCTCTGCCGCGCGCGGCGCATAGTCGTCATAGGAAACGGCAACTCCGGCGCGATAGCGCTCGACGCGCAGCATAAATTCCTGCGCATCGGGCTGAACGTCAGCGCCTACACGGACGACCACATGCAGATGATAGCCGTCGTCTCCATGACGAAGGACGACGTGCTGATAGCTATCTCGCACTCGGGCAGCTCGCGCGACGTGGCCGAGGCGATGCAGGTCGCGAAGGAAAACGGAGCCACGGTAATATCGATTACGAACAACGGCATCTCTCCTGTGTCGAAGCTCGCCGACATACGGCTCTACACATACTCGCAGGAGACGAAGTACAGAACCTACGCGATATCGTCGCGCATGGCCGAGCTGACCATCATCGACACGCTCTACACCGGCGTATCGCTGCGCCTCGGCGACAAGGCCATACAAAATTTCGAAGCTCTGGAGAAGGCGCTCGTCGTCAAAAAATATTAGAACTGTGCCGTTTTTTCGAAGGCGGCGCTTTCTCCCCGGCGAAAATATATTGGGGGAATAACAGTGACAGAAAAGCTTTTCGGCGTTGATTTCGGAACGGGCGGCTGCAAAGCCACCGTAATCGACAAGGAAGGAAACATCTGCGCCTCCGCCTTTGAAGAATATCCTTCCGAACACAAACACCCCGGATGGTCCGAGCAGGCCCCGTCCCTATGGATAGACGCCTTTGTAAAAACAGTAAAATCCTGCCGCGGGCAGATGAAGGACGGCTTCGACGGCCTGCTTGCGCTCGCCGTAACGGCCTCCACGCACAACGCCGTCCTCATGGACGAAGCAGGCAAGGTCATCCGCCCGTGCATAATGTGGAACGACCAGAGAAGCGGCGACCAGTGCAATCGCCTTAAAGCAGACTACGGCAGCGAAATATTCCGCATAGGCATGCAGATGCCGACGCCGACCTGGACGCTTCCGCAGCTGCTCTGGGTCAAAGAGCACGAGCCGGAAAGCTACGCGAAGGTCCGCCGCCTCATGTTCACCAAGGACTACGTGCGCTCGTGGGTGACTGGAGATTTCTGCACCGACGTAGTCGACGCGCAGGGAAGCCTGCTTTACGACGCGCGCAAAAACGTCTGGTCGCCTGAGCTCTGCGGCATGATTGGACTGCCGCTCTCGGTCCTCCCCGAAATCCGCGGCACGAAGGAAATCGTCGGCAAGGTCCGCGCGGAAGTCGCCGCGCTCACAGGCCTGCCCGAAGGCCTCCCCGTCATAGCCGGATGCTCCGACACGGCGGCTGAGGACTTCAGCGCCGGAGCCGTCAACGCGGGACAGATAATCGTCAAGCTCGCGACCGCCGGCAACGTCAACCTCATCACCGACAACGCTGTGCCGCACGAAAAATCCTTCACCTATCCATATTCTGTAGAGGGCAAATGGTACACCGTGACAGCGACCAACAGCTGCGCCTCCGCCTACAGATGGATGCGCGACGCCCTCTATCCCGCGGAGAAGGAGCTCTGCGAGGCGAAGGGCGAGGACGTCTACATGCTCATGGACGAGCAGGCGTCTAAGGCGGAGCTCGGAGCGCGCGGCCTGATATTCCATCCGTACCTGCTCGGCGAGCGCTGCCCGTACTTCAACCCGAACGCACGCGGCGACTTCTTCGGCGTCAGCATGGTACACAACAAGGGAGATTTTGCCAGAGCCCTGCTTGAAGGCGTCGCCTTCAGCCTCTACGACTGCCTCCAGGTGCTGAAGAACTTCACCGACAACATGGAAGACATCGTCATCATAGGCGGCGGCGCGAAGAGCCCGCTCTGGAGCCAGATCGTCAGCGACGTCTTCGGCCTTGAGGTGAAGATGCCGGAGCATGCGGAATCCTCGTTCGGCGGCGCGCTCCTCGCCGGAGTCGGCGTCGGAGCCTTCGATAACGAAATGGAAGCCGCGCGCAAGTGCATCAGGATGAAGCGCACCTACAAGCCCGATCCGGAAAACCACGCGAAATATGAAAAAATCTTCGCGATATACAGAGAGATAGTCGAAGCCTCCGCACCGATATGGGAGAAGCTCGCCCGCATAGCGAACGACTAGTTCGACAGCCCAAGATTATTTTCCAATAAACGCAGCGCCGCGCCTCCGTTTTACGGACGGCGCGGCGTTTTATATGTTCATTTCCGCAAGCTGGTAGCGGTGTTAAATAGAGGTTAAAATAAAAAATCAAGGGTTTTCGGAAGAATCGAAAACCCTTGCTAAATCTGGTCGGGGCGAGAAGATTCGAACTTCCGACCTCTTGGTCCCGAACCAAGCGCGCTAACCAGACTGCGCTACGCCCCGAAAACTTTATAAAAGCCTCTCATCTCTGAGAGGCTGTATTTGCTGGTGGCGCTAACTGGACTTGAACCAGTGACCTGTCGGGTATGAACCGAATGCTCTAGCCAACTGAGCTACAGCGCCATAATTTGGTTGCGGGGATAGGATTTGAACCTATGACCTTCGGGTTATGAGCCCGACGAGCTTCCGAACTGCTCCACCCCGCGATACCAGGTGGTTGGTGCCGAGAGCGGGATTCGAACCCGCACGAGCTTGCGCCCGCAGGATTTTAAGTCCCGTGCGTCTACCATTCCGCCACCCCGGCCAACGGAGAGTATTATACCAACTTTTGATTTCTAGTCAATAGGCTAAGAAAATATTTTCCGCCTCGTTTGTAATCTCGCGCCGCTGTTTTGCTATAATAGTCTGCGGCGCGTCCGCGGCGGGTTTTTCGCGGCGCTCCGGTGCAGTTTTTCGCGCGAAAGGTGAGCGTATGAATTTATTGTATTTATTCAAGGCGATGCCTCTGCCGGTGATGGCTCTCTCTCTGCCGCTCGCGGGCGTCGTTTTCATGGCGGCAGCCATGCTTTACAGCCGTTTTCTCGCCGGGCCGCTCGGACGCAGGCCGGGCATACCGAAGATATGGTACAAGCTTCCGTTCCTGATTATCCTCGTCGCCGAGCTCGTGCTTTCTTACCGTGTGTGGGTGGGCGTCGAGCTCTCTCCGTCGCCGTTTTATTTTCTTTCGGGCGGCGGCTGGAGCGCGGCCGTCTCCGGCGAGGATTTGAAGAACGCGCAGGCTTTGCTGAAGGTCGACGCCTTCGGCGCGGTCTCCGCGATGCTGATGAGCTTCGTCGCGCTCGTCGCGGGGCTGCGCGCGCTCTCCGACAAGCGGAATCTCATAACGCCGCGCAAGGCCGCCTTCTTCCTTCTGACATGCGCGGGGATTCAAGGTATGTTCTATTCGAGCGGGCTCGCCGTGCTCTTCGTCTTTATGATGATGACCCAGGCTGGTGTGACGGGGCTTTATAGCAATTTCGCGGTCGGGGAGAAGCGCCCCGGCGGCAAGCACGTGCTCTATTACGTTTCGCGCGTCGTGCTGCTCGCGATGTTCCTCGCTGGCGCTGTGATGCTGCGGCTGGAATACGGCACCGACAATATCACGACGCTGGCCTCGCTGATAAAGGGCACGCCGTCGTCGCTCGCCGCTTTCGTGCTGATGACGGTGCCGCTGCTCTATATATTCTTCAAGCCGTCGCCGCATCTTTCGGACGCTTCGAAGATGTGCTTCTTCGGCATCAGGACGCAGGCTTCTCTTTTCGCGGCCTTCCGCGTCATTTTCTCGCTCTACGGGCCGCTCGACGGCCTTCAGAAAGTTCCTGCGCTGCTCGTCATGCTGGGCTTCGCGTCGATGATAATGGCGGTAGTCTTCCAGAGCGGCGGAAAATCGCCGGTGCATTTCATGGATTCCATGATTATGTATATCAAAGGCATGGTGATCGTCACGATGGGCATCGCGGTGAGCGGCACATTCGGCGCGGAACGCGCGGCGCTTTACGGAGTGAGCGCGCTTGAGTCGATGATCGGGCTCTGGCTGATCTTCCTGCCTGTGGCCGCGGCTCTCTCCGTCGTCACGGTCTATCTCAAGCAGGAGTACGAGGGCTGCGAGCTGTGGCAGGAGGGAATGATGGCGGAGCGCGCGCCGCTCTCTCTGCTGACGCTCTTCATCGTGGTCGCGGCGCTCGCAGGGCTGCCGCCCTTTATCGGCTACAGCTCGAAGCAGCTTCTCTTCCGCTCGGCGAATTTCCTCAGCCCGTTCGTCGTGGTCGTGCTGTTCCTATTTACTGTGCTCATGCTGATGATAGGGCTGCGCTTCCTCGCGTCGCTCGCGCTCAACCGCAGGCCGCAGAAGCACGAATTCCATTTCGCGGGAGAATCGACGGTCGCTTTCCCGCTTATCCTGCTTATGCTGCTCTTCGCGGCTTCGTCCGCCGCGCCTGGGTATGTCTTTGAAAAGATGGTCTCGCCCGCTGTGGCCGCGCTGATAAACAGGACTGCGCTCGCGGGTGCCGCCGCGCCGGGCGTCGCGGACCATGTCGTGATGCCGCGCATATCCACGGGGTTCTTTACCTGGGACGTTTATAAATGGCTGTTAGTGTTCCTCGTGGCCGCCGCCGCAGGCGCCGCGGTCGTGTGCCTCTGCGCGCGCTTCGCGGGCAGCCGCACGGAGCCGGCGCGCGAGGGCGGGGAGGTTGCCTTCCCGATGTTCCCCTCGGAGCGGTTCATCGCGGCTTTCGCCGCGGTCTGCTTCCGTCCGTGGCGCAGCACGGCGGCGGGCGGGCTGTGCGGAATCGCGGCGCTCGTCCTGCTTTTCGCCGCGGCGCTGTTTGTAAGGTGATTTGATATGAGCTCCAGAATTTTTATTTCGCTCTTCCAATATTTCAACGCGTGGCTGCTTATCGCCTTCGTCGTCGCGCTTGCGGCGGTTTCTGAAAAAATATATTTCAGAGGGCTCGCGGCCTTCCGCCCGAAGGCGGCCGAGGGCGGGCGGCCCTCCGTCAATTTCGCGCGCTGGTTCCGCTCGCCCGTTGCTTTGCCCGGCGGCGCGCGCGTGCGGACGGCGCTTTTCTGTCCGGTCCTCGCCTTCGCGGCGCTGCTGACCGTCTGCGCCTGCCTGCCGGTATGCACCTACATTCCCATCATAGACAACGGCGCGGACGTCGTGCAGCTCGCGCAGTTCATGCTTCTTTCCGAGGTTTTCGTGCTCGTCTCGCTCTACGCGGCGGGAACGGAGGAGGCGCTCGAGATTGCGCGCGCAGAGATGCGGAACATGATACGCTTCCTGATACCGTTCATGGCGGCCTGCGCCTCGATAGCGGCCTATCTGATAAAGAACGGCCTCGACACCGACCCGTTCAGCTTCAATTCGTTTTCTCTCTTCGGGCAGATGCGCTCGATGTCGTGGTTCGGCGTCGCTGGAATGCTGCTTTTTATGCTCGCAGTGCTGAGCCAGGCTCCGCAGCGCGGGGCTTCGTCCGGGACTCTGCTGCTTGAGGAGGGTGAGCTTCCGGACTACGGCGGAGCGCCGCGCGGGATTCTGCAAATCTGGTCCGTCGTCAGATCCTTCATCGTCGTCGCCGTTATGACGTACATCGTATTCCCGAACGAGCTGATGGGGACCTTTGGCGAGTCGGCGGCCATCGCGTGGAGCGGGCAGGCGGTCAACTTCGTCGTCTTCTGGCTTTCCGTCGCGGCTATGCGCGTCGCCGCAGTGCCGCTCTGCCGCGCCGTCGTGGCCGCCGTCGAGAGGCCGCTGCCGGCATACGCGCGCGGGGGCGTCGTCTACGCGCTGACCGCCGCCGCCGTGCTGCTGCTTTGGTACGAGGGCATCGTGCTTTCGATGGAGGCCGCGGCATTCTAACGCGCGGCTCGTCTGGAACGGGAGGCGGAATTTTGGAAAAGGTCATGATAATTTCGACGGGCGGCACGATCGTCTCCGTCGACAAAGGCGGCGGGGCCGTCCCGGACGCGGAGGCCGCGAGAAGCGTCGTCGCCCCGGCGCTCGACTATCTGCGCGGATGCGGCGTCGAGTGCGCGCCGGTCGAGGCCTTCGGCTCCGCCGGGGTCGACAGCTCCGACATGTCGCCGGAGGAGTGGCTGGCCCTTTCGCGGATAATCGCGCGCGGCCGGGCGGAGGGCGTAAAAAAATTCCTCGTCGTTCACGGCACGGACACGATGGCGTTCAGCGCCGCGTGGCTTTCGCTGACGGTCCGCGGCGCGGCGGTCGTCCTGACGGGCAGCCAGCGAACGCCGGGCGAGGAGGGCTTCGACGGCGCTGACAACCTGCTCGGCGCGGCGAAGCTGCTGCTCGAAACGGAGAGCGGCGTCTTAATATATTTTGCAGGAGAGAAATTTCCCGGCGCTTACGTACACAAAGAGGATTCCAGCGCGCTCTGCGCATACGTGCGCACGGGCGGCGGCGCTTCGCCGTGCTTCGGCCTGCCCGCGCAAGCTGTAGAGACGCGCGAAGCGGCGCGGAAGCTCGCCGTCGTTTACCTGCATCCTGCGTATTCCGGCGGCTTTCCGCGCGGCGCTAGAATCCTCGTGCTCTGCGGCTACGGCGCTGGGAATATGGCGCAGCGGCTGCACGATGAGCTTGAAGCTGCATACGAAGGCGCGGAGCGTCCCGTCATAATAGCGGCGAGCTCATGCGCCAAAGGCGAAAAAAATCCGTCGCGCTACGGCGGCGTCGGAATGGCGGAGCTCGCGGGGAGAAATTTCACAGTTTTCGGCCAGGGAAGCTATTCCCTTGAGTTCCTTATTACATTATCATATTTAGCGTTATTGAGCGGCGGCGAACACCCGGAGGAGCTTCTCGGGCGCTGCCTTGAAAAATTTTAACGAACGGGTGGAGGCTGGACTTATGGCTTCGGAGAACAAGAATCTGAATTTCATCGAAGAGATCATCACCGCGGACATCGAGAGCGGGCGCGTCAAGGAGGTCATCACGCGCTTCCCGCCGGAACCGAACGGCTACCTGCACATCGGACATGCGAAGTCGATATGCCTTAACTTCGGAACGGCGAAGGAATTCGGTGGACGCTGCAACCTGCGCTTCGACGACACGAACCCCGCGAAGGAAGAGACGGAGTACGTCGAGTCGATAATGGAGGACGTCAAGTGGCTCGGCTTCGAGTGGGCTAACCTCTGCTACGCCTCCGACTATTTCGAGCAGTTCCACAAATGGGCGATAGACCTCATCAAAGCCGGCAAGGCATACGTCGACGACCAGAGCGCGGAGGAAATCCGCACGAACCGCGGCACGCTGACGAAGCCTGGCGTAGACTCGCCCTACAGAAACCGCAGCGTCGAGGAGAACCTCGACCTCTTCGCGCGCATGACCGCCGGCGAGTTCGAAGAGGGTAGCCACGTCCTTCGCGCGAAGATAGACATGGCGAGCAAGAACCTCAACATGCGCGACCCCGTCATCTACAGAATACTCAAGCGCGAGCATCACCGCACCGGAGCGAAATGGTGCGTCTACCCGATGTACGACTTCGCGCACGGCTACGAGGACGCCATCGAGGGCGTCACGCACTCGATATGCACGCTCGAGTTCCAGGACCACAGGCCGCTCTACGACTGGTTCATAGACAACGTCGACGTGCCGCACGTGCCGCATCAGTACGAGTTCGCGCGCCTCAACCTCACATACACCGTCATGAGCAAGCGCAAGCTGCTTGAGCTCGTGACGCTCGGCATAGTCAGCGGCTGGGACGACCCGCGCATGCCCACCATCTGCGGCTTCCGCCGCCGCGGCTACACGGCCTCGTCGATTCGCCGCTTCTGCCGCGAGGTCGGCGTCGCGAAGGCCGACAGCCTCGTCGAGATAGAGCTGCTCCAGCACTGCCTGCGCGAAGAGCTCAACAAGACGGCGCTGCGCGGCATGGCGGTGCTCGACCCGGTCAAGCTCGTCATCGAGAACTGGCCCGAGGGCTTCGTAGACGAGCTCGACGCGGAGAACAATCCCGAGGACGCCTCGGCGGGCAGCCGCAAGGTCCGGATCGGCCGCGAAATATTCATCGAGCGCGGCGACTTCATGGAAGAGCCGGTCAAGGGCTTCTTCCGCCTCTCGCCGGGCAAGGAGGTGCGCCTCAAGTACGCCTACCTCGTGACCTGCACCGGCGTCGTGAAGGACGAGAACGGCAGAATCACCGAGATACGCTGCAAGGCGGACATGGACAGCCGCGGCGGCGACGCGCCCGACGGACGCAAGGTCAAGGGCACGCTGCACTGGGTCTGGGCAGGGGACGCCGTTCCCGCGACGGTCAACCTCTACGGCAACCTCTTCACGCTGCGCAACATGAACGACATGGAGGAGGGCAAGGACTACAAGGACTACCTCAACCCCGAGTCGCTGCGCGTCGCGGAGGGCGCGCTCGTCGAGCCGTCGCTCGCGAAGGCCGCGCCGCTCGACAAGTTCCAGTTCCTGCGCCACGGATATTTCTGCGCCGACACGGCGACGACGCCCGAAAAGCCCGTCTTCAACCTCACGGTCTCGCTCAAGGACTCGTGGGGCAAGGAGCAGAAGAAGCAGGGATAATTTACATCTGCGCATAAAGGAGCGGCGCGTCCGTAAAGCTTCGGGCGCGCCGCTCTTTTTATATTTTTTCGTAAATTATCAGAAGCCGCGGAGATTGAGCCTGTCGGAGAGAAGCTCGAGCGCCTTCATGCCCGCGAGGGAATTGCCCTTCGCGTCGAGCGCGGGTGAAAAAACGCCGATTCCCATGCGCCCCGGCACGACGGCGAGAATTCCGCCAGAGACGCCGCTCTTGCCCGGAAGGCCGACGCGCACGGCGAACTCGCCCGAGCCGTTGTAAAGGCCGCAGGTGCTCATTAGTCCGACGACGATGTGCGCCGTCTCGCGCTTTATCAGCCGCCGCCCCGAAACGGGCGAAACGCCGCCCGAGGCGAACATCGCGCCTATCTGCGCGAGGCCGCCGCTTGTGCAGCGGATGCTGCAGAGCTTGAAGTAGAAATCCAAAATCGACTCCACGTCGCCGTGCAGCAGGCCGACGCTCTTCATGAAGTAGGCGAGCGCGCGGTTGCGGTCGGCGCTGCGCTTCTCCGACGCGCAGACCTTTTCGTCGAAGCCGTCGTCGCGTCCCGTTATCTCCGTGAAGAATCCGAACAGCCGCTCCGCCGAGCTCTCGCGGTAGGCCGTGTGGATGAGCGAGCAGACGGCAATGGCTCCGGCGTTCATGAACGGGTTCGACGGCTTCGACGAGGTCATCTCGATGCGCATCAGCGAGTTGAACGAGTCGGCGCTAGGCTCCATGCCGACGTGGCGGAATACGTTCGCCGCGCCGAAGTGCTCGACCGCGAATGCGAGCGCGAGCGTCTTAGATATCGACTGCATCGTGAAGAAGCGCTCCGTGTCGCCCGTCTCCACCGTTTCGCCGCCGGCGGGCGCACAGCTCAGCGCGAAGAGCTCCGGCGGCGTCAGCGCGAGCTCCGGTATATAGTCCGCAGGCTTGCCGTCCGCGGACATCACGCGCGCGACGTCCATAATTTCGTCGAGAAGTCCTTTATCAAGTGCGCAGTCCTGCATTTTATGCGTTCCTCCTTCGCCGCGCGGCGGGCGATTTTTTTATTTTTGTAAACGTGAAGCCTCTTCCGATATTTTAGCAGAGAAGCCGCCGCGCGCCAAAATTCCCGCGCGCCGCCGAAAAGAGGCGCGCTTTATGGTAAAATATACTAAGCTGGATTAAAAGGCGGCGCACGACGCCGCTTTATTTTTGGAATGTTCCGCGTATCAGAGTCCCGGAGGTAATTGGATGGACCACAACTCAAAGCAGAGCAACTTATTCGAAATAAACAAAGTCATAACTCTGCCGCTCGAAGAAGAAATCAAGCAGAGCTATCTCAACTACGCGATGAGCGTCATCGTGGGCCGCGCGCTGCCCGACGCGCGCGACGGGCTGAAGCCCGTGCAGCGCCGCATACTCTACGCGATGATGGAGCTCGGCGTGCGCCACAACCAGCCGTTCAAGAAGTCGGCGCGTATCGTCGGCGAGACGATGGGTAAGTACCACCCGCACGGCGACGCGGCTATTTACGACACGATGGCGCGCCTTTCGCAGGATTTCAGCATGCGCTACACGCTCGTCGACGGCCAGGGAAACTTCGGCTCTATCGACGGAGACCCGCCGGCGGCCATGCGTTACACGGAGGCGAGGCTCCACGCGCTCGGCGAGGAGATGCTCGCCGACATCAACGAGGATACGATAGACTGGGGGCCGAACTTCGACGAGTCGCTCCAGGAGCCGCTCGTCCTTCCGTCGCGCATCCCTAACCTTCTCGTCAACGGCAGCACCGGCATCGCCGTCGGTATGGCGACGAACATGCCGCCGCACAACCTCGGCGAGGCCATCGACGTCTGCTGCGCGGTTCTCGATGATCCGGAGGTCGAGCTCGGCGAGCTGATGACGCTGATGCCCGGGCCGGACTTCCCGACCGGCGGCATAATCCTCGGGCGCGACGGCATAATCGACGCCTACCGCACGGGGCGCGGAAAGATAATCGTCCGCGGCCGCGTCGAGATAGAGGAGCCGAAGAAGGGCAAGCGCGCGATACTCATCACCGAAATACCCTACATGGTCAACAAGACCAACTTCATAGAGACGATTGCGAAGGGCGCGCAGACCGGCATCATCGACGGAATTTCAGACCTGCGCGACGAATCCGACAGAAACGGCATGCGCATAGTCGTCGAGCTGCAGCGCGACGCGGACCCGAACCTCGTGCTGCGCCAGCTCTATTCGCGCACGCAGCTTCAGACGACCTTCGGCGTCATAAACCTCGCCATCGTCGACGGCGGCACGAAGGAGCTGCCGCTCAAGGACATGGTGCTGATATTCCTCAACCACCGCCGCGAGGTCGTGCGCCGCAGGACGGAGTTCCGCCTGCGCAAGGCCGAGGACAGGCGGCACATCGTCGAAGGGCTGCTCCGCGCGCTCGACGCGATAGACCGCGTAATCGCGATAATCAGAGGCTCGTCCGACGCGGCGACGGCGCGCAGCAACCTCGTATCAGAGCTTGACTTCACCGAAATCCAGGCGCAGGCGATACTCGATATGCGCCTCCAGCGCCTCACCGGACTCGAGCGCGAAAAGCTCGACGACGAGCTGGCGCAGCTTCTCATGGACATCGAGCGCTATCACAGCATTTTGTCGAGCCACGTAGTCCTCGACTCGGTCGTCAAGAGCGAGCTGCAGGAGGTCAAGGCCGCCTACAGCGACAAGCGCCGCACCGACATCGAAAACGACGTCGAAGAGGTAGCCGCCGAGGACCTCATCCCCGAAGAGGAGATCGTTGTAGCGCTGACGCGCGATGGCTACATCCGCCGTATGCCGCTCCAGGACTACCGTGTGCAGCAGCGCGGCGGCAAGGGCGTCAAGGGGGTAGCTACGAAGGCCGAGGACGAAATATCGATGATAACGACGACTACGACGCACAAGACGCTCTATCTCTTCACGAGCCGCGGGCGCGTCTTCGGAGTGCGCGGCTTCTCGCTGCCGGAGCCCAAGACCGGCAAGGGCAAGCTCATCGGCACGATAGTGACGCTCGAAAAGGACGAGAAGGTCGTCGGCATGAAGGACAGCGCGCTCGAGGGCGCGAAGTTCGTATTCTTCGTCACGAAGCTCGGGACGGCGAAACGCCTGCCCGTGACCGAGCTCGAAGGGCTCACCAGGGCGGGCCGCCGCGTGCTGAGCATAGCCGACGACGACGACATAGCGCGCGTGCGCGTGACGAGCGGCAGCGACGACCTGCTGCTCACGACGGCGATGGGGCAGACCCTTCGCGTAAACGAAGAGGAATTCCGCCCGCTCGGCCGCCAGGCGCAGGGCGTGCGCGGCATCAGGCTCGACGAAGGCGACAGCGTAGTCGGCTGCGACGTGGTCGCGGAAGGGCGTGAGGTGCTCTTCATAAGCGAGCAGGGCATAGGCAAGCGCACCGCCTACGACGAATTCACGCAGCACCACCGCGCCGGATACGGCGTGCGCGCGATGAAGCTTTCGGAAAAGACCGGCAGCCTCGTCGGCGCGTGGGGCGTCCAGGAGGACGAGGACATAATAGTCATAACGAGCCGCGGCCGCATGGTGCGCATCGGCGCGAAGGAAATTTCGACGCTCAGCCGCGCCGCGACGGGCTATACGATAGTGAGCCTCGACGAAGGCGACACCGTCGCCGACATCAGCATCGTCCGCAAGGACGAGAGCGGGGACTAGGCCGTGAAAATCGCCCGCGACGGATGGCCGACGATAGCGGCGCTCGTGCTTATGATGGCGGCCGGGTGGTACGTCTCGCCGTGGATAAGCCTCTGTCTCTGCGTGCCGCTGGGCTTCGTCTGCTGGTTCTTCCGCGACCCGGAGCGCGAGCCGGAGCGTCCGCTTAACGACGGAGACTTCCTGAGCCCAGCCGACGGCACGATAGTTGAGATAGAGGAGTCCGAGCACGAATACACCGGCAAGGCCGTCAAGATAGGCATATTCATGAGCGGCTTCAACGTCCACGTCAACCGCTTCCCGGTCACGGGCACCGTCGGCTACGCGAAGTACGTCCCAGGTAAAAAATGGTTCGCGATAGCGCCGAAGGCCTCGGAGATAAACGAGCGCTTCTACGTCGGCGCGGAGTCGGAATACGGGCGCTTCGTCCTGACGCAGATAGCGGGCATCATGGCGCGGCGCATCGCCCCGCGCGTGAAGGTCGGCGACGTGGTGCGCGCCGGCGGCAGATATGGTATGATAAAGCTGGGTTCTAAGGTGGACATCTATCTGCCGCCCGTTATAGAGCCGAACGTAAATATCGGCGACAAGGTGTTCGCCGGACGCACTATCATAGGAGTGAAGAAAGATGGATAAGCACAAGCGGAAACAGGTGAGGAACATACCGTTCAGAATGATAATCCCCAACATGATAACGAGCGGCAGCGTCTTCTGCGGCGTCTCGTCAATCATACTTACGTCGCACGGCAAGCTCCTTCCCGCCGCAGCGCTTATATGCTTCGCCGTATTCTTCGACGTGATGGACGGCCGCGTCGCGCGCAGCCTCGGCGGCGGCAGCCACTTCGGCGAAGAGCTCGACAGCCTCGCGGACGCCATCAGCTTCGGCGTCGCGCCAGCTTTCCTCGTCTACTCCGCCTACATCGGCCCGGATACCGGGATATGGGGGCCGCTCGCTGCTTCGTTCTTCGCGCTCTGCGGCGTTCTGCGCCTCGCGCGCTTCAACGTCACGCACGTCCCCGCTGGTCCGTTCCAGGGGCTTCCGATTCCCGCGGGCGGACTGACGCTCGCCGCTATGGTCATAGCGGGCGCTCCCGTGACGCCGCTCGTCGCGATATGCGCGATGTGCTTCATCGGCGCGCTGATGGTCAGCTCCGTGCCCTACTGCAACGCGAAGCGCCTCAACAAGCACAACGTCAACAAGGTCAAGCTCTACGGCATGACGACCTTCATCGTGCTCTGCTTCGTAGTTTTAAGGGAAAAGGCTTTCCTCGCCGTCGCTTTAATGTATATAATAAGCGGGTTGGTAAGATTCGACGGCGCCGCGTGGATAATGCTCGACGCCGAAGACGAGCGTTCCGCCGAAGACAAAGAATAACGGCAACAGGCAAGGAGTTTATATCCCGGCTTCGCTCGCGAAAGCCGGGTTTTTTATTTGCAAGGAGGAGATTGAATGAGGAAGATAATGACCGGAAACGAGGCGACGGCCCGAGGCGCGTGGGAAGCCGGGCTGCACTTCGCCGCCGCGTATCCCGGAACGCCCTCGACGGAGATTCTCGAGAACCTCGCGACCTATAAGGACGCGGGGGTCTATTCCGAGTGGGCGACTAACGAAAAGGTCGCGCTCGAAGCCGCGGCCGGCGCTTCGATAGCCGGCGCGCGCGCGCTCGCCGCGATGAAGCACGTCGGCCTCAACGTCGCGGCCGACCCGCTCTTCACGCTCGCCTACACTGGCGTCAACGGCGGCCTAGTGATAGTGTCCGCGGACGACCCGGGGCTCTTCAGCTCGCAGAACGAGCAGGACAACCGCTTCTACGCCTCGCACGCGAAGATAGCGATGGTCGAGCCCTCCGACAGCCAGGAGTGCCTCGACTACGTCAAGGAAGCCTTCGAGATTTCAGAGAAGTTCGACACGCCGGTGCTCTTCCGCGTAACGACGCGCATCTGCCACAGCAAGACGCTCGTCGAGACCGGCGATAGAGTAGAGCGCGAGGTGCGTCCCTACAAGAAGGACGTGACGAAATACGTCATGGCCCCCGCGAACGCGAAGCGCCGCAAGCAGATACTGACCGAGCGCATCGCGGCGCTCAAGGAATACAGCGAAACGACGCCGCTCAACCGCGTCGAGCGCGGCACGGGCAGGGTCGGCATCATCACGAGCGGCATTTCCTACAACCACGCGAAGGAAGTCTTCGGCGACGAGGCCTCCTACCTCAAGCTCGGCTTCACCTGGCCGCTGCCGGAGAAGAAAATCCGCGACTTCGCGGCATCCGTCGAGACGCTCTACGTCGTCGAGGAGAACGAGCCCTACCTTGAGGACTTCGTCAAAACCCTCGGCATCGCCTGCACGGGACGCGAGAAGCTCCCGTGGATTGACGAGCTGACGCCGGAGCGCGTGCGCCGCGCCTTCTTCCCCGAGTCGGAGGAGACCGGCGGCTACTCGATAGACATCAACGTCCCGCCGCGTCCGCCAGTCCTCTGCGCAGGCTGCACGCACCGCGGATTCTTCTACGAGGTCGGCAAATATAAAGACATAGTCGTGACCGGCGACATCGGCTGCTACACGCTCGGCATCGTCCCGCCGCTCTCCGTCACCGACACCGTAATATGCATGGGCGCGAGCGTCTCGGGCGGCGTCGGCTTCCGCAAGGCCGTCGAGCGCGCGGGCCGCAACGAAAAGGTCTTCGCCGTCATAGGCGACTCGACCTTCTTCCACTCCGGCATCACGGGCCTCATCGACGCGATAGTCAACAAGGCCCCGATCGTCATAAACATCCTCGACAACAGAATCACCGCGATGACCGGCCACCAGGAGAACCCCGGCACGGGACGCACGCTCATGGGCGAGCCGACTCACCAGGTGGACCTCAAGGCGCTCTGCATGGCCTGCGGCGTCAAGGAGGAGAACATCCGTCTCATCGACCCCTACGACCTCACCGCGACGAGAGAGGCGATACGCGCCGGACACGACGCGACGGAGCCCTTCGTCATCATCACCACATCGCCATGCGCGCTCATAAAGGAAGTCGTCAAGCGCCGCGCGAATATGAAGTGCGTCGTCGACGAGGACAAGTGCGTGAAATGCAAGCTCTGCCTCAAGGCCGGATGCCCCGCCGTCAACTTCCGCGACGGGCGAGTCTATATCGACCGCGCCTCCTGCAACGGCTGCACCGTATGTATGCAGATATGCCCGAAGCACGCGATAGTCAGGGAGGGTTAGGCCATGAAGAAAAACGATACTAAAAGCATTCTCTTGGTAGGCGTCGGCGGACAGGGTACGATACTCGCCTCGAAGATACTCTCCGAAGGGCTCGTCCGCAAAGGCTACGACGTAAAGATGTCCGAGATACACGGCATGAGCCAGCGCGGCGGAAGCGTCACGACGCACGTCCGCTACGGCTCGCATGTCGCTTCGCCGGTCGTCCCCGAGGGCGAAGCCGACGTCCTCGTAGCTTTCGAAAAAGTCGAAGCGGCGCGCTGGCTGCAATACCTTAAGAAAGGCGGCACGCTCGTCGTCAACGACTTTGAGATATACTCGCTGCCCGTGCTCACCGGCGCGGCGGAATATCCGCACGGCGTCACCGAAAAGCTGAAGGCCGCAGTGCCCAACACGAAGGTCTTCAACGCTGGCGAGATAGCGAGCGGCCTCGGCAACATCAAAGCGCAGAACATCGTGCTGCTCGGCGCGCTCGTCAAGGCGATGGGGCTCGAGGACCTCGACTGGGAAGACGTTCTCAAAGAGCTCATCCCGGAGAAACTCCTCGACCTCAACCTTAAAGCCTTCAAAGCGGGTTTGGAACAGTAACATCACGAAACATCACGGGCGCGGCGATGGTGCCGCGCCTTTTTCGTATATTCGGACGAAAGAGAAAAATCCCATGAAAGAGAACAAGTACGACGACGAAATGTTTTTTGAAAAATACGCACAGATGGATCGTTCAAAGCGCGGCCTTGAAGCGGCGGGCGAGTGGGCGGCATTGCGCCCGATGCTTCCGGACTTTCGCGGAAAGCGAGTGCTTGACCTCGGCTGCGGCTACGGCTGGCATTGCGAATACGCGGCGGAAAACGGCGCGCTCTCCGTGACCGGCGTAGACATCTCCGAAAAAATGCTTGCGAAAGCACACAAGCGGACGAAGCACGATAATGTGCGCTACATCCGCGCGGCGATCGAGGACGCGGATTTTCCGCCAGAGAGCTTCGACGTCGTATTGAGTTCGCTCGCTCTGCACTACGTAGCGGATTTCGGTTCGGTCGTGAAAAAAGTGCGCCGCTTCCTATCGGCGGGCGGGACATTCATATTCTCCGCGGAGCATCCCGTGTTCACGGCGCAGGGGCCGCAGCAGTGGCATTACAACGCGGACGGCTCGATAGCGCATTTTCCGGTAGACGATTATTATTACGAAGGCCGCCGCGACGCGGTGTTCCTCGGAGAACACGTCGTCAAGTATCACCGCACGCTCGACACATACGTCAACACGCTGCTTTCGAACGGCTTTGAGCTGACGGGCTTTGCCGAGCCGCGTCCGACGGAGAGTATGCTTGCTGAAATTCCCGGAATGCGCGACGAAATGCGCCGTCCGATGATGTTCATAATATCGGCCGCCAAGCGCTGAAAATCCAGCAATTTTATGAAAAACGAAAAAATTCCGCCTCGCGCGAAAAATAGGCGAAGCGGCAGAATTTTCGTGCTGCTGCTCCGGCGCGGCTACGCGAGCTTTACGGCGGAGCAAGACCTGGCTGCGACGCGTAGACGGTAAATGTTTGTGCATGCTGTAAACTTTGGTATATACTAGAACGGAAATACCGGCCGCGGCGCGCGCTGAAATTTACCGAGCGCCGCCGCGGCCGACGAAGGGCGTGGCATCTGTGGAAACTGCGTATATGCTGAAAGAATCGGCCGTCGAGGCGGTGTCGCGCGCCGCCGCGCAGACTGTGGACGCGCCGTTCTGCATCGTCGACGCAGGGATGAACGTCCGGCTGATGCGCGATCGCGACGGAACATTCGGGAAAAACGCGGCGTCGCTGATCGAAGGCGGTTTGTCCGGCGCGGAGGCAGAAGAACGTGCGGCATCGCTTTCGCTGCGTGTCATGCCCGTCGAGCGCGGCGGCCATGTAGTCTGCTACATCGTAACGCCGTCGGGACGCGGAGAGCTCGCCGCAGATTATCTGAGAGTGCTGATAACCGCGGAATGCGGCGCGGCAGTCGAGGAGGGCGCGGGAACTGCGGAGCGGAAGCGTACGATGTTGGTCAGCCAGCTCGCCGGCTCCGGACGCATAGATTCTGAGGCGGAGTCGTACCTGAGCTCCCTGGGCTACGTGCGCGACGTGCCGCGCTGCGCGGTGCTCTTAGCCGCTGCGGAGGGCGGAGCCGACGGAGACGCGGCCTTCGCCGAAATCGAGCGCCGCGCGGAGGAGGCAGGGCTGTTCGGCGCGCAGGACATATACGGATGCGCCGACGCCGGGCAGATGATAGTCTTCAAGGCCGTGGCGGGCACTGAGCGCGCCGCATACGCGGAGGAGATCCGCGAGACTGCGCGCCGCGCCGCGGAGCTTCTGCCGCCAGGCGTCAAGCTCTCGGTATGCGCCGGAAGCGCCTATCCGCGCGCTGAACTGCTGCACAACAGCTACAGCGAGGCGGCCTACCTGTATTCGAGGAGCGGAGGGCGCGGCGGGGACGGAGAGTGCCTCTTCATCGACGATTTCATATTCGAGTGGCTTTTCTCAAATCTCGACGGCGCGGCGCGCAGGAGCCTGACGCGCGACATTTCGTCTGCGCTGGGAGCGGGGCGCGATATGGCGGAGACCGCCGCAGCTCTCTCGGAGGAGGACTGCAGCCCCATACGATGCGCCGGCGCGCTCTCGGTGCACCGCAACACGATTCTGCAGCGCATGAGGAAAATGAAGGCGACGGCCGCGCTCGACCCGCTGCACAGCGTCCGCGACCGCGTCGCGCTGCGCGCCTGCGTGCTGCACAAAACTAAGAAAACCGTCTGGAACGGCGGCGTCATAGTGCAGCCCGGCAGCGTCGTCAGCGACGGGCTGAAACACCTTTCCGAGTCGCTTTACAAAAAAAGCGGGGGCAGCTTCCAGATAAACATGCACACGATCTCGACCTCCGGCGACAACTACAAACTGCTCGGAATGCTGATGTCTGGCGCGCTCAACATCGTCGTCAGCTCGGCGATAGCGCTGTGTCCCTACACGGACAACAAGGTGTTCACGCTGCATCTCCCGTTTCTCTTCGATTCCGCCGAAGAGGCCGATCATCTCGCGCGCGAAGTTATACTCCCGGAGCTGCGCGGCGGTCTCGACGAGGCCGGCATAATCTGTCCGAGCCTATGGTCGCTCGGATGGCGCTACATAACGTCGAGCGGCTCGCCCATACGCACTCCGGATGACCTGAAAGGGAGGCGCATCAGGATACTGGCCTCGCCGTCGATAAGAAATTATTTCGCATGCCTCGGCGCCGTGCCGATACAGATTTACTACAACAACATAAAGGACGCTCTGGCGTCGAAAATCATAGACAGCCAAGAAAATCCATACAAGAACATACTCGACATGGAATTCTACAAATATCAGGAGTTCGTCACTGAGCTGCGAATGTGGTACAGCATGGAGGCGCTCTGTTTCTCTCAAAGGTCGTGGCTGGAGCTCGACGCCGACAAACAGGAGATGCTGCGCGAGGCGGTAGAAGAGAGCGGCGCGTGGGTGCTTGGGCGTCAGGCGGAAAGCAACCTTGCGGCGAAAAACGAGCTGCTGCGCCTCGGCATGAAGGCCGTCGTCCCTACCGCGGAAGAGGAGGCGATGTGGCGCAGCACCGTGCGCCCGCTATACGAATCGGAGCCGCGACGCGACTTCCTGACCAAGATAATGGCGGCGAAGAGACGCTATGCAAAAGACGGATACAGAACGGCTTTTTGAAATGGCATGCGCTGCGTTCCCGCGCAGCGACGCGCTGCTGCTGGAAGGCGGCTCCGTGAGGGCGGGGCGCGAAGCGATAAAATGCGCCCATTCGCCGCTTTCGCAGACTGCGCGTAAAGAAGCGGACGTTTTCGAAGACGGCGGGAAACTGTTCTATCGAGTGCAGCTTCCACTGCCGCCGTCGCGCCTGCTCGTTCTTTACCTGCGCGCCGAGGACTACGCGAGCGCCGCGCAGCCTTTGCTGATGCTGGACTCGCTTGCGCAGGCCGCGATGCGCGGCGGCGCGGAAGATACGGCGGAGGGACCGGAGCCGCGCGGAGAGAGCCAGCTCCTAAACAACCTGCTGTACACCGACACTCAGGAAATGAAGGTCTACACCTTCCTCTTGGCCGAGGAGCAGGGCAAGAGCCTGGAGATCCCGCGCGCCGTGTGCGTCGTCGGCGGAGCTCCCGCAAGGCTCGGCACAGATGCGCTCTCCGCCGTCCGTTTCCGCGGCGCTGACGAGCAGGATATCTGCGGCGTTACGAGCGAGGGACGCCTCGTGATATGCCGCCGCCTCGAAGAGGACGGGCGCTCGGTCAAGAGCCAGCTCGACGGCTACCTTCGCGCGCTCGCCGAAAGGATAGAGTCTCGCTGCGGCTTCAAACCGACCGTCGCGGTGGGCACATACGCGAGACAGCCGGAAGAGTACCGCCTGAGCCTGGAGGCTGCGCTCATAGCCTGCGAATGGGCCGGCGCATGCGGAAGGACGGGCGGCGTGATTTATGCATCCGAATATATTCTCGAATACACCTTCCAGAAGACGGAGCCGGCGCGCCTGCGCCACTTCCTCGCGCCCTACGCCGAGAAACTGCGCGCGGAGCCTGAGCTCGCCGTGACCGCAGAGGCGCTCATCGCGAACGACATGAACGTGATCCTGACGGCGGAGAAGATGTATGTGCACAGAAACACAGTCACGCTTCGGGCGGCGCGTCTTCGCGAACTTCTTGGAATTGATCCTCTGCACAAAGACGCGGATAAATTTCTTCTAATGCTCGTCTGCGCCTATATTAAGCGATATTGCTGATTTCTGCGCGCGCATTTCTCTATCATACGAGCAGCGTGAGAGAAATGTGCTCCGTGCACATTTTATTCGCCTTTTTGTTAGAAAACGGCAATATGGAAAATTTTTCACATGTCTATAGAATATATAGCGTGAGATAAAAATAGGAGCGACGGTGGAAACGCCGGTAAAAAGGCAAAAATCAGGACGGCCGGGCGTACGACGGGCGGACTGATGGTTTTATGGGCTTTCGCCCAGAATAAAAAATAACGAAGGGACGTAGTAATTATGAAAAGGTTTGTCATCTCCGCAGTAATGGCCCTCATGATGGCCTCCGCGGCTTTCGCGGGACAGGCCGAGGCCGCGACGACTCTGAGACTCGGACACGTCGTCGCCGACAACAGCAGCCTTGACAAGGGGCTCGACTATTTCGCGAAGCTCGTTTCCGATAAGTCCGGCGGCGAGCTCAAAATCCAGGTCTTCCCGAACTCCTCGCTCGGCGACAACACCGCTATGATGGAGCAGCTCCAGTTCGGCTCGCTCGACATGATGGCCCCGTCGGTCGCCGCGCTCTCCGGCTTCACTCCGAGCACCGCGATCTTTGACCTGCCCTACCTCTTCAAGAACGAGGCCGCTGCTGAAGAAGTCCTCGACGGTCCTCTCGGCGACAACGTAGGCAAGGCGCTCGAACCGCAGGGTTTCTACCTCCTCGGCTGGATGACGCAGAGCTGGCGCCACCTCACCTGCAACAAAGAAGTAACGAAGCCCGCCGATGTAGCAGGCATCAAGATCCGCACGATGGACAGCAAATATCACATGGCTCACTTCAACACGCTCGGCGCTTCCGCGATACCGATGGCCATGTCCGAGCTCTACACCGCGCTTCAGCAGGGAACTATCGACGCGCAGGAGAACCCCTACACGAACATAGTCAACTCGCGCTTCTATGAAGTACAGAAGTACGTCGTTGAGACTGGCCATATCTATGACGCCTGCCCGCTCATCATCTCCACCATCACCTGGAAGAGACTTGACGACAACCAGAAGAAGATAATCAAGGAAGCCGCCGTCGAAGCGGTCAAGTGGGAGCGCGCCGAAGTCCGCAAGGACGACGATATCTTCCGTGAGCAGGTCAAGAAGAGCGGCACGACCGTCATTCAGCTCACACCCGAGCAGCGCGCCGAGTTCCGCAAAGCGGCGCAGCCCGTCTACGACGATTTCGTGAAGGAGCAGGGACAGACCGGAGCCGACGCAGTCAAGGCTGTCGAGGCCGTCAACGCCAAGCACTAATCCTTCACGCTGCGAACGATAAAACCGCATAGGTTTTTGAAGCCGCGGGGAGAGTATGGCTTCCCATGCTCTCCCCTTTGTTGTCTCAAAAAAAGGAGAATCTCATGTTAATCGACAAAAAAGCTCCGTGGTACGACAAGATAGAGATCGCGATGATAATCGTGCTCTTCAGCATACTCACGGTAATACTTTTCGTAAACGTCGTCACCCGCTTCTGCTTCCACTACACGGCGACGTGGTCTGAGCAGGCCGCGCGTTACCTTTTCGTCTGGATGACCTTCGCGGGCGTCAGCCTCGCGGGCAAGACGAGCTCGCACCTCCAGGTGACCGTAGCGAACATGGTCTTCGGCGAGGAGCGCGCGAAGACGGTATTCCTCATTGGCGATATAATAGTCGTCCTCTTCGGATGCCTGCTCACCTATAAGATTTTCGGCGTTATGATGCGCGTCATGTCCACAGGACAGGTATTCCCGGCTATGACGTGGCTCCCGTCATGGACTCTCTATCTTTCCGGCGTGCTCGGCATGGCCGGCTTCACGCTCAGGGTCATCCAGCGCCGCTGCAGAACCGCAGCCGCGGCTAAGCACAAGGAGGCTTAACTGATATGATAGCTTTACTTATCGGCACCCTTCTGGTGCTCCTCTTCCTCACCGTTCCTATCTTCGCGGGGCTCGCCATATCGACGCTCGCCGTCTTCATGGCGTACTTCCCCGGACAGATGATGGACATGATGCTCGCTCAGTCGATGGTAAAAAGCTGCGACTCCTTCGCGCTCATGGCCATACCGTTCTTCATGCTCGTAGGCTCGTTGATGTCGACCTCCGGCCTCGCCCAGAAGCTCGTCAAGGTCGCGGAATCGGTGACGGGCGACTCCGCGGGCGGCCTCGGAACCTCCGCTATGATAGCTAGCATGCTCTTCGCCGCCATTTCGGGCTCCGGCCCTGCGACCGCCGCCGCCATCGGGGGCATAATGATCCCAGCCATGATGAAGCAGGGCTACGGCGCTGAGTACTCTGCGACGCTGCTAGCCTCTGGGTCGACGATAGGGCCGGTCATCCCGCCGAGTATTCCTATGATTATGTTTGCCGTCACGATAGGATGCTCGACGACGACGCTCTTCATGGGCGGCGTAATCCCGGGAATAATGATGGGCATCGGCCTCATCGTCTACAACAAGCTCTACTCAAAGAAACATAACTACCGCGGCAAGCCCTCTTCCGGCGGCACGATGAAGGCCGTCCGCGAAGGCATCGGCGCTCTGCTCATGCCGGTCATCGTCCTCGGCGGTATCTACACCGGCATCTTTACGCCGACAGAGTCAGCGGTCGTCGGCGTCGTCTACTCGATGGCGGTCAGCACCTTCATCTACAAGACGCTGACATGGGACGGGCTGAAAGAAGCCTTCGTCGACGCGGCGATAACCTCCGCGACGATAATGATACTCTTCGGCGGCGCAAACACCTTCGGGCGCATCCTGACGCTCGCCGACATTCCGAACCAGATAAGCAGCGCGATACTCTCCTTCACGGACAGCAAGGTGCTCATCATGCTGATACTGAACTTCATACTGCTCATCGTCGGCATGTTCATCGATACGAACTCGGGCGTCATACTCTTTGCTCCGATCATCGTCCCGATACTCAAAGCGCTCGGATATCACGAAATATTCATCGGCGTCATGATGGTCGTCAACCTCTGCATCGGTATGCTCACGCCTCCTATGGGGCCGAACCTCTTCATTACGATGAAGATAGCGGGCGTCTCGCTCGAACAGGCGATGAAGCAGGTCGTCGTACAGGTCGTGATCCTCTACATCGTGCTTGCAGTGATGATACTGATTCCGGATACGGTGCTGATTCTTCCGAAGCTCTTCGGAATGATCCCCTGGTAAATTTTTTGCGCGGTTTCGCGATATTTAAGGAGATAGGTTAAAATGTATTTGGCGAATGAGTTGGACGTAAACGGCCGTCTTCTGCGCGGCAACGTGCGTATGCCGGACGCCGGCGGGCCTTTCCCGACGATAGTGTTCCTCCACGGCTTCACCGTGTGGAAGACGGGGCCGCAGAGGCTTTACGAGGAGTTCGTCCGCATGGCGGTCAAAGAGGGTTTCTGCGTCGTGCGCTACGATTTCTACGGAACGGGCGAGAGCGAAGGCGAGTTCTATGAAATGACCATCGGCAGCGAGATGAACGAGACCGCGGCCATATTCGAGTGGGCGAGCAAACAGCCCTACGTCGACGTGAACAACATGTTCCTCGGCGGACACAGCCTCGGAGCGCTGCTCGCGCTCGTCGAAGCGCCGCATATCCAGCCGAAGGCTGCGTTCGGATGGTCGACGGCGCTCACGATGCTCTTCCAGGCGGGACAGCGCACGCGCACGATGCGCGGGCCGACCGAGCGCGGATGGGACATCGACGGCCTCGAGCTCTCGCGCGAATTCATGGACGAGTGCGCGGGCATGGACTTCCTCGAGATGGTGAAGGGCTACGATAAGCCGGTGCTGCTCATCCACGGAACGGGCGACGTCGACATCCCCGTCGAGAGCGCCTACGCTTTGAAGAAGGTTTACGGAGACAGCTGCGAGCTGGACATCGTCGAGGGGGCCAACCACCGCTTCCTCTCGCTGCCGTGGAAGAAGCACGCTTACGAGAAGACTCTGGAGTTCTTGAAAAATCAGCTTGACTGAGAGGGTGAGGCAATGGAGATAAAAATCCCTTACGGGAAAACTTGTCAGACGCTTGAAATAAAAGAGGAGTTCCAGCTCATCGAATCGAAGATTCAGGAGCTTGGCAAGGCCGCCGACGAGGATAAAATCGTCCTCGACGCGATGGCCTCGCCGATAGCGTCTCCGCGGCTGCGAGAGCTGGCGGCGGGCAAGAAAAACGCCGTCGTGATAATCAGCGACCACACGCGCCCAGTCCCGAGCAAAAAGATAATTCCGCACATGCTCGCGGAGCTGCGCGAGGGCAATCCGGACATCGATATAACGCTGCTCGTCGCGACCGGCTGCCACCGCGGCACTACGCCGGATGAGCTTGTTCACAAGCTCGGCGAGGATATCGCCTCGCGCGAACATATCGCAGTCCACGACTGCGACTCCTCTCCTCTTACGGATCTCGGCCCTCTTCCCTCGGGCGCGCGCCTCGTCGTCAATTCGCTGGTTGCGAACGCCGACCTTGTAGTATCTGAAGGGTTCATCGAGCCGCATTTCTTCGCCGGTTTCTCCGGCGGGCGCAAGAGCATCCTGCCGGGCGTATGCAGCCGCGTGACGGTGCTCGGCAACCACTGCGCCGAGTTCATCGACGACCCGAAGGCGCGCATGGGCGTGCTCGACGGCAACCCGATCAACCGCGACATGGAGCGCGCCGCGCGCATGGCGAAGCTCGCCTATATCGTCAACGTCATCGTCAACGAGGCGCACGAGGTAGTCGCGGCCTTCGCGGGCGACCCGATAGAGGCGCACCACGCGGGATGCGCGTACCTCGCGCGGTACTGCGAGGTGGAGCAGAAGCAAAAGGCCGATATCGTCATAACGTCGAACGGCGGCGCTCCGCTCGACCAGAACGCCTACCAGGCCGTCAAGGGGCTCACGACCGCGGCCGACGCCGCGGCTGACGGAGCCGCGCTCATAATCTGCGCCGAGTGCGCCGACGGCATAGGCGGCGACAGCTTCTACAAAGCGCTCAGCGAATGCGCCGGGCCGACGGAGCTTCTCGAGGAGATACGCCGCGTGCCGATGGACGAAACCGTGCCCGACCAGTGGCAGTATCAGATTCTCGCGCGCATACTCGAAAAGCACCACGTCTATTTCGTCGCGCGCAAAGATATGGAAGAAGCCGTCAACGCGATGAAGATGGAATACGCGCCCTCCCTCGAGGAGGCCTACGCGCGCGCCCGCGCGCTGAAGGGCGCTTCCGCGCGCGTCGCCGTCATCCCCAACGGAGTCTCACTGATAATCAAACAATAAAACCGCACAACAGAATATGCCGCTCCGAAAGCCCCCGCCTTTGCCGTTGCGCGGGGGTCCGGGGCGGTGTTTCCCCAAAAGGAGTGGAAACATGGCGAAACCCTTTGAAATAGACTACATATACGTCCGTTCCGTGCGCTTCGGAGAAAAATCATCGCTCGAGAACGGCGTGCTGACGATAAACCGCGACGAGCTGCGCGCGCTCTGCGCGAGCGACCTCTTCTCGCGGCTCGAGATAGAGCTCGCAGAGCCGGGCGAGAGCTGCCGCATCCTTGCGATACACGACGTCATGCAGCCGCGCTGCAAGGTCGAGCATCCGGAGGAGACCTACCCCGGCATACTCGGGAAGCTCGCGCCGGCGGGCGAGGGCAAGACGCTCGCGCTCAAAGGCGTCGTCGTCTCCGACATCTACTACGCGAAGTGCAACATCAAATATTACCTCGACATGGGCGGACAAGCGGCCCGCTACTCGCATTTTTCGAAACATTTCCACGTCTGCATAGACGCGGAACCGGCGGAGGGCGTCAGCGACGCCAGCTACGCCGAGGCGCTGAAGCTCGCGTCGCTGAAGGCGAACGTCTACCTCGCGAAACTCGGCCTCGGGCAGAAGGCGGACTATTCGGAACGTTTCGAGTGGAACCCGATCGAATACAAGCCGGGCGAAAAACATCTGCCGCGCGTCGCATATTTCGCTACGCACCTTGCCTCGCACGACACGTGGAACTTCCTCTTCTACGGGCAGAGCGCGCTCGGCTTTCTGCCGATGGTCGTGCAGCCGACCGAGATACTCGACGGCGCGATGGTATGGCGCTACTGGGAGCCTAACTATTATCTCCAGAACGAGATGTACATCAAAGAGCTGCTCAACCGCCACGGCAAAGACCTCGAGTTCGTCGGATGCGTATTCGCAAACAACGTCATGCGCCTCGACGGCAAGGAGACGATGGGCATGATAGGAGCGCGCCTCTGCCGCGACACGCTGCACGCCGACTGCGTCGTCGTCAACAAGTCCGGCATGGGACACGCGCAGCTTGACTCGGCTCTCGCCTTCAACTGGATGGAAAAGTTCGGTATGCCAGCGATAAGCAACCAGGCCGCAGTTTCCAACTACGAGCCGGGCGACATGCTCGTAATAGCCGACCCGCGCGTAGACGCTGTGATAAGCAGCGGACGCAACTGGGACGTCGAGCATCCGAAAGTCGACCGACTCATCGGTGAACACGCGAACGTGCCCTGCCTGCTCGGCTACAACCCCTGGGGGCCCTTCACGCATACGACGAACTACGCATTGTGCGGCTGCTGGTCTCAGATAGGCGACTACTTCCAGACGGCGGACGCCGACCTGGAATGGAAGTAAGGAGGGACGTTTTATGGCTGAGACATTAAGAATACTCCACTACATAAACCAGTTCTACGGAGGCATAGGCGGAGAAGACAAGGCGAGCGTCGGCCTCTCGACGAAAGACGGCCCCGTCGGCCCTGGAATGCTGATGAAGGCCGTGCTCGCGGGGCGCGGCGAGATAGTCAAGACAGTCATCTGCGGCGACAACTACATCTCGGAGCATCAGGCGGAAGTCATACCGCAGATACTCGACATAATCCGCGAAGTCAAGCCGGACCTAGTGCTCGCTGGGCCTGGATTCAACGCCGGACGTTACGGCATAGCCTGCGCGGCGCTGACGGCGGCGGTGCAGGAGCAGCTGAAGCTGCCGTGCGCGACGGCGCTCTTCTCAGAGAACCCCGGCACCGACCTCTATAAGAACCGCTGCTACATCGTGCAGACCGACAACAACGCGAAGAACATGAAAGACGCGATGAGCCGTCTCGTCGAGTTCGGAATCAAACTCGCCAACGGCGAGACGATCCGCGACGGACGCCAGGAAGGCTACCACGGCAGCGGCCCCGCGATAGAGATAGACTACGACACGCCGGCCTGCAAGCGCGGCGTTGACATGCTGCTCAACAAATATTACGGCAGGCCGTTCCGCACAGAGGTCGTCATGCCGAACCACGAAGAGATCCCCGTGCCTGTTCTTTCAAAGCCGCTCTCAGAGTGCCTCGTCGCGGTCGTCACCGACGGCGGCCTCGTCCCGCGCGGCAACCCGGACAGGATGCCGCCGACGAACTCGAAAAACTGGCGCTGTTACTCCTTCGCTGGACAGGATTACCTGAGGGCCGAGGATTATGAAGTCAGCCACCAGGGATACAACAACGCCTTCGTCCTTCAGGACCCGAACCGCCTCGTCCCGGTCGACTGCCTGCGCGAAGAGGTCAAAAAAGGACGCATCGGCGCGCTGCTCGACCATTACTACATGACCGCGGGCGTCATGACGCCGCTCGACATGAGCAAAAAGCTCGGCGAAGGAATAGCCCACGCGCTGCTCGAAGACCACGTCGACGCCGTGATCCTCACCTCCACCTGAGGAACGAGCTCTCGCTGCGGCGCAGTGATGACGAAAGAAATACAGCGCGCGGGAATCCCCGTCGTCCACGTCACGAACCTTACGAAAATCTCCGAAGGCATAGGCGCGAACAGAATACTTCGCGGCAACAGCGTCCTCCACGTATTCGGCAACCCGTCGCTTCCCCACGACAAGGAAATCGACTACCGCCGCGAAATGGTGGAGAAGGCTCTCTCTCTGCTTGAAGAAACCCCGCAGAACGGGGCGAGAGCCGTAGTTTCGGAATAACCGAAAATAACCTGTAACCCAGAACCTAAAAGCCCCGCGGAACTTATCCCGCGGGGCTTTTTTGCGTGCAGTCCTATTTTTTGCATGCTGGAAGATTTTTTGCGTTTCTGTGCAAAAGCGCTGCCTTGAAATTTTACATTGTGTATATTAGAGTAAGTCCAATGTATTGCATCTAATATTCAGGAACAGGCGGCCGCGCCGGCGGCGTAGGAGGTCTTTGGCATCATGGTTGATGAGAAACAGGTACTTGACGGATTTTTATCCGGCATTTGCTGCTCGATGCTGGTATTCGGCGAGGCGGCGCACGGGCTCGGCATTGACGAAGTAACTGCGCGGAAGATAGCTTCGTGCTTCGGTTCCGGAATGGAGCACGCCGGGCTGTGCGGCTGCGTGACCGGCGCGTACATGGCGCTCGGGCTGAAATACGGCAACGGCGCGCCTGGCGAAGTTGAGAAGATAGCGAGGCTGAAAGAGAAAAAAGCTGAGTTCGAACGCCGCTTCGTCGAGCGCTGGGGAAGCCTTGAATGTACGAAAATGCTGGGCGGCCTGGACCCCGCCGACCCCAAAGAGCTGCAAGCCGCGGCCGAGGGCGGCCTCTTCGCGGGCGTCTGCGCCCCTGCGGTCTGCTCGGCCTGTGAAATATTGAAAGAACTTGAGCGCGAATGAAAGGCTTTATCGAAGAGTGCCTGCGGAAATGTCTTGCGGGCGAACGTCTTTCGCGTAACGAGATAATCCGTCTGCTTGACGTGGAGCCGGGCGGCGTGGACGACAGATTTTTACGAGAGGCGGCGCGCGAGGCTTCGCAGAAAATCGCAGGCGGCAAAGGATACATCTGGTGCGCCGTCGGCATGGACTACGCGCCCTGTTCGATGAACTGCAAGTTCTGCTCATTCGGCGAGAAGTGGGGAATCGTGCGCGAGCCGCGCCATTTCGAGCCGGAGCAGGTATTCGCGCACGTCAGGACGTACGCTGAAAACGGCGCGGCTTACATAGTTCTGCGCACGACCGAGTTCTACGACCTTGAAACGCTGTTTGGGTATATACCTAAGATACGCGCCGAAGTTCCCGGAGAATACGCGATAATTCTGAACACCGGAGAGCTGGAGCCCGCCGACGCAGAACGGGCGAAGGCGGCGGGAGTTTACGGCGTCTACCACGCGCTGCGCCTGCGCGAGGGGACGGACACGCCCTTCAACCCCGCGGAGCGCGTAGCCACGATGAAGAACGTCTCCGCCTCCGGCATGACGCTCATCAGCCTTGTGGAGCCGCTCGGCTGCGAGCACACGGACGAGGAAATCGCGGACAGCTTCCTGAACGCCGCCGCCTGCGGCGCGAAGATATGCGGCGCTATGGCGCGCTTCCCGGTCGAGGGCACGCCCTTCGGCTCGTCTCCGATGATAAGCGGCCAGCGCCTCGCGCACGTCGTCGCGGCGCTGCGCCTCTCGGGCGGCTCGGCGGTGCGCGACATATGCGTCCACAAGGCGACGCCCGAGGCGCTCGAAAGCGGCGCGAACGTCATGGTCGTAGAGTCCGGCGCGATACCGCGCGACTCCGACTTCTCGGAAAAGGACTGGGCCGGCGTGGACATGGCGCGCGCGAGGGAAATGCTCGCCGCGGCGGGATACGAGATATCCCTGCCGCCCGCGCTGTAACGCGGAGTCCGTGAATAAATAAGAAACGAAAAACCGCCGGAGCGTGAACTTCTCGCGTTCCGGCGGTTTTCGTATTTCTCCTGCGCCGCGCATACGCCTGCCGGAAACGCGCTCGCGGCGGGCAAATTCCGCGGCTTTGATATAAAATAAGGGCGAAGGCGGTGGTGCTGTGGCGGAGGAAAAATCCGGCGGCCTCGTTGCGGGGCGCGCCGTCGAAATATGCGCGAACATAGACGACATGACGGGCGAGGACCTCGGCGCGGCGATGGAGGTTCTTCTTGAGGCCGGGGCGCTCGACGTGTGGTTCGAGCCGATACAGATGAAGAAAAACCGTCCCGCTGTGAAGCTCTGCGCGCTCGCGCTGCCCGATGATAAAGAGCGGATCGCGGAGCTCGTGCTGCGCCACACGACGACGCTCGGAGTGCGCATGAACGAGGTGGAGCGGCTCATGCTCGCGCGCGAGGTGCGCACGATTGAGACGCGCTTCGGGAACGTGCGCGTGAAGCGCGGAACGCTCGGCGGCGAGGTAATAAAAGAGATGCCCGAGTACGACGACGTGAGGAGGATAGCGCGCAAGACGGGGCTTTCGATGAGCGCCGTGCGCGCGGCGGTTGCGGAAGATGCGGAAATTCAGACACTTTAAGGGCGGCGAGTACGAGTTCATAGGCATAGCGCGCCACTCGGAGACCGAGGAGGAGTTCGTCGTCTACCGCCCGCTCTACAACGACAGCGGCCTATGGATAAGGCCGAAGAAGATGTTTTTTGAAAACGTCGAGGTGAACGGCGCGCTTGTGCCGCGCTTTCAGGAGATAGAAGACGACTGGAGGGCTGACAATGAGTGAAGAAATGGCGAAACAGGTCGCCGCGCTCATACGCGGCAGGGGCGTCGCGATATTCAGCGGCGCGGGGCTCAGCACGGAGTCCGGCCTCATGGACTTCCGCTCGAAGGACGGAATATGGGCGCACGCGGACCCGACGCGGCTCGCCTCCGTCGGTGTGCTCGAGAGCAACTACGACGAGTTTCTTGAATTTTACAAGGCGCGTCTCTTCGTGCCCGACGAGGTGCAGCCGAACGTCGGACATAAACTTATAGCCGAATGGGAAAAGCGCGGCTACGTCGACGGCGTCATAACGCAGAACGTCGACCGCCTGCACCAGAAGGCCGGCTCCGTCAACGTCTGGGAGCTGCACGGAAGCCTCGAGCCGGTCTACTGCCACAGCTGCGGCAGGCCCGGGGACAGGGACGACTTCCTCGCCGGAAAGCCATGCCCGCACTGCGGAGGACACCTGCGCCCGAGCGTCGTGCTCTTCGGCGAAATGCTGCCGCAGCGCGCGCTTGAAGCCGCCGACGAGCTCAGCCGCCGCTGCCGCACATTCATAGTGCTCGGCTCGTCGCTCGTCGTCTCTCCGGCGAACTACTTCCCGCGCGAGGCGAAGATGAACGGAGCGGAGCTCGTGATAATCAACCGCGACCCGACGCCGCTCGACGGCATGGCCGACATCGTGGTACACGAAGGCATCGGCGCGTTCCTCACCGAAGTGGAGAAGTACGTCGAGCTGCCGTAAAAGAAATAAAAAGCGCGCGCCGCCATCGAAGCGCCGCGCATAAAGAAAAACGCATCGCGCCGCGGGCATTTCGCCGCGGCGCGATGCGTTTTTTCGTTTTCAGGCGCGCCCGTCAAAAGCGCGGCGCGGAAATTCTTACAGCCTCATCTCCGGCTTCAGCGGACGCGCGAAAAGCTCCTTTATAAGCTCCTGCGGACGCTCGCCCTTGTAGAGCACGCGGTAGACCGCTTCGGCTATCGGCATCTCGACGCCGAACTTCTTGCTGTTCTCCACGACGGCGCGCACCGTGTAAGCTCCCTCCGCGACCTGCCCGAGAGACTCGACAGCCTCCTCGAAGCTCATGCCGTTGCCTATCGCGAGGCCGAGGCGGAAATTGCGCGAGAACATGCTGTAGCAAGTGACGATTAAGTCGCCGACGCCCGCGAGCCCCGACAGCGTAAGCGGCGAAGCGCCGAGCTTCGCGCCGAAGCGCATAATCTCCGCAAGGCCGCGCGACGCGAGCGCCGCCATCGCGTTGTCTCCGAGGTCGAGCGCCTTAGCGATGCCCGCCGCGACAGCGTAGATGTTCTTCGTCGCGCCGCCGACCTCGAGGCCGATTACGTCCGTCCCCGTGTAGACGCGGAAGTTGTTGCCGCTCACTATCTCCTGCCAGCCCTTGGCCTCGTCCTCGTCCGTCGAGGCGAGCGCCACCGTCGTCGGACGGCCCACGAGAACCTCCTCCGCGTGGCTCGGCCCCGAGAGCGCCGAATATTTGAGGAACGGGCAGCACTCCGCGTAAACCTTGTGAAGCAGGTCTCCCGTCGAAATTTCTATGCCTTTTGCAAGATTGAGGATATGTCCCTCGCGTTCGCCGCGGGCTGCGACCTTCTCGCAGACCTCGCGCACAAACTGCGTCGGAATCGCCATAATGTACCTGTCGGAAAAATTCAGCGCGGCGTCGAGGTCCGTCGTGCAGTTCACGCTGCGCGGCAGCTCCGTCTCGCGGAAGCAGAAATTGTTGCGCCGTGTCTCCGTAATAGCCTTCGCCTGGCTCTCGTCTATCGTCCACATGAGCGCTTCGTTGCCGAGCGACGCGAGATGCACGGCCATCGCCGTTCCGAAGCTCCCCGCGCCGAGGATAGTTATATTCATATCGCTTCCTCCGTTCACCTTCACTCGCCGCGCGCCCGCGCGGCCTCTGGACTTTTTCATTATAGCACAGCGGAGGGACGCGCCATTGAAACGCGGCGGGCGAGTGCAGACTGCAAAAACACAAAGCTGCGTCACAAAAAATCCCCCGCTTTGCGGCGGGGGACTGCTTGGTCGTTTTTTGCTTTCTTGCGCGCGTTATATGTTTCTCTTCCAGCGCGGGCCTTGGGGGGTGTCTTCTATGACGATGCCTTTTGCGGCGAGCATGTCGCGGATTTCGTCGGAGCGCTTGAAGTTCTTCGCCTTTCTCGCTTCGGCGCGTTCGGCGACGAGCGCGTCTATTTCGGCGTCTTCGTCGTTCGCTTTCTGTTCCTCGGGCAGATAGCCGAGAATTTTGTTTGTCTTCTCAAAGAACGCCTCCGCCTCACGCAGCCCTTCTGCGTCTATCTCTTTGTGCTCGGTGAGGTGGACGTTGACGGCGCGCACCATTTCGAAGATGCTGCCGAAAGCTCCCGCGGTGTTGAAGTCGTCGTCCATCGCCTCGGTGAAGCCTTCCTGTGCTGCTTTGACCGCTTCGCGCAGCGTTTCGTCGGCTTCACCGGTCTCGCGGTTGTCGAGCGCGAAGAGCATGTCTGTGCGGCAGTTGTTGAGCCGTTCGAGCGCCGCCTTCGCGTGGTCGAGCCCCTCCTGCGAGAAGTTGAGCGGCGAGCGGTAGTGTACGCTCATAAGGAAGAAGCGCAGGACGAGCGGGCTTATCTTTTCACGCGCGTCGCGCACGGTGAGGAAGTTGCCGAGAGACTTGGACATCTTCTCTTTGTCGATGAGCAGATAGGCGTTGTGCAGCCAGTATTTGACGAACTGCGCGTCGTTGGCGCATTCGGACTGCGCTATTTCGTTCTCGTGGTGCGGGAAGATGAGGTCGCTGCCGCCGCCGTGTATGTCTATCGTCTTGCCGAGATATTTCGTGGACATCGCGCTGCACTCGATGTGCCAGCCGGGGCGTCCTTTGCCCCACGGGCTTTCCCAGAACGGCTCGCCTGGCTTCGCTGCTTTCCAAAGCGCGAAATCGAGCGGACTTTTCTTTCTTTCGTCGACTTCGATGCGCGCGCCTGCGTTGAGCTCTTCGAGGCTCTGCTTCGAAAGCTTGCCGTACTCGGGGAAGCTCGGCACGCTGAAGTAAACGTCTCCGTCCGCTTCATAGGCGTGGCCTTTTTCGATAAGTTTTTCTATTATGTCGATGATGGCGGGAATTTCGTGCGTTGCGCGCGGGTTGACCGTCGCGCGGCGGATTCCGAGAGCGTCGGCGTCGGCGTAGTACTCCGCGATATATTTCTCCGCGAGCTCGGCGACGGTGATACCCATCTCGTTCGCACGGTTTATCATCTTGTCGTCGATGTCGGTAAAGTTCTGGACGTAGGTCACTTCGTAGCCGATGCTTTCAAGGTAGCGGCGGAACACGTCGAAGAGTACGAAAGGCCGCGCGTTGCCGATGTGGAAGAAGTTGTAGACGGTCGGCCCGCAGACGTAGAAGCGCACCTTGCCGGGCTCGACGGTGACGAAGGTTTCTTTTTTCCTTGTAAGATCGTTGTAGACTGTTAAAGACATTATTTAACTCGCACCTCCGCGATACGTTCTTTCTCAACTGTGTTATTATATCAAGTAATGCTGAACTTTAAGCAATGAAAGGAATCAATTCTTTGAATAAAGAAGAGCTTATAAAATTCGTGAAAGGATTTCCAGACCGTCCGGGCGTCTATCTGATGCGCGACGAGAACGGCGAGATTATCTACGTCGGCAAGGCGAAGTCTCTGCGCAAGCGCGTATCGTCGTACTTCCGCCACACGCACGCCTCGCCGCGGCTGAACAAGCTCGTCGAGACGATACGCGACATCTCGACGATGCGCACCGAGACGGAGATCGAGGCGCTCATCCTCGAAAACAGGCTCATCAAGCTTTATCAGCCGTTCTTCAACGTCGACCTCAAGATGAACGAGCGCTACGCATATATCAAGATAACGGCGGAGAAGCATCCGCGCATCATCGTGACGCGCGTCAAGATGGACGACGGCGCGGTCTATATCGGCCCTTACGTGCGCGTCAGCGAGGTGCGCGCGCTGCTGCGCCTCGTCGAGCGCTATCTGCCGCTGCGCTCGTGCGGCGGCGCGGAGGCGAAGCCGCAGAACGGACGGCCCTGCATGAAATATTCTCTCGGCCGCTGCCTCGCGCCCTGCTGCGGTCTCTGCACCGAGAACGAGTACCGCGACCGCGTCGCGGACGTCGCGCTGCTGCTTCAGGGCCACGGCGCGGAGCTTGTCGAGCGTCTGCGCAAACGCATGGACAAGGCGGCGCGCGAGCTGAAGTTCGAGGAGGCGGCGCACCTGCGCGACACGATACGCGCGATATGGCGCGTCAGCCGCCAGCAGAACACAATTCCCGAAATTCCGTCAGGCAAGGATAATTTCTGGGAAGTCCTCAACTCCATGCAGAGGACCTTCCATCTTCCCGTGCTGCCTTGGCGCATAGACGGCTTCGACATTTCGCACAGCGCGGGAAATTTCACCGTCGGCGTCGCGGTCGTCTTCGAGCAGGGCTATCCGAACCCGTCGCTATACCGTAAATTCAACATCCGCACCGTCGAGGGGATAGACGACTTCCGCTCCATGAAGGAAACTCTGACGCGCCGCTACAAGCGATGCCTAGAGGGGCAGGAGCCGCTGCCTCAGCTTATACTCATAGACGGCGGCCCCGTGCAGCTCGAATTTGCGATGCAGGCGCTAGACGACCTCGGAATACACAACATCCCGATAATTTCGCTCGCAAAGGAATTCGAGGAGGTCTATATGCCGAATCAGAAGGAGCCGGTGCGGCTCGACCACACCGACCCCGTGCTGCGCCTTTTGCAGCACGTGCGCGACGAGTCGCACCGCTTTGCGATAACGTCGCACAGGACGCGGCGCGGCAAGAGCTTCACGCGCAGCAAGATAGAGGAAGTGCCCGGCATAGGGCGCGCGAAGGCGGCGATGCTGATAACGAAGTTCGGAAGCGTGCGCGCGATTAAAGACCTGCCGCCTGAGGAGCTCGCCGCCGCTCCGGGCATCGGCCCCGCGCTCGCAAAGAGGATACTGGCGAAGCTCAACGAAGAGAACGAAACGGAAAAAATGACTAAGGAGGCGCGTGTCGATGGCGCTGCCGCAAAGCAAGATTGACGAATATTATATGAGCTGCGCGCTCGAGCTGGCCGCGCGCGGCGCGGAGTGCAGCCCGAACCCGAGGGTCGGCTGCGTGCTCGTGTGCGACGGTGAGATAGTCGGGCGCGGCTGGCATCAGAAATACGGCGGCCCGCACGCCGAGGTGAACGCAGTGCGCGACGCGGGAGACGCCGCGCGCGGAGCGACGGCCTACGTGACGCTCGAGCCGTGCTCGCATTACGGCAAGACGCCGCCCTGCGCCGACCTTCTGATAGAACGCGGCGTCGCTCGCTGCGTTGCCGGGATGCGCGACCCGAACCCGAAGGTCGACGGCGGCGGCTTCGCGAAGCTCGAAAAGGCGGGCATTGCGGTCAAGGCCGGCGTGCTCGAGGACGAATGCCGCTGGATGAACCGCGGCTTCATCCGCCGCATGACGCACGGACGCCCGTGGGTGACGCTGAAAATCGCCGCCTCGCTCGACGGAAAAATCGCGCTTGAAAACGGCGAGAGCAAATGGATAACGGGGCCGGAGTCGCGCTCGATGGTCCACGCGATGCGCGCGGAGAACGACGCTGTGCTGACCGGCATAGGCACGGTGCTCGCGGACGACCCGCAGCTCACGGTGCGCGACGCGCCGGGGCGCACGCCGCTGCGCGTGATTCTCGACAGGCGGCTGCGCACGCCGCTTGACGCGAAAATCTTGGTGGGCGGCGGCGTTTCAATATTCGCGCTCGATTCCGCGCCGCGCGACAAAGGCGAGGCGCTCGAACGCGCGGGCGCGCGAGTCGAATATCTCGCGGAGGATAATTTCCTCGCCGCCGTTCTGGATAAACTTTGCCGCGATGGTGTAAACTATCTGATGGTCGAGGCGGGAGCCGGCGTCGCCGGGGCCTTCGTCAAGGCTGGGCTCTGCGACGAATTGGCCCTCTTTACCGCGCCGAAGATAATGGGGCGCGGCCCCTCGTTCGCGGACGGGGCGGCCTTCGGTTCCATGGCGGAAGTCCCGGCGCTGAAAATAAGAGAAATTTCACGCTGCGGCGGCGATCTGCTCGTCAAAGGGGTGTTTGCATGTTCACCGGACTTATAGAAACTGTCGGCTCGATAGTCACGATAACGCCGCTCGGCGACGTTACGGAGCTTTCGATATACGCGCCCGCGATAGCGCCCGAGCTGCGGCACGGCGATTCCGTCGCGATATCCGGGGCCTGCCAGACCGTCACGTTCATGGACGCCAATTCGTTCAAGGTGCAGATGATGCCGGAGACGCTCGCGCGCACGAAGCTCGGCGGGCTGCGCACCGGCGCGCGCGTGAACCTCGAACGCGCGATGCGCCTCGACACGCGCGTAGACGGGCATCTCGTCGCGGGCCACGTGGACGGCGTCGCGGAGGTCTCGAAGATAGAGGCGCTCAACGATACGCGCAAGATATATTTCACGGCTGACGAGCGGCTGCTCGACGGGATAGTGGAGAAGGGCTCAGTGACCGTCGACGGCGTCAGCCTCACCGTCATAGACGCGGAGGCGGAATTCTTCTCGGTCGGCGTCATACCGACGACGCTCGCGGAGACGACGATAGGCGCCCTCCGCACGGGCGACAGGGTCAACATAGAGACCGACATGATAGGGAAATACGTGAAGAAATTCGTCGAAGCCGCGCTCGGAGAAAAAAAAGAAAGCGGAAAGATGAAAAATTCTCTCACTTGGGATAAACTAAGCGAGTATGGCTGGAACTGAGTTGGGAGGCTTAGAATGTTCAATACGATAGAAGAGGCGATAGCCGATATAAAAGCCGGAAAAATGATAATCGTCGCCGACGACGAGAACCGCGAGAACGAAGGCGACCTCGTCATGGCGGCGGACTTCTGCCGTCCGGAGGATATCAATTTCATGATAACCAAGGCGCGCGGCCTCGTCTGCGTGCCTATCTCATGCGCGCAGGCGCAGCGCCTCGGCCTCGAACCGATGGTCGAGCACAACACCGACGCGCACTGCACCGCCTTCACCGTCTCGGTAGACAAGCTCCGCGGCACGACGACGGGCATCTCCGCCGCCGAAAGAGCGACGACCGCCCGCGCGCTCGCCGACCCGAAGTCGATTGGCGGCGATTTCAGAAAGCCGGGGCACATCTTCCCGCTCACGGCGCGCCCCGGCGGCGTGCTCCAGCGCGCGGGACACACCGAAGCGGCGGTCGATATAACGCGCCTCGCGGGGCTCAACCCTGCGGGCGTAATCTGCGAGATAATGAACGAAGACGGCACGATGGCGCGCCTTCCGCAGCTTCTCGAATTCGCGGCGCGCGAAGGGCTGAAGATAATCTCTGTTGAGGAGCTCATCCGCTACCGCGTCATGCGCGAGAAATTCGTTAAAAAAGAGGTTACCGTCCCGATGCCGACGCAGTGGGGCGACTTCGTCTGCCACGCATACACAAGCCCCTACGGCGACAACCCGGGGGCCGTCCACATCGCGCTCGTCAAGGGAGACATATCGGGCGACGAGCCGGTGCTCGTCCGCGTACACTCCGAATGCTTCACTGGCGACCTGCTCGGCTCGCTGCGCTGCGACTGCGGCCCGCAGCTCCACACCGCTATGTCGATGATAGAGCGCGAGGGCCGCGGCGTGCTGCTCTACCTGCGCCAGGAAGGGCGCGGCATCGGCCTGCTCGCGAAGCTCAAGGCCTACGACCTCCAGGACAAGGGGCTCGACACCGTCGAAGCGAACGTCGCGCTCGGCTTCGCGCCCGACCAGCGCGACTACGGCATAGGCGCGCAGATACTCGCGGACCTCGGCCTCAGGAAGCTTCGGCTGATGACCAACAACCCCGTCAAGATAACGGGGCTTTCGGGCTACGGCCTAGAGATAACCGAGCGCGTGCCGATAGAGATACCGCCGAACCCGTACAACGAAAAATATCTGAACACGAAGCTCTGCCGCATGGGGCACATGCTTCACGACAAAGCCTACTGCAAGCACTGCGGCGAAGGCTGCAAGAAATAATAAAATTACAGAAGGGGGAAAAACGTCATGCGCACCATACAGGGCGATATGATAGGAAGCGGGCTGCGCTTCGCGATAATAGGCTCGCGTTTCAACGAACTCATCACCTCGAAGCTCATCGAAGGGGCGAAGGACGCGCTTTCGCGCCACGGCGTAAGCTTCTCGGACATCGACCTCTACTGGACGCCGGGCGCGTGGGAGCAGCCCGTCGTCGCGAAGGAGATAGCGCTGCTCGGAAAGTACGACGCGATAATCTCGCTCGGAGCTGTCATACGCGGCGACACGACGCACCACGAGTACGTCGCTGGCGAAGCCGCCAAGGGGCTCGCGCACGTCGGCCTCGAGCACCGCGTCCCGGTCGCCTTCGGCATACTGACCTGCGACAATCTGGAGCAGGCGCTCATGCGCGCGGGCAGCAAGGCCGGCAACAAGGGAGCCGAAGCGGCGCTCGCGGCGCTCGAAACGGCGAAGCTGATGAAAGAGATAAGAAATATGAGGGGAGCAGAAGAATAAAATGCTTGATATGAAGTGGGTCAGAGACCATTACGACGAAGTCGCGGAGATGCTCGCGTCGCGCAACAACGCGTTCCCGCTCGACAGATACAAGGAGCTCGACGAGGAGCGCCGCAAGACGCTGCTGCGCGTCGAATCGCTGAAGGAGAAGCGCAACTCCGGCTCCAAGGAGGTCGCCGTCAAGAAAAAGGCCGGCGAGGATACGACCGCGCTCCAGAACGAAATCCGCGCGCTCGGCGAGGAAATCAAGGAGCTCGACGACAAATCCGCCGAGATACAGAACGAGCTTGACGAGCTCGCGCTCAAGCTGCCTAACATGCCGCATTCGAGCGTGCCGAAGGGCAAGGACGAGCACGACAACGTAGAGATGCGCCGCTGGGGCGAGCCGCGCAAGTTCGATTTTGAGCCGAAGCCGCACTGGGAGCTCGGCGAGGCGCTCGGCATCATGGACTTCGAGCGCGGCGTCAAGCTCGCCGAAAGCCGCTTCACCGTCCTCAAGGGCGCCGGCGCGAGGCTCGAGCGCGGCCTTATGAACTTCATGCTCGACCTCCACACGACGCAGCACGGCTTCACCGAGATAGAGACCCCGGCGCTCGTCAACACAAAGACGATGACCGGCACGGGCCAGCTTCCGAAGTTCGCCGAGGACCTCTACCGCTGTGCGAACGACGACCTCTGGCTCATCCCGACCGCCGAAGTGCCGCTCACGAACCTCCACTCGGGCGAAACGCTCAAGGAGTCCGAGCTTCCGAAATACTTCTGCGCCTACACGAACTGCTTCCGCCGCGAGGCCGGCAGCTACGGCCGCGACATGCGCGGAATGCTGCGCCAGCACCAGTTCGACAAGGTCGAGATGGTGAAGCTCTGCACGCCGGAGAAGAGCTACGACGAGCTCGAGCACATGACGCACTGCGCCGAGCGCGTGCTTCAGCTCCTTGAAATCCCCTACCGTGTCATAGTGCTCTGCACCGGAGACATGGGCTTTGGCGCGGCGAAGACCTACGACATCGAGGTCTGGCTCCCGTGGCAGAACACCTACCGCGAAATCAGCTCGTGCAGCAACTGCGAGGACTTCCAGGCGCGCCGCATGGGCATGAAGTACAAGCCGGCTGACGGCGGCAAGGCGCGATTCGTCCATACGCTCAACGGCTCCGGCCTCGCGATCGGGCGCACGCTCATCGCCGTTATGGAAAACTACCAGAACGAGGACGGCTCCATCACCGTGCCAGAAGCTCTGCGCCCCTACGTCGGAGGCATGGAGAAGGTCACGCTTTAAGGGCGTCCGAAAAAATTGATTGACGAGGAAGCCGCCGGGGCGCGAAACCGTCTTGCGGCTTCCTTTTTTTATGGTAGGATAGTAAAGGGTAACGCAGAGTTACGGCGGCTTTATTTGTTTTATTGAGTTTTTGCGGGAGCGGGGCTTTATGTTTTCTAATTCGTATCTGGGCACGGCGGCGATTATTGCGATAATAGCCGTCATATGCGTGCTTATACAGAAATTTTTCAAAAAATACCTTGAGAGCGACCAGTATTACTACCTCAAGGACATTACTCTCGTGGGCGCGTGGGCGATATGCGGCATCTGGATGCCCGACGGCCCGCTGCGCATAACTGTAGCCGCGGGTGTCGCGGCGGCGTGCATAGGCTTCTGCCAGCGCGCGACGCGCGGCAAAAATCTGCGCTTTCTGTACTTTCTCATCGGCCTCGTCTTCTCGCTCTTCGGGCCGCGCATAGCGTTCATCGAGTTTACGAACGGAGAGTATTACTATCTTTCGTACTTCGTCTCGATAGCCATCAGCACGCTGTGGGTCGGCATCTTCCCGATATTCTTTCAGGAGATCGACGAGATTCCGGGGCTTTGCGGGCTTCTGCTGACCGTCAGCTGGACGATGATCTCGGCGGTCATTTTCTCGTCGTCGCAGAGCCTTCGCGACGCCTCCCAAATCTGCATAATCGGCCTCGTATTCATACTCGTCTTCTGGAGCCGCCACGTCTACGCCTACCGCAGGCTGACGGAGCCGCTGACCGCGCTCTGGGGGACGCTTTTCGCGGGGCTTTCGATTCTCGGCGTCAGCAAGGGGATAACCTTCTACACGCTCGCGCTGCTGCCGCTCGGATTTTTCGCGCTGCCGATAACGGAGACCTCGATGGGCGTCATAAGCGCCGCCGTCTCGCAGCGCCCGACCGGCAACATAATCCTCTACCGCAAGCTCATAACGCGCGGCTTCACGCATCCTGTGGCGATATATCTCGTCGTCGCCGTCTGCGCGCTCATGGGCTGCTTAGTGTCGGCGATACAGCTCGGCGCGGCGGACTTCTTCTGCCTGCTCGGCGCGGTCGCCGGAGTATTCGGGGTGATTTGGATTTTCTACACGTTCAAGTACAAGCGCCGCGGCATGAACGACGAGCGGCGCAAGCCGGGACTCTGGGGAGTCACGGTCGACAACATCTCGCTCAACTACGCGCTTTCGCGCGTGCAGCACTGGATAAAGAACGAGCGCACGCCGCACATCATCGTCACGCCCGACGCGCTCGCCGCGTTGCGCAGCCGCACCGACGCGGACTACCGGCGCATCGTGCGCCACGCGGGACTCGTGCTGCCCGACGGCGCGGGGCTCATAGGCGCGCTCAAGCTCGTCGGCACTCCGATACAGGAGCGCATTCCGGGCGTCGAGTTCACGGAGCACCTCTGCAAACGCGCGGCCTACGAGGGCTGGCGCGTCTGGTTCCTCGGGGGCAAGCCCGGCGTCGCGGAGGCGGCGGCGGAGAAGCTTATAGAAAAATATCCGGGCCTCATGGTCGCGGGGACGCGCGACGGATATTTCAAAGAAGAGGAGACAGCGTCGATATGCGCGAAGATAAGGGAATCGCGCGCCGACATCATTTTTGTCGGCTTCGGCGTGCCGAAGCAGGAATACTGGCTCGAGAAGCACATAGCGGAGACCGGCGCGGTCGTCGGCATGGGCGTCGGCGGCACGATGGACGTGATATCGGGCAACCTCACGCGCGCGCCGAAGGCGTGGCAGAAGTGCGGCATGGAATGGCTCTACCGCGTCATACAGGAGCCGTCGCGTTGGCGGCGCATAGCGAAGCTGCCGCTCTTCGTCTGGTATTTAATTTTAACCTGTCTTCACCTCGACAGGTATAAAGATGATGCCTTTTCTGAAGAAAAGCGTTAGAATATAAAACGTTACGCTCCGTTCGCGTAATTTTGAAAGGATGATAAAACTATGAAGATGGATAAGATAATCAAACAGGCTCAGAGGATGCAGGCGCAGATGGCGCTGGCCCAGGAGGAGCTCCAGAACACGGTCCTCGAAGGCACGGCCGGCGGCGGAGCCGTCAAGGTGACGGCGAACGGCCACGGCGAAGTCCTCTCCGTCGTTATAGATAAAGAGGTCGTGAATCCCGACGACGTCGAGATGCTCGAAGACCTCGTGCTCGGCGCGATAAAGGAAGCCACGTCGAAGGCCCGCGCCCTCTCGGAGCAGAAGATGAGCGCGCTCACCGGAGGCATGGGCGGCTTCCCCGGCCTGATGTAAGAGGCGCGTCTTGGCGCTTCCGGGGCCCGTTCAGACACTTATAAACGAATGGAGCCGCTTCCCCGGCGTCGGTGAAAAGACCGCGCGGCGCATGGTATTCTACCTTCTGCGCCAGGAGCCGGAGAAGATACGCGGCTTCGGCGACGCGGTGCTCTCACTGTCGAAGAACATCCGCCGGTGCAGCGAGTGCGGGGCCGTCACGGACGCCGACCCGTGCGCGATATGCACCGACCCGCTGCGCGACAGGCGGCTGATATGCGTCGTCGAGAACGAAGAGGACTGCGTCGCGATGGAGCAGGCGGGCATATTCAACGGCCTTTACCACGTCCTCGGCGGCAGGACGTCGCCGCTCGACGACGAGGAGATTCCCGAAGAGAGCCTCGAAAGGCTGCGCCATAGGGTCGAGGAGGGCGGCGTGCAGGAGATAATCCTCGCGACAGCGCCGCGCATAGAGGGAGACCTCACGGCCTATTCTGTGCAGGAGGCGCTCAAGGGGCTTCCCGTGCGCGTCTCGCGCCTTTCGTACGGGCTGCCGGCCGGCGGCAGCATAGGCTTCGCCGACCGCGTTACGCTGCACATGGCGATGGAGGCTCGAAAGGAGATGAACGGCTCGACGGAATAGTTTTCGGCAAAGCACGCATAAATCGGAAAAAATCTAAGGTACTGGAAAGGAGGAGATTTTATGCGGCATGACCTTGAATTGTCCAAGGTGATGAAAAGATTGGTCACAGCGGTAATGGTCTTTATCTGCGGCGCGGCCGGCTATCAGTTCTATCTGCTGATGATAGCGGAAAACTGGTGGCCCGCGGCGACGGATATACACCCGATAGGGGCGGGCGTCCTGATCGTCCTCGCATCGGCGGCTTTCGGCTTTATACTTGCACCTCTGTTTTGGTGGTCTATCAAGAAATTCGGTCAGTTTTTCGAGTCCAAAATACAGAATGTGAGCGTGCCGGATCTCATAGTCGGCATGATAGGGCTGATCATAGGCCTGCTTCTCGCGAACCTCATCGCGATACCGCTGGCGAAGCTTCCCGGAGGAATCGGCGTCTACGTGGCGGTGCTGCTCAACGTCGCGCTCGGCTATTGGGGCGTCCGCTTCTTCGCGAAGCGCGGCGACGATTTCTGGAACATACTGACGAACATCGACATAAAGTCGAAGCTCACGCGCTCGAAGAAGAAGGGCGAAAGCCCCGCGCCGGAGGAGATGCAGATTGCGTCGTCCTGCGCGAAGATAATCGACACGAGCGCGATAATAGACGGGCGCATCCTCGACGTTGCGAAGACCGGCTTCATCGAGGGGACGATAGTCCTTCCGCGCTTCGTCCTCGCGGAGCTCCAGGGCGTTGCGGACTCGACGGACCCGATGCGCCGCACGCGCGGACGCCGCGGCCTCTCCGTCGTTACGGATCTCCAGAAGGTCAAGGGGCTGACTGTCGAGATACCTGAGGTGACGCTGCGCGAGCTTGAGCGCGACAAGGTAGACGAGGCGCTCGTCGTCCTCGCGCGCCGTCTCAGCGGCAAGGTCATCACGACCGACTACAATCTGAACCAGGTCGCGCAGATCGAGGGCGTCGACGTGCTCAACGTCAACGACCTCGCGAACGCGCTGAAGCCGATGCTCCTGCCTGGAGAGAAAATCGAGATAGACATCATCCGCCTCGGCAAGGAGAACCACCAGGGCATCGGCTATCTCGACGACGGCACGATGTTCGTGGTCGAGGACGGCTATCGCCACGTAGGCGAGCGCGTCAAGGTCACGGTCACGTCGATGCTCCAGACCTCGGCGGGACGAATGATTTTCGGACGCATACATCCGTAGGCCGGAATGAAGGACGCGCCGAACTGGTCTTTCCTCATAACCGCGGGCGGCTCGGGCAGCCGCCTCGGCGGCGTGCCGAAGCAGTTCCGTATGCTCGGCGGCGCGTCGGTGTGGCGCTGGTCCTTCGCTGCGGCGGATAAGCTCCGCCGCATGGGGCGCGTCCGCGATATAGTGATGACCGTTCCGCGCGAAAGCTTCGCCGCGCTTGCCGGCGAGGCGGAGAAGCTCGGGCTGACGCTCGTCGAGGGCGGACGTTCGAGAAGCGAATCCGTGACGAAAGGGCTTAGAGCGTGCCGCGGGCCGCACGTGCTGGTGCACGATGGGGCCCGCCCTTTTATAAGCGAGGGGCTCTGCCTGCGGCTCATGGACGCTGTCGAGGCCGAAGGCTTTGGAGCAGCGCCGCTGCTTCCGTCCACGGATTCCCTCAAAGTCGTGGAAGATGGCGAAATAACGGGCGTCGCGGACAGGTCCCTCTATTTCAGGACGCAGACGCCGCAGGCCTTCCCGCTCCGCGAGCTCATAGAGGTCATGGAAAATTCTCCCGACGGCGGCACCGACGAGGCGTCGCTCTGGCTCGCGGCGGGAAAGAAAATCGTCCCGGTGGAGGGAGAAGAGATGAACTTCAAGATAACTTCTCAATTCGACTGGGAGGCTGCGTGCGCGTTCGCGCGCGGCGGCGCGGAGGTCGAGCGAAGGACGGGCCACGGCTACGACATCCATCAGCTCGCGGAGGGTCGTCCGCTGATAATTGCGGGCGTGAAGGTCGAGGGCCTCAGCTACGGCCTGCTCGGCCATTCGGACGCGGACCTCGTCGCGCACACCGTCATGGACGCTCTGCTCGGCGCGGCGGGTGAGCCCGACATCGGGACGCTCTTCCCTGCCACGGACGAAAAATGGCGCGGCGCGGACAGCATGGCGCTGCTGCGCACGGTGCTCGAGCTTCTCGCGTCGAAGGGCTGGCGCGCGGAATGGGTGGACGTCACGCTCAACGCGCAGAGGCCGAAGCTCGGCCATCTCGTGCCGGCCTTCATCGGGAGCATGAACCGCGCGCTTGGCGGAGACGAAACGAAAAGAATCTTCAACATGAAAGTGAAATCGGCGGAGCGCTGCGGCAGCGCCGGAAGGGGAGAGTGCATGATATGCCACGGCGTGGCTACCATTGCACGCGAGCTTCCTGCAGGCGCGGCGCGCCAGGATTTTTATTAAATAATCTTATGGAGGACATGTGATTATGGAGAAGAACAGCGGGAAATTTGTTGATTATCGCGGCTTTACCTTTGACGACGTGCTTCTTGTCCCCGGATACAGCGAGGTGGTGCCCTCCGGCGTCAATGTGGCGACGAAGCTGACGCCGCAGATAGACCTCAATATCCCGATATGCAGCGCGGCTATGGACACGGTCACTGAGGCCCGCCTCGCGATAGCGCTCGCGCGCGAGGGCGGCATCGGAATACTGCACAGGAACCTTCCGCTTGAGGCGCAGGCGGTCGAGGTCGACAAGGTAAAGCGCTCGGAGTCTGGCGTCATCGTCGACCCCTTCTACCGCCATCCGTCAGACTCGATACGCGACGCGGTCGAGCTCATGGAGCACTACCACATCTCCGGCGTTCCCGTCGTCGACGACGGAATACGTCTCGTCGGCATAATCACGAACCGCGACCTGCGTTTCGTCACGAACCTCGACCAGCCGATCTCCAACGTAATGACGAAGGACCACCTCGTCACCGCGCCCGTCGGCACGACGCTCGACGACGCGAAGAGCATACTCATGGGCTCCAAAGTCGAGAAGCTTCCCATCGTCGACAAGGACAACGTGCTTAAAGGGCTCATCACGATAAAGGACATACTGAAGGCGAAGGCCTTCCCGAACGCTGCGAAGGACTGCCACGGGCGTCTGCGCGTCGGAGCGGCGATAGGTGTCGGCCACGACGCTAAGGACAGGGCGGCGGCTCTCGTCAAGGCTGGAGTCGACGTAATCATAGTCGACACCGCGCACGGACACTCGAAGATGGTCATCGACATGGTGGCATATCTGCGCAAAGAATACCCCGACCTTCCGCTCATTGGCGGAAACATCGCGACCTCCGCCGCGGCCGAGGCCCTCATCGAAGCGGGCGCGGACGGCGTAAAGGTCGGCATCGGCCCCGGCTCGATATGCACGACGAGAATCGTCGCGGGCATCGGCGTGCCGCAGGTAGCGGCGGTCATGAACGTCTCCGAGACGGCGCACCGCCTCGGCAAGACCGTCATCGCCGACGGCGGCATCCGCTACTCGGGCGACATAGTCAAGGCTCTCGCGGCGGGCGGAGACGTAGTCATGATAGGCTCGCTCTTCGCCGGAACCGAGGAAAGCCCGGGAGAGCCGGTCATCTACAAGGGACGCTCATTCAAGAGCTACCGCGGCATGGGCTCGCTCGGCGCTATGAAGGGCGGATGCAGCAAGGACCGCTACTTCCAGGAGGGCGCGCAGGAAGACAAGCTCGTGCCGGAAGGCATCGAAGGCATGGTCCCGCACAAGGGGCCGATCTCCGCGGTCATCTATCAGATGGTCGGCGGAATCCGCGCTGGCATGGGCTACGTCGGCGCGCCGACTATCGAGCGTCTGCACACTGACTCCCGCTTCGTCCAGGTCACGGCGGCCTCGATGAAGGAAAGCCACCCGCACGACGTAGTGATAACGAAGGAAGCCCCGAACTACTGGGCGGAGTAAAATTTAAGAGCGAAGCGGACGTTTCACGGAAGCGTCCGCTTTTTTGCACTCTTTCATAAATCCGGCGCGCCTGCGTGAACGCGCGCCGCTTTGCCTCGCGTTGCGGAAACGCCGCGGAGCTTGGGCGCGTGCGGCGGCTTTGCGGAGCTGCGCGTAATTGCCGGAGCCGCCGACGGCTCTGCGTCCGCGCCGTCGCTCTGCGCCGCCTTCGGCGCGCTGCGGAGATTTCGCACGCGTTGCGGCGCGGCGGAAATTTCACGGCTCTTCCTCACGGCGGCGCGGCGGCTGTATAATTGTGGCGCGAGAATATAATTTTGCGAGGTGCAGCGATGACGCTAAAGATAGCTACGTTCAACGTCAATTCCGTAAAGAGCCGCATTCCCGTGCTTATCCAGTGGTTCGAGACGAAGGGCGCGCCCGACATACTCTGCCTTCAGGAGACGAAGTGCGTCGATGAGGATTTCCCCGCTTACTTCTTCGAGGATTATTTCGACTTTTGCAATTACCGCGGCATGAAGAGCTACAACGGCGTCGCGATAATATCGAAGCGCGAGCCGGACGAGGTCTCGTTCGGCCTCGGCGACGAGGGCGAGGAGGGACGCGAGGAGTCAGAGGCTGCGCGCGTGGCCTTCGCGCGCTTCGGGAAGCTCTTCGTGCTGAACACCTACATCCCGCAGGGGAAGGACATCGAGCATCCAGATTACGCCTACAAGCTGCGCTTCATCGCGCGCGTGCGCGCTCTGCTCGAGCGCCGCTGCACGCCGGACGACCTCGTCGTCTGGGTCGGCGACCTCAACGTCGCGCCGTCGGAGATCGACGTCGCGAATCCGAAAAATAAGAAGAACCACGTCTGCTTCCATGAGGACGTGAAGCGCGCGCTCGCCTCGGCGATGGAGTGGGGGCTTGTAGACATATTCCGCGAGCATTTGCCGAACGAGGGCGAGTACACCTTCTGGGACTACCGCATAAAGGACTCGCTCGCGCGCAATATAGGCTGGCGCATAGACCACGTGCTCGGCACGAGGAGCGCCGCCGCGCTCTGCCGCTCCGTGAGCGTCGAGCGCGAGCTGCGCGCCGCGGCGAAGCCGTCGGACCACACGGCGGTAGTGGCGGAGTTCGATTACGATTTATAAAGTGTTGACAGCCGTAAGATTTTCTATATAATCTACGGCGTGGTTTATAGAGACCGAAACCGGTGAGACGGAGATAAAGTCTGTCGGGCGCCAACAGAGAGTCCGCGTTGGTGAGAGCGGGCGGAACGCAGACAGGCAAATGGACCGTTGAGGGCGCGGGGAAAGGCGTAAGCCGAGTATGACGCGACGCGGGGGCATGCGTAAGTTGCCGGAGATATGATGGTATCTCGCTAAGAGCACGCAAAGTCGTGAAGCAAGGTGGCACCGCGGGAATTTTCAGCCCGTCCTTGGCAGACTAAATATCTGCCGGGACGGGCTTTTTTTAGTTCCAGCCCTCCGGCAGCGAACGGAGGTAGTTTTATGTATCCCGAGCTTGAAGAGGTCAAGAGGCTCGCGAAGAGCGGCGAGTACAAGAGGATTCCCGTCTGCCGCGAGCTGTACGCCGACAGGTTTACGCCGGTCGAGGTTATGAGGACGCTGCGCGCGGCGGGCAGGCATTGCTTTCTGCTCGAGAGCGCGGAGAACAACCAGCGTTGGGGGCGCTATTCGTTCCTCGGCTACGAGCCGGAGCTCGAGCTGACCTGCACGGACGGCGTGCTGCGCATCCGCGAGGCGGCGGGCGACGGCGAGGTCAGGGAACGGACTGAAAAGACGGAGCATCCGGGCGCGGCGATACGCTCGGTGCTGCGCGAACGCAAGAGCCCGAAAATCAAAGGAATGCCGCCCTTCTGCGGCGGCCTCGTCGGATATTTCTCATACGAATATTTCAAGTACGCGGAGCCGACGCTGCGCTGCGGCGGCGAGTGCGGCGACTTCCGCGACGCGGACCTGATGCTTTTCGACAAGGTGATCGCATTCGACCATTACCGTCAGAAGCTGCTGCTCATAGCGGGCGTTCCCGCGGACGACGCTGACGCTGGCTATCTGCGCGCGTGGAAGTCGCTCGACGAGATGGAGTCGCTGCTTACGAGCGGCGCGAAGGCCGTCTTCCGTCCGCTGAAGCTGAAGGAAGAGCTTTCGCCGCGCTTCTCGAAGAAGGAATTCTGCTCGATGGTGGAGAGCGCGAAGAAATATATCCGCGAGGGCGACATATTCCAGGTAGTGCTCTCGAACCCGCTGAGCGCGGCGGCGGAGGGCAGCCTCTTCGACACCTACCGCGTGCTGCGCACGACGAACCCGTCGCCCTACATGTTCTACTTCTCGAGCGACGATATAGAGATAGCGGGCGCTTCGCCCGAGACGCTCGCGCGCCTTGAGGACGGAGTGCTTTACACATTCCCGCTCGCGGGCACGCGCCGCCGCGGCGCGGACGAGCGCGAGGACGCGGAGCTCGAGCGCGAGCTGCTCGCAGACGAAAAGGAGCTCGCCGAGCACAATATGCTCGTCGACCTCGGACGCAACGACGTCGGGCGCGTCTGCCGCCTCGGCAGCGTGACGGTCGAACGTTATCTCGACGTTCTGCGCTTCTCGCACGTCATGCACATCGGCTCGACGGTCTCGGGCCGCCTGCGCGAGGACAGGGACGCGGTGGACGCCGTGGATTCGATACTGCCGGCGGGCACTTTGTCCGGCGCGCCTAAGATACGCGCCTGCGAGATAATCCGCGAGCTCGAGGGCGGGCGGCGCGGAATTTACGGCGGCGCGGTCGGCTATCTCGATTTCAGCGGCAACATGGACACCTGCATAGCGATACGGCTCGCCTATAAGAAGAACGGGCGCGTCAGCGTACAGTCGGGCGCGGGCATCGTCGCCGACAGCGAGCCGGAGCGCGAGTTCCGCGAATGCGCGGACAAGGCGCAGGCGGTCGTCCGCGCGCTGCGCGCCGCAGAGGGAGGATTAAGATAATGCTTCTGCTTATAGACAACTACGACAGCTTTGCCTACAACCTCTATCAGCTAGCAGGGGCCTTCTCGCCCGACGTGATGGTGGAGCGCAACGACGCGCTGACGGCCGACGAGGTCGCCGCGCTCGCGCCCGAGGCGATATTCCTTTCGCCGGGGCCGGGGCGTCCCGAGGATGCCGGCGTCTGCCCCGCGCTCGTGCGCCGCTTCGCCGGGAAAATACCGATTTTCGGAGTCTGCCTCGGAATGCAGGTTATCTGCTCCGCGCTCGGCGGCCGCGTATCCTACGCGAGGACGCTCATGCACGGCAAGGTATCGAAAATTTCGCTCGAGGGCGAGAGCGTCCTCTTCAGGGATATGAAGAGCGGATTTCCCGCGGCGCGCTACCATTCGCTCGCGGCCGTCGAGGAGAGCCTGCCGCCCTCGCTGCGCGTCACGGCGCGCGCCGAAGACGGCGAGATAATGGCGCTCGAGGACGTGCGGCGGCTCGTCTGCGGCGTGCAGTTCCATCCGGAATCCGTGATGACGCCGGACGGTGCTGCGATAGTGAAGAATTTTATAGATGCGGCGAAGGCCGGGAGGAAATAAAGATGATTAAAGAGGCGATAGTAAAGCTTTCGAAGAAAGAGGATCTGACCTTCGCGGAGGCGCGCGAGGTCATGAACGAGATAATGGACGGGCAGGCGAGCGGCGTGCAGATGGCGGCCTACCTGACGGCGCTTTCGCTGAAGGGCGAGACGACGGATGAGATAACCGCCTCGGCGGTCGGCATGCGCGAGCACTGCATCAGGCTGCTGCACGACGTAGACGCGCTCGAAATAGTCGGCACGGGCGGAGACCACGCGAACTCCTTCAACATCTCGACGACGGCGGCGCTCGTCACGGCGGCGGGCGGCGTCGCGGTCGCGAAGCACGGAAACCGCGCCGCCTCGTCGAAGTGCGGGGCCGCGGACGTGCTCGAGGCGCTCGGCGTGAACATCACGATTTCGCCGGAGCGCAGCGCGCAGCTGCTGAAGGAGATAAACATCTGCTTCCTCTTCGCTCAGAACTACCACATCGCGATGAAATACGTCGCGCCCGTGCGCCGCGAGCTCGGCATCAGGACGGTATTCAACATCCTCGGCCCGCTCTCGAACCCCGCGGGCGCGAAGCGCGAGTTGATGGGCGTCTACGACGAGACGCTCGTCGAGCCGCTCGCGCACGTCATGTCGCGCCTCGGCGTCTCGCGCGGCATGGTCGTATTCGGGCAGGACAGCCTTGACGAAATTTCTATGAGCGCGCCGACGACTGTATGCGAGATAAAGGACGGCTGGTTCCAGTCATACGAGCTGACGCCAGAGCGCTTCGGCTACGAGCGCTGCGCGAAGGCGGAGCTCGTCGGAGGAACGCCGCAGGAGAACGCGGAGATAACGCGCGCGATACTCGGCGGCGCGGACCGCGGGCCGAAGCGCAGCGCCGTCTGCCTCAACGCCGGGGCCGCGCTCTACATCGGCGGCAAGGCCGACAGTCTCGAGGCGGGCGTCCGCTCCGCGGAGGAGATAATCGACTCCGGCGCGGCGATGCGCAAGCTCGAAGAATTTATAAGAGAGAGCAACAAATGAACATCTTAGAGGAAATAGCCGAAAGGACGAGAATCCGCGTCGCGGATGACAAAAAGCGCGCGCCGCTCGCGGATGTGCGCCGCGCCGCGGAAGAGGCGGCGAAGGCGAGAGCTCCGCGCGGCTTCGAGAACGCGCTGCGCGGCGGCGACGTTTCGTTCATCTGCGAGGTGAAGCGCGCCTCGCCGTCTAAGGGGCTCATCGCCGAGGATTTCCCCTACCTCGACATCGCGCGCGGCTACGAGGCTGCGGGCGCGGCGGCGATATCGTGCCTGACCGAGCCCTATTGGTTTAAGGGCAGCGACGAATATCTGCGCGAGATAGCGCGCGAGGCGCGCATCCCCGTGCTGCGCAAGGATTTCACCGTGGACGAGTACATGATATACGCGGCCTCGGCGCTCGGGGCCTCCGCCGTGCTGCTGATAGTTTCGCTGACTGACGGCGCGGCGCTGCGCGACTATATAGCCCTCGCGCACGAGCTGAATCTATCGGCGCTCGTCGAGGTTCACGACGAGGCGGAGACGGAGCTGGCGCTCGGCGCGGGCGCGCGTATCGTTGGCGTCAACAACCGCGACCTCAAAACCTTCAAAGTGGATATGAACGTAAGCCTGCGGCTGCGCCCGCTCGTCCCGCGTGAAATCGTCTTCGTCTCCGAGAGCGGAGTGAACGGCCCCGAGGATATAGAAAAGCTGCGCCGCTGCGGCGCGGACGCCGTGCTCGTCGGCGAGCGGCTGATGCGCGCGGCGGACAAGCGCGCGGCGCTCGCGGAGCTGAGGGGGACGGCGCGGTGACGAAAATAAAAATCTGCGGCCTCTCGCGCGAGTGCGATATAGATTTCGCCAACGAAACGAAGCCGGACTACGTGGGCTTCGTCGTGAACTTCCCGAAGAGCCGCAGGAACGTCTCCCCCGACAGGGCGCGCGAGCTCGCCTCGCGGCTGTCGCCTGAAATTACGCCCGTCGGCGTCTTTGTGGACGAGCGGCCCGAGGTTATAGCGGAGCTCGTAAACTGCGGCGTAATCCGCGCGGCGCAGCTCCACGGCTCCGAGGACGGAGAATATATAAAAAATCTGCGCGCGCTCTGCCGCTGCGAGATTATTCAGGCCTTCCGCGTGAAGGACGAAGAGGACGTGCGCCGAGCCGCGCAAAGCTCCGCGGACTGCGTCCTGCTTGACGGCGGGCAGGGCGAGGGGCGGCGCTTCGACTGGAAGCTCGCGGAAAATTTCCCGCGCCCATGCTTCATAGCGGGCGGCCTCTGCGCGGAGAACGCCGCGGAGGTTATGGAAAAGCTGCGCCCCTTCGCGCTCGACATGAGCAGCGGGGTGGAGACGGACGGATTCAAGGACTTGGAAAAAATCAGAGCGGCTGTCGCCGCTGTCAGGAGGTTTTTATAGATGAGCAGAGGAAGGTTCGGCGAACACGGCGGGCAGTACATTCCTGAGACGCTGATGAACGCCGTCATCGAGCTTGAAGAGGCTTACAACAGGTACAAGGACGACGCGGATTTCCGGAGCGAGCTCGCCGCGCTGCTTAACGACTACGCGGGCAGGCCGTCGCGGCTCTACTTCGCGAAGCGCATGACGGAGGACCTGGGAGGCGCGAAGATATACCTCAAGCGCGAGGACCTGAACCACACCGGCGCGCACAAGATAAACAACGTGCTCGGACAGGCGCTCCTCGCGAAGCGCATGGGAAAGACGCGCCTCATCGCCGAGACCGGCGCGGGGCAGCACGGCGTCGCGACGGCGACGGCGGCGGCGCTCTTCGGCATGGAGTGCGAGGTCTTCATGGGACGCGAAGACATCGAGCGCCAGGCGCTCAACGTCTACCGCATGAGGCTGCTCGGCTCGACCGTCCATTCCGTCGAGAGCGGCACGGGGACGCTGAAAGACGCCGTCAGCGAGACGATGCGCGAGTGGACGCGCCGCATCGCCGACACGCATTACGTCCTCGGCTCGTGCATGGGGCCGCACCCCTTCCCGACGATAGTGCGCGACTTCCAGGCCGTCATATCGAAGGAGATAAAAGAGCAGCTCGCGCAGGCCGAGGGCAGGCTGCCCGACGCCGTGCTCGCATGCGTCGGCGGCGGCTCGAACGCCATCGGAACCTTCTACAACTTCATCGGCGACCCGTCCGTGAAGCTCATCGGCTGCGAGGCGGCGGGGCGCGGCGTCGACACGCCCGAGACGGCGGCGACGATAGCGACTGGACGGCTCGGCATCTTCCACGGCATGAAGTCCTACTTCTGTCAGGACGCCTACGGGCAGATTGCGCCCGTCTATTCGATTTCCGCGGGGCTCGACTATCCCGGCATCGGCCCCGAGCACGCCTACCTGCACGACACGGGCCGCGCCGAGTACGTCCCCGTCACCGACGACGAATCCGTCGAGGCCTTCGAGTATCTCGCGCGCACGGAGGGCATAATCCCCGCGATCGAGAGCGCGCACGCCGTCGCGCACGCGATGAAGCTCGCGCCGCAGATGGGAAAGGACAACATAATCGTCGTCTGTCTCTCGGGACGCGGCGACAAGGACTGCGCGGCGATAGCGCGGTACAGAGGAGAGGATTTGCATGAGTAACATCAGACGCGCCTTTGAAAAGGGCAAAGCCTTTATACCATTCATCACCTGCGGAGACCCGAGCCTCGCGGTCACGGAGGAACTCGCCTGCGCGATGGCGGAGGCCGGAGCCGACCTAATAGAGCTCGGCATACCCTTCTCCGACCCGACCGCTGAGGGGCCGGTCATCCAGGCCGCGAACGTCCGCGCGCTGCGCGGCGGCGCGACGACGGACAAGATACTCGAGACGGCGCGCCGCATCCGCGCGCGCGTGGACACGCCGCTCGCCTTCATGACCTACGCGAACGTCGTCTACTCCTATGGCATAGAGCGCTTCGCCGAAGCCGCGGCCTCGGCGGGCGTCGACGGCCTCATACTGCCCGACGTGCCATTTGAGGAAAAGGAGGAGTTCGCCGTCCCGTGCCGCAGGCACGGCGTCGAGGTCGTCTCCCTGATTGCGCCGACCTCGCACGAGCGCATAGCGACGATAGCGCGCGAGGCCGAGGGCTTCGTCTACTGCGTTTCGTCGCTCGGCGTGACTGGCGTGCGCGGCGCGATAACGACGGACGTCGGCGCGATGGTGCGCCTCGTCAAGCGCGAGAAGGACATCCCGTGCGCCGTGGGCTTCGGCATATCGACGCCGGAGCAGGCAGCGAATATGGCCTCGCAGTCCGACGGCGCGATAGTCGGCAGCGCGATAGTGAAGCTCTGCGAAAAGTACGGCGAGGAGTGCGTGCCGCACGTCGCGCGGTACGTGCGCGAGATGGCGGAGGCCGTACACGGCGCGTAAATTTTTCGCGCGCGGAACAAAACGACGCGGCGGACGGGGCTTTTCGGCTTCGTCCGCTTTTTTGCGCTGACGCCGCACTGTAATCTTTATGCTAAAATACCTTTGTTAAGAGAGCGGAAGGAGGCTCGCCCCGCTATGCTCAGCTGCACGAAGATGAACGGAAACGGCAACGACTTCATAATGATAGACAACAGGACGCGCTCATTCGGTGCGGAGGAGTTGGCGCGCTTCGCGCGGCTGCTCTGCCGCCGCGGCCTCTCGGTCGGTGCGGACGGGCTGCTCGTCGTCGAGCCTTCGGAACGCGCGGACTTCCGTATGCGCCTCTTCAACAGCGACGGCTCGGAGGGCGAGATGTGCGGCAACGGCGCGCGCTGCATAGCGCGCTACGCTTTCGAGAAGGGAATAGTAAAATTACCGTCGATGCGCTTCGAGACGCTCGGCGGCGAGGTGCGCGCCTCGGTCGACGGCCGCATGGCCGCGCTCGAGCTCGCGCCGGTGTCGCTCGACGAAGCCGTCAGAGGCCGCGTCACGATCGACGGCGTCGATTACGAATACACATATATAATAGTAGGCGTGCCGCACACGGTCATATTCGAGGAGAAACGCAGCCGTGCCTTCGCGGACTACGCCCCGCTCGGGCGCGTGATACGCGAACGCGCGGACTTGTTCCCGCGCGGCACGAACGTGAACTTCGCCGTCGCCGCGGACGGTGGCCTCGACGTAATGACATACGAGCGCGGCGTCGAGGATATGACGCTCTCGTGCGGGACGGGCTCGACCGCCTCGGCGATCGCCGCGATGCAGCTCGGCCTCTGCGGCGCGGAGGTGCGCGTGACGAACCCCGGCGGCGTGAACGTCGTGAAGCTCGCGCTCTCGGAGGACGGGCGCACGGTTTTCCCGAAGCTCGAAGGCGCGATGCTGATGACCGCGGAGCTTGAGATTCTCCCCGAGGCGCTCTTATAATGAAAAATCATTGCCGCTGGCAAAAGATTTATGGAGGTAGATGCAATGCCTAAACCGTGGTGGCGAGAGACGATAGAGACGGTGCTCTGGGCGGTCGTCCTGGCGCTGATACTCCGCACATTCGTAGTGCAGGCTTTCTGGATTCCGAGCGGCTCGATGATACCGACGCTCGAGATAGGCGACAGGGTGCTCGTCCTTAAATTCTGGTACCACCTTCCGAACAACGGCCCGGAGCGCGGCGACATCGCGGTATTCAAATATCCGGTCGACCCGCGGCGCGACTTCGTGAAGCGCGTCATAGGCCTGCCGGGCGACACAGTCGAGATGCGCAACGGCACGGTCTTCGTCAACGGCACGGAGGTCTTCGAGCCCTACGTCAAGAACACAGACAGCTACAACATGGCCCCCGTCAAGGTGCCGGAGGGGCATTATTTCTGCCTCGGCGACAACAGGCCGAACTCGCAGGACGGGCGCTTCTGGGGCTTCGTGCCCGAGAGCTTCATGCGCGGCCCGGCGGTATTCCGATACTGGCCCGTCTCGCGCATAGGATTCATGGAATAGCCGCACGATGCCGCGCACCGTATGGTACCCCGGCCACATGGCGAAGGGGCGGCGTCAGCTCGAGGCGCTCGCCTCGGCGGTCGACCTGCTTATCGAGGTACGCGACGCGCGCGCGCCGCGTCTGACCTCGTCGCCGATGCTCTCGCTCTTCAAGGGAAAGATAGAGACGATGGCGGTGCTTTCAAAGGCCGACCTCGCCGACGAAAAGATTACGAAGGAATGGGCCGCCTATCTTAAAGGCGGCGGGCTTCCCGCGTGGCCGCTCGACCTGCGTAAGGGCGGGGCCGGAAGCGTGCGCGCCGCGCTCGCGAAGAAAAAGCCGTCGTTCCGCGAGCTCCGCGTCGCGGTCGTCGGCACGCCTAACGTCGGCAAGTCTATGCTGATAAACCAGCTCGTCGGGCGCAAGGCCGCGCGCGTCGGAGGCATCCCCGGCGTCACGAAGGGCGTCTCGTGGTTCGGCGGCAACGGATTTTTGCTCGTCGACTCGCCGGGCATCCTCGACCCGCACGCCGACGCGCGCGCGCACCGCATGATTTCGTGGATAGGCTCTTCGCGCAGCCAGGTGATCGGCAGCTTTGAGGAACACGCGAAGGACTGCATAGAATTCCTTATCAGAAAAAATTTATGGAACGGCGTCGAAAAACTCTGGGGCATAAGCGCCGAGGGCGCGCCGGTCGAAATTCTCGAACAGGTCGGGCGCAGGCTCGGACGTCTCGCGCAGGGCGGGATCGTCGACATGGAGGGCGCGGGGCGCGCGTTCCTCGACGCGCTCGCGAACGGGCGCTTCGGGCGCATGAGCTTCGAGCGCCCCGGCGACGCGCCGCTCTGGGAGGAGCTGTAGGCGTGCCGCCCTACGTCATAGCGGGGACGGACGAGGCGGGGCGCGGCCCCCTCGCGGGGCCCGTCGTCGCGGCCGCCGCCGTCCTGACCATAGAGCAGCGAGAGCTGCTTTTATCGCTCGGCCTCAACGATTCAAAAAAACTTACAGCTAAAAAACGCGAAAAAATCTTCGCGGCGATGTGCGAGGCGGGCGTCGAATGGCGCGCGCAGGCCGCCTCGCCGCGCGTCATAGACAGGATAAACATCCTCAACGCCTCTCTCTGGTGCATGAAGCGCTCCGTCGAGCGGCTGCGCGTGCGGCCGAACCTCGTGCTCGTGGACGGCAACCGGCTCGTACCTGGGCTCGCCGTGCGTCAGAAGGCAGTGATAAAGGGCGACTCGCGCGTGCCGGCCATAGCCGCGGCTTCGATAGCCGCGAAGGTACTGCGCGACCGCGTGATGGAATCGCTCGACAAAATTTATCCTCAGTACCAGTTTGCGAAGCACAAGGGCTATCCGAGCGCGCTGCACCGCGCGCTCGTCGCCGAGTACGGGCCCTCGCCCGTCCACAGGCTCTCCTTCAGAGGGGCGGGCGGCGATGAGGATTAACGCGAAGGTCATGCGCGCGCTTGAAAAATCCGTCGCGCGCGAAAATTGCGGCGCGGCGCGCGCTGCGGAAAAACCGCGCGAAACGAAGGGACGGCCCGCGCATCTGGCCTTCGGCGCCGCGGCGGAGGAAACGGCGGCGCGTTACCTCGCAGGGCTCGGCTATACGATTCTGCACAGAAACGTCCGCGTCGGCCACTGCGAGATAGACATAATCGCGCGCGACGGGGACGAGCTCGTCTTCGCCGAGGTGCGCGCGCGCCGCGCGAACCCTGTGGCAGCGCCCGAGGACACCGTTGGCCCGGTCAAGCTCGAAAGGCTTACGCGCGCGGCGGAGCTCTGGACGCAGAAGGCGAATTACATGGGCTTCTGGCGCATCGACCTCGTCGCCGTGACGCTGTACGACGGCGGCGAAATGAACATAGAGCTCATCAAAAATATAACGGAGCCGGTAATATGAGGAACGTCGCGGGACTTACGCTTCGTGGCATGACGGGGGCCGCGGTAGAGGTCGAGGCTGAGATAACGGGCGGAATGCCCGCCTTCGCCGTCGTCGGCCTGCCGGACACGGCGGTCAAGGAGGCTCGTGAGCGCGTGCGCGCGGCGCTGCGCACCGTGAACGTCCTGCTGCGCGGGCGCGTCTCTGTCAACCTCGCTCCGGCCGACCTGCCCAAGGAGGGCGCTATGCTCGACCTGCCGATAGCCGTAGCCCTCGCCGAAAAGGCGGGGCGCGTGCGGACGGAGCGCCCCGCGCTCTACATCGGAGAGCTCGCGCTAGACGGCAGGCTCCGCGGCGTGCGCGGCGCAGTGCCCGCGGCCTTCTTCGCGCGCGAGAACGGCATGGAGCTCTTCGTGCCGCCGGAGAACGCCGCCGAGGTCTCGATAGTCGAGGGCGTCCGCGCGTGGAGCGTGCCGGACCTCCAAAGCCTCGTCATGCACCTGCGCTGCGAGAAATCCCTTGAAACGATAGAAAAACGCGAAATAGAATGTGCTGAGCCTGCCGCGGATCCCGACTTCTCCGAAATTAAGGGGCAGGCCGCGGCGAAGCGCGCGCTCGAAATAGCCGCAGCGGGCCACCACAACATACTCTTCATCGGCTCGCCCGGCTCGGGCAAGACGATGCTCGCGAAGGCGCTGCGGGGCATACTGCCGCCGCTTTCCGACGACGAGCTGATGGAGGTCATGATGCTGCGAAGCACGGCGGGGCTGCCCTTCGTGCTGAGCCGCGAGCGCCCGTTCCGCGCCGTCCACCACACGGCGACGACGGCGGCGATATGCGGCGGCGGCTCGTGGCTGCGCCCCGGCGAGATAAGCCTCGCCTCGCGCGGCGTGCTCTTCCTCGACGAGTTCCCGGAGTTCCAGCGCGACGTGATAGAGGCGCTGCGCCAGCCGCTTGAGGACGGCTCGATAACCGTCAGCCGCGTCTCGGGCAGCGTCACGTACCCCGCGAAGGTGCTCGTCGTCGCGGCATGCAACCCATGTCCCTGCGGCTATGCGGGCGACCCTGAGCAGAAGTGCATATGCAGCGCCGCGTCGCTCGAACGCTACCGCCGCAAGCTCTCGGGGCCGATACTTGACAGAATAGATCTTCACATCCCTGTGCCGAGGCTCACGCCCGAGGAGCTCGTCTCGCTCGGCGAGAGCGGCGGGGAGACGAGCGCGGAGGTGCGCGCGCGCGTCACGGCGGCGCGCGAGATACAGCGCGCGAGGTGGAAGCCCTTCGGCTTCTCATATAATTCAGAAATTCCGGAAAAATTCCTGCGGCGCAACGCGTCGATGAAGCCCGAGGTGCGCGATTTTATACTAGAAACGCTCAAGCGCGTCAAGCTCTCGGGGCGCGGCCTCTCGCGCGTGCTGCGCGTCGCGCGCACGATTGCCGACCTCGAAGCCGCGCCGCGGATAGAGGTGCGCCACGTCGCAGAGGCGGCCGGGTACAGGGAAGGAGAGGCCACGTCGTGGATGAACGGCTGAAGTTTCTGCTGCTCCTCAACTACGTCAACGCGAACTCGCAGGCGCTCGCGAAATTTGCGGCGCTCGGCGTCCCGTGGCGCGAGCTGTGGAGCCCTTCAAAAATAGACGCCGCTGCGACGGTCTTCACCGAAAAGCAGCTCGCGCGCATACGCGAGGCCGAAGCGCGCGCGTGGGCGGAAAACGAAGCGGAGCGCGCCGCGAAGCTCGGGGCGCGCATAATTTCCATAGACGACGAGGATTACCCCGCGCGGCTGCTCGACCTGCGCGACGCGCCGCTCGTCCTCTACGTGCGCGGACGGCTGAACGCTGCGGACAAATGCGTCGCGGTTGTCGGCACGCGCCGCGCGAGCATTTACGGCAAAAACGCCGCGCGCTCGATAGGCGAAGCCTGCGCGCGCTACGGCGTGACGCTCGTCAGCGGCGGAGCCTTCGGCGTGGACTGCGAATCGCAGTCGGCCTGCGCCGAAGCCTGCGGAACGACATTCGCCGTGATGGGCACTGGCATAGACGTCGCCTATCCCGCGTCGAACCGCGCGCTCTTTGAAAAAATCTGCGAACGCGGCGCGCTCGTCACGGAATTCCCGATAGGCGCGGGCGGCGACCCGTGGCACTTCCCGCAGCGCAACCGCATAGTCGCGGCGCTCGCGGAAAAGGTCGTAGTCGTCGAAGCGCCGCTGAAAAGCGGCTCCATGATAACGGCGCGGCTCGCGCTTGAGCTCGGGCGCGAGGTATGGGCCGTTCCGGGGCGCATCTTCGACGCGAACGCCGAGGGGACGAACGCGCTCATCTACGACGGCGCGTATCCGTACATAAACGAAAAGACCTTCTTCTCCGCCTGCGGCGCGCAGGCCGCGGAGGACGAAGGCGCGCCGCGTCCCGAAGCGCGCGCGGCGTCGCTCAGCGATGAAGAAAGGAAAATTTTCGACTATCTTGCGGCGAACGGCGAAAAGACGATTGACAATATATCTGTTGCCGTTAAAATGAGCGCCGCTGACATCTTGAAAAACATCACGCTAATGTCCGCAAAGGGGCTCGTCTATATGCCCTCGGCAGGACGGTACGGCGTAAAGGGCAACTTATAAAAGAGAGGTGTGGCTGCGATGGCCGTCAGAAAAAAAGCCGCGGAGGAAGCGGCGGCGACCGGCGAAACAAAAACAGGCGCGGCGAAGAAAGCTCCCGCGAAGAAAGCTACGAAGAGCGCCGCTGCGAAAAAGGAAACAGCCGCTAAAAAAGAAACGACGGCGAAAAAGAGCGCGACCAAGCGTGCCGCCGAAAAGACGACGAAGGAAAGCGCGGCGAAAAAAGCTCCGGCTAAGAAGGCCGCGTCGAAAACGTCCGCGAAGCTCCAGAAATTTGCGCAGTACGAGGGAAAGACGCTCGTCATAGTCGAGTCCCCCGCGAAGGCCAAGACGCTCGAAAAGATACTCGGCCCGAAATACCGCGTGCTCGCGAGCATAGGCCACGTGCGCGACCTTCCGAAGGGGCGCATGGCGATAGACATCGAGAACAGCTTCGAGCCCGAGTACATACAGGTGCGCGGCAAGGCCGACCTCATAAAGACGCTCAAGGGCGCTTCGTCGGCGAGCGCCGGAACGCTGCTCGCCTCCGACCCCGACCGCGAGGGTGAGGCGATAGCGTGGCACCTCGCGACGCTGCTCGACATCGACACAAACAAACAGTGCCGCATAAGAATGCACGAAATCACGAGCCACGGCGTCAAAAGCGCGATAGCCGAGCCCGACGTGATAAACATGAACCTCGTCGAGGCGCAGCAGGCGCGCCGCGTGCTCGACCGCCTCGTCGGCTACGAGCTCAGCCCGCTGCTCTGGTACAAAGTGCAGCGCGGCCTCTCCGCGGGGCGCGTGCAGTCCGTCGCTCTGCGCATAGTATGCGAACGCCAGGAAGAGATAGAGCGCTTCATCCCGGAAGAATACTGGCTGCTTGACGTCGCGGCCTCGAGCCTCGACGCGAAACGCGGCTACAAGCTGCGCGTCGAAAAGTTCGAAGGCAAGCCGGTGACGATAAGCAGCGAGGAAGAGGCGGACAAAGCCGAGGCCGCGATACGCGCGGGGCGGCTCGTCGTCGACGACTTCGGAACGAAGGAAAGCAAGCGCCAGCCGAACCCGCCCTTCAAGACCAGCACGCTCCAGCAGGAGGCGTCGCGCCGCTGCGGCTTCGCGCCGCGCCGCACGATGCGCATAGCGCAGGCGCTTTACGAGGGCGTCGAAATTCCGGGCCGCGGCCCGACGGGGCTCATCACCTATATGCGCACCGACAGCCTGCGGCTTGCGCCCGAGGCGCTCGAAGCCTCGCGCTCGTTTATACGCGAGAGCTTCGGCGAGGAATATCTGCCCGCGTCGCCCAACGAGTACACGCCGAAGGGCAAGGCGCAGGACGCGCACGAGGCGATACGCGCGACCGACGCGTCGCTGACGCCCGAATCGGTGAAACCCTACCTCACGCCCGAGCAGTACAAGCTCTACGAGCTGATATGGAGCCGTTTCATAGCGAGCCAGATGAAGGACGCCGTCGTCGCGCGCACGAGCCTCGTGTGCAGCTCCGCGGGCTACCAGATGAAGCAGTCCGGCGTCGTCGTAACCTTCGACGGCTGGGGGCGCGTCTACCCGCTCGGCATCAAGGACGTGACGATAGAGCCTGCCGTCAAGGGCGAGACGCTCAACATAGACGCGATAGAGAAAGAGCAGAAATTCACGCAGCCGCAGCCGCAGTACACCGAGGCCGGCCTCGTCAAGGCGCTCGAAGAAAAGGGCATAGGCCGCCCGTCGACCTACGCGACGATAATAGAGACGCTCTTCGCGCGCGGCTACGTGGACCGCGGCGAGGAGGACAAGCGGCTGAATCCGACGAAGCTCGGGCGGCTCGTCAATAATTTCTTGGTCAAGTATTTCCCGACGCTCATCAACGTCGGCTTCACTGCGGAGATGGAGCAGGAGCTCGACCAGGTCGAGTCCGGCGACATTGAGTGGAAGAAGCTCATGGCCGACTTCTGGCACGAGTTCAAGCCCGCCGTCGACGAAGTCGCGGCGCACGGCGAGAGCATGAGGCCCGAACCTGAGCTCATAGGCGAGCAGTGTCCCGAGTGCGGGCGCGACCTCGTCATAAAGCGTGGGCGCTTCGGCGAGTTCATCGCCTGCACGGGCTATCCAGAGTGCCGCTACACGCGCAAGATAGTCAAGGGCACCGGCATCAAGTGCCCGAAGTGCGGCGAAGGCGAGCTGATACGCCGCAAGGCGACGAAGGGCAAGATGGCGGGGCGCTTCTTCTACGGCTGCAACCGCTACCCGGACTGCGACTACGTGGCGTGGAAGAAGCCCGGCAAGGAAGAGAACGCGCAGAACGCGGGCGAGACGGAGGCGGCGGACGATGCCGGAGACATGTAAGACCGTAACGGTCGCGGGCGGCGGCCTCTCCGGCTCCGAGGCGGCGTGGCAGCTCGCGCGCCGCGGCGTGAAGGTGCGCCTCTACGAGATGCGCCCGAACAAAATGACGCCCGCGCACGAGACGGGGATGCTCGGCGAGCTCGTATGCAGCAACTCGCTCGGCGGCGAAAAGACGACGACCACCGCGGGCATTCTGAAGGCAGAGCTCTCGCGTATGGGCAGCCTCATAATGGAATGCGCCGAACGCTCGCGCGTCCCAGCGGGCAACGCGCTCGCCGTAGACCGCGAACGCTTCGCTGCGATGATAGACGAAAAAATATCGAACCATCCGAACATAGAGCTCGTGCGCGAAGAACTGACGGAGCTTCCGGAAGAACCGGCGATAATCGCGACGGGGCCGCTGACGAGCGCGCCGATGGCGGAGAAGCTCGCCTCGCTGACCGGCGAGGAATTTCTCTACTTCTACGACGCGGTCGCGCCGATAGTCGACGTTTCGACCGTCGACATGACGAAGGCCTTCAAGGCCAACCGCTACGGCGACGAGGGCGACTACATCAACTGCCCGATGAACGAAGAGGAATATAAAATTTTCTGGCGCGAGCTCGTGAACGCAGAGACCGCGCCGCGTCACGACTTCGAGGAGGAGCAGATGCGCCACTTCGACGGCTGCCTGCCCGTCGAGGTGATAGCGAAGCGCGGCGAGCAGACGCTGCTCTTCGGCCCGCTGCGCCCCGTCGGCTTCGAGGCGGCGAACGCGGGCGAAACTCCCTACGCCGTCGTGCAGCTGCGGCAGGACAACACCGAAGGGACGCTCTTCAACATCGTCGGCTTCCAGACCAACCTCAAATGGGGAGAGCAGGAGCGCGTCTTCCGCCTCATACCGGCGCTCGAGCACGCGGAGTTCGTGCGCAAGGGCGTGATGCACAGGAACCTCTTCGTCTGCGCGCCGCGCGTGCTCGACGGCTTCCTGCGCTTCAACGGGCGCGAGGCGCTCTACATAGCGGGGCAGGCCTCCGGCATCGAGGGCTACCTCGAAAGCACGGCGATGGGGCTCGCCGCGGCGGTCTTCGCCTACGCGCAGCTCGCGGGCGAAGAGATGCCCGAGTTCCCGAAGGAGACCGCAGTCGGCTCGCTGCTGAATTACCTCAAGACGGCGCTGCCCGAGAGCTTCCAGCCGATGAACGTCAACCTCGGTATCTTCCCGCGCCTCGGCAAGAAAAAGATACGCAAGCGCACCGAGCGCTGCGAGGCCTACGCGCGCCGCTCGCTCGAGGCGCTCGACAAATTCATCGAGGAGCGTGCCTCGCTCTTCCGCGCGCAGGATTGACGCCGCGCCGCAAAAACTGCGAGGATTGTAAAGCCGGACGCAAAAGTCCGGCTTTTTCCATTTTCGACCAAAACTATTGACATTTTGCTGAATCTTTTATATTTGACGTTTACTTGCGAATTTTCTTAAAATTTCCCTTGATATTTACAATTTTCATGCTAGAATACCTGTCATGACGGAGAATATTTCTGAATGCATCGAGCTATACATAGACTATCTTCGCTCGCTCGGCAGGTCCGAGAACACGAGGATAAACTACCGTGTAGACCTCCGGCATTTCAGAGATTATCTCGAAGGACAGGGCATAACCGACGTCGCCGATATAGACACGAGGGCCGTGAGCATATTTCTCCGCAGCATCCTCGGCGTCGGCGAGGCGAAGACGTCGGCGTCGCGCAGGCTCTCCGCCGTCCGCGGATTTACGGCGTGGCTCGCCGAGACGGGAAGGGCTGCGAACGACCCGTCGGCCGGCATGAAGGGGCCGAAGAAGCCCGACGCTCTGCCGCGCGCCATATCGTACGCCGACGTCGAAAGGCTTCTGACGCAGGGACCGGACGAACGCGCGGAGCAATACCGGCGCGATAGGCTCGTGCTCGAGCTGCTTTACGGCGCGGGGCTGCGCGTCTCGGAGCTCATAGGGCTGAAGTGGGAGAATGTAGAGCTTGACGAGCGCATACTGCGCGTCATGGGAAAGGGCTCGAAGGAGCGGATAGCGCCCTTCGGCGTCCCCGCGCAGAAGCTGCTCGAGGAGTGGCGCGACATCACCTGCGTCGACGGCGGCGGGCCGGTATTCCCGTCGGACAAAAAAGGCGCGGAGCGGCTCACCGTCAGGACGGTCGACAGAATCGTAACGCGCGCCGCGCGCCGCGTCGGGCTCCACGGCGTCACGCCGCACACGCTGCGCCACTGCTACGCGACGCACATGCTCGAGAACGGCGCGCCGCTCAAGGTCGTTCAGGATCTTCTGGGCCACGACAGCATCGCCGCGACGCAGCGCTATCTGAGGATAACGCCGTCGCAGATTAAGAAAAGCTATCTATCTGCTCATCCGCTCGCATCGGCGGACGAGAGTTCGGAAACAGCATAAGAGGCATAAGTCAAGGAGGACGATTTTTTCATGAACACACCGAGGGAACTTTTTGAGAACCGCCCGAAGATAACGGACGAAGCGGCAATGCAGGACCTTCTTGAGAAGACGCGCGTCGTGAGCCGCGTGCTCCAGGCGCGCAAGGACCGCGGCAACCCGGACTATCCGAAGCTCGCGCGCCTCATGTGCGACCTCTCCGCCGCGAACGTCTACATAATCAGCAAGGACGGACGCATACTCGGCTACGCCTGGACGAGCGAGTACGACTGCCCGCTGATGGCGGAGATACTCATGAACGGCGCTATGCCCCCAGGATACGTCGAGAAGGTCAACCAGATACACGAGTCGGTGCTCAACCACACCGACCACGGCCTCTGCGCCTACGCGGACCAGCCCTGCGCCTACTCCAACAAGCACGTCGTCATGGTGCCGATCAACGGCGCGGGCGACAGGCTCGGGACTCTGATACTCGCGCGCTTCGGCTACCCGTTCGACACGCGCGACCTCGTCCTTGCGGAATATCTCTCGACCGTCGTCGGCCTTGAAATACTCAACGACAGGGGCAAGTCCATAGAGGAGCGCGGACGCGAACGCCTCGTCGTGCAGATGGCGATGCGCGCGCTCTCGTACTCCGAGGTCGAGTCCGTGCGCCACATCATAGAGGACCTCGGCGGCCCCGAGGGCGTAGTCGTCGCGAGCAAGGTCGCGGACCGCGTCGGCGTCACGAGGAGCGTCATAGTCAACGCGCTGAGGAAGCTCGGCAGCGCGGGAATCATCGAAAGCCGCAGCCTCGGCATGAAGGGCACCTACATCAAGGTGCTCAGCCCGCTCTTCCTCGAAGAGCTCGGCATAGCGGCAAAATAGCCGGAAGGAGGTCTCGCTGCAATGAAGGCGAGGGTTATGATCGCGGACGACTCCGTCCACATGCGTATGATATTGAAGGACATCCTTGTAAAATGCGGCTACGAGGTGATAGGCGAGGCCGAGGACGGAGCCGAAGCCGTCAAGATGTACAACGAGCTGCTGCCGGACGTCGCGACGATAGACATCAGCATGCCGAAGATGGACGGCATCGCGGCGCTCAAGGCGATAAAGGCGGCGCATCCGAACGCGAAGATCGTTACCGTCGGCGCGATGAACCAGCAGAATCTCGTCATCGAGGCGGTGCGCGCCGGGACGAGCGACTTCTTTCTGAAGCCGTTCCAGTCCGAGCGCGTGGACGAAGCTTTGCAGCGCGCTCTGAAACGCTGAAATACGGCTCAAAACGCCGAAAATATGATAAAATTCGCCTTGTAGCCTGAAAAGGCGGAGTTATAGATTTGTCGGCATTTATCTAACACACATTTTTTGGAGGTCAAAACCACAGATGGCAGAAAAGACGGCTGCAGCGGCGCCTGCGGTAAGCGTGGGAGAAACGGTCAGCGGAACGGTGGAGCACATCGCGCCGTACGGAGCCTTTGTAAGGCTTGAGTCGGGACAGAAGGCGATGGTCCATATTTCCGAGCTCTCCCACAACTACGTGAAGAAGGTCGAGGACGTCCTCGAGCAGGGACAGAAGGTGACGGCGAAGGTCATCAAGATCGACGACAAGGGACGTATCGACCTGTCCATCAAGGCCATGCAGGTGAGAGAAGTGCGCCCGCCGGCACGCCGCGAGGAAGATTTCGAAAAGAAGCTCGCGGGCTTCATGAAGTTCAGCGACGAGAAGATCGCCGACCTGAACAGCAAGAGCAAGGACCCGCGCGGCACGAAGCGCCGCAGCGGCAACAGCTTCTCGGGAAGAAGATAACGTTGGCGGAAGCTGCTGAATTTAAGCCGGAGGGGATTTCTCCTCCGGCTTTTTGGAACGCTCTGAAAGAGGGCGACGCCTCGGCGCTCGCCGCGCAGAACAAGGGACGCGCCTTCGGCGAAGCCGACGTCCTCGCCGTCGCGCGGCGCTGCCGCTTCGGCTTTCCGCAGGTCGTCGTCTCCGCGCCGCTCTCGCGCGGCATGAAGCCGTTTCCGACCCTTTTCTGGCTCACCTGCCCGTTCCTCAAACGGCGCTGCGGCGAGCTCGAATCCATGCAGAAAATAGCCGAGCTTGAAAAGCTCTTCTCCTCAATGCCCGACGACGTGGCTCGCTACCACGCGGACTACGCGGCGCTGCGCCTGTCGCTGATACCCGACGGCGCGAAACGCGCGCTCGAACGTGAAAATCCCGCGATGTTTGCCGTTCTCGCCGAAAGCGGCGTAGGCGGCATAAACTACTCCGGCGGCTGCTGCGCGCCGAAATGCCTGCACCTCCAGACGGCCGCGTGGCTCGGCATGGGCGCTCATCCCGCGGCTGCGTGGCTCGAAGCCGAGATAGGCCCGCTGGAATGCTCGACGGGCTCCTGCTCAGCCTTCAACTGACGAATTCTCCTGAATTTTATCCGGCGCGGCGCGCTCCACGCGCATCTGTATCTTGGTGAGGAACTCCTCCTCGAGCATCGTGTCTCTGTTGTCTATCTCGTAGAGCTCGAACGGTTCGCCCGCGGCGCGAAATCCCAGCGCCGCCGCGCAGTCCGCGAGCTCGCGCAGCCGCGCGGCGTTCTGCGCGTAGCCGCCGCGGTAGAAGTACGAGAGATATTCTCCCGCAGGCAGCGTGAAGCCGCCGGCGCACGGCTCGTCGAGGACGAAGAAGACGGAGTCGTAGACGTTCGCGCGCCCCTCTGCAAGAGCTTCTGACGAAAAGAACGCCCCTATCGTCTGATTGCCGAGGTCGCGTATCTTGTCCGCGTGCTTCATGTGCAGCTTCTTTATAACGAAGTCCATCTCCTCGTCGCGCGTTATGCGCTCGCTTATCCTGACGCAGCTGCGCTCCGGCAGATTCTTGACCGTCGCCTCGCCCGCCCTTATCGTCCGCGCCGCGGAGAGCACGGCGATGCGTTCCTCTATCAGCTCTTTTTTCTGCGCGAGCTCGCGCAGCCGCTCCGACAGTATTCCGCTCTCGCGCCGCAGAAGCGCGAGCGTCTTGCCTACGTTCTGCCCGTCAAGGTACTCCTTAGCCTGCGCGACGGAAAAGTCGAGCGCCATCAGGTCGCGCAGCACGCTCAGCTTGTATATGTCCTTGAGGCCGTAGAGTCGGTAGCCGTTCTCGCCGCGCTTAGGCGTTATGATTCCCGCGCGCTCGTAATAGCGCAAGGAGTCCGCGCCTATGCCGTAGAGCTTTGAGATTTCGCTGATTTTGTAATAATCCTTCATCTTCTCGCCCTCCGCAGAAATTCTTCGCTTGACCTTAGTATTATGCCAGAGTTTATATTATCCTCACAGGGGGTAGTTAAGATGTTCATGACGAACATAGCTCGAATTTCAAAAGCTCTGCGCGCTTACGCGGCGTCGGTGTCGCTGCGCCAGGCCGCATTCATCGTGGTGGGGACGGCGATATCGTCCTTCGGAGTCTACAACATCCACCAGCAGTCCGGCATAACGGAGGGCGGCGTCATCGGCCTAATCCTGCTTGCGAACCGCTGGCTCGGCCTCTCGCCGTCGATAGCGACGCCCGTGCTCGACGCGGCCTGCTATCTCTTCGCCTTCAGGTTCCTCGGCGGACGCTTCCTCTGCCTCTCCGTCGCAAGCACGGCGAGCCTCACGGTGCTCTTCCGTATATGGGAACAGTTCCCGCCGCTTCTTCCGAACCTCTCCGGCTCGCCGCTTATCGCCGCGCTGCTCGGCGGCCTCTTCGTAGGCACCGGCGTCGGCTTCGTCATACGCGGCGGCGGCTCGTGCGGCGGCGACGACGCGCTCGCGCTCACGATAGCTCACCTGACGAAATGGCGCATCGCGCGCGCGTACCTGCTGACCGACATCACGGTGCTCGTGCTCTCGCTTTCGTACATTCCCGTGAGCCGCCTCGTCTTCTCGCTCGTCACGGTCACGGTCTCGTCGTTCCTGATAGATTTCATACAGCGCCGCGGCGCGTGCCGCGAGGGCGCGGAGGCGTAACGCGCACGGTAAAGGAAATTTAACAAAAATCCGCAGAAGCTTGCAAAAAAACTTTAAGGTGTTAGAATACCTTCGCCCAGTGCGCGCGCGCATCGGGCGAAAAAATTTTTTTATCGGGAGCGGGTAAAATGCTGCTGTTCAGAGGACGGGCCAGGTCGATTCACCAGAATAAAAACAGCCGGCGCAAATACACCATCAACATGTGCAGCGGGCGCATAATGCCCAAAATGCTGCTCTTCGCCATTCCCGTAATGCTCACGAGCATTCTGCAGCTGCTCTTCAACGCCGCGGACATCATCGTCGTGGGCCGCTTCGCGGGGGACAATTCGCTCGCCGCCGTCGGCTCGAACTCGTCTCTGATAGGGCTCATGACGAACCTCTTCGTCGGCATCTCGATAGGTACGAACGTCCTCGTCTCGCGCTACTTCGGCTCGAAGAACGACGAAGGGATATCCAAAGCCGTCTCGACCTCGATACTCGTCGCTATTTTCAGCGGAATATTCCTCACGATACTAGGCGTCGTCTTCGCGCGCAAAATTCTCATCCTCATGCACACGCCCGCCGAGGTCCTCGGCCTCGCGACGCTCTACCTCGTCATATACTTCTTCGGCATGACGCCGATGATGATCTACAACTTCGGCGCGGCGGTGCTGCGCGCGAGCGGCGACACGCGGCGGCCTCTCTTCTATCTTTCCGTCGCCGGCGTCATAAACGTAATACTCAACCTCTTTTTCGTAATCTATCTGCACCTCGACGTCGCTGGCGTCGCGATAGCGACCGTCATATCGCAGTGCGTCTCCGCGGCGCTCGTGCTGCGCTGCCTCTCGCGCGAGGCCGGGCCGATGCGCCTCACGCTGAAGGGCGCGCGCATAGACCTCGAAAACCTGCTGAAGATACTGCGCATAGGCATCCCGGCCGGCCTTCAGGGCGTCCTCTTCTCGTTCTCGAACGTCGTCATACAGTCGTCGATAAACACCTTCGGCGCGACGGTCATGGCGGGCAGCAGCGCCTCCGACAACATAGAGACCTTCGTGTACTTCTCGATGGAGGCGTTCTACCAGGCGACGATATCCTTCACAAGCCAGAACATGGGCGCGGGCAAGGTCGACCGCGTTTACAAAGTGCTCAAGACCGGCATGATATGCAGCGTCGTCACGGGAATAGCCTTCGGCTTGGCCGTCGTCCTGTTCAGCCATCAGCTGCTCGGAATATACACGACGAGCGAAGCCGTCAAAACGGTCGGCATCGAAAGGCTGCGCATCATCATCCTGACATACGGGCTCTGCGGCCTCATGGAGGTCACGGGCGGCGTAATGCGCGGCATCGGCTACTCCGTGCTCCCGACCGTCGTCACGCTCCTCGGCGTCTGCGTCTTCCGCGTCATCTGGGTTGTCGGCCTGCTCTCAATCCCGGCCTTCCACTCTGTCATAACCGTCTACGTCTCGTACCCCGTCTCCTGGGCGCTGACCTTCGGCGCGCACCTCGCCTGCTTCCTCTGGGTCAAAAAGCACGTGTTGTCGAAGTATGAGGCGAAGGCGGCGTAATCGGCGGCAAGGGAAACGGAAAGGACATAAATATAAAAGAGGGCTCCGTTGGGTCAGACCTACGGAGCCCTCTTTTGCGCTGCGTTTGTTTTTAATCCGTCTCTTTACGCTTTTGCCGCGTCGGGAACTGCAAAGGCTTTCGCTGCGCGTTCGAGTTCGGCGCGGATTTTTATGTGCTGCGGGCAGGCTTCTTCGCAGCGGCCGCATTTTATGCAGTCGGCGGCGCGTTTTTTGCCGTGGCCTTCCGTGAGCCAGTCTTCCTGAACCTTCGCCGCCTCTTTGTTGCCGTAGAGGATGAGGCAGTTCATCGCCGTGAAGGTTCCCGATATGCCGACGTTCTGCGGGCAGACCTTCGCGCAGTAGTTGCAGGTCGTGCATGGAATGACGGGATATTTCGCAAGTTCGGCGCGCGCGGCTTCGATTACGGCTTGCTCCTGCGCGTCGAGCGGCTTGAAGTTCTTCATGTAGGATAGGTTGTCTTCCATCTGTTCGACGCTGCTCATGCCGGAGAGCACCGTTATCACGCCGTCGAGGCTCGCCGCGAAGCGCACGGCCCACGATGCGACGGAGGCCTCCGGCGCGGCCTTTTCAAAGACTTCGCGCACCTTCTCCGGCGGCGTCGCGAGCATCCCGCCCTTGACCGGCTCCATTATGATTACCGGCTTGCCGTGGGCGCGCGCGACTTCGTAACAGCGGCGCGACTGCACTGCGGGGTTCTCCCAGTCGGCGTAGTTTATCTGGAGCTGGACGAATTCCATCTCCGGGTGCGCGTCGAGGATTTCCTCGAGCTCTTCTGGCGTCGAGTGGAAGGAGAAGCCGACGTGCTTGATGAGCCCTTCGGCTTTCTTTTCCTGCACGAAGCTCCACATGTCGAAGTCGTCGAAGAATTTCGTGCGGTGCTCGCCGAGGTTGTGGAGCAGGTAGAAGTCGAAGTATCCCGCGCCTGTGCGTTCGAGCGACGTGTTGAACTGGCTGACGGCTTCTTCGCGCGTTTTGCACTCAATCCACGCGGCGTTCTTCGTAGCGAGCCGGTAGCTTTCGCGCGGATAGCGTTCGACGAGCGCGGCGCGGATCGCCTCTTCGCTGCCCGGGTATGCCCACGCGGTGTCGAAGTAGGTGAAGCCCGCCGCCATGAATTTATCGACCATCGTCTTGGTCTGCTCGACGTCTATGACGTCGCCGTTCTTGGGCAGGCGCATGAGGCCGAAGCCCAGTTTTTTGATTTCTTCTCCGAGGTATGCCATTTTATCCTTCCCCCTGCGTCCTCGCGGCTTCGCGCCGCGCGTATTTTTTCTATGAAAGCGGCCCTTCATCCGCCTGTTATTATAATTTTACAGCGTCGGCGCTTGACGCGGAATTAGCGGAAATGTTATAACGACGTTTAGATTTATTAAACGCTTGGAGGATTTCGCGGTGCGGGACAAGCTGCTGACGGCTTTCATAACTGCGGCGGAGCGCGGGAGCTTCGCGAAAGCGGCGGAGAGTATGCTGCTGACCCCGGCTTCCGTGATGAATCAGATAAACGCGCTCGAAACGGAGGTCGGCGCGCGGCTCTTTGAGCGCACGAGCCGCGGCGTCGCGCTGACGGCGGCGGGGGAATCGTTTTACCGCGACGCGAAGCGCATTGCAGCGGAGCTCGAGGAGGCGGCGTCGCGCGCGAGGGACGCCGCGGAGGGGCGCGGCGCGGTGCGGATAGGCACGTCGCTGCTGAATCCCGCGGGCGTCCTCGTCGACCTCATGGGGCGGCGCGGCGGCGGGCCGGAGGGCGTGGATGTGCGCATTGTCCCCTTCGACGACGACTCTGGCGGAATTCTGGCGACGCTGTCGAACCTCGGGCGCTCGATAGACATAATAGTCGGCCCGTGCGGCTCGCGGCTCTGGCGCGGCCTCTGCAACGTCCGCGCGCTCGGCGAGTACGCGGTCTGCTTCGCGGTCCCGTCTGGGCACAGGCTGGCCGGTGCGAAGTCGCTGAAGCCGGAGGATCTGCGCGGCGAGCGGCTGATGATGTGCCGCCGCGGCGACGCCGAGGCGCTCGACGGCCTGCGCGACATGCTCGAAGAAAAATATCCCGAAATTGAAATTGTCGACGCGCCCTATTTTTACGACGCGGGAGTGTTTAATAAAAGCGAACGCTCCGGCTGCATCCTGCTGACGCTCGACGCGTGGGCGGGCGTCCATCCGTCGCTCGTCACGATTCCCGCGGAATGGGACTACCGCGTGCCTTACGGCCTGCTTTACTCGAAAACGCCGTCACGCTGCGTGACGGCCTTCCTCGAAAGCCTCGGGCTGTAAATTACGCCCGCGGCGGGCGTTCCGCCGATGATGTATAATGTTACGGCTGATATAAATTTTGCGGCGAAAGGGAAATTTTGCGATGTTTTTGATAGACAGCCATTGTCATCTGAATAAAGAATATTACCCCGACGGCCTCGGCGGCGTCTTTGAGCGCGCCGCGGGCGCGGAGGTGAAGCGCATGATATTCGCCTCGGCCGACGCAGCGACGAGCCGCGAGGCGGCGGAGCTTGCGCGCGCGCAGACTGCGGGGCCGGAGATTTACGCGCTTGCGGGCGTCCATCCGCACGAGGCCGCGTCGGCGTCGCCGTCGTACCTGGACGAAATCCGCGAGCTGGCGCTTGAGCCGCGCGCCGTAGCGGTGGGGGAGATAGGGCTCGATTATTTCTACGACATCTCGCCGCGCGATACGCAGCGCCGCGTCCTGCGCGAGCAGCTCGAGCTTGCGAAGGAGATTAAAAAGCCGGTCGTCATCCACGTGCGCGACGCAAAGGAGAGAAGCGAAGGAGATGCCAACGGCGAGCTGCTTGCGATACTGCGCGAGCACGGCGCGGATAAAATAGGCGGCGTCATACATTGCTTCTCCGGCTCCATGCGCGACGCCGAGGCGGCGCTTGAGCTGGGATTCTACATATCGTTTGCGGGGCCGGTGACTTATCCGAAGAACACGGCGCTGCGCGAGGCCGCTATGGCCGTGCCGCTCGACAGGATTCTCTGCGAGACGGACTCGCCATACCTTGCGCCGCAGGGCTTCCGCGGAAAGACCAACGAGCCGTTCCACGTCCGAGAGGTCTACGAATACGTCTCGATGCTGAAGGGCGTACCGATGGAGGAGTTCGCGGCGGCCGTGAAGGAAAACGTCGAAAGAGTGTTCGGACTGGAGGCGCGCAATGTTCGAGTATAAACTTATAGCCCGGTGCCCCGAGACCGGCGCGCGGGCCGGGGAGTTCGTCACGCCGCACGGCGTTATCGAAACGCCGGTATTCATGCCGGTCGGCACGCAGGCGACCGTCAAGGCTATGACGCCCGACGAGCTAGAAGGGCTCGGCGCGCAGATAATACTCGGCAACACCTACCACCTGCACATGCGCCCGGGCGAAGATTTGGTCGAGGAGGCGGGCGGTCTGCACCGCTTCATGAACTGGAAGCGCCCGATACTGACCGACAGCGGCGGCTTTCAGGTATTCTCGCTGGCGAAGCTCAACAAAATAGGCGACGACGGCGTGGAATTCCGCTCGCACATAGACGGCAGCCGCCATTTCATGCGCCCCGAGGACTCCATGACGATTCAGCAGAAGCTTGGAAGCGACATAGCGATGGCCTTCGACGAATGCGTTTCGCTGCCGACCACGCCCGAGTACTCGCGCGAGGCGATGGAGCGCACGATACGCTGGGCGCGCCGCTGCCGTGACTTTCACAGCAGAGAGGACCAGGCGCTCTTCGGCATAGTGCAGGGCGCGCTCTACGAAGAACAGCGCATCGAGTGCATACAGAGGCTCGAAGAGATAAACTTCCCCGGCTACGGCATCGGCGGCCTGTCGGTCGGCGAAAGCCACGCCGAGATGTACCGCATACTCGACGCGCTCGCGCCGCATATGCCGCAGAACAAACCGCGCTACCTCATGGGCGTCGGTTTCCCGACGAATTTAGTCGAGGGCATAGCGCGCGGCATAGATATGTTTGACTGCGTGCTGCCGACGCGCAACGGGCGCAACGGGCAGTTGCTGACGCGCTTCGGCAAAATGAACATAAAGAACCTCGCCTTCGCGCGCGACTTCACGCCCGTAGACCCGCAGTGCGGCTGCTACGTCTGCCGAAATTTCACGCGCGCCTACCTGCGCCACCTCTACATGGCGGGCGAGATACTCTCGGCGCGGCTCTGCAGTTGGCACAACCTTTACTTCCTCGTCAACCTCGTCAAGGAGGCGCGGCGCGCGATAATCGAAGGCCGCTTCCCGGCCTTCAGGCGCAATTTTATGGAAAACTTCATGGAAGGCGCGTATCTCAATGACTGACGGAAAAGATGTAGAAACGGTGTCAGTGAATGAAATAGAACTCGCATCGTCGAGCGTAGACGCGCGCGTGGAATCAAAGATAACATCGCTCGCGCCCGAGCAGCTTGCAATCGTGCGGCGCGGCGCGGAAATCATAAAGTCCGGCGGCCTCGTCGCCTTTCCGACCGAAACGGTCTACGGCCTCGGCGCGAACGCGCTCGACGCGGAGGCCGTGCGCCGCATATACGAGACGAAGGGCCGTCCGTCGGACAACCCGCTCATCCTGCACGTATCATCGATAGAGATGACGGAGGGGCTCGTCGAGCTAAACTGGCGCGCGCGCATGCTCATGGAAAAATTCTGGCCCGGCCCGCTTTCGATAGTCCTTCCCGCGAAGGAGGTAATCCCGTCGCGCACGCGCGGCGGCCTGCCGACTGCGGCTGTGCGCATGCCCGACGCAGCGATCGCGCTCGCGCTCATAAAATTCTCCAACCTTCCGATAGCCGCGCCGAGCGCGAACATCAGCGGACGCCCCAGCCCGACCGACGCCGAGACCGTGCGCCGCGACGTCGGCGATAAAATCCCGCTCGTAATAGACGGCGGAGAGACGCGCTTCGGCGTGGAATCGACCGTCATAGACATGACCGGCGAACACGCCGTCCTGCTGCGCCCCGGCGGCCTCGCCAAAGAGGATATAGAGGCCGAGCTCGGAGAAGAAGTCCTCCTGCCGCAGGACCAGACGATAATAAAACGCTCGCCCGGCACGCGCTATCGCCACTACGCGCCGAACGTCCCGCTTATACTCGCCGCGCCGGACGAAATCCCCGCGGACGCCGAAAACTGGGCGTGGATGGGCGTCTCAGAGCCCGCCGGAAATCCGGCGAAAAAAATAAAATTCCGCGACGACGCGGAATACGCGCGCGAGCTTTTCCGCGCGATGCGCGCGCTCGAAAAAAGCGGCGTCTCCGCAATCTACGCCGAAATCCCCGAAGAACGCGGCATAGGCCTCGCGCTGAAAGACCGCCTAGTGAGGGCGGCCGGCGGCTAGGCCTGCGAGGACGACGGCGACTCGCCTAAAACTCCGGCAAATATCGCCGGACCGTATGCGCGGCGGCTCCGGCAAAAAATGTTTGAAACGGCGAAAATTTTTGCTTGACGATTCTGCGCATGGGTGATAAGATACTCTGCGTTGCGGGCGGAAATAGCTCAGTTGGTAGAGCGATGGCCTTCCAAGCCGTAGGTCGCGGGTTCGAGTCCCGTTTTCCGCTCCATTTTTCTCGCACAATGGGGCTGTAGCTCAGCGGGAGAGCACTTCCCTCGCACGGAAGGGGTCGGGCGTTCAAATCGCCTCAGCTCCACCAGAAAACACAGTAATAGCAAGGCTTCGCAGAGTTGGCGGCCTTGCTATTTTTTGTGCTCTCAAAAAATCCGTCAGCTATCCGTCAGTTTTAGATGTGTTTATATGTCATTTATTTTCTTTATCTGTCTCGGCTTTTCGCGGCGGCAGGGTCAGCGAATCCCTGTCGCCCAATCTAACACAGTTGGGGATCTTACCGCCATGCTCTCTTAGGTAGACATAGTGATCGCCGTCGGGCATATCGCAGAGATGGCGGGCCATGTACTCAGTCAATGCCCGCTCTACGATGATCCCCATCTGTTGCCCCGTATGATCCGACATCAAGATCAGCTTGTCTTTTGCGGATTTGCTGATCCGCGTGTCTATCCGTTCCGGCGCGCGCGATTCCTCCGCGCCTTTTGCGGCCTCCCGTGCCGCCGCCTGTCTTGCCCTGTATGCCGCCTGTCTTTCTGCGTTTGATTTTGCCATTTTTTATTTTTACCTCATTTTAATCTTTAGTTTAATGATGATATATTAATTTTACTATTCTTAACGTTATCGTAGTAACATATAGTTATCCGATAACAATAAGATTGCGCGTGTTCAACCCATCTATTGGCCTTATTTTTATTCTTTTCTTTCTTTGGGTATTTTAATTAACGTTATCGTAATAATGTTTTGTTATCCGGTAACTTTAAGAGTTATGAAAATGTCGTCTTTTGTCCGTCGTTTGCGTCGTATGCTCGAATAACGGGGGACGTTCGTCCGTTGTTTGCGCGAATTGAAAAAGTAACGAAATTGTGCGCCCTTTGGAGTGCGTTTTTTATCGTTATTGTTTCGTGTTTTTTCGTTTTTTTCATTGAATTTTTTCAGACTATTACAGCATTTTCAACATTGGGGGTTGTTTACTCGTTTTTTTCTCAATAAATTAGTAAGTGAAAATTGGAAAAGGCAGGCGCAGACGGGATTGCTTGCCGAAGGAGATAAATATGCCGAGAAAAAAGAACGAAGGAACTAACAAGGAAGAGCGTAGCGAACGTAACGGACGGGTATGGCTGAGCGAACAGGCGGCGGCTGATTATCTGGGCGTAACCAAGAGGACATTACAGCGTTGGCGCTCTGGGGTAGTCAGAGCTAACGGTCAGATCGTCGTCGGGCCGAAATATTATCAGCCAGCTGGTAAGGTCTTTTTTGATCGTGATGAGCTGGACGAGTGGGTCGTCAGCTTCGGTAGATAAGCATGGCGGACGAGATCAAAACTTTGAGCGATGCCGATAACCACAACGCTACAATAAAACTAGAGTGGTCGAAAGGATATATCGGTATGCCTCACGCTATTGCGCGGAGCGGCTTGTTTTCGGCGGGCCATCGGCGTCAACTGGACGGTGATGTGTTGACCGACATACCGACAAACGGCAGCTGTAGCGTTAAGATCCAGAGCATCAGCACGTTGTCTGTTGCGGATCTGATTGTATTTCTGGCGATAATGCACATCTGTTGGACGCAGGACGACGACCGATACAGCAAATCACGTGTGAAGCGCACCAGAATAGATTGTACGTTGGGCGACATTGCCGAGGCAATGGGGCGTAAGCGAAATACGTCTACGGCTAAGCATATCTTCGGATCGTTGGAGAGGCTCGCAAGAACACATATCGAAATCAAGGGCAAGGGGTATTTCAGCGGATCTTTAATTTCGATCGGCTCAGATCTGTCGCCGGACAAGGCCGTATCTACCGGATACAAAGTAGAGATCTACGTCAATCCTAAATTGCAAGAGCTGTATAGAGGCGGACATTGGACGGCGCTAAAATACGACATCATCAAAGCGTTAGGACGTAACCAGCTGGCACAGTGGTTATACTGCTTTTTTGGATCACACCGGGTCGATTATGACAAAGGCGAATTTGGCAAGTTTGTTTATTTTTACGGATTAAATAAAATACAGGAATTATCAGGTTCCAATCTCCCGTCTAGGATATATGTAGGCAGAGTGCACAATGCGCTGGAACTCATATCTCAGACAAGCATGCAATACGCGACAAGTCCTGACGATCTGGTGTTTTTATACGATATACAGAAAACGGATAACAAACATGGCAATAAGGACCGATACAAGATAACGGCGTTGTTCCGGCGCAAATATCTATGTGAAACGCAGGAGACAAGGGAATCGGCTACAGCAGCTGATATAGCAGATAAAAATTCTTAACAGTTCATTGCGTATGTATATACAGGAGGGGCGGGCTTACACAGTCGCCCCATTTTTATTATTTTCGGCAACAATAAGTCATTTTTCAGCAGTCTATCGACGACCTAATTGTTCAGTTTGGCGACCTAAATGTTACGCTTCGACGACCTAATTGTTACGCCCCCCCATCGCTAAATGTCTGCTATCACTGAGTTACATTGTATTTTCACAAAGTTGTATTCATGTATTTTATAATTATATTATAGTTATGTTTATCTAGAATGTCATATCATGGTTTTAGATATGACATTCTAGATATGACATAATTATATTTTTCTAGCACACCCCCGGAAAACGAGGTTTGAACTTATCGATTTCAATGTATGCCCCGCCTCCTTTTGAAACCGGATAAAGATAAGGCTAATGGATTCCTGTCCACCTAATGCTGAATAAAAGGCTGAGGTTTGCGTTTGGGCGCCGTAAAAACCGATTCACCTCCGCAGTCGCCCCGCCGACGATAACTAATAGGATCTCTAGCAACATCAAAACACATCAGAAGTAGAAGCAACGTCGACACAGCTGGCCCCTTTACCCCTTTACTGATTGTGAAAAATTTAACATCGGAGAGAGCAAATCGCAGCTGTCAAAATAGCCGCCTATGGTATCTCTGTCAGACGCCCGCAGAGGCATTTTACTGCCACGAGAAGGGGGATAACTTAATTTTATTATATCCTTCTTTTTATTCTTCGCCGGAAATAGGGCCATTGGCTGATCCTGCTTGTCGGGAGCAGCCAATGAGCGGAGCGGCGCCCTAGGCTCCGGCGGTCTGTGCGATTTCGGCGATTTTGCTGCAAATCGGAATTTTGTAATTTTTCGCGTTATTTTTTAAGGCAATTATTTGTGATCGCCAGCTGGTGTGGCGTTGTTTTGTTAAGTAGATTAACGTTTTGCTTTGCATTTCGACACCATTTTTTTCGATGATTTTGAGGGGGGTACTATTATATGGGTTTTTTGCTGTTTTTGGGCCATTTTTTTTGAAAATCCGTCAGGGATCCGTCAGCCAATCTCTGCAAAGTGTTGGTATGACTGGATTTTTTGCAGACACAATTTATTTTGCTGTCTTCAGTTTTTTGTGTCTAATCTGTGTCTGAAAAAATAAGAGAGGGCCAGTCTAGGGCCCTCTCTTTTACATGGAGGTAATCGCCGTTATGCGGAGCGACCTATTATAAAGTTTATTGGGAAATTTACTTGCTTTCTACGGCTACAGCTCATAGCCGAAGACGCTGCTATCAGCTGACGGTTTATTGAGTTCGGCCCGTTTTTCTCGCCATTGCTCATAAATCGCCAATGCTGATAGATAATCCTCTCGCATCTTCTTTAACTTGGCAGACTCGTTATCCATTAACTGTGTGAGCCGCTCGTCGCCATCTATATAGTCATAATCGAATGATAGCTCACGATGTGGAGCATAATAGATTGTGCCGATTGGTGTATTATTAAGCCGTATTCTTGCCGCTTCACGCTCGTCATAGTTCCCTTGTGTATATAGCTGCCATTCTTTGGGGTACATCTCTTTGACCCATTCCCCCATTTGGTTGTACAGGGCATTCCTTTCAGCAATCATCATTTTGGGCACGTAGGACAATAGACAGATCAGTCTATCTCTGTACGTTGTGGAGTCAGCAAAAATTTCAACCCGTCTCTCTATTTCATCAAGCACATCATTATCTAGGCAAGGTATTGAGTTGCTTATCTTTTCACAATACATTTTACGGTGTGTGTTTAATATGCATGCTGTATATGCGACTGTATCCCCTAATTTTTTTGTGCACATTGTTAGTATACTATCTACAGATCTCATAGTGGTTAGTATTTCATTGTCGAGTAATGATTCCATTTTTTTGTCCTCCTAATTTTTAGCGGCCCGAATATTGCCGCCGCCGTATTGCCGTGTCGTCTCTTGATTGGTGTGTCCGAGCTGTCTACGCAGATCCTCGTTGCTGACACCGGCCGCCCGTTGCCTTGTGGCGTAATCGTGTCTGAAATAGTGGGGAGAGGGTACGTCTATGCCGCGCCGAGATAACCGCCGACGAGCTGCCAACAAGTTGTTTCTGACTGTTTGCGTTGGTATGTCTGCAAACGGGGAATGAATAGTGATTCCTATGTTATTACTACGCAACAGTGCGCAGATCTGTTTATCCTTTATTTGGATTGTCCTAGTCGACGGCGCGTGTCTTGCGCACCCGGTCTTACTTGATTTTATTTTTACAGTCATTTCTCCGTTAGGCTCGGCGTAGAATCTCATTTGTTGGATCTCGCTCACTCGTGCGCCAGTCTGATATAACAATAGCGGTACTAACTGCATCATGGGGTGCGTCTTGCTTTGGACTTCCCGCATGTATTCTTTTACAGCGTCTAGCCCGATTTTTGCATTACGCCGTTTGTCGGTTTCTTTTGACTTCTTGACTTCAAGTCCGTAGATATGCCGGATCCGATGATAGTCCGGCATATGTCGGAGCATGCGTAGCAGTCCCACTCCGGATCTGTCGCCGGACGCTTCTTGATCTGTTAAGATCCGCTCTAAAACAGCTTTTTGCCTGAAGTATGTGCTCCTGCTTTTATTAACTGCCAGCTGGGCAATATACAAGAACATATCTTCATTGTTGTATTTCTGCATCAATGCTCGGATCGATTTTTCTTCCCGTTCATATTTTCTCGCTGTTGACGGCGCTAACTTGTTTTGATCTTTCAATTCGTACACCCGCCCAAAGTAGATTGATCTCTTTTTCTGGTCTGGATCTCTCAGCTGTTTTATATTCAACATTGCAAGCATGATTATCTGATCTGCCGGAGATGTGCGGCGTCTTTCTCTTGATGAAGGCGTTGGCAGCTGATAGATGACCGGCTCTTTTTGAGGCGTAGATCTGCGCGTTACTCTCGCCCGCCGGTCTGTTATCCTGCTTCGGCCGTCTCTGTATCCCCAGCGCCGCCGTTCACGTTCAATGGATATTGGTGCTTCCTGCTGTGGCTGAGGGCTTTCTATTTTTTGATCCTGTTCTAGCTCTTGTTCTGGCTCTGGTTCTCGTTCATGTTCGGCTACATCTTGCTCTTTAAGTTCGTCGTCATTATCGCGATCCGCTTCGTCCTCGTCCCTGTCGCTCCTGTCGCCATAGTAATAATCCAGCCATCGCTCCTCGTCCATAGTCCTGCCCTCCTTACTTTTTGTGTATTCCTTCGGCATCACAAATAAGTATGTCGGGCAAAAAAGCAAAAAACAAAAAACATTAGGACCGTTAGGACCAAGGCGAATTTGTTCCAAATTCGCCAAGTTTCCGCCTAAAGAAAAGCACTTTCGGCAGAAACTTAGAGGCGCGACACTACCACGCCGTACTACTAGCGTTGCCCACGCTAGTATTCCGCCAGTGTCGCAATGCAGACGCCTAACCACGCCGAGCAGTACCATCTCGGCAGGCGTCTAATGCGTAGGACCTTTTAGGACCTTTTAGGACCTTAAAACTTTGCTTTGGAAAGGTGAAAAATAAAAAGATGTGTGCGGCACGCTCACATTTACGGGGCTCGCTTTCGCCGCACACTTTTTGCTGTTTACTCTGATTCTTTACGTTTCTTATCCAACAATGCGGCTACTTGTCTCATGCGATCCGCTGATGGGTGAGCGTATTTGAGTGTCGTCCGTGGATCTGTGTGTACTAGCGCCATCTGCACGTCCGTCAAATTAGCACCAGCTGCTAGCAGCTCTGACGCGCAGTCGTGCCGTAGCGAGTAAGTGCTATATTTTTTGTCTAGGCCGGCTTTTTCAAACAATCGTTTGTATTGCTTTTTCACACTTTTAAGTTGGGAGCCGTTGCCGGGAAACAAAGGATCCTCCGGCCGGCCTGTTGTTTGCCGCTTCCATTCGGTCAATACCTGCACCATGTCAGGCGATATGTATATACGCGCGTCCTTACGTGTTTTTATGTTTGCTGCACGTAGACAGATCTCTCCGCTGCGCAGATCTACGTCGTCCCATATCAGACCTAGCGCAGAACCGGGACGCATACCGGTGTTTAGCAGTAGGAGCGTGAGCGGCCATAAGTACGCCATGTTATGGCTCCAATATTTTTTCTGACTGGCGTCTCTCACAGTCATTAAGAGCTTTTCCCGTTCTTCATCTGAAAAATGGTGTGTTTTCCTGACGCTATTCGTCTCCGGAAATTTTTTGATTTCTGCGGCATGGTGTGTATCTATAATGCCGTGTGCCTTGGCCCAACGCATTAAAAATTTTACTTCGACCATATATCTATTGATTGTTGAGTTTTCAAGTTCTGGACGTGTAGCGCGATAATCTTCTATCGTCTTATTGTTAATTTGGTCTATTTGCATTTTGTCAAAATACGATAGCGCTCCACGGCATTCGGACGGGCCTTTGCGTATGTAGGAGGATTTAGGATCCTGTTGATGACTTTGCGACCATTTCAACCATGCCTCATAGACAGCCGTAAATGTTTTTTCTTGCTCAAATTTTGCCTGTTGAAATGGATCGCGCCCGGCTAATATCTCTTGGTTATAATGCCGCACCATTTGGCGGGCCGCCTCTAAAGATATACTCTTAGCGTCCGCTATTGATTTTTTGATCTGTTTGGTAGTGCCGTTATACCGATAATAATATGCTTTGCGTCCGCCTCGGTTAAGTACAAGTACTAGCCCACGCTGTACTGTGTCGCTGTAGTAGATCTCGTTCCCCTTTTTCTCTGCAAACGCAGTTATATCAAGATCTTTGATGAATTTTTCTGTAAGTTTTACTTCTGGCATTACTGATTTTTCCTCCTCCCAATCCGTCAGAAAATCCGTCAGCTATCCGTCAGGTCAGATTATAACAGATTGTCGTGTTTTGTCGCTATATAACGTTAAGAAAAATCAGTGATAGACTGATAAAAAGGGAGGTTTAGAGCTAATTTTTTTAGTAATACTGACTAATTTTGACAATGCAGTGATTTTATGATTCTCCAACGCTCGCACGGAAGGGGTCGAGCGTTCAAATCGCCTCAGCTCCACCAGTAATATCAAGGGTTTTCGGATTTTCCGAGAACCCTTTTTTGTTGTCTGTACTCATTATATACTCAACGCCCTACATTTGGCTATCCGCCGATAACGATAAAGGCCGGCTGTGGTTCAGCCGGCCTTTGAGATTTTTGCTTATTGACGGCGTGCGTCCGTCTCTACCATTTCAGCCCGGTCGCGAAGATGCAGAGTATCGCGGCGGGGGCTATGACTTTCATCATGATTTTCCAGAGGCCGTAGGTGGGGAAGTTTATCGTGCCGTTGTTGGTGAGCTCGGCTTTCAGCTTCTCGTCTTTGAGGCTCCAGCCCGCGAAGATGCAGCAAAGCATCGAGGCGAGCGGCATCATGATGCTGTCGGTGAGGTATCCGGCTGCGTCGATGAAGTCGCGGCTGCCGATTTTCAGGCCGCCCGCGAGCGATATGGCGGAGGGCAGGCCGACGAGGAATATCAGCAGGGCCATGATGAGCGTCGCGTGCGTGCGCTTGACGCCGTGGTCTATGAGGTATCCGGTCGGCGCTTCGAGCAGCGATATCGACGAGGTGAGCGCCGCGAGGAAGAAGAGCAGGAAGAATATCGCGGAGAATATCATTCCGCCGGGCATCTGCGCGAAGAGCCCCGGCAGCGTGATGAAGGTGAGGCCCGGGCCCGCTTCGGGCGGCGCGTTGAAGGCGAATACGGCGGGGAATACCATGAGCCCCGCGAGGAACGCCACGGACGTGTCGATTAGGCATATCTGCCGCACGGATTTTATGATGTTCGCCGTCTTCGGCAGGTAGCTGCCGTAGATGAGTATCGCGCCTGCGCCGAGCGAGAGCGAGAAGAAGCCCTGTCCGAGCGCGGCGAGCACGGTCTGCGCCGTCACTTTGGAGAAGTCCGGATAGAGGTAGAACTCGATTCCCTTCATCGCGCCCGGCAGAGTGACCGCGCGGACGATGAGGACGAGCATCGCGATGAAGAGCATCGGCATCATTATCTTGCAGCTTTTCTCTATGCCGTTTTTGACTCCGAGCAGGACGAGCGCCGCCGTGATGACCATGAAGAGCGCTTGGTAGAATACGACCTCGCCGCTGTTTGAGACGAATACGCTGAAGACCTCGGCGCTCTTGCCCTGTGCTGCGAGCTCTATGAGCCCAGTGAAGGAGTGGATCATGTAGTGGATTATCCAGCCGCCTATGACCGCGTAGTACGAGAGGATGATGAAGGCGCAGGCGATGCCGGACCAGCCGACGGGCTTCCAGCGTTTTCCTCCGAGCTTTTCGAAGGAGTCCGCGGCGTTAAGGCCGCCCATGCGTCCTACGACGACCTCGCACATCATCGCCGTCACGCCTATGCAAAGGATGATGACGATGTAGATGAAGAGGAAGGCCGCGCCGCCGTTCATCCCCGCGAGGTAGGGGAATTTCCAGAGGTTGCCGAGGCCGACTGCGGAGCCGGCCGCGGCGATGACGAAGCCGATGCGGCTTCCGAATGATTCGCGCGTTGTCTTGTCCGTCATGGCTTTATGCCGGCTCCTTTCGCGGCGTCCGCTAGACTAAATTGTAGTATTCGAGCCTGCGGCGGCACTCGCCGCGTCCGAGCTGCTCCGCGACCTCGAAGACGCCGGGGCTGACCTTGCGGCCCGTGAGCGCCCAGCGCAGAGGCATGCAGACGACCTTCATCGAGCTGTCGTTGGCGGCTATCCACTCTTTCGTGAATTCTTCCATCTTGTCCGCCTTCCACTCGGCGCAGTCTGTGAGCAGCGCGTTGTAGAATTTCCTGACGACGGCGCGCGTCTCGTCCTTTATCTCCGATGCGTCATAGCGTTCTTTGACGACGTCGAAGGTCACGAAGTAGTCGCTGTATTCGGCGAGCTGCTTCGTCGTCTGCCCGCGTCCGCCCATCGTGTGGAGCGAGGAGGCGAGGTACTCGTCGCTGAGGCCCGAGAGGTCGAAGCCCATCTCGACCCAGAACGGACGGATGACGGCGAGGAGCTTCATCGGGTCCATTATCTTCATCTGCTCCTGGTTGATGTGGTTGAGCTTGTCCATGTCGAGGACGGCGGCCTTGCGCGTGACGGCGGAGATGTCGAACATCTCGACGGCCTCTTCGCGCGAGAATATCTCCTGCCCGTTCTTCGGCGACCAGCCGAGGAGCGCGAGGAAGTTGAAGACGCCGTCGGGCAGATAGCCCATGTCGTTGTATTCGAATACGCTCGTCGCGCCCTGGCGCTTCGAGAGTTTTTTCTTGTCCTTGCCGAGAATCATCGGGAGGTGCGCGAAGCCCGGCGCTTCGAAGCCGAGCGCGTCGTAGATGAGAAGCTGCTTCGGCGTGTTGATGATGTGGTCCTCGCCGCGGATGACCATGTTGATGCCCATCGTGTAGTCGTCGATGACGACGGCGTAGTTGTAGGTGGGCATGCCGTCGCGCTTCATTATGACGATGTCCTTTATCGTTCCGTCCTGGTTGACCGAGGCGTTCTCGCTCTTGAAGTCGAGGTTGCCGTAGACTTCGTCGCGGAACTTCAGCTCTTTGCCCGGGACGACCTTGAAGAACACCGCGCCGTCCTTCTCGTAGGCCTTGCCCTCGTCGAGAAGCTGCTGCATATATTTCTTGTAGAGGTGCATACGCTCCGACTGGCGGTAGGGGCCGAAGTCGCCGCCTTTGTCCGGGCCTTCGTCCCAGTCGAGCCCCATCCAGCGCATGCCGTCGAGGATGCTCTGCTCGTATTCCTTCGTCGAGCGCTCCATGTCCGTGTCTTCTATGCGGAGTATGAACGAGCCTCCGTTCCTGCGCGCGTACAGCCAGTTGAAAAGCGCCGTGTGAGCGCCGCCGATGTGCAGCGATCCCGTGGGGCTCGGCGCGAATCTTACTCTTGGTTTGTCGGTCATTGTGTATTCCTCCAGATTTTTATTTGCTCTTCGTATGCGGCGCCGCGCGCTGAAAATTTCCTTAAAAGCGGACTTTGGAGTATTATAAACCCAAGCGCCGGGCGGGCGCATAACGTGCGCCGCAATTAGCAATTATATCCTAAATATAGTAAGGATGTGTCAAATGAAAAAAGATCTGCTTCTCATAGACGGCCACGGCCTCGCATTCAGGGGCTTCTACGCTCTGCCGCCGGAGCTTTCCGCGGCGGACGGCACGCCGACGAACGCCGTGCTCGGATTTTTCAACATGATGCTCAAGGTTTTGGACGAATGGCCCGTCGAGGGGCTCGGCATATTCTTCGACCCGAAGGGGCCGACGCGTAGGCACGAGCTATTCGCGGAGTACAAGCAGACGCGCAAGCCGACGCCCGAAGCTTTCCGCGTGCAGATGCCGCTCATCATAGAGCTCTGCAAAGCTATGGGCTTTCCCGTCTTTTCGCGCGACGGCGTAGAGGCCGACGACTACATCGTGTCGACCGCGAAGGCCTGCGCCGCCTCGGGCTGGGACGTGAAGATACTCTCGGCTGATAAAGACCTGTTCCAGGCGATAGGCGACGGAATCTCCGTCATCCGTCCGTCGCGAGGCGTGACGGACTTCACGCTCTACGACGGCGTGAACTTCCGCGAAAAGTACGGCTTCGAGCCGCCGTTTATGGCGGACTACCTCGCGCTGCTCGGGGACTCCGTCGACAACATCCCCGGCGTGCCGGGCATAGGGGAGAAGACGGCGCTCGACCTCGTCGGCAAATTCGGACGGCTCGAGGATATTTACGAAAACCTCGAAAGCGTCCCGAAGGCGCGGCGCGGCAAGCTCGAGGCGGGACGCGAGGCGGCCTTCATGAGCCGCGTCCTCGTCGTGCCGCAGGAGACTGAGCCAGCGCCGGAGGATGAGCTGACGCCGAAGGAGCCGGATATGAGCGAGCTGTTCGCGCTTTGCACGCGGCTTGGGCTTAAAAAGATTTATGCGCGTTTCGTAGACGAAACGGAGACGGCGGCTATGGCCGCAGCCGCGGCCGAGGTATCCGAGCCGTCCGGCGAGGAGACGGAGCTGGAAAAGCTGCTCGAAGCGGAGGAGATAGCGCTTTCTCCCGCCGTCATAGACGGAGCGCCGAGATTCTTCGCCGCGGCGGCCGACGGCAGAGTAGCGTCGTTCGACGGACGCGGCGGCGAAGAACGCGCGCTGTTCCGCGAGTGGGCGAAGCGCGGAAAGCTGCTGCTCTGCGGCTACCGCGAAATTATGAGCGACTATCCCGACTTCCCGCTGCCGGAGCGCGCGCAAATATACGACGTGGAGACGGCGCACTACCTGCTGCATCCCGACCGCGGCGGCGCGGCGGGAATGGAGAGAAGCTTCGGCGAGCCGGTAAAGGCGGGGCGCGGCCTCGCGCTGCGCCTTTTCAGGTACAGGGACACGCTTGCGCACGGAATTGATAAATACGGCCTCGCGAAGGTCATGGACGAGATAGACATGCCGCTCGCCCCCGCGCTCGCCGGGATGCACACGCTGGGGATGCACGCGGACGCCGCGAAGCTCGAGGCGCTCGGCGCGGAGCTGGCGCAGAGCATCGCGAAGGGCGAGGCCGACATAAAGGAATATACAGGCGAAAATATCAACCTCGCGTCGCCGAAGCAGGTGGGAGACCTGCTCTTCGGCAAACTGATGCTGCCGCCGATAAAGACGACGAAGGGCGGCGGCTCGTACTCGACGAGCATCGAGGTGCTCGAAGAGCTTGCGAAGCTGCCGGAGCCGCTCTGCGTCGTGCCGAAGATGCTGATAAAGCACAGGGAAGAATCGAAGATATTCTCCGCCTTTGTGCAGCCCTTCATAAAATATTCGCGCGACGGCGGCGGAGTCGTCCATTCGACCTTCGACAACCTCGCGACGGGGACCGGCAGGCTCGCGAGCCGCGACCCGAACGTGCAGAACATGCCGGTCTTCGGCGAGTGGGCCGACCGTTTCCGCTCGTGCTTCACGCCGCGCACGGAGGACGGCGTGTTCGTCGCCGCGGACTACTCGCAGATAGAGCTGCGCGTCCTCGCGGAGTTGACGGAGGAGGAGAAGCTCATCCGCGCCTTCCACGACGGGAACGACATCCACCTCGAAACGGCCTCGTGGGTGTTCGGCCTGCCCGCGGAAGAGATAACGGCGGAGCAGCGGCGCTTCGCGAAGGTCGTCAACTTCGGCCTGCTCTACGGAATGAGCGCCTTCGGCCTCGCGCAGCGCCTCGGCGTGCCGCGCCCGGCCGCGCAGCAGATTGTGGACAGGTACTTCAGCGTTCTGCCTAGCGTGAAAAATTACATCACTGAAAGCGCGAACGAGGCGAAGGAGCGCGGCTACACGCGCTCGCTCTTCGGACGCATACGCCCGCTCGCCGAGGTCTCGACGACGGAGGGGCGAGGCGCGGGCGCGATAAACCGCGTCGCCGTCAACACACCGATACAGAGCACCGCCGCGGACATCGCGAAGATTGCGCTCTTCCGCCTCGACGCGGCGCTCGCGGAAAAATTCCCGGGCGCGCGCATAGTGCTCCAGGTCCACGACTCGATAGTCTGCGAGTGCGCGCGCAAAGACGCGGAGGCCGTGCGCGAGCTTCTCGTTAAAACGATGGAGAGCGTGGACATTTTGAGCGTGCCTCTCAAGGCCGAGCCTAAGAGCGGAAATTCGCTGAAGGATATATAATATAGAACGGAACCCGCGCGGGACGCTTCGGCGAAACGCATGTTCCCGTCTTGCGCGCGCGGGGAAAGTGGAATATAATACGTTGCTGTATGTTAGACGTACTTAGTACATCTGGAGGTGCGACAGTTGAAAAAGGGTATTCATCCGAAATACGAAGTCTGCAAGGTGACCTGCGCCTGCGGCAATACATTTGAAACAAGGTCGACGGTGGGCGACATGAGAGTTTCCGTCTGCAGCGCTTGCCACCCCTTCTACACCGGCAAAAAGGGCCGCGTGATCGAAGCCGGACGCCTTGAGAAGTTCCGTCAGAAGTATGCCGGCGTGAACTACGGCCAGAAGAGCGCCAAAGAGACCGCCGAATAGCTTTTTTATCGAAAAGGGGGGAGCGCGCTTTGCGGACTCCCCTCTTTTCTTATCTTTTAAGCCCGGTAAGACAAAGGAGAAGGTGAAGCGATGTCCGTATATGTGAAGCTGATTGCGTCCACGCCGGACGCTGACAAGGTCGTAGCGGCCGCGGCGAAGATATGCTACAGCCCCTCGGGAGCCGCGGAAATACTGGACGGCCTCGACGAGGGGAAAACGGCGTCGTTCCTCGCGATGCTGAGAAAGGCGGGCCATTTTTCGCCGTTCGAGCACGCTTCGTTCACCTTCGCTATAGAGGGGCTGAGCCGCGTCGCCACGCACCAGCTCGTGCGCCACAGGGTCGCGAGCTATTCGCAGCAGAGCCAGCGCTACGTCGAGATGAAGGGCGAGGGCTGCATAGTGCCGCCCACTGTCGCTGAGAACGCTGATGCGCTCGCGCTGTTCAAGGCGCAGGCCGGGGCCGCGTTCGAGGCCTATCAGAAGCTCGTCGCCCTAGGCGTGCCTCGCGAGGACGCACGTTTCATTCTTCCGCACGGCTTTGAGACGCGCCTCGTCGTTACGATGAACGCGCGCGAGCTGCACCATTTCTTCGCGCTGAGGCTTTGCCGCAGGGCGCAGTGGGAAATACGCGAGACAGCGCGCGGGATGCTGCGCGAGGCGAGGGCCGCAGCGCCGCAGCTTTTCGACATAGCCGGGCCGTCATGCGTGACGGAGGGAAAATGCGCGGAAGCGCACCCCTGCGGAAATCCCTATAAAGACATGGAGCAGCTGCTCTCCGAATGACCTTCGCGGGCCGCGCCTTTCATCTCATAATTTCCGCCTTCGCCGAAGCCGCGCCGAAAAGAATACCGGTCGGCGGGCAGGCGGTTATTGAAGGCGTCCTCATGAAGGGGCCGGAGCACTGGGGGCTTGCCGTCCGCGAGCCCGGCGGGAAGATATTCCTCAAATCGTGGCTCGGCTCCGAATGGCTCAAAAAAGGGATATGGAAATATCCCGTCGTGCGCGGCTTCGCAACGATGGTCGAGATGATGCGCGTCGGTATGCGCGCGCTCTCGATGTCCGCCGACATAAGCCTCGGCGAAGGGGAGAAGATAACGCCGTTTGAGACGGCTCTTTCCGTCGCCGCGGCGCTGCTCGGAGTCGTCGCCATCTTCGTCGCGCTTCCGATGTTCGCTTCGGAATTTCTGACGGAGCGCTTCGGCTTTACTCACTTTGAAAAAAACATAGCGGAGGGCGTGATACGCGGCGTCATCTTCGTCGCCTACGTCGCGCTCATATCGCTGTGGAAGGATATAGCCCGCGTCTTTGAGTACCACGGCGCGGAGCACAAGACTATCAACGCCTACGAGAGCGGTGCTGAGCTGACCCCCGAGAACGCCGCCGCATATTCGCGGATACACCGCCGCTGCGGCACGTCGTTTCTGATAATCGTCATACTGGTCAGCATAATAGTATTCTCCGCAATCGACGGCGGAGGCGCGCTCTGGCGCGTCGGCAGCCGCGTCGTGCTGCTCCCGCTCGTGATAGGCGTATCGTACGAATTTATAAGGGCCGCCTCCAATTCCGACACATGGGGCGTATGGAGCATAAAGCCGGCCCTTCTGCTCCAGTATATTACGACGAGGGAGCCGTCGCCCGACCAGCTCGAAGTCGCTATAGCGGCGCTCGGCGTGGCCCGCGACCCTTCAAAGGATATTTCTACGGCAGGTGGTGCTGAAGATGGAACTGATAGATAAGCTAAAAGAAATTGAGGCCAGCTACAGGGAACTCGAAAAGAAGATGGCCGACCCCGAAATCGTCAACGACCCGCACGAGATGCAGCAACTCGGCAAAAAACACGTCGAGCTGACGCCGATAGTCGACGCATTCTCCGAGTACGAAAAGGTGCTTAACGGCATCGCCGAGGCGAAGGAGATGGCGGAGGGCGACGACGAGGAGATGCGCGAGCTTGCGAAGGACGAGCTTGCCGAGCTTGAGGCTCGCGTGCCGGAGCTCGAGCGCGAGATTCGTATTCTGCTTCTCCCGAAGGATATGAACGACGAAAAAAGCGTCATTATAGAAATTCGCGGCGGCGCGGGCGGCGACGAGGCCGCGCTTTTCTCTGCGGACCTCTTCCGCATGTACACGCGCTTCGCGGAACGCCAGCGCTGGAAGACTGAGATAATATCGATGAGCGAAACGGGCATCGGCGGCTTCAAGGAAGTCATCTTCCGCGTCGACGGGACGGCGGCATTCAGTATGCTCAAGTTTGAAAGCGGCGTCCACCGCGTGCAGCGCGTGCCGGAGACCGAGGCGAGCGGACGCATCCACACCTCTACCGCGACGGTCGCCGTTCTGCCCGAAGCCGCGGAAGTCGACGTCGAAATACGTCCCGAGGACCTCAAGATAGACACCTACCGTTCGAGCGGCGCTGGCGGACAGCACGTCAACATGACCGACTCCGCCGTGCGCATCACGCACCTTCCGACTGGCATAGTCGTTACCTGCCAGGACGAGCGCTCGCAGATAAAGAACCGCGCGAAGGCGATGCAGTTCCTTCGCACGAAGCTCTACGACGCCGAGCTCCAGCGCCAGAACGCCGAGCTTGCGGCGGAGCGCAAGGGACAGGTCGGCACCGGCGACCGCGCGGAGCGCATCCGCACCTACAACTTCCCGCAGAACCGCCTCACCGACCACCGCATCAACCTGACGCTCTACAAGCTCGACCAGATACTCGACGGCGACCTCTACGAGCTCATCCGCATGCTGACGGAGGCCGACCAGGCAGAAAAGCTCAAAGCGCTCTCGGTGTAACGGTGCGCCTGCAGGAGCTGCGCCGCCGCGCGCGGAGCCTTCTCGTAAGCTCCGGCGCGGCGCGCCCCGAATATTCCGCAGATTTGATTCTGGCGTCGGCGCTCGGTCTTCCGCGCGCCGCGCTTTTATGGAAGGACTGCGAGGTGCCGCAGGATAAGCTTGCGCGCGCCGAGTCCATGACGGCCCGCCGCGCCTCCGGCGCGCCGCTCTCCTACGTTCTGCACGAAGCCGAATTTTACGGATACAGATTCAAGGTCGGGCGCGGCGTCCTGATTCCGCGGCCCGAGACGGAGCTGCTCGTCGAAGAGGCGCTTCGCCTATTCCCGCGCGGGACGGCGGCTCGCTTCGCCGACTGGTGTACGGGCAGCGGCTGCATTGCCGCCGCATTGCTCTTGGAGAACCCGGCGCTCTCGGCGCTCGGCGTCGACAAAAGCCGCAGCGCGCTAAAATGGGCCGCGATCAACAGAAAGCTCCACGGCCTCGAGGAACGCTTCGATCTCCTGCGCAACGCGGAGCCGTCGCTTGCGCCCGTCGCGGACGGCTCGCTCGACTTCATCGTGACGAACCCGCCCTATATACCGCGCCGCGAGCTCGACGGGCTCATGAGCGAGGTGCGCGACTACGAGCCGCGCATGGCGCTCGACGGCGGCGAATGCGGCACGGAGCTCTACGCGAAATTTTTCGCGGCGTTCCCGCGCATGCTCAAGCCCGGCGGCCTGCTCATGGCGGAGACCGCGGGGGCGGAGCAGATTTGTTCTCTTGTCGATATGGCTTCGCGCGAGTTTGTTCTCGTGAATAAAATATCGGATTACAACGGAATAATTCGCCATGTAATATGGCGCAAACGATAAAATTTTATATAATATAGTATATGTGAAGAAATTCGTAAGCAGTACGCGCAAAGCAAGATTAAAAAATAAGAGAGGATGTTTTCGCTATGGAAAAGAGAGAACTTGTAATACTCGGCGCCGGCCCTGCCGGACTTGCGGCCGCGGTCTACGGACGCCGCGCCGACCTCGACACGCTCATTCTTGAGAAGGGCGCCGCGGGCGGACAGATCAACATAACCGACGAAATCGAGAACTGGCCCGGAACGATTCACTCGACCGGTTCAGAGCTCGGAGAGACCTTCCGCAAGCACGCCGAGCACTTCAAGGCTGAGTTCAGAAGCTGCACCGTGCAGAACATCGAAATCCGCAACGGACACAAGATCGTCGTCACCGACAAGGGCGAGATAGAGGCCGAGGCCATCATCATCGCCACCGGCGCGAGCTTCCGCAAGCTCGGATGCCCCGGCGAAGCCGAGTTCACCGGCGCCGGAGTCAGCTACTGCGCCGTCTGCGACGCCGCCTTCTTTGAGGGCGAGGTCGTCGCGGTCGTCGGCGGCGGCAACGTCGCCGTCGAAGAGGCCGGATATCTCACGCGCTTCGCGGACAAGGTTTACATCGTACACCGCCGCGACGAGTGGAGAGCCGACCGCCACGCCATCGACCAGGCGCTCGCCAACCCGAAGATCGTCCCCGTGTGGAACTCCGTCGTCGAGTCGATCGAGGGCGAGGGCGTAGTCGAGAAGCTCGTCCTTAAGAACGTCAAGACCGGCGAAATCTCCGACCTCCCCGTCGCGGGATGCTTCGTCTTCGTCGGTACCGAGCCGAACGTCTCCTACCTCAAGGAGAACGAGCTTGTGAAGCAGTCCAAGGGCGGCTGGATCGTCACCAACGAGAAGATGGAGACCTCCGTCGAGGGTATCTTCGCGGCCGGCGACGTCCGCGATAAGTTCCTCCGCCAGGTCGTCACCGCGGCCGGAGACGGCGCTGTCGCCGCTATGTCCGCCTACGCCTACATCTCCGAGCAGCTCCACCTCAACTCGGTCCTCATCGAGCCCGAAGAGGTAGTCGCGCTCATCACCTCGAGCATCGACCAGGACCAGGTCAAGCTCCAGGTCGAGGCCGAGAAGTTCGCGAAGGAGAGCGGCAAGAAGATCGCCTTCATCGACGGCTACAGAAACGGCAAGATGGTCGAGAAGCTCGGCATCGCCGAACTCCCCGCGATCATCGAGATGAAGAAGGGCACGATGGCCCGCTCCGCGAAGCCCGCGTCGATCGACGACGTCAAGAACTTCGTAGCGTAAGCGCGAGCCGTAACCAATAAGACCTGAAAGCGGCGGGAGGCGTCCATGCGGCGCTCTCCCGCCGCCGTTTTTTTGTGTTGTATAATATAAAAGCGGAAGATTCGCGGCGAGTACGCGCGCCGCGGAATGAATCGCAAAGCAGGGAGCGTGACCGGATGGCGAAAAAAATTTTTTCTTTGATAATCGCGCTCGCGCTTCTCGCGGCGGCCGGAGCGGCATACGCCGCCGCGTCGCCGGAGCCGAGCGATAAGACCATAAAACGCGAAATAAAGCTGGGCCGCAAGAGCGCGGCCGAAATAGAGAAGCACGTGCCGCGCGTCCTCAATCCGTCGGTCGAGGCGAAGCTCTCGATGATAGCAGCGCGCCTCATCCCGCACATGCAGCGCGAGCTTGAATACGAGGTGCGCATACTCGAGATGGAGCAGCCGAACGCCTTCTCGCTGCCCGGCGGCATGACCTACATCACGACGGGGATGCTCGACTTCCTAAAAAGCGAGGACGAGATAGCTGCGGTGCTCTGCCATGAATTCGTCCACGCAGACCGCGCGCACGGCATAGTGCAGGCGCGGCGCAACAACAGGCTGAACCTGCTGACGCTTGCCGGGCTCATAGCCGCGACGCAGGCCGGAGAGGGCGGCGCGGGAATCGCCGCAATGGCGGGCGGCATCCAGACGGCGATGATGAACACCTACAGCATAGATTTGGAAAAAGAGGCCGACGCGATGGGCATCGACATACTTTACCGCGCGGGCTACAACCCGGCGGCGATGCTCACGATGATGGAGCGCATGAACGTCGAGCGCCTCAAGCGCGCGCAGTACGAGCTCGGCATATTCCAGACCCACCCCGAGGCCGACGAGCGCGTCGACGCGGCGCTCAAATATCTCCGCGAAAAAGGCATAGACATACAGCGCAAGGACGTAGTGCAGAAGCTTCGCGTCAAGGTCGATGAAGAGGGCGGCAGGGTCGTGCTGCGCATAGACGAGACGGAGTTCCTCTCCGCGCCTGCCGGCGGCGAAGCGCGCGCGCTTCTCGACAAAACGGCGAAACGGCTGGACGAGACGCTCGAGCTTGAGCTTCTGCCCTACGATATCCGCGTGAGCGAGCTCGGCGGCGAACGCAGCCTCGTCATCGGACGCGAGACGATACTGCGCGAGGACGAACTGCTTCCCGGAATGCCGGAGCTTCCTGTGCTGCGCGACCGCGTCATGGAGGCGGTCAACCTCGCGCGCCGCGGAGGCATTCTCACCGATTATTATGAATAAAGGCCGCCTGTCCGCGTCGAGCGGCGCGGCGTGGCTTTGAGGAGGAGTTATATGTATATATCTTTGTACCGCCGTTACAGGCCGCAGACCTTCTCCGACATGGTCGGGCAGAGCGCGGCGGTCGGAGTTCTCATGGAATCCCTGCGGGAGGGCTCTCTCGGCCACGCCTACCTCTTCTCGGGGCCGCGCGGCTGCGGCAAGACCTCGGCGGCGCGCCTCGTCGCGAAATCACTCGACTGTCTGAACCGCAAGGACGACTGCGAGCCGTGCGGCGTCTGCGAAAACTGCCGCGCAATAGCGGCGGGCGAACACCTCGACGTAATAGAGATAGACGGCGCGTCGAACCGCGGCATCGGCGAGATACGCGACCTCAAGAGCCACGTCAACCTGAAGCCGCTCTCCGCGGCCTACAAGGTCTACATCATAGACGAAGTCCACATGCTTACGGAGCAGGCCTTCAACGCGCTGCTCAAAACGCTGGAGGAGCCGCCGTCGAACGTCGTATTCCTTCTCGCAACGACAGAGCCGCACAAGGTCCCCGTCACGATACGCTCGCGCTGCCAGCACATACCGTTCCACAGAATAACGATAGCCGACACCGTCGACAGGCTGAAATACGTCTGCGCGCAGGAGAACATCGAGGCTGAGGACGAGGCCGTCTGGGAGCTCGCGCGGCAGGCCGACGGCGCGCTGCGCGACGCGCTCTCGCTGACGGAGCAGGCCGTGGCGCTGGGACGCGGACGGCTTTCGCTCGACAGCGTAAAAGAGCTGACCGGCGGCAGCAGCCGCACGGAGCTTGAAAAATGGGTGACGCAGATGCGCACGGATCCTCGCGCGGCGGCTGCGGCGCTTCATGCTATAATGGCGCGCGGCATCTCGTCGGAGCGGCTCTGCGAGTCGCTTTTCGTGCTCTTCCGCGATTTATGGCTCTACTCGCTGTGGGGCGAAAAGGCGCTGGAAGCGCTCGAAACTTCTTCAGCCGAGCGCGATTACCTCGCCTCGGAGGCGGCGCACTGGGACGCGGCGAAGCTCAAGGCCGCGTGCGAGCTCTGCAACGGCCTGCTGCCGCGCGCGCACTACGGCATGAAGGGCGACATCTTCAGCGGAGTCGTATTCATGGAGCTGCAGAGCATAATCAACGGAGAGATTCGCAGCGAGCAGGCTCGGAGCGTCACGCAGAGCCGCGCCGCCTCGCCCGCAGCTGCGGCGGTAAGCCGGGCGCCGGAGCCGGAAGCCTACGCCGCGCCGCAGCCGGAAAAGCCCGCCGCCGCGGGAACGCGCGCGGAGCGTCCACAAAGCGCTGCGCAGCCCAAGCCTCGGGTCAACGAGGATGCAGGCTGCCGCCCGGCAGGAGGCGCGGAGCTTTTTATGAAGCTTGCGTCGCTTCTGCCCGAGAGCGACAGGCTCACGGTCTCCGCCGCGCTGCTCGACGCGGCGCTTGTCCGCGGAGATAAGGGAATAGAGATAGAATTCGAGCGCGAGATGCCGGCGAGGAACTTCCTCTCCGTCGCGCACAACAGGAAGGAGCTGTGCGCCGCCGCCGCGAAGCTGTGGAACATCGAGGGCGCGGCAGATGCGCAGCTGACGGAGGCCGTGCGCGCGGAGCCGGAACCGGTTCCCGCCGCCGCGCAGCCGGAGCCCAAGCCGCAACCCCGCGAAGAGGCGCGCACGGCGCAGTCCTCCGCGGGCGCTCCGCTCTCGGCTATACTGCGCAAGGCCGGAGCGGAGCTGCTCTACGTCAGAAGCGCGGACATGAGCGACGAAGAAACGCCGGAAGGAAATGAATAAATAATGTCAGACAAACCATTCGTACATCTTCACGTACATACAGAATACAGCCTTCTCGACGGAGCCAACAAATGCTCCGCGCTCGCCGCCGCGGCGCAGGAGATGGGGATGGACTCCGTCGCGATAACCGACCACGGCGTCATGTTCGGCTGCGTCGAGTTCTACAACGCCTGCAACGCCGCCGGCGTCAAGCCGATACTAGGCTGCGAGGTCTACGTCGACCCGAACGGGCACACCTGCCGCGAAGGCAAGGGGCAGAACCATCTCATACTGCTCGCCGAAAACGAAGAGGGCTACTACAACCTCACGAAGCTCGTCTCAATCGCGAACACCGACGGCTTTTACTACAAGCCGCGCATAGACCACGACCTCCTCGCGCGCTACAGCAAGGGGCTGATATGCTCGTCGGCCTGCCTCGGCGGCGAGATACCGCAGCTCATCATGAGCGGCGACATAGAGGGCGCGGAGCGGCGCGCCGGCATGTACAGCGACATAATGGGGAAGGGGAATTTCTTCCTCGAGGTACAGTCGAACAGTATACCGGAACAGGCGCTTGTCAATAAAACTCTCGTCGAAATGTCGAAGAAGCTCGACATCCCGCTGATTGCGACAAACGACTCTCATTATATGAAACAGAGCGACGCGGAGTGGCACGATATACTGCTCTGTGTGCAGACGGGCAGCCTCGTCTCCGACGAGCGGCGCTACCGCTTCCAGGGGAACGACTACTATTTCCGCTCACCCGAGGAGATGTGGGCGATTTTCGGAAACGACCTTCCGGAGTCTTTGATTAACACGCAGCGTATCGCCGACCGCTGTAACGTGAAGCTCAAGATGGGGCATTATTATCTGCCGGAATTTCCGCTCCCCGAAGGCGAGACGCTGACGACGCACCTGCGCAGGATGGCCGCCGAAGGGCTGCGCCGCAGGCTCAAGACCGACAATCCGCCGCAGAACTATCTCGAACGTCTCGAATACGAGCTCGACATAATAGAACAGATGGACTTTCCCGGATATTTCTGCATAGTCTCGGACATCATCGTCGCGGCGAAGTCGAAGCACATTCCGATAGGGCCGGGACGCGGCTCTGCGGCCGGTTCGCTCGTCGCGTATTCGCTCGGCATCACCGATCTAGACCCGATACGCTACAATCTGCTCTTTGAACGCTTCCTTAACCCGGAACGCATAAGCATGCCCGATATCGACACCGACGTATCGGACAAGGGCCGCGACGAGCTCATCGCCTACATAGTGGAGAAGTACGGCTCGGACAAGGTCTCGCAGATAGTCACCTTCGGACGCATGAAGAGCCGCGGCGCGATAAAGGACGTCGGCCGCGCGCTCGGCATATCGATACCGGAGGTCAACGCGATAACGAAGCTCATACCCGCGATGCCGACCTCCGACATCAAGGACATCAAGAGCGCGCTCGCGGGCGTCCCGGACCTAAAGGCCGCCTACGATTCAAAGCCCGAGATAAAGAAACTCATCGACACGGCGATACATATAGAGGGGCTCGCGCGCCACTGCTCGCAGCACGCGGCGGGCGTCGTCATAACGCCGAAGCCGACCAACGACATGGTGCCCGTGCGCAAATTCGGCGAGAACCAGATAGCGACGCAGTACTCGATGGAATATGTCGAGAAGCTCGGCCTCGTCAAAATGGACTTCCTCGGCCTGCGCACGCTCTCCGTCCTCGACGGAGCCGTCAAGAACATCGAAAGCAACGGCAAGGGGCACATCGACCTCAACGAAATACCGATAGACGACGCGAAAACCTACGACATGCTCCAGCGCGGGGACACGCTTGGCGTATTCCAGCTCGAATCGTCAGGCATGACGGCGCTCGTGCGTCGGCTTCGCCCCGACTGCTTCGAGGATATGATAGCACTCGTCGCGCTCTACCGCCCAGGGCCGCTCGAAAGCGGAATGGTCGACACCTACGTCAAGTGCAAGCACGGCGAGGAAAAGGTCCACTATCTCCACCCGCGGCTCGAGCCTTACATGAAGGACACCTACGGCGTCATCCTCTACCAGGAGCAGGTCATGCAGAGCGCGCGCGAGCTCGCGGGCTACACGCTCGGCGAAGCGGACCTGCTGCGCCGAGCGATGGGAAAGAAGAAAAAAGAGGTAATGGAGAAGGAGCGCGCCAAATTCGTCGACGGAGCCGTGAGCAACGGCGTCGACGCGAAGCAGGCGGGCGACATCTTCGACATCATAGAGAAGTTCGCTGGCTACGGCTTCAACAAATCGCACAGCGCCGCCTACGGCCTCATCGCCTACTGGACCGCGTGGCTCAAGGCCAACTACGGAGCCGAGTACCTCGCCTCGTACCTTTCGAGCCTCATCGGCTCGAAGATGGAGGTGCTCGGGCAGTATATCCGCGCCGTGCGCGACGCGGGGTACGACGTACTGCCGCCCGACATCAACGAGTCTAAGGAGGATTTCACCGTCATCGGCGAGGTCATCAGGCTCGGGCTCTCGGCAATCGGCAAGGTCGGAGACGCGGCTGTCGCGAACATCATAGAGAACAGGACGAAGGGAGGGAAGTTCGCGTCGCTGTGGGATTTCCTGTCGCGCATAGACACGCGGCAGGTGAACCGCGGCGTCGTCGAAAACCTCATAAAGTCCGGAGCCTTCGACAGCCTCGACCCGAACCGCGCGAAGCTGCTCAACGCGCTGCCGCAGCTTACGGAGCTCGCCGCGCGCAAAGCGCAGAACACAAACCAGGCCTCGCTCTTCGGCGACGACGAGGAGGACTTCTTCACGCCCGAGATGGAGGAGGTCCCCGATTTCAGCGAGCGGCAGAAGCTCGACCTCGAGAAGGAGAGCATGGGGCTCTACATATCGGGCCACCCGTTCGACCAGTACGAGCCGTCGGTCGAGCCGTACATAACCTGTCCCGTCGGCGACCTGCCGAACTGGCGCTCGCACCAGCCCGCCGTCACCGCGGGGCTGCTGACCAACTTCACGGAGAAGTTCAGCAAGGCCGGCAACCCGTTCGGCACCGCGGTCATCGAGGACAACAGAGGCACGGTCGACATGCTCATATTCGGCAAGCGCTGGCCGCTCTACAAGCACACGCTCCAGAAGGGCGCGCTCTATTTCGTGAAGGGGCAGCCGAAGGACGACCGCGGCGTCTCGCTGATGGTCGACGACATATATTCGGAGGAAGAGTACAAAGAGAAGCTCGAGCGGCGCGCCGTGATAACAGTCGAAAGCGACGGCCTCGGCGACAAATTCTACGACGGGCTCTTCTCGATACTGCGCGCGCACCCTGGCAGGTGCGAGCTGATAATCAAGCTGCACGGTTCGGCGGAGACTTCCGTCTCGCTGATAAGGAACATAAAGGTAGACGTTACGGACGAGCTCAGAAAAGAGCTCGAAGACTACTCGAACGGGCTTGTGAGCTGCCTTTAGGAAAGAGGGATAACAATGACGAACAGCGGCGAAAACGGAGGAGCCGGAGACTACATCGCCATCAAGGCGCTCGAAAGCGGCGTCACCGTGACCGGAGTCACGCGCGGCGCGGAGAACAGATTTCTTCACACGGAGAAGCTCGAGGAGGGCGAGGTGTGGATCGCCCAGTTCACGGAGCACATCTCCGCGATGAAGATACGCGGCCACGCGAAGGTGCTGACCGCATACGGCGAGATTGAAAGCGGAAAACAGGAGAAATAGGAGAAAGCACAGAGGTATAGTAAAGGTATGGAAAGAATCAAACGCAACGTAAAGATAGTATGCACCATCGGCCCGGCCTGCTGGGACTACGACAAGCTCTTCGCGCTCGCGAAGGCTGGAATGAACGTCGCGCGGCTCAACTTCAGCCACGGCGACTACGAATCGCATCTGCGGACGCTCAAGAACGTCCGCGCGGTCGAGCAGGAGCTTCAGACGCCGATAGCCGTGCTGCTCGACACGAAGGGGCCGGAGATACGCACCGGCGAGCTGCCGGGCCACGGCAAGGTTACTGTGAAGTCCGACGGAGAATTCACGCTCTTCTTTGAGAAAAAAGAGGGGGACGAGCACGGAGTCTACATCGACTACCCGAAGCTCGCGAACGAGGTCAAGAAGGGCCAGAACATATTCATAGACGACGGCGCGATACATCTCGAGGTCGTCAAAACCTCGCCCGAGGAGATAAAGTGCCGCGTCATAGTCGGCGGCGAGCTCGGCGAGCACAAGGGCGTCAACGTCCCCGGAGCCGACCTGTCGGTGCCCACGCTGACGGAGAAGGATATAGCCGACCTCAAATGGGGCGCGGAGAACAACGTCGACTACGTCGCGGTCTCCTTCGTGCGCAGCAAGGAGGACATCATAGAGGTGCGCCGCGTCCTAGAAGCCGCGGGCGCGTCGGCGAAGATAATCGCGAAGATGGAGACGCGCCAGTCCGTCGACAACCTCGACGCAATACTTGAGGTCGTCGACGGCATGATGGTCGCGCGCGGCGACCTCGGAGTGGAGATGCGCACCGAGGACGTGCCGATGATACAGAAGGAGATAATCGAGCGCTGCCGTATGCAGGGCAAGCCCGTCATCGTAGCGACGCAGATGCTCGACTCGATGATACGCAACCCGCGCCCGACGCGCGCGGAGTCGAGCGACGTCGCGAACGCCGTCATCGACGGCGCGGACGCGGTTATGCTCTCGGGCGAGACGGCGGGCGGAAAATATCCCGTCGAGTCCGTCGAGACGATGAACAGGATAATAGTGCGGACGGAGCAGGACGTCGCGCTCTGGTGCCGCAAGCCACGCTCGCTCCCCGCGGTCTGCGAGACGGCGGACGCCGTGAGCCACGCGGCGCGCGACGTGGCGAAGGAGGTCGCGGCCGCGGCGATAGTGCCTCTCACCTCGAGCGGCATGACGGCGCGCATGGTCAGCAAATACCGCCCGACCTGCCCGATAATAGCAATGACGCCGTCGCTCTCGACGTGGCGGCAGCTCTCGCTCGTATGGGGCGTAATGCCGTGCATCTGCCCGATTACGCACCAGCTCGAGGAATCTCTGAAAAACGCCATCTCGCTGATAAAGCGCGAGTCGCTCGTCGCGAACGGCGACAACGTCGTCATAATGTCCGGAATGCCGCTCGGCGAGCCCGGCAGCACGAACATGATAAACGTCATCCGCATAGCGAACGTCATAGCGCGCGGCCTCTCGCTTGTGCGCCGCCGCGTCACGGGCGTCGCATGCAAGGCTTCGTCTCCTCAGGAAGCCTTGAAGAAAATTTCCGAAGACAAGATACTCGTCATAAAAAAGAGCGAGAAGGAATACGTCCCGGCCTTCGAAAAGGCCGCGGCGGTCGTCACCGAGGAGGGCGGCCTTACCTCGCACGCGGGCGTCATATCGCTCGACCGCGGCATCCCGTGCATCACGGACGCGGCGGGCATCATGGACAAGATAGAAGACGGAATGACCCTCACGATAGACGGGGTCCACGGCGTCGTCTACGCGGGAAAAGCCGACTGATGGCACTCATCGGCGCGCACATGTCCGTCGCGGGCGGGCTCGACAAGGCGTTCGAACGCGCGGACGCGCTCGGCTGCGAGTCGATGCAGATATTCACGCGCAGCCAGCGGCAGTGGCAGGCGCGCCCGGTCTCTCTGCAGGAGGCGGAGGGCTTTTACCGCGCGTGGCAGCGCTCGAACGTAAAGGCAGTCGTCTCGCACGCCTCGTACCTCATCAACATAGCCTCGCCCGACGCGGCGGTGCGCGCGAAAAGCGCCGCCGCGCTGCGCGAGGAGGTCGAGCGCTGCCGCCACCTGAACATCGACGACATAGTGCTGCACCCGGGCTTCGCGATGGACGCGGGCATTGACGCCGCGACGGCGAACATCGCGGAGACGCTGCTGCGCCTCTTCGACGCGACGCAGGAATACAAGACGCGCATACTGCTCGAAACGATGGCGGGGCAGGGCACCTGCGTTGGCGGGGACCTCGCGCACTTCACGGAGATTCTCGACAAAGCAAACTGGCACCCGCGCATCGGCCTCTGCATAGACACCTGTCACGTCTTCGCCGCGGGCTACGACCTGCGTTCGTCGGACGCGTACGAGCGGCTCGTCGCTGCGGCGGACAAGCACGTCGGCCTTTCGCGCGTGCGCTGCTGGCATCTCAACGACAGCAAGGCCGCGAGGGGGACGCACCTCGACCGTCACGCGCATCTCGGCGAGGGCGAGATCGGGCTTCACCCCTTCGCACTGCTGATGAACGACGCACGCTTCGAAGAGACGCCGACGATACTCGAGACGCCGAAGGAGGGCGTCGGCGACGAAGGCAACCTCTCTTTTCTGCGGAAGGTGCGCGGACAGTAGCGCCGCGCGCCGCCGCGCCTTCTTTTTTGTTCCGCTTCGCGCCGCTCTTGCGCTATAATAGCGGAAAGATACTCGCGAGAGGGGTGCGCCGTTGACTTTCTTCAACCTGCGCTGGCAGGACTTCCTAGACATACTCATAGTCGCTTTCCTCATATACAGAATTCTGCTTCTGCTCGTCGGCACGCGGGCGATGCAGCTTATCCGCGGCCTTCTGATAATCGGGCTCATCGGCGCGGCGGCGAACCTGCTCGACCTTCGCAGCCTCTCGAACATCATGGGCCGCATGATCGGCGCCCTCATCATCATCATACCGATACTGTTCCAGCCGGAGCTGCGCCGTATGCTCGAAGAGCTCGGCAAGGGCCATCTGTGGAAGGTCGGCAGCAGCACGCAGGAGATAGACCAGCGCGCGGAGCAGCTCACGAAGGCCCTGCTCTACTGCCAGTCGCAGCGCATCGGCGCGCTCGTCGTGCTCCAGCGCGACACGAGCCTCAAGGACGTGTGGCGCACCGCCGTCCTGCTCAACGCGGACATAACCGAAGAGCTGCTGATTTCGATATTCTGGCCCGGCACGCCGCTGCACGACGGCGCGGTCGTCATCGACCAGCGCGAGATAGTCGCGGCGGGCTGCTATCTGCCGCTTACTGAAAAGACCGACATCTCGCGCTGGTACGGCACGCGCCACCGCGCGGCGCTCGGCGTCACGGAGATGTCCGACTCGATAGCCATCGTCGTCTCCGAGGAGCGCGGCGAGATAAAGGCCGCCGTCTCGGGCCATTTCTCGCGCCCGCTCAACGAGGCGCAGGTGCGCAAGATGTGCAGCCACTACTTCAGCCACGAGGCGAAGGAGACGAATTTCATGGACCGTCTGCGCGACGAGCTCCAGCAGCAGTGGGCCGGAGGCGATAAGAATGTCTAAGGATACGAAAAGGCTCATCATAGCGAAGCTGCTGTGGCTGCGCGAGTCCGCGGCGAAGCTCGGCGCGAAATTCAACTACAAGGGCGGCAACTTCCTCCAGTCGAAGATGTTCCTGGGCGGCGTCTCGCTCTGCATCTCGCTGCTGCTCTGGTCGCTCGTCGCGCTCGATAACAACGCGGAGTCCGCGCGCACGATGCGCGACGAAATAGAGTACAGGAACCTCGGCGCGGGGTACTCGGTCAACGCGCCGGTCAAAGAGGTCGAGATAAAGCTCGAGGGTAAAATCAACGAGCTCTCCGGCATCGAGCCCTCCGACATAGTGTCCGAGGTGGACCTCGCTAATCTCAGGACGGGACGCTACACCCTGCCCGTGCGCTTCGAGGCTCCGACCTTCGCGCGCGTCCGCAGCTGGCAGCCCGCGCTTGTAGAAGTCGAAATATACCGCAACGTCGAGCGCCGCGTCGAGATAACGGCGGAGACGACAGGCGAAGCGCCTGACGGCAAGGTTGTCTCGTCGATAGTAGTCAGCCCCGACCACGCGGTCGTCAGCGGGCCGGAGACCGACGTGCTCTCCGTGCAGGGGCTCGAGGTGCGCGTAAACCTCGACCACCTTATGGAGAGCGGCAAGGTCAAGGCCCCGGTTATGATAAAGGATTCATCGTCCTCCGAGGAACCGGCGCCGCGTCACAGGCGCGTCTCCGTCTCGCCGCAGGAGGCCGAAGTCGCAGTCACGTTTGAGGACGAAATCGTCGGCGAGCGCATACCGGTCAAGGTCTCCGTAACGGGCGAGCCGCACGCCGGGCTCCAGGTCGAGTCTGTGAAGGTCATTCCGGACAGCGTCTCGATACGCGGCAGCGCCGCCGCCGTCCGCAGCATCGACTCGCTCGTGCTCGCGCCGGTCGACATAACTGGGCTCGAGCAGGACATACAGCTCATGATACCGATGGAGCCGACGCAGCTCCCGCCGGGCGTCGAGATAACGGGGACGGACCGCGCGCGCGTCGAGATACATCTCTCCAAGAAAATGAGCGTGAAGACCTTCCAGAACGTCCCGCTGATGATAGCGGGGAACACGGCGTCGAAAGAATGGCGCTTCTCGCCGCCATCCGTCAGCCTCACGATAGAGGGGCCGGAGACGGCGGTCGAGGCGCTCGAAGGACAGCATCCGCCCTGCGAGCTCTACGTCGACGTATCGAACATAGTTTCGCAGCACACTGAGCTCCCGGTGCTCGTGCGCGGCCTGAGGCCCGGCTTCCAGGTCGTCAGGACGGAGCCGGAGCAGGTCTCGGTGACTTCGGTGGAATAGAATAAACAACGGATAGAATATAAATTTTGCTCTGCGAGGTGGCCCTTTTGAACGAAGCGAAAGGAAAGAAAAGGCAGTTCTTTGGTACCGACGGAGTGCGCGACATAGCGAACCAGGGCATGATGACGCCCGACGCCGCGATGCGCCTCGGCTCCGCATACGCCGTCTTCCTCATGGAAAACGGCGTCGAGCGCCCCAAAATAGCGGTCGGGCGCGACACCAGACTCTCCGGCGAAATGCTCCAGTCCGCGCTCATGGCCGGCATAGCTTCGTCCGGCGGCGACGCGGTAGACCTCGGCGTCATACCGACGCCCGGCGTCAGCAGCGCGGCCCTGCGCGGGCCGTTCAGCGGCGGCGCGGTCGTCAGCGCTTCGCACAACCCGGCGGAATACAACGGGATAAAGTTCCTCGACGGCGACGGCTTCAAGCTCACCGACGACGACGAAGCCGGCATTGAGGAAATATTCCTCGACGACGGACGCCGCCGCCGCGCCGCGCCCGAGCGTATCGGCACCGTGCGCGACGGCTCCGAATACCGCGCGGGATACGTTGAGGGGCTCGGAAAGCTCTTCCGCGACATCAAGGACCGCTCGTACCCGATAGTCATAGATGCGGCGAACGGCGCGGCCTCGTCCTACGTCGGCCCGCTCTTCTCGGAATGGAGCGGCGGCGTCACCTTCATGGCGAACGACCCCGACGGCACGAACATCAACAAAAACGTCGGCGTCACGCACATAGAGACGCTCGCGGCGAAGGTGTGCGAGACCGGCGCGGCGCTCGGCATAGCCTACGACGGCGACACGGACCGCGTGCTGATGTGCGACGGCAAAGGCCGCGTCCTCGACGGCGACATAATGCTCTGGGTCATAGGCCGCTGGCTCGCCTCGCGCGGAGAGCTCGGCGCGGGCGTCGTCGCCACCGTCATGTCAAACATGGTGCTCGAGGACCTGCTTGCGCAGGAGGGCATAAAGGTCTTCCGCTGCCCCGTAGGCGACCGCTACGTCCTCGACACGATGAAGCGCGAGGGCGCGCGCATCGGCGGCGAGCAGTCGGGCCACATCATAGCGCTCGACTACGCGAACACCGGCGACGGCCTCTGCTCCGGCATTTTGTTCCTCAAGGCCGTCGGCGAGCTCGGCGAGGACGTTTCGACGCTCGTCGACCGCTTCGACCGTTATCCGCAGGTGCTGCGCAACATGAAGGTCAAGGACAAGAACGCCGTAATGTCGAGCCCGCTCGTCGACGCCGCGGCGAAGGAGGCGGAACGGCTGCTCGCGGGCAAAGGCCGCATGCTTCTGCGTCCGTCGGGGACGGAGCCGCTCATCAGGATATTTGCTGAATCGCGCGACGCGGAGCTCATGAACCGCGCCGCGGACATAATGGAAGAGGCGATAGGAAAGGTTGTGAACGCACAGTGAGCGCAGCAGCGGAATATAAAAAGATAAGGACGGCGGTATTTCCCGTCGCGGGCCTCGGGACGCGCTTCCTCCCGGCGACGAAGGACATCCCGAAGGAGATGATGCCGCTCATCGACCGCCCGCTCATCCACCACGGCGTAGACGAGGCGGTAGCCTCCGGCTGCTCGCGCGTCGTGTTCGTGACGGGGCAGGGCAAGGAGAGCATCTGCCGCTATTTCGAGCCGTCGTTCGAGCTCACGGCGCTGCTGCGCGAGCGCGGCAAGGCGGAGCTCGCCGACGCCGTCGACTCGATATACAGGCTCGCGGAGTTCCATTACGCCTACCAGGCGAAGCCGCTCGGCCTCGGACACGCGGTGCTCTGCGCCGAGGAATTCTGCCGCGACGAATATTTCGGCCTGCTGCTGCCCGACGACGTAATGATCGCCGAGCCGACGGCGCTGTCGCAGCTCGAGGCCGTGCGCGAAAAATACGACGGCTCCGTGCTCTGCCTCGAAGAGGTCGCGCCCGAGGACGTTTCACGCTACGGCATAGTCGACGCCGAGGAGATAGAGCCGGGCGTCTACCGCGTCCGCGGCCTCGTCGAAAAGCCGAAGCGCGAGGAAGCCCCGTCGCGCCTCGCAATCATGGGCCGCTACCTGCTCTCGCCGAAAATCTTCAAGCATTTGAAGAACCTCAAGCGCGGCGCGGGCGGCGAGTACCAGCTCACCGACGCGATAGCCTCGCTGCTTGAGGAAGAGCCGGTCTACGCGACGATATACAAGGGCCAGCGCCTCGACTGCGGCGTAAAAGAGGGCTGGATTGAGGCGACCGTCGTCAAGGCTCTCGAGGACGAAAAGCTGCGCGAGATAGTGCTCAAAGCCGTGGAGGATTTCAAAGCGGCGCATGGCGCGTAAAAAATAACGGAGCGCCGCGATGTTTGGGCGCTGTGTGTATAGTAATTAAACTTATAAATAAAGACAGCCATATCGTCATGCCGGGCTTGCCCCGGCATCCAGCGGCTCTAAATCACGCACGCCACGGTATTTAACGTCGCTGGATTCCGCGTCAAGCGCGGAATGACAAAATAAGCTGTTGTTTCGCTTCAAAAGTTTAACGACTATAAAACTATAAAAGACGGCGAAGCCATCGAGGCGCGCCGTCTTTTTTGTCTTTGCCGAAAAAATGCCGCGCGGGCGAATTTGTCCCTCACGGCGTAGATTTATGACCTTTCTCTGAAATACGCTTCCTATATTCCGCTCTGTATCTCTTCCGTAAACGGATAGTAGATTCGCAGCTCCGTGATGCCGCGCAGGGAATTGTCGTTCCTGCCCGCGGATTCGTGCAGCCGTTCCCAGCCGCCGTTACCGTAGCGCGCGAGGACCATCGACCTGCGCCCGTAGGAGGACCACATATCCCACAGCTGTTCGCCGCCCGCGGGGCCGGAGACGAGGCCGTGTTTGAAGAGCGGCGGCGTGCCGCCGAGCTTCGATTTGCCGTCCGCGGGGCCGACGACGAGCCACTGCGTCATGGACCAGACGCCCTGCATCTCCTTCGAGGCGAGCGCGTGATCCCACGGCACTATCTGAAATCCGCCGGTCGTTCCGCGCGGCGTCGTGCTCACGTCGATTACGCCGCTGTGGTTCGCGCGTATCGCGCCGACGCGCTGGAAGAGCGTCCCCTCGAAACGTCCCGTGCCGCCGAGCGCCACGAGGACGCGCCCTAAAATTTTATAGCCGTCCGAATACCAGGCGACGACCCTGCCGCCGGGGCGGTTCTCTATATCGACCATGTAGGGCAGCGACGGGTCCTCAAAGACCTCAATCACAAGAGTGTCGCCCGCTTTTGGCAGGTTGTCCGCCGCGAGCGGCGCGTCCGAGCCGTCCGCGCCGCGCACGGAAACGTGCGAGCCGACCGCTGGAGCCCACGCGCCGAAGACGCTTTCGCCGGCTTTGGCGTCGAGCACTATCGAAGCGCCGGGGCCTGCCGCGGGCGCTATCGTCTCCTTCGGGATGATGCTGAGCGTGCGTCCCCTGCCCTTTTCGACGGAGACGAGCATGTGCACCGCGTTGACCGCGGAGGCGCAGACGGAGCCGGGCTCGCCCCACGCGCTTGCGGTGTAGCTCGGGTAACGCGTTTTGGTCGGGAGCGCCGCGACCGACGCAACGGAGAAGGTTTTGCCGTTCGCCGCCGTCACCGTCACTTCCGCCCCCTTCTGCATCGGGATGTCGATTTCAAAAATTTTCTTCGCTTCAGCCTGCGCGGCGTCCGCGCAGAAAAGCGCCGCGCATGTTAGAAGCGCCGCGAACGCGAAGCCGAACGATTTTTTCAGTTTTCGGAGATTCAATGCAACCGCCTTCTTTTATAAGATAATGAAATTTTTAGAATCCCACGGGCGAAGGGAAGAACCATATCGCCCAGACGTTTCCGAGAAAATGAAAGAGCGCCGGAGGCATCAGGCTGTTGTGCCTGTACTTGAGCCAGCCCATGACGAGCCCGGGGAAGAACGTGCAGAGCGAAATCCAGTAGGGCGCGGCGAAGAGATGCACCGGCGCGAATATCAGATTCACGGCGACGATCGCCGCATAAGGGCCGAGCCTCCTCGCGAACACCGGCTGGAGCCATCCGCGGAAGAAGGTCTCTTCTATGACCGCCGCCGCGAGCCCCGATGCCGCGAGTTCGAGCACGGCGCGCAGCCCGCGCCGCCTCGGCAGCTCCTCCCACGGCCACGCGAGCGCGACCACGGTGAGGACGGCGAGCACCGCGGCGGTCACGGCGAGCGTCTCGGCGACGGCGCGCCGGTCCGCGCTCCACCGGAGTCCATAAAGTTCGGGGTCTTCCCTTCTGTACCAACACCAGAGGTAAGGCCAGTACAAGAGAAAGACCCCGATGCAAAAGGCTGCTGTTGAGCCCATGCCGATGGAGCTATATCTTCAGGCAGTCGGAGCACAGGCCGTAGAAGAATATCTCCGTGTGTTCAATCTGGGCGATATTGTCGCGCACCGTCGACGCCGACCTGAAAATCTCGTCCTCGTTGACCGGGATGTCGAAGAGCTTGCCGCACTTACGGCAGAGGAAATGTCCGTGCGTCTCCGTCGTCGGGTCGAAATAGACTCTCTTGTCGTCTATGCTGAGGATTTTGATAAGGCCGGCCTCGGCGAGAAGCTGGGCCGTGCTGTAAAGCGTCGCGACGGACATCGTCGCGTACTCTGAAGAAAGCTCCCTGTAAAGCGTCTCGGCCGAAGGATGGTCCTTGCGCCCCTCGAGCTTCTGAAGGATGGCGATGCGCTGGGCCGTTATCTTCGCGCCTCTCTCCCTAAGTACCGCTATCCCGTCATCTACAGTCCACATAGATAAACTCCCCCAATAAGACTTTAAATGATTTTAATTATTATAAATCACGGCGCGGCGTTTGTGTCAACTAAAGACGACAAAAATGTATTTTTTTTAAAAATTTAGGAAGCCGCGCCAAGACGGCGTAAATTCTGTGCGCGGAGGCCAAAAATGATTTTCAGACTTGCGGATTTACTCGATTTAACGTTATAATGACCGTTGCACATAATGGGGTGTAGCCAAGCGGCCTAAGGCAGCGGACTTTGACTCCGCCATCGATGGTTCGAGTCCATCCACCCCAGCCATTTTTTGAAGCCGCAGCATCTGAGGCGTTTCTGAAAGGGGCAGGAACTGTGAATCAGCCGGATAAAATGTTTGGGGTGCTAGTGCTGGCCGCTGGCAAAGGCACGCGCATGCGCAGCAAAACTCCCAAGGTTCTCCATTTGATGCTTGAGGAACCTATTCTTTACTATCCCCTTAAATCGGCGCTCGACGCCGGCTTCGGAGAGACGGCGGTGGTCGTCGGCTACGAAGGCGAAGCGGTCGAGGGCTGGGTCAGAGAAAACTTCCCGGAATCAGCGATAATCTGGCAGCGCGAACAGCGCGGCACGGGCCACGCGGCGAAGCTAGCGCAGGAGTGGTGGAGCGCCTATGAAAATGTGCTCGTGCTCGCGGGCGACGCTCCGCTCATAACCTCCAAAACTCTCAAATATTTTGCTGAACGCCATATATCTGGCGGCAACGACTGCAGCTTCCTCAGCTTCACGCTCGCAGACCCGACCGGCTACGGCCGCGTGATAACCGAGAACGGAAGCGTCCGCGTCGTCGAGCACAAGGACGCGACGGAAGCGGAGCGCGCCGTCCACGAGGTCAACAGCGGCATGTACATATTCCGCGCCGCGGCGCTCGCCTCGGTAATCGACGAGATTTCGTGCCAGAACGCGCAGGGCGAGTACTACCTCCCCGACGCGCTTGCGCTCATCGCGGCGCGCGGCGGAAAGGTCGAGGCGGTCCACGCGGACGACGCGGAGCAGTTCCTCGGCATCAACGACCAGATACAGCTTGCGAACGCGGCGCGCATCATGCGCGACAGGATAGTGCTTTCGCTGATGCGCGACAACGGCATGCACTGCATGGACCCGTCAAGCGTCTGGATAGGGCCGAAGGTCAAGGTCGGCCGCGACGTCACCATCCATCCGTCGGTGCAGCTCTGGGGCGAGACCGTCGTCGAGGACGGCGCATTCATTGGCAGCTTCACTGTACTGCGCAATTCCGTCATACATGAAAACGCAAATATAAAGGGCTCCGTGCGCCTCAACGACTCTACCGTCGGGCCTAGGGCCTCGGCGGGGCCGTTCTCGTTCATGCGCGAGCACGGCGAGCTGCTTGAGAACGCGCACATGGGGCGCTTCGTCGAGATAAAGAAGAGCGTCATCGGCAGGGATTCCAAGGTGCCGCATCTTTCCTACATCGGGGACACCGAAATAGGCGAGAACACCAACATAGGCGCGGGCACGATAACCTGCAACTACGACGGCGTCAAGAAGAACAGGACGAAGATAGGAAGCAACTGCCTGATAGGCAGCGATACGATGTTCGTAGCCCCCGTCGAGGTGGGGGACGAAGTCTCGACCGCGGCAGGATCGGTCATCACGAACCGCATCCCGGACGGCGCTCTCGGCGTCGGGCGCGCGCGACAGACCAATATAGAAGGCTGGAGCAACAGGCGCAGGAAGAAGCAGTCAGACGGGAAGTCCCGAAGCTGAAGCGCCGGGGCTTTGTTCTTATTTCTTAAGGAGGAAATAATATGTCCGCAGGATTGAGAGAGGTAAAAATATTTTCCGGCAGCGCTGACCCGCAGTTTGCGGAAAACATCTGTATGAATCTCGGCGTGCCGCTTTCGGCGTCGAAGCTCTTCCGTTTCTCAGACGGGGAGATCGGCGTCTCTATCGAGGAAAGCGTGCGCGGTGCGGACGTATACGTCGTACAGCCGACCTGCGAGCCGGCCAACGAGCACCTTTTCGAACTACTGATAATCGTCGACGCGCTCAAGAGGGCGTCGGCCTACCACGTTAACCTCGTCATGCCCTATTTCGGCTACGCGCGCCAGGACAGAAAGACGCGCTCGCGCGAGCCTATCACGGCGAAGCTCGTCGCGAACCTTCTTGAGAAGGCCGGAGCCGACCGCGTGATATCCGCCGACCTCCACGCCGGACAGATACAGGGCTTCTTCGACATCCCCGTCGACCACCTCACCGGCATCCCGCTTCTCGCCTCCTACTTCCGCAGGACCCTCTCGACAGAGATGGAGCAGGGGCTCGTCACCGTCGTTTCGCCGGACATCGGCGGCGTCGTCCGCGCGCGCAAGTTCGCGGGACAGATGAACAACGCCGACCTCGCCATCGTCGACAAGCGCCGCTCGCATGAAGTCGCGAACCAGTGCGAGGTCATGGAGATAATAGGAAACATAGAAGGCAAGACCTGCGTCCTCGTCGACGATATCATCGACACGGCGGGAACGATAGTCAAGGCCGCCGAGGCCCTCAAGGAGAGAGGCGCGAAGGAAGTCTACGCCTGCGCTACGCATGGCGTCCTCTCCGGCCCCGCCATCGACAGGCTGCGCGACTCCGTCATCAAGGAGGTCGTCCTCACCGACACGATTCCGCTCAAGGAGCACAAGAAGATCGACAAGATCCGCCAGCTCCCCATCGCGCCGCTCTTCGCGGAAGCGCTGAGAAGAATCCACTCCGAGCATTCTGTAAGCATTTTGTTCCGTTAACCGACGGAAGAAATCTTTTATAAAAGTTTTAAAACCATTGAGGAGGAAACACCATGGCATCAAAGCATCAGACTGTAAAACTCGAATTCGCGAAGAGAGAGGGGACGGGCAAAGGCACCTGCCGCAAGCTCCGCTCCAAGGATCAGCTTCCCGTCGTCCTTTACGGTCCCGAATATAAGAACGGACTTGCCGGCGTCATCTCCGCGAGAGCCGTAGCGCCCGTGGCGAACAGCGCCCACAGAGAGACGACGCTCATCGAGCTCGACTTCGCCGACGGCGGCAGCGCGACCGCCCTTATCCGCGACGTACAGCGCCACCCGCTCACCCGCCGCGTAATCCACATCGACTTCTATCAGGTCCTCAAGGGACACATGATCAAGGTCGAGGTTCCTATCCGCGTCATCAACGAAGAGCTCTGCAAGGGCATCAAGGACGACGGCGGAGTCCTCGTCTACGGCGAGCGCGCCATCCTCGTCGAGGTCCAGCCGAGCGACATCCCCGAGGAAATCGTATTCGACGCCCAGGCCCTTGAGGTCGGCTCCGAAGTATTCGTCAAGGACCTCGCCCTTCCCGAGGGCGTAACCGCCGTCACCGACGCCGACCTGCTCGTCCTCCACGTCGAGCAGCCGAAGGAAGAGGCTGAGGCGGCTCCGGCTGAGACCGAGGAGAACACCGAAGTCGAAGTCGTGGCGAAGGGGAAGGCCGCGAAGGAAGAATAACCCAGACCTCTTCCGTTCGACCGTTTTCTGCGGCCCGGCTGCGCCCGTCCTGCGCGGCGGAAGTTTGCGCCGCGGGGGAGATTTCTTCCCCCGCGCGGAAATTCCGGCGCGCGCCCTCGCTTCGAGGGGCGGAGGCCGGGCCGCGGTTTTTTTGCGGATTCGCGGAAAATCCGACAATTTTATAGAAAGACCTGTCATATATGAAACTGATAGTCGGCCTGGGCAATCCGGGCTATCAATACGTATGGACGAGACATAACTCCGGCTGGATAATTGTCGACTCCTTCGTCGCGCGTCTCGGCCTCGGCGAACCGCAGATAAAGTTCCGCGGCGCCTACTGGGGGCCCGCGATATGCTGCGGCGAGCGCGTCGGCTTTCTCGAGCCGCACACGTACATGAACCTCAGCGGGCTTTCCGTCGGCGAGGCCGCGCGCTACCAGAATCTCGAGCCTTCGGACATACTCGTGGTCTCCGACGACGTGGCGCTGCCGTTCGGGCGCATCCGTATGCGCAAGAGCGGCTCCGCGGGCGGGCAGAACGGGCTGAAATCGGTGCTCGGCGCGCTCGGCACGCTCGATGTGCCGCGCCTGCGCATCGGCGTCGGCTCTCCCGACGTGAAGATGGACCTCGCCGACTGGGTGCTCGCGAAGATACCCCAGGACCAGCGCCGCGAATGGGGCAAAATCGAGGACGCCGCGTGGGAGGCGCTGAACCTCTGGCTCACTGAGGGAATCGACGCCGCGATGACGAAGGCCAACGGTTTCAGGCTAAATGCCGGAGAATAAGTCTCTTTACGCAGGGAGCTCGCTCGCCGCACTCGACGACGGCCTCTGGTACAGAAACAAGGGCGTCCACCTCGCGTCGAAGGGCGCGATGCGCCCGTGGGTCTGCCGCGATATAGACTTCCCGTTGCTAGCGCTCCTTCCCGACGCGCGCCAGGTGCGCGACTTCGCCGCCGACGCGGACGAGCTCGGAGTGCTCGGGCGCGTCAAGATGCTGCCCGAGCTGCCTATGTCCGAGGACGAGACGCGCGGCGACGCGCAGAAGATGGCGCGCGGCGACGTTCTTGAAGATTTCAAGTACCGCGGAGGCGTCCTCGCCGCGACCCCGGCCTCGCTCATGTCTCCTTTTTCGACCGGCGGCGATTTCCGTGAGCTCGAGGTGGGGAAGGAGGCGGGGCGCGACCGCCTCGCCGACTGGCTCGCGCAGAAGGGCTACGAACGCGGCGACCTCGTGTGGACGCCGGGGCAGTTTACCGTGCGCGGCAGCATCGTCGATATATTCAGCCCCTCCGACATGTATCCGATCCGCGTCGAGTTCTTCGACGACGAGGTCGAGGATATACGCTACTACGTTCCCGACACGCAGAAAAGCCTCAAAAATATAAAAAAATGCTCGATACAGAGCCTCGTCGCCAAGAGCGACAACGTGCTGGAAAATTACTTCCCGAAGGATATGCGCGTGCTCTTCTTCGACCCGCACGGCCTCGACATGACGGCGGAGAACTCCGTATGGCTCTGGAACAACCTCGACCGCGACAGGAAGGACGCCGTGCCGTGGGAGCGCTGGGAAAAAATATGCGCCGCGCTCGCGGCCTACCTGAGGCTCCGCATCCTGCCGGACGTAAAAAACTGCGCCGCGCGCATGAGCGTTTCGCAGTTTCCGAACTTCCGCGGCAAGCTGCGCGAGGTTGAGAGCTACTGCCTGTCGCTGATAAACGACGGATATAAGATAAAGGTTTTCTCCGAGACGGAACGCAACCTGCAATGGGCCGCCGTCAACGGCTTCGAGCAGAAGCGCGCCGTGCTCAGCGAGGGCTTCATAGATTCCGGGTCGCGCACGGCTGTAATAACCGACCTTGAATTATCAGGCATCACGGTCGCGCGCCGTCGCATCGAGAACCACGCGCCCGCCGACTGGGGCGCGGGGCTCATGCCCGGGCAATGGGTCGTTCACGACGATTACGGCGTAGCGCGCTACTTAGGCGCGGAGCAGGTGAAGACCTCCGACGGCGAGCAGGAATACCTAGTGCTGCAGTTCGCCGAGGAACGCCGCCTGCTCATCCCCGTCATGCAGTTCCACAAGATTTCGCCGTGGTCGCCGTTGCCCGGGCAGGAGCCGACGGCTGACAGGCTCAAGGGCTCGCTCTGGAAAAAATCGGCGGCGAAGGCGCGCGAGATGGCGGAGCGCGCCGCCGCGGAGCTGATAAAAATTTACGCGGAGCGCGAGGTCAGCAAGGGCTTCGCCTTCCCGGAGAACCGCGAGATGATGCGCGAGCTTGAGGAAAGCTTCCCGTACAAGGAGACGGCGGACCAGCTCCGCGCCATCGAAGAGGTCGAGGAGGACATGGAGCGGCCCGTGCCGATGGACCGCCTCGTCGTCGGCGACGTCGGCTTCGGAAAAACCGAGGTCGCGATACGCGCGGCGGGCAAGGCGGCCTTCGCGGGCAAGCAGACCGCCATCATGGTGCCTACGACGCTGCTCGCGCAGCAGCACTACGAATCCTTCTCCGTGCGCTTCGCCGACACCGGCGTGCGCGTCGAGACAGTCTCGCGCTTCGTACCGCCCGCGCGCCAGAGGAAGATACTGACTGACCTAGCCGACGGCAAGGTCGACATAATCATCGGGACCCACAGGCTACTCACCGACGACGTAAAGTTCAATGACCTCGGCCTCGTGATAGTCGACGAGGAACACCGCTTCGGCGTCATGCACAAGGACCACATGAAGAAAGCATTTCCCGGCGTCGACATGCTCATGCTCTCGGCGACGCCGATACCGCGCTCGCTCTCGCTCTCTATGAGCGGACTGCGCGACATGTCCGTGCTCCAGACGCCGCCGCAGCGCCGGCTACCAGTCATCACCGTCGTGCGCCCGTTCTCCGAGGAGCTTCTGAAGAACGCTGTGCTCCGCGAGAAGAACCGCGGCGGGCAGATATTCTTCGTACACAACAGAATAAGCGACATAGAAGATCGCGCCGTGATGCTCAAGCGCCTCTTCCCGAAGCTGAAGATAACCGTCGCGCACAGCAAAACGCCAGAGGCCGCGCTCGAAAAGATAATGTCCGAGTTCGCCGCGGGCGTGACGGACATCCTCGTCTGCACGACGATAGTCGAAAGCGGCCTAGACATCCCCGCCGCGAACACGCTCATCGTCGACGACGCGCAGGAGCTCGGCCTCGCGCAGATGTACCAGCTGCGCGGCCGCGTCGGGCGGCGCGAGGACCAGGCCTACGCCTTCCTCTTCTATCCGAACGACGTGCATATCTCCGTCGAGTCGAGCGAGCGCCTCGAAGCTATAGCCGAGCTCGACGAGCTCGGCGCGGGCTATCAGCTCGCGCAGCGCGACCTGCAGATACGCGGCGGCGGAGACCTCGTCGGAATCTCTCAGCACGGCAACTCCACGAAAATCGGCTACCAGCGCTACTGCGACCTGCTCGCGGAGGAGATTGCGAAGATAAAGGGAACCTACAGACCGCAGATAGAGCTCGAGGTCGGCTTCCCCGTCTCTATACCGGCGAGCTACCTTCCGCAGGAGAACCTGCGCGTCACGCTCTACCGCAGAATGCTCAAGGCAGAGTCTGACGGCGAGGTCCGCGCGCTGCGCGAGGAGACCGCCGACCGTTTCGGCAAGCTGCCGCCCGAGGTGGAGTTCCTCTTCGACGCGGCTGTGGTTCGGAACGCGGCATACAGGTACGGAATCACGAAGGTCCTCGCGGGCCGCTACGAGCTGATAGTATTCTGCACGCCGGACGAAAATTGGGAGAAGCTCGCGCTTCCGCAGCGCTGGCGCAAACGCGCCGACGGCCTCATAGGCCCGGGCGGCTTCGCCGGGATGCGCGAAATGGCGCAAATGCTGTGCCGCAGGGACGCAGCCGCGCAATAAATGATAAAATATAGCGGAATTGGGGGAATGTGCGTGACGCAGAACGAAACCGCGATGGCGGAAAAATTTGTGAAGCTGGTTAACGTTATGAAAAAGCTCCGCGAGCCCGACGGCTGCCCGTGGGACAGGGAGCAGACCTACATGTCGCTGCGGCGCTACATAGTCGAGGAAGGCTACGAGCTGATACAGGCGATAGAGGACGGCAACGTTCCGAACATGTGCGAGGAGTGCGGCGACCTCATGCTTCAGGTCGTATTCGTCTCGTGCATGGCCGAGGAGCGCGGCGACTTCACCGTCTGCGAGGTCCTCGACGGACTCACGAACAAGCTGATACGCCGCCACCCGCACGTCTTCGGCGAGGTACACGTCGATAATTCCGACGACGTGCTGAAAAACTGGGAGCAGATAAAATCTGCCGAGCGCAAGAAAAAAGAAGAAGACTCGTCCTACATGGCGGGAATCCCGCGCGGAATGCCCGCGCTGCTGCGCGCCTACCGCATACAGGAGCGCGCCGCGAAGCCCGGCTTCGACTGGCCCAAGGGCGACTGCGCGCCGGTGATGGCGAAGGTCGAGGAGGAAGTCGCGGAGCTTAGGGAAGCCGCCGCGTCGGGCGACAGGGCGAAAATCGAAGAAGAGCTCGGCGACCTGCTCTTCGCTTCGGTAAACCTCTCGCGCCACCTCGGCGCGGACCCGGAGATAACGCTCCACCGCGCCTGCGAGAAATTCGCGGCGCGCTTCAGAAAAGTGGAGAAGTCCGTGGAAGGGTCGGGCCGTCCGTGGAAGGACTTCACGCTCGACGAACTTGAAGAATTCTGGCAGAAAGCGAAAAATCAATAAAACCACTGGAGGAATTGCAATGACCACAGAAGAGAAAATCAAAGACGTACTCGCCAACAAGGTTTCGCCCGCGCTTCAGATGCACGGCGGCGACTGCTCGTTCGTGAAATACGACGAGCCGACGGGGACGCTCTACGTCGCCATGCAGGGCGCCTGCGGCACCTGCCCCTTCGCGCTCGAGACGCTCCGCATGACCGTCGAACAGGCGATTGTCGCCGAGGTGCCCGAGGTCAAGGCCGTAGAAAGGGCGTAGGCTCCACGGAAATAATGAAAGAAACAAGCCGGGAACCGGAGACGCTCCTGTCGTCGACGGACGCCTCCGTAGTCCGGCTGCTCGCCGAACATGAAGAAATACTGCGCCTCGTCGAGCAGATCTTTCCCGTAAAGGTCTACGCGCGCGGCAGCTCCCTCTCGATAAAGGGGGACGACGGGCAGCTGGTCAAAAAAATCGAAAACCTGCTGGTCCAGTACGCGGAGCTCTCGCTGTCGGGACACAAGTTCAACAGCGCGGAGATCCGCTACGGGCTGCACAGCATAGAACGCGGCGAGACGGTGAACCTGCGCTCGCTCTACAACGATGTCGTCTGCATAAGCAACAGGGGCAAGGCGATACGTCCCTACACGAACGGACAGAAGGACTACGTCCGCGCGATCCGCGAGAACGACATAACCTTCGGCATCGGCCCCGCTGGCACGGGCAAGACATACCTCGCCGCGGCGCAGGCCGTCGCATACCTCAAGTCGGCGAAGGTGAGCCGCATAATACTCGTGCGCCCCGTAGTCGAAGCCGGAGAACGGCTCGGCTATCTTCCGGGCGACATGAACGAGAAGGTCGCGCCCTACCTCCGCCCGCTCTACGACGCTTTTTACGAGCTTCTCCCCGCGGAGAAGTTCGACCGCTACTTCGAGAAGGGCGTCATTGAGCTCGCGCCGCTCGCCTACATGCGCGGGCGCACGCTCAACGACAGCTTCATCATCCTCGACGAAGCTCAGAACACGACGCCCGAACAGATGAAAATGTTCCTGACGCGCCTCGGCTTCGGCTCGAAGGCCGTCGTCACGGGCGACATAACGCAGGTCGACCTGCCCGGCTCGAAGGAGTCCGGGCTCAAAGTCGTGCGCGATATTCTGAAAGACATCCCCGGAGTCGCCTTCATCAACCTCAGCGACGGGGACGTCGTGCGTCACGAAATAGTGCAGAGAATAGTGAGGGCGTACGAAGACTATGACAGACGGAGAAGAGAAGAAAAGCAGCCTGCTGCTGGACAGCTTTAAGGAAGTCCTCGGCAGGTTCTCATACAGGCCGGAGAACCGGCAGTACATCATATTCCGCGCCATACTGCTCTGCGTCGCGGCGCTGCTCGTCGGCTTCAACTGGTACCTCTTCGAACGCAAGGAGAACTACCAGATAGGACTCCCCGCGCAGAAGACCTACTTCGCGCTCACGTCGGCGCGCTACGAGGACAAGGCGGCGACGCTCGAGCTGCGCCAGCGCGCGACCTCTCGCATAATCGCCGTCATGGTGCAGGACGAGAAGATAGCCTCCGAGGTGTCGCGCCGCATCGAGCTTCTGAAGGACGGCCGTCTGACGGAGCTCTTCAACGCGCCGCTGCTGAACATCTACAACAAGCAGAGCGCCGCGTCGCAGAAAGCGATAAGCGAAGCCGTCGCGTCGATAGGGCCGAAGGTGCTCAACGAATCGGCCGACCGCGAGCAGCAGACCTCGCTGATATGGAAGTACCTCAAGCAGACCGCTCTGACGCAGTCGGAGCGCAACGTCGCCTTCCAGATGCTCGACGTAATCATGAACCCGTCGCTCCAGTCCGACAGCGAGATGCTGATGAAGCTCAAGGACGACGTGGCCGCGCAGATTCCCGCCGTAATCAAAGAGATACGACCCGGCTCCGTGCTCGTCCAGAAGGGCGAGGTCGTCACGCCGTCCACGGCGCGGCTGCTCGCCTCGCAGGGCTACCCGGACGCGGACTTCCCGTGGCGGCATCTGATATTCGTGCTCGGCGTGATAATCGTATGGAGCTTCTGGCCCGTCTGGATATCCTCCGGCCTCAAGGAGAAGCTCTCCATGCGCGAGTGGATATACATCGCGGTCGTCCTCTCCGTCGTCTGGACGCTCGAGGTCGTCTTCGCGCGCCTCGGCGGCTACTCGATGGCGGTGCTCGGCCTAACGGGCTGGCTCTGCCTCACGATGCCCGTCTCGCTGTCCTTCCACGTGATATTCGGCGGCGGCCTGATAAGCGTCATCATCGGCTACGGGACGAACCCCGGCGTCGTATGTCTCGGCTGCATACTCGCGGGCTTTTCGGGCGGCATAGGGCGCATAATGTTCCTGAACCCGCCGAACCACCGCATCACGATATGGCGCAACCTCTTCCTGCTCGGGATAGCGCTCGGCGTCGTATCTGTCTGCGTCTACTGGGGGCTCGACCTGTACTTCGACCGTAACATAGCCTTTGGCACGGTGCTCTTCAGCGCCATATGGGCGACTATTGTCGTCGCGCTGCTCCCGCTGTGGGAGAACATCTTCGACGTAATCTCGCCGCTGCGCCTGCTTGAGCTGAGCCACCCGTCGCAGCCGCTCATCAAACGTTTGCAGATGGAGGCCCCCGGCACCTACAACCACGTGCTGATGGTCGGCACGCTCGCCGAAGCCGCGGCGGACAAGCTGCACATGAACGGCCTCTACGTAAAGGCCGGCGCGTACTACCACGACATCGGCAAGCTTAAAAACCCGCAGTATTTCGTCGAGAACCAGCGTCCGGGCAAGAACATCCACGACAGCCTGCCGCCCGAGCTCTCCGCGAAGGTGCTTATCTCGCACGTGAAGGACGGCCTCGACATCGCGGCGCAGACGAACCTTCCGAAGGCGCTGCGCCCCTTCATACGCGAGCACCACGGCACGACGATTCAGAAATATTTCTACGAAAAGGCCAAGGCGCTAGGCGAGGACGTTAAGGAAGAGGACTTCCGCTATCCTGGGCCGCGCCCGCAGACGCGCGAGACGGCCCTCGTGATGCTCGCCGACTCCGTTGAGGCCGCGATAAAGGCGCGCAACAAGCCCTTCGAGAGCGACGACGAGCTATCCGCCTTCATCAGGCAGGTCATACAGAGCAAGGTGGACGCGGGGCAGATGAACGACGCGGACTTCACGCTGCGCGAGATAGCGAACATCGAGGAGGCCTTCCTCAACGTGTTCCGTTCGACATATCATTCGCGCGAGGTCAAGGACATCAACGAGATAATAAAAGAGGCGCGGCGCAAGCGCGGCGGCTCCGAAACGGCGAAGGAGGACGAAAAAAATGAAAACGACGATACACTGCGGTGATCTGCGCGGTGGGGCTGAGAACCTCTGGAACGCCGGAATGGCCGAACGCATTGAGAAGGTCATATCCGACTATATCGAAGCGGAGAAGCCTCTGCCCGAGGCGGCGCAGGAGTGCGAGATATCGCTGACCTTCGCCGGAGAGGCCCAGATGGCCGAAATCAACAAAGAATACCGCGAAACGGAGGGGCCGACCGACGTGCTCTCTTTCGCAATGTGGGAGAACGAAGAGGGCGCTTTCGAGCCGCCGGCGGACTGGGACAGCCTTCCGCTCGGCGACATAGTCGTATGCCCCGAGGCGGTCGCGAAAAACGCCGCAGAGAACGGCAAGAGCGTCGAGAGCGAAACGGTCCTCGTCATATGCCACGGCTTCCTGCACCTCATCGGCTTCGACCACGCCGAGGAGGACGAGCGCGCCGACATGTGGGCGCGGCAGGAGCGCATGGTCAAGGAATTTTTCGGAGAATAACATGAGCGAGAAGAAGGAGAGAGCCGCTCTCCCGGCCGAGACCGCGGAGATGCTGATGGCCGAGGCCGAAAAGGCGCGGGCCAGGGCCTACGCGCCCTACTCGGGCTTTTCCGTCGGCGCGGCGCTGCTGTTCGAAGACGGAAGCGTAGTGTCCGGCTGCAACGTAGAGAACGCGAGCTACAGCCTCTCGATATGCGCGGAGCGCAACGCGATGACCACAGCGGTGGCTATGGGGCTGACGCGCCCGACGGCCGCCGCCGTCGCCGGGCCTGACGGAGTCTTCTGCCCGCCCTGCGGCTCGTGCCGCCAGTTCCTCGCGGAGTTCAACGGCGCGATGCCCGTGGTTATCAAGGACGCGCGCGGCTTCCGCATAATAGCGCTCGACGAGCTGCTCCCCTCCGGATTTTCGCTGAAAGACGGTGAAACAGAATGAGCTCTGAACATTACAAAAGCGGATTCGTCGCGCTTCTCGGACGGCCCAACGTCGGCAAGTCCTCGATAATAAACGCGCTGCTCGGCGAAAAAGTCGCGGCCGTCTCGCCGAAGCCGCAGACGACGCGCAACGCCGTCCGCTGCATATACACGACGGACAACGAACAGATTATATTCGTCGACACGCCCGGCATCCACACGCCGAAGCACGCGCTCGGCGACTTCATGATGAAAGAGGCCGAAGAGGCCCTCATGCAGGTCGACGCGATATGCTACGTCGTCGAGGCGCAGGACAGGGCCGTGAGCGAGAAGGACCGCGTGATTTTAGCGGCGCTCGCGGGCGTGAAGCTGCCGATAGTCCTTGCGGTGAACAAGACGGACAAGCTCGGAAACGCCGCGGATTACATGAAAAGCGCGGAGGTTTACGCGAAGCAGATAACGCCGGCCGCGGTCGTGCCCGTCTCGGCGGCGGAGAAGCGCGGCCTCGAGGAGCTCGCGTCTGCGATAAGCGCCGTGCTTCCCGAGCAGCCGGCGATTTATCCGGAAGATATGCTCATGGACTCGACGGAGAGATTCCTCGCCTCCGAGGTCATACGCGAGAAGATTTTCCGCCACACCGACGAGGAGGTGCCGCACGGCGTCGCCGTCGTCATCGACGAGTTCAAGAGCCCCGACGAGTACCCTGAGCTCAAGGTCTGCACGATACGCGCGACGATAGTCGTCGACCGCCCAGGGCAGAAGGGCATAATAATCGGAAAGAACGGCGCGATGCTGAAGCAGATAGGCAGCGAGGCGCGCGCCGAGCTCGAAGAGAAGTTCGGCTACAAGGTATTCCTCCAGCTCTGGGTGAAGGTGCGCCCCGGGTGGCGCAAGTCGCCAGAGGAGCTGCGGCGTCTCGGGTACGGCGCGTGATAGGCGAACAGCTCCGGCAGGGATATTATCAGGCGAGCGGGACCGTGCTCCTGAGGAAGGAAGCTTCCAAGGGAGGGCGGTCCCTTCTGTTATTCCTGCGCGGCTTCGGCCCGCGCTGGGCGGGCGCGCCCGCGGCCGGCGGCAAAAACCGCTTCGGCGGCGGCGCGGAGCCGATGGTGTGGGGGAGCTTCTCCCTCTACCGCAGCCCGACGCGCCTCTATCTCCAGTCCGTCGACGTGAAGGAAGACTTCCTTCCGCTGCGAAGGTCGCCCGCCGCGCTCGCCTGCGCCGCGCGCCTCTACAGGCTCACGGCGGCAGAAGCGCCGGCGGACTGCGAGAACGACGGCCTTCTGCGCACGCTGTGGAGCGCGATGGTGCAGCTCCGCGACGGAGCGATACCCGCCGCCGTAGAGTTTCGCTACATGTGGCGGCTGCTCGCCGCGATGGGCACTGCGCCGTCGCTCGAATACTGCGCCGGATGCGGCGAAAGGCTCGCGCGCGGCGGCCTCTTCACCGACGAAGGGATATTGTGCGGACGATGCGCCGCGCGGGCGAAGGGAGCTCCGCTTTCGGAACGCGAGCTGCTCGTGCTCCGCGCCGCGGCTGCTCTGCCCCACGCTAAATTCGTCGAATGGGCCGCAAAACGCCCCGCGGAAGAAATTTTTGCGGCGAATATAAAAAAATTGTCGTCATATTTTAGAAATTTGCTGTAAAATGAGGCGGTAATTATTTGTCCATCATAAAGGAGGTAAGAGAAGGTGAACTTTCAGGATCTAATTATGCGCCTGGAACATTTTTGGGCTTCTCAGGGCTGCGTAATACAGCAGCCGTACGATTTGGAGGTAGGCGCTGGTACCATGAACCCGGCCACGACTCTGAGAGTCCTCGGCCCGGAACCGTGGCGCGTCGCTTACGTGGAACCGTCGAGAAGGCCGACCGACGGGCGTTACGGTGAGAACCCGAACCGCCTTCAGCATTATTACCAGTATCAGGTCATCATCCAGCCGGCTCCCGACAACATTCAGGAGCTCTACATCGAGAGCCTCAAGTATCTCGGCATCGACCCCGCGGAGCATGACATCCGCTTTGTCGAGGACGACTGGGAAAACCCGACCACCGGAGCCTGGGGGCTCGGATGGGAGGTCTGGCTCGACGGAATGGAAATCACGCAGTTCACGTATTTCCAGCAGATGGGAGCCGTCGACATGGACGTCGTCCCCGCAGAGCTGACCTACGGTCTCGAAAGAATCACGATGTTCGTCCAGAAGGTCAACAACGTCTACGATCTCCAGTGGGTCGACAACGTCACCTACGGCGACGTACACCACAAGGGCGAGGTCGAGCATTCGACCTACAACTTCGAGGTCGCCGACACCGACATGCTCTTCGAGCTCTTCAACAAGTACGAGGCCGAGTCGAAAAGAGTGCTCGAGACGGGGCTTGTGCTTCCCGCCTACGACTACGTGCTCAAGTGCTCGCATTCATTCAACCTGCTCGACGCGCGCAACGCGATAAGCGTTACGGAGCGCACGAGCTACATCAGCCGCGTCCGCACGATTGCAAGCGCCTGCTGCAAAGCGTACCTCAAGCAGCGCGAAGAGATGGGCTACCCGCTGATGCATAAATTCGACAAATTTATAAAAGGAGGCGAGCGGTAATGACCGACCTTCTGTTTGAGATAGGAACCGAAGAAATCCCCGCGAGGTTTATGCCCAAGGCGCTCGCCGACCTCGCGCAGTACGCCGCCGAGGAGCTTGACGGCGCGCACATCGCCCACGGAGAGATAAAGTCCGAATGCACGCCGCGCCGCCTCGTGCTCAAGGTCAAGGACGTCGCCGAGCGTCAGGACGACGCCGTCGAAGTCTCGAAGGGACCGCTCAAGGCCCAGGCCTTCGACGCCGACGGCAACCCGACGAAGGCCGCGCAGGGCTTTGCGCGCAGCCGCGGTGTAGACGTCTCGGCCCTCAAGGTCGAAACGATAGGAAACGCGGAATACGTCGTCGCCGAGAAGCGCACCGAGGGACAGCCCTCCGCCGAGGTGCTCCCGCAGCTTCTTGAGAAGCTCATGCACCGCCTCGCCTTCCCGAAGAGCATGTACTGGGCGGAGAAGACGGTCCGCTTCGCGCGTCCCGTCCGCTGGCTCGTCGCGCTCTACGGAGACAAGCCGCTCGAGGTAGCCTTCGGCGGAGTCAAGAGCGGCACGACATCGCGCGGACACCGCTTCATGGGCAAGGAAGCCGTCGAAATCAAGGACACCGCCTCCTACGACGCCGCGATGCGCGAGAACTTCGTCATCACAGACCCCGAGGAGCGCAAGGCCATGATCCTCGCCGGAGTCGCCGAGATAGAAAAAGAGCTCGGCGCGAAGGTCACGGTCGACCCCGAGCTGCTCGAAGAGAACGTGCACCTCAACGAGTACCCGATACCCTTCTACGGGAGCTTTGAGAAGGAATTCCTCGACATCCCCGCCGAGGTGCTCATCCTCTCGATGGCGAAGAACCAGCGCTACTTCCCGGTCCACGGCGCGGACGGCAAGCTTATGCCGAACTTCATCGGCGTCAGCAACAACCGCGCGAAGGACATGAGCGTCGTCCGCGAAGGCAACGAGCGCGTACTGCGCGCGCGCCTCTACGACGCCGCCTTCTTCTGGAAAGAGGACCAGAAAAAATCCCTCGACGACCACGCCGAAGAGCTCAAGAACGTAACCTATCAGGAAAAACTCGGCACCGTCTACGACAAGGTGCAGAGAATAAAGAAGCTCACGCTGTGGCTCGCCGAGACTCTTAAAGCCGACGTCGACATGGCGAAGCTCTCGCGCGCCTGCGACCTCGCTAAGGCCGACCTCGTCACCAACATGGTCTACGAGTTCTCCGACGTACAGGGCATTATGGGCCGCGAATACGCGCGCAAGGCCGGCGAGCCCGAGGAAGTCGCGCTCGCTATCTACGAGCAGTATCTGCCGCGCTACGCCGGCGACGAGCTGCCCTCACAGATGGGCGGAGCCCTTCTCGGCATCGGCGAACGCCTCGACACCCTCTCCGCCATCTACAAGATAGGCATGGAGCCGACCTCGTCGCAGGACCCCTACGGACTGCGCCGCGCCGCGAGAACCATCAACGAGCTCATCTGGGGCCTCTCGCTCGACATCGACCTCGACGAAGCCCTCGGCATGGCGGCGGAACTGCTTGAGATGCCGCAGGAGCGCCTTGAGAAGCTTAAGGCCTTCATCGCGCAGCGCCAGCAGGTTCAGCTCCGCGAGAAGGGCTTCAGCCACGAAGCCGTAGCGCTCGCCGTGCAGACCGCGCCGTCGCGCCCGCTCCAGCTCTACCGCCTCGCTGAAGTCCTCACGAAGGCCGCCGGCGAGCCGTGGTTCGCGGAGCTCGTCACCGCCGCCGTCCGCGTAAAGAACCTCCTCGCGAAGGCGGAGGGCGAGCCCGGCAAGGTAGACCCGTCGAAATTCGTCGCGGACGCCGAGCGCAATCTCTACGAGGAGCTCGAAAAGCTCACCGGCAAGGCGCACGAAGCGGTGGAGAAGTGCGACTGGGAAACGCTCGCCGCGATAATGGCGGAGCTCGCGCCGGTCATAGCGCAGTTCTTCAACGACGTCCTCGTCATGGACAAGGACCCCGAGATCCGCGCGAACCGCATAGCGCTCCTCAGCGCCTGTCAGAAGTTCTTCATGCAGATAGGCGATTTCAGCATCTTGAAATAAGAGCCGTCTGTGATATAAATTATACTGTGGTCAATGACGGCCGGAGCCGTTAAATCAAACGATACATTGGGAGGTAACTTGATGTCGTCAACTAAGTACATCTACGATTTCAGCGAAGGCAGCGCGGACATGCGCCTGCTCCTTGGCGGCAAAGGCGCGAACCTCGCGCAGATGTGGAAGATCGGGCTTCCGGTGCCGCCGGGCTTCATAATTACCACTGAGGCGTGCCATCAGTACTGGAAAGAAAACGACTTCATAGCCGGAATCTGGAGCGACGTGGAAGCCGCCGTCGGCCGCGTCGAGAAGCTCACCGGAAAGAACTTCGGTTCCTCCGAGAACCCGCTTCTCGTATCCGTCCGTTCGGGAGCCCCCGTCTCGATGCCCGGCATGATGGACACCATACTGAACCTCGGCCTCAACGACGACACTGTGAAGGCCCTCGCGAAATCGTCCGGAAACGAGAGATTCGCCTACGACAGCTACCGCCGCTTTATCCAGATGTTCTCGGACGTCGTTCTCGGCGTGGATCTCGACAAATTTGAAAAGCGCCTCGAGCAGGCGAGAGACGCCGCGGGAGTCAAGGAAGACTACAAGATCCCGGCCGAAGAGCTCAAGAAGCTCGTCGAAGACTACAAGCAGATAGTCGCCGACGCCGGACACACCTTCCCGACCGACCCGTGGAAGCAGCTCCGCCTCGCCATCGACGCCGTCTTCCGCAGCTGGAACACGCCGCGCGCCATCACCTACCGCAAGATCAACAACATCCCCGAGGACTACGGCACGGCGGTCAACGTCGTAACGATGGTATTCGGTAACCTCGGCGACGACTGCGGCACCGGCGTCTGCTTCACGAGAAGCCCCTCGACCGGCGAAAACAAGCTCTTCGGCGAATACCTCATCAACGCTCAGGGCGAAGACGTCGTCGCGGGTATCCGCACGCCTATGCCCATCGCCTCGCTCGGCGAGACCATGCCGGAAGTTTACAAGCAGTTCTGCGATATAGCGAAGCTCCTTGAGAACCACTACCGCGACGCTCAGGACATCGAGTTCACGGTAGAGAAGGGCAAGCTCTACATACTCCAGACGAGAAACGGAAAGCGCACTGCCGCCGCTGCCGTCAGAATCGCCATGGATATGCTCCACGAGGGCCTCATCGACGCCGAGACCGCCGTTTCGCGCGTCGCCCCCGAGCAGGTCGAGCAGCTGCTCCATCCGCAGCTTGACCCGAAAGCCAAGCGCAACGTCCTCGTCAAGGGACTTCCCGCCTCTCCGGGCGCGGCCGTCGGTAAAGTCGTATTCGACGCTGACGAAGCGGCCGAGCGCGGCGGAAAGGGCGAGAAAATCATCCTCGTCCGTCCCGAGACCACCCCGGACGACATCCACGGACTCTTCGCGGCCCAGGGCGTCCTCACGAGCCACGGCGGAATGACGAGCCACGCGGCCGTCGTCGCCCGCGGACTCGGCAAGCCCTGCGTCTCCGGAGCCGAAACCGTAAAGATCGACCTCGCCGCCGAGACCTTCACCGTAGGCGACGTGACCGTCAAGAAAGACGAATACCTCACCCTCGACGGAAGCAACGGCGACGTCATAGTCGGCAAGATGGAACTCATCGACCCGCAGTTCGACGACAACTTCCGCGAACTCCTCGACGACGCCGACAAGATCGCGAAGCTCCAGGTCTGGGCCAACGCCGACACGCCGGAAGACGCACGCCGCGCCCGCGCCTTCGGAGCGAAGGGCATCGGCCTCTGCCGCACCGAGCACATGTTCATGGACGCCGACCGTCTGCCCGTCATGCAGGAGATGGTAGTCGCCTCGACGAAGGAAGAGAGAATCGTACAGCTTGACAAACTCCAGGTCATGCAGGAATCCGACTTCTACGGAATCTTTGAGGCCATGGAAGGGCTGCCCGTCACCATCCGTCTCCTCGACCCGCCGCTCCATGAGTTCCTTCCGAAGATACCGGAGCTCACGAAGGCCCTCGAGACCCTCGACCCGAACAGCGCCGAGGCCCAGAAGATACAGGCGACCATCGCCCGCGCCCGCGAACTCCACGAGCAGAACCCGATGCTCGGCTTCCGCGGATGCCGCCTCGGCATGATCTATCCTGAAATCTACGAGATGCAGGTACGCGCCATCTTCGACGCGGCGTGCAAGCTCACGAAGAAGGGCGTCAAGGTCATCCCCGACATCATGATCCCGCTCGTCGGAACCAAGTTCGAGATGAAGGCCATGCGCGACCTCGTAGACGAAGTCGCGAAGCAGAAGCTCGCTGAGCACGGCGTAGAGCTCGAATACATGGTCGGAACCATGATAGAGCTCCCGCGCGCGGCTATGGTCGCCGACCAGCTCGCCGAGTACGCGCAGTTCTTCAGCTGCGGAACCAACGACCTCACGCAGACCACCTTCGGCTACTCGCGCGACGACGCGGAAGGCAAGTTCCTCGGACAGTACGTCGAAATGGGCGTCTTCGAGCAGAACCCCTTCGCGCAGCTTGACCGCGACGGCGTAGGCGGACTCATGACGATAGCCGCCGAAAAGGGCCGCAAGACCCGCCCCGGAATCCAGATCGGAATCTGCGGCGAACACGGCGGAAACCCGTCAAGCATCGCGTTCTGCAACTCGCTGAACTTCAACTACGTCAGCTGCTCGCCGTTCCGCGTCCCCGTAGCGAGACTCTCCGCAGCCCTCGCCGCCATGGGAGTAATCAAATAACAAACTACGCACAGCGTAACTAAATAAACACCGCGCCCCGCCATACGACGGGGCGCGGTGTTTGTCTTTTACATTTTTCTCTGTTCACATTAAAAGAGTATATTGAAAGACGTATTTCGCAATAAGCAGATATCTGCCTTTGCTCAGTCGCTGCTTCTAGTAACCGTAGTTAAAGCGCTGCGTGGGTGTGAAGGCCTCATAAAGAGACACAGAGAGCCTAAACTTTGTCACCAGAGTATAAACTCTTAAACTATTGCTGACGAGGTATAAAAGCCGCTTATTAGAGCAATTTACACAAAAGCTTAACAAAAAACCGGCGGCGCAGAAATCCCCTGCGCCGCCGCGAATTTTACAAAACTTGAAATAAATCAGAAAAGCGGCTCGGGCAGCGTGCGGCAGGTCGGTCCCTCCTCGCGTATCGTCCACGAGGCCAGCTTCGTGCCGTACATGACGGCGTCGCCGAGCGGGATGCCGCGTATCATAGCTTCAACCGTGCCGGAAAAATATGCGTCGCCAGCTCCGCTTGTGTCGCGCACCTCGGTCGGCAGCGACGGGCAGAAGCCTCCGTTCCGCTCCGCGCCGTCGTAAAAAACCGAGCCCGCTCCGCCGAGCGTCACAACCATAGACTTCAGCCTCTCCGCGTCGACGTAGTTCACGAGCGTCTCCAGCACGCGCTCCGGCTCTTCAGCCGGCACAGGCGCGCCGAAAAGCCGCCCTGCCTCCGTCTCGTTGCATATATAACACTCAAGCTCGCGCAGGAAATGCCTGTTGCGCAGCACGACCTCCATATTTCCAGTGATGCCGTAGACCTTCTTCGAATACTTGCGCGCCAGGCGGAGAACCTCACCTGAGATGAAGTCGTTGAGGTCTACCTCGAGTATTACGCTCTCAGCGCCGCGTATAATATCTTCTCCCTCTTCGCGGATGATTGCTTCCATTATGGAAAGATCCGGCATCTGCGAAATCGACGAGGCGAGCTCGCCGCGCTCGTCCATGACCGCGAGCCATATTCCCATGCCCGACGCCTCCGCGCGGCGTACGCGGCTGACGTCGACGCCCTCCGCGGAGAGACGTGCAAGAACTTCTTCGCCGAGGCCGCCGGCGTCCACCGACGAAACAAAAACAGGCGAGGAGCCTGCGAGCGCGAGGTTTTCAGCGACATTGCGTCCGACACCTCCATGAATGAAACGCACGCTCCCTACATTGCGCCCAAGCGGGTCGTAGCGGTTTGCAGCGAAGCCCTTACAATCCATAAAAACAGTTCCGAATACAACAGTGCCGGAATGCATGTGACACGCTCCCTTAAAAGAACATTGGCATTATATTAGCATGAAACGCGGAAGCAGCGCAGAAACGCGTGAAAAAGAGCCTTAAACGGCGCGCAGAGAAAAAATAAAAAATCTCGGAAAAATCGCCTCATCGCAGTTGACATTTTAAGAAAAAACCCTATAATATCTCTCGTTGTCGCTGATGCGGTACGGGCAAGCAACAATGTCGCGGGCGGATAGCTCAGCGGGAGAGCACCTGCCTTACACGCAGGGGGTCGTAGGTTCGAAACCTATTCCGCCCACCAAAAGCGCAACAAGAGTGGAGCTGTAGCTCAATTGGTTAGAGCGCCGGCCTGTCACGCCGGAGGTCGCGGGTTCAAGTCCCGTCAGCTCCGCCACTCTATGGCGGGATAGCTCAGTAGGTAGAGCAACGGACTGAAAATCCGTGTGTCCCCAGTTCAATTCTGGGTCCCGCCACCATCTAATTAAAAGGCGCGGAAGTAGCTCAGGGGTAGAGCACAACCTTGCCAAGGTTGGGGTCGCGGGTTCGAATCCCGTCTTCCGCTCCATTTTAAGAAACTTGACATTGAGTCATAGGCGTGGAGCTGTAGCTCAATTGGTTAGAGCGCCGGCCTGTCACGCCGGAGGTCGCGGGTTCAAGTCCCGTCAGCTCCGCCATTTTTAAGGCGGAATCAGCACAAAGCTGATAAAAGATGATATAATAAACAAGTAAGCGGAAGTAGCTCAGGGGTAGAGCACAACCTTGCCAAGGTTGGGGTCGCGGGTTCGAATCCCGTCTTCCGCTCCATTTTTTTGCTTTCCTTTCTTTCCTTTGAGTCTCGGAAAATCCAGTCATAGTCCGGACTTCTTGCACTACCCCTCCAGAGAGAAGACACAACTCCATATTCAGAGCCATTTTAAGTTCAGTTTGCCAGTGTGCCAAACGCGGCCAGAGTGAGTGGGCATGCAATGGTCATGCGTTTTGTGCTTTCTGTGCCGGCAAGGCTTGAGAATACAGTCTTTCTCAGCTACTTCGTTCTGTTTATAGAACGTTCGCGGAATATGGTCATCCGCGTGGTCATGCCAGCGCCTGGCTTCCAGAGAATCCGTTCCTCTGGAATTATAATCTCGTACAGAGATGCACGTGCCCTGTTATGACAGAGTTCTTAGTAAGGCATGTTGCACGATTCATGACTTCCCCATTTCATAGACACGCATTTTTACGCATCTTCGAGTTCACTTACATCTTGCTTCTGCCAATCCCCATGGGGACGCAGGATCAGGGTTCTTGCTACGCAAATAAGCACGTTGAGTGGGGTGGCTTATTTTCATTTTCATGCTTCGTGGTGATTCGCGGTCATGGAGTGTTGTTTAGCGATTCCTCCGTATGACAATCCTTTTCTAAAACGGCAGACGTGATTGCGGCAATGCACATAGTTGTGTGAGAAGCCGCAAGTGTTGACCATGCACGTGTTCATGACTGTGGTAATGTCGGGATTGTAGGAGGGGCTTAAGAAATGAAGTCTACGGAGAATCGGATTGAACTGACGAAAGCTGTCATTGGTGGAGTGGTTTGTTGACCCGACAAGCCGTTCGAGTACGTTAGAGATACGGTAGTCTGGGGCTTCGGTGTAAGAGTGCCGCCCTCAGGGAATAAGCAATATGTGATACGCTTTCAGTTCAACGAGAAGCTGATCAGCAAGACCTTCGCACTCGTTGATTAGTTATCTGTCACAGCTGCCAGGGGCCGAGCCAAGTACCTTATAAGCGAGTATATCTTGGAACGTGACCCTCTGAAGCAGGCGGAGGAAGCTAAGAAGTTGGGGCCTACTATATATGAACTGTACGAAGCCTGGGAGAAGTGGGCCCAAGAGCAGGGCAAGGTACGGGAGACGGTGAGGACGCTGCTGCCATTCTCTAGCCAGAGGCAATATCTTGTCGGTTATGCGGCTTACGGTGGTGTCCGATACGGATATACCGTATATGTCTCTGACGTGGTCTGATATATCGTCGGTACTTATACCCTTTGCGTACATTGATATGATTTTCTCTCCGATAATCTGCACTGCTAAACTAATCCTGTACACGCAGGGGGTAGAAATGGGACAAGATATAATTGTTCTCGGTACATGACAATCATATCTTGAGTCATAAGCATAGTGCTTATATGTACAGGAGGC